>Ga0181573_10000388_pt1 | contig 46692 bp, 33 predicted proteins | sample 101ome_25_FD_148643 | JGI IMG/M metagenome (GOLD analysis project Ga0181573, IMG submission 148643) | Coastal salt marsh microbial communities from the Groves Creek Marsh, Skidaway Island, Georgia - 101409BT metaG (spades assembly) | ecosystem: Environmental > Aquatic > Marine > Intertidal zone...
GGTGGAGGCTTGAGCAAGCACGGTACCCACGCCACTTTCGACCGTGTGATCGATCAACTGTCGCAATACAGAGACCGAAATACAGGGACGCGCCGCATCGTGGACGAGCACCCAGTCATCGGAGCTCGCATACGGCGCGATGGCCCGAAGACCTGACAACACTGAATCTGCTCGCTCACTGCCTCCCGCTGCCCGGAATACCCGCGGATCTGAAAGGCTGTCGATCGTGTCGGCACGTCGATCACTAGGGTCCAAAACGACCACCAAACCGCGTATGTCCGGACAGGCCAACAAGGCGCTCAACGTATGCTCGAGGATCGGTATATCATTGACCAGAAGGTACTGCTTTGGCACTTCAGCAGCCATTCGCCTGCCGCTGCCGGCGGCCGGTACAACTGCCCAGACGCTACTGCTCACGGCGACTTCTCTTTGGTGTCATCATCAACAAAAAGAATAAACTCCTCTCCTTGCCGAACCAATCCGAGTTCCTCGCGCGCGACAGCCTCGAGCATCTCGTCTCCCTCTTGAAGCTCAAGCACCTGGCGCGCTAGCCCGTCGTTACGCTCTTTGAGCAGCTGATTTCCCTCCTCACCCACGCGGACCTGTGCTTCAAGCCCCTGTCGCTCACGGATACCGCCTTCACCCAGCCAGAGTCGGTACTGCAAGAGGAGCAGCAGCCCCAGAAGCCCTAGCAGCAGGGGCCGCATGAATCAGGCGCCTCGTTCCAATTCCGCTCTGCCTCGGTAGGGAGCGGTCATGCCGAGTTCCGCTTCAATGCGCAAAAGGCGGTTGTATTTCGCCACGCGGTCAGATCGACAAAGTGATCCTGTTTTAATTTGTCCCGCGCCCGTGCCCACAGCAAGATCGGCAATCGTGGCGTCTTCAGTCTCACCACTGCGATGAGAGATGACAGCTGTAAAGCCTGCATCCTGCGCCATTTTGATGGAATCGAGGGTCTCGCTGAGTGACCCTATTTGATTGAACTTAATCAGGATTGAGTTACCGATGTTCTCGTCGATTCCGCGCTTTAATATGCTCGTGTTGGTAACGAATAGATCATCACCCACGAGTTGGACTTTATCTCCCAGTTGCTGGGTTAGGTAAGCCCAACCAGTCCAGTCAGATTCATCCAGACCATCCTCAATCGATACGATGGGGTGAGCCCCAGCGAGATCAGCCAGATAGTCGGAAAATCCTTCGCTTGAGAAAGAGCGCCCCTCGCCCGACAGATGATATTCACCGTCTCGATAGAATTCGGAGGCAGCACAATCCAGTGCCAGTGTAATGTCCTCGCCAAGGACATAACCCGCGTTCGCTACCGCCTCAGCAATGACCTCAAGCGCCGCAGCATTCGATGGCAGGTCAGGCGCGAAGCCTCCCTCATCACCGACAGACGTCGCCATGCCACGCGCGCCAAGCACTTTCTTCAGGTTGTGGAAGATTTCCGCACCTACTCGCAGCGCCTCTGCGAACGATGTCGCGGATACAGGCTGAATCATGAACTCCTGAATATCGACATTGTTATCAGCGTGCTCTCCACCATTGAGAATATTCATCATGGGCACAGGCATCGTTAGCTGCGTGGTGCCGGCAAGATTAGCAATATGCTGATACAGCGGTATTTTTGTCGATTGCGCCGCGGCTCGGGCAGTCGCTAACGAGACAGCCAAGATAGCGTTTGCGCCATATTTGCTTTTGTTGGGCGTACCGTCGGCATCAAGCATGCGCTGATCGACCGCACGCTGATCCATGGCATCGTGACCAATCAAACATTCGCGAATTGGTCCGTTCACATTGGCAACAGCGGTCAGTACACCTTTACCCAAATAACGCGACGGGTCAGCATCACGCAATTCAAGCGCCTCTCGCGAACCTGTACTTGCGCCTGACGGCGCGTAAGCTACGCCAACGGTATCGTCATCCAAGGTGACCTCGGCCATCACCGTAGGGTTACCTCGAGAGTCCATAACCTCAAACGCCCGAATATCGATAATTTCGCTCACCACTTACTCCACTTAGTGTCAGTTAATTTCCAGTTGAGGTAGCCCTTTGACGAGATCGTCGATGGCTTTTACTTGTTCCAAAAATGGCCGTAGCTGCTGTAACGGCAAAGCACTGGGCCCGTCACATAGCGCCTTGTCCGGATCCGGATGTGACTCCAAGAAAAGTCCTGCTAGACCGATTGCCATACCGGCCCTTGCTAGCTCTACGACCTGAGATCGGCGGCCACCTGAGGCTGCGTCGCCGGGATCTCGACGCTGCAAGGCATGAGTAACGTCAAAGATGACCGGCACGTCGCCCGTCGTTTTGCGCATAACGCCAAACCCCAACATATCGACCACCAAGTTGTCGTAGCCGAAGTTGCTCCCGCGTTCGCAGAGGATCAGACGGTCATTGCCACACTCTCTGAACTTATGAACGATGTTGCTAATCTGTTCAGGGCTCAGAAACTGAGGCTTTTTGATATTGATGGCAGCGCCCGTCTCTGCCATAGCTCGAACAAGATCTGTCTGGCGCGCTAGAAAAGCTGGTAGCTGAATAATATCGACCACGCTGGCGGCAGGTGCGGCCTCTTCCGGCGTGTGAACGTCAGTAATGGTGGCCAGGCCCGTGGTCTTTTTGACCGCCTCAAAGATCGCAAGTCCTTTCTCCAGTCCGGGACCGCGAAACGAATTGATCGAGGAACGGTTTGCCTTGTCATAAGACGCCTTGAACACCAGAGGAATATCAAGCTCGACGCATATTTCCTTGTAAGTGCCCGCAACGTCGACGGCAAACTGTTCCGACTCCAAGACATTGACCCCACCAACGAGGACAAAGGGTTTGTCGTTAGCAAATGTGACGTCGCCGATGCTGACGATCTTCTGCGCCATCAGTGCTTAACCTCAACCGCCGCATTAATAAAGCTTGAAAACAGCGGATGGCCACCGCGCGGGCGGGAAGTAAACTCGGGGTGGAACTGGCAGGCCACAAACCAGGGGTGATCGGCAAGCTCAACCATTTCCACCAGACCTTGATCTTGCGACCAGCCCGAAATCGTCATTCCCTCCGCCTCGAGCTTTGGCACCAGCGTGTTGTTCACTTCATAACGATGTCGATGGCGTTCTCTCACCACGTCACTGCCATAGATCTCACGGGTCTTCGTACCGTCAACCAGATAGCAAGGCTGTGATCCCAAGCGCATCGTGCCGCCCATATCCGAATGCTCGTCACGAACCTCGATGTCACCCGTTTCTGTTTGCCATTCGGTGATAAGGCCGATGACGGGGTATGGCGTATCAATATTCATTTCGGTCGAATGCGCCCCTTCGAGGCCACACACGTTCCGAGCAAACTCAATCATGGCCATATGCATGCCGAGACAAATACCGAGGTAAGGAATCTTGTTTTCCCTCGCGTACTTCACTGCTGCAATTTTGCCTTCAATGCCGCGGTCACCAAAGCCACCGGGGACCAAAATAGCGTCCAGCGTTGCCAAAATTTCGGTTCCCTGCGTTTCGAGATCCTCCGCATCAATGTATTCGATATCAACGTGCGTATTGGTATGTAAACCCGCGTGTCCCAGCGCCTCATTGAGCGACTTGTAAGCATCGATGAGATCGGTGTACTTACCCACCATTCCAACCTTCACCCGAGCACGTCGCTCGGCAAACTCCCGGGCGACAACATCGTCCCACTCGGTAAAGTCAGCATCACTTGGGGACATACTAAATCGCTCGAGAATGTAGTCATCGAGACCCTTGTCATGCAGATTTTTTGGGATCTTATAAATCGAATCAGCGTCCAGCACAGGAATCACTGCCCGCTCTTCAACGTTGGTGAAGAGTGAAATCTTTTTTCGGGCGCTGTCGTCGATATCGACAGAGCATCGGCACAACAGCACATCGGCCTGAAGACCTATCGAGCGCAGCTCCTTCACCGAGTGCTGAGTTGGCTTGGTTTTGATTTCACCTGCAGTAGGAATATAAGGCACCAAGGTGAGGTGCATTAGCAATGCGCGCGATGCACCCGCCTCAAGCTTTAACTGTCTCAGTGCTTCTAGGAACGGTTGGCTTTCGATATCACCGACGGTACCTCCCACCTCGACGACAGCCACATCGGCTCCCTCGGCGCCTGCAATTACACGTCGCTTGATCTCATCCGTAATGTGAGGAATGACCTGAACAGTCCCACCTAAATAATCGCCACGACGCTCTTTTCTCAACACTTCATCGTAGACCTGGCCCGTGGTGAAGTTATTGCGCTTGGACATCGTAGCCCGGGTGAAACGCTCGTAGTGACCCAGATCCAAATCTGTCTCCGCACCGTCATCGGTAACGAAAACTTCCCCATGCTGAAACGGACTCATCGTCCCCGGATCGACGTTGATGTAGGGGTCTAATTTCAAAAGTGTGACTTTGAGGCCGCGCGCCTCGAGCACAGCAGCGAGCGATGCCGCCGCTATTCCTTTTCCTAACGAGGAAACAACACCGCCGGTAACAAAAACGTATCGCGTCATGAACTCCACCAAAGCAAGAGGAACTGTGGGGCGGCGAACAAACGGTTGCCGACAGCATAGCTCCGATGGGAGTTCAGCTTACCAAAGAGTCGTCACTCGCTCAATTTAGAAAGGCTATTTTTGGCGGCGTCCAGACCGGTACTAATCCTCCTTTACAGAGGCTCAAATTTGAGCAATCTGAGACCAGCCCGACATCGGGAATGGCAATGATCTCATTGCCGACTTGCACTACGGGATAACACCCTCGCAAGTAGGGCGGGACGCCCGCTTCTTGGAGCCATTGCCCTAAGGAACGCCGGGGTCTCCGCCCAAGCGATACAGCTTCTCCGGGACGCGGCGCTCTGACCTGAGTGGAGACACCCGCGGGCAACCCCAGATCGGCCTCTTGCCATGCCATAGAGCCCCATGTACCAGACAGCGCGCCGCCGACCTCACACGAAATATCGAAATCACGATCAATGTCTGCAGGATAAAGATGAACACCCTGACGCCATCGCTGCAACAGATAGTCACCTACTTTCAGCTCAGGTAGCTTATCTCCCTGCGCCTGCATGCACTGACGAGCAAACTCCTCTAATGCAACAAACTCAGGTAGAGGTGCATTGAGTTCTTTTAGCCATCCGTGCAGCGCCCGATGCATGCTTTTGGCATCGCGAACATCAATGGGCAAATAGGGTCCGCCAAACCGGGTGTATTCGGTTTGGTGGATGATCGGCTCCAATGCAGCATGCTCACCACTAAGCGCTGCGGAACGGGCAAACCCCGAGCGATAGCCAGGCCATCGAGATTCAATTAGTGGTAAGACTTCGTGCCGCAGAAAGTTGCGGTCGTAGCGCGTGTCGTCGTTGCTCCCATCATTCAAATAAGCGAGCTGGTGGGAGCCTGCATAGTTCTCAATCTGGCCTCGCGTTATGCCCAGCAACGGCCTCACTAGCAACCCCCTGCCCAATGGTCGTTGTTCGGGTATTCCAGCCAGCCCCGAGGGCCCGGCTCCTCGAATCAAGCGGAACAGTACGGTCTCAACCTGATCATCGAGGTGATGACCGAGCAAAAGGACGTCCCCGTCCGATAGGAAAGATTCAAGTACGGTGTATCGAGCATCGCGCGCTTGCGCCTCAGGGGATGCTCCAGCATCAACCGATACAACTCGCTCATGAAATTCAACGCCGAGTTCAGACGCCACGACGGCACAATGCGCAGCCCATGCATTGGCGTCTTCATGAAGTCCATGATTGATGTGCAGCGCAATAATGGGAGGCAAGGCTTGACGCCGGGAGAGTTCAACCACCGCATGGAGGAGGCTGTGACTGTCGGCACCACCTGAAAAGCCAACAAAGATTCTGCTGGCTGTTTGCAGTGAGTCGATTTGCGTAATCAGTGCCGGAAGCAGCGCCATGACGCGATCATGCGCTACCGTAGGCCATCAATCGCTGATACCGAGACTCAACCAAACTATCCATATCAGTGGCACACAAACGGTCTAGTTGACCCGAAACATGGTCTCGGATTCGACGCGCCATCTCTTCGACATCACGGTGCGCACCACCCAAAGGTTCTTGGATGGTCGTGTCGACAATGCCAAGCTCCTCGAGTGTCGATGACGTCACACCCATCGCCTCGGCCGCTTGGGGCGCGAATTCACTGCTCTTCCAAATGATATTTGCGCAACCCTCGGGCGAAATAACGAAGTAGGTTGAGTACTGAAGCATCGCCAAGTGATCTCCGACCCCAATGCCCAATGCACCACCGGACGATCCCTCGCCGATGACCACACACACGATCGGGGTTCTCAAACGCGACATAACGGCAAGATTCTGAGCAATCGCCTCAGAGATACCTCGCTCTTCCGAGTCAATGCCCGGGTAGGCTCCGGGAGTATCAATCAGCGTCACTACCGGCATTTTAAACCGTTCGGCCATCTCCATTAGGCGCAATGCTTTGCGATACCCCTCGGGCTTCGGCATACCAAAGTTTCGGTACACCTTGTCTTTGACCGCTCTACCCTTCTCCTGACCAATGACCATAACGGGACGGTCGTTAAGGCGCGCGACACCGCCGACAATGGCTTTATCGTCGCCAAAATGGCGATCGCCATGTAGCTCATCAAAGTCATCAAACACCAATGGAATGTAATCGAGCGAATAAGGCCGCAGCGGGTGACGAGCAACGCGTACAATATCCCAAGGACTCAAATCGGAATAAATCGATTGTGTCAGCTTGTGACTCTTGGACTTGAGACGATCTATCTCATCGCTGATATTAATCTCGGAATCATCAACAACTGATTTTAGTTCCTCGATTTTCATCTCAAGCTCTGCGATAGGCTGCTCGAAATCAAGATAATTGGGATTCATTGTGACTTGCCCTGTAACAAACGGCTAATATTGCGACCAAACCGACAGTCTACAAACGTAGAACGATCGCGTCATCTGTAAGATTTACGCTACGAGTTACCCTACTTTCAAAGATGTTATGAACAAATCGTCAGACCCATCGCCACGATTGCTACTCGCTCCCATGGAAGGAGTGATGGAATCGGTCATGCGCGAGATGCTGACAGGAATCGGTGGCTACGAGCGTTGTGTCACCGAGTTTGTTCGTGTTTCTAGTACGGTGCTCCCTCCAAAAGTCTTCCATCGGCTCTGTCCCGAACTCAAAAATGAGGGGAGAACAGCCGCTGGTACTCCGGTTTACGTTCAGTTACTCGGGTCAGATCCTGCTTTGATGGCCGCAAACGCGAAAATAGTTGCCAAGCTGGGCGCGCCGGGCATCGACCTCAACTTTGGCTGTCCCGCGAAAACGGTGAATAAATCTCGGGGCGGTGCAACCTTGTTGAAAACCCCCGAGCTCATTTTCGATATTTGCAAGGCCGTGAGAGACGCAACACCCGTAGACACCCCCGTAACCGCAAAGGTGAGACTGGGGTTTGATGACGATTACCAGTTCGCTGATATCGCCGACTATGCGATCAAGAGTGGTATCGACGAGTTGACGGTCCATGCGAGAACAAAAGTGCAGGCCTACCGTCCCCCTGCGCATTGGTCGCAGCTAAGTACTATCGCTAACCACCGAGGCATTCCCATTATCGCGAACGGCGAGATCTGGACGCCCAGTGATCTCGATCGCTGTCGCGAGCAAAGTGGCTGCGATGCATTCATGTTGGCAAGAGGCGCGCTCTGTCGACCTGACCTTGGTCGCGCCATTAAGGCTCATGCGGAGAGCGTTCCCGTTAACCCCATGAGCTGGCCGGAAGTTGCAGAACTACTCGTCCAGTTCTTTGAAGCCAATGGAGCGCGCTACGACCGCAAGTATTCGATCAATCCACTGAAACAATGGCTGGTCTATCTTCAATACTGCTACCCCCAGGCCGCCGCACTATTTGCACAAGTTAAGCGAATCCGCGATGCTGATGCCATGATGTGTGCGCTACTGGGAGCTACACAGAAACGGGCCATATCAGCAGCAGCAGCCTGAAACACGGTCCGTTCAACCGTTAGTTAACAACAATAAGGAATACCATGACGACACAGGCAATGCCGGCAGGCCCTGAGTGGTTCGGACACCCACGCGGTTTATTCGTTTGCTTCGCCACGGAAATGTGGGAGCGCTTTTCGTTCTATGGCATGAAGTACCTACTGGTGCTTTTCCTGGTTCAGCATCACCTGTTCAGTGACGGTGAGGCGTTACGGATCCTTGGAGCCTACGCAGCGCTTGTTTACGCCATGCCCCTGCTGGGTGGCATTGTGTCGGACCGTTACCTTGGTCAAACAAAAGCGGTCAAGTTGGGTGGAATCCTGCTCGTTTTAGGTCATTGCGCCATGGCGTTTGAAGGCGTACCCGCTACACAAGGTACCGCCGGCGAGATCGTCAGGGACGATCAGGCCATAACAGTATTCTATTTTGCGCTGGCGCTGATTGTGGTCGGTGTTGGCTTGCTAAAACCCAATATTTCCACCGTGGTCGGTCGACTTTACGGCGAGAATGACCCGCGCCGAGACGGCGGCTTCACCATTTTCTACATGGGCATCAATATCGGTGCGGCCAGCGCATCCCTGCTCTGCGGTTGGTTAGCCAGCGCCTATGGCTGGGCCTACGGGTTCGGCGCTGCCGGCATTGGCATGCTCATTGGCTTAATCGTCTTTTCGCTTGGCCAGGACTGGCTGGAGGGTCATGGCGACCCATCGGATCCAGTCGTTTTAAAGCAACCTGCTAGCGCATCGCTTGGTCTGCTCAATGTAGAGAACACGATCAGCGTCTACAGCGTCTTATCCGTTTTTGTCATCTGGGTCGTGTTGCAACAACCCAATGGTGTCGGTTTCATGCTTCCAGCCGTAGCAGCACTTTTCTTGGTGTGGTTCATCTGGCTACTTGCGACACAGTGCGACTCAGAAGAGCGCGGTAAAATGAGCGCCCTTTTCTTTCTCATCGTCATCAGCACTGTGTTCTGGTCGATGTTTGAGCAATCGGGCGGATCAATGACCTTGTTCGCGGACAGAGCAACGGATCTGACGCTGTTCGGCATGGAATTGACCGCGGCGCAATTCGGTTCCGCCAATGCCATCTTCATTATTCTACTGTCGCCCCTCTTTGCCCTGATGTGGCCGGCACTACTGTCCAACAATATTGAGCCCTCTACACCTGCGAAGTTTGGCCTTGGCATTGTTCAGGTTGGTCTTGGATTCGGTGCACTGCTTATCGGGCTCAACAACCCAGACTCGGCAGGCTTGGTGTCAGCCTGGTGGCTTGTGCTGGCCTATTTTCTTCACACATCAGCCGAGCTCTGCTTAAGCCCCATTGGACTCTCTGCGGTCACAAAACTGTCGATTGCCCGCTATGTCGGCGTGATGATGGGCGCATGGTTCCTAGCCAGCGCTTACGGTTCCTATCTGGCGTCGGAGCTTGCCATTTTCTTTTCAAGCATCGGCGGTGAAGACGGGAGACTCGATAACAGCGGATTCAACGCGTTGTTCACTGAGCTCCTCATGTACGGCGTTGGCGTGGGTATAGCTGTATTACTGGTATCGCCTCTGGTTAGGCGTCTCATGAAGGACATTCGCTAGACGGTCGAATTTGTTGCCGAGGGCCTGTGGGTTAAGGGGTTATGCGTAAGCGCAGATGACTGCGCTTACGCTGCTTCTTCCTTAGAAAAACTAGGGAAGAATCGGGCTAACCAAGCCCTCGTCTTTCGCCAGTCATCGCCAATAAGGTAGAGCGCAGGCACCAAGAACAGACTGACAAAGAAGGCGAAGAACACGCCGAACGCCAGCGAGATTACTGACGGCTTGAGGAACGCGGCCGCCTGAGACGTCTCTGCAATGATCGGCATGAGTCCAACAAAGGTCGTTAGCGTGGTTAGCAGAATCGGTCTGAAACGATTTTTCGCCGCGTTGATAATAGCGGTGAAACGATCGTCACCTTTCTCCTCTCGCTTCAAGATGTAATCAATGAGGACCAGATTATCATTCACGACGACCCCCGCGGCCGCTCCCATACCGAAGAACGAGAACATATCGAGCGGAATGCCAATCAGCTGGTGACCAAAAATAGCGCCCATGTACGCGAAGGGAATCGCTGACATGATGATCGTCGGCAAGGTGTACGATCTAAAGGCCACCGCCAAAAGCGCGTAAATGGTCAACATGGCAATGGTGAAAAGACGGGTGACTTCCGTCATAAATTCAGCTTGCTGTTCTTCCCACCCGCCTTTGATGACTTGCAATGCGGGATAACGCTGCTGAAGCTCAGGAATGAACTCATCCTGAACCATGTCGTTGATGTCACCCATCGAGTCCACATTGACCCGAGCGAACACCTCAAAGATGCGCTGGCCGTCCCTACGCACAATCCGCTGTGACGCCTTACGCACCTCAATGTCAGCCACGGTTGCCAAGGGGATGAGACGCCCGTCACTGGTTCGCACATTGAGGTCGCGAAGCGACGTTAGAGTCTCGCGGGCATCCTGTGGGTAGCGCAACATGACGCGCACGTCACCGTACTGGCGAGGTAGGCGTTGAACCTCTTCACCGTAATAGGATTGGCGAACCTGACGCGACACATCGGAGAGTGTGACACCCAAAGTTTGTGCGCCGGGTTTCAGGCGGATATTCAGTTCATCGATCTCGCCACGTTGGTTATCGCGAACAAAAAAGACATCCTCAAACGTTACTAGGTAGTTTCTCAGTTCAGCCGCAGCCTGCTTGAGTCGCTCTTCATTCGAATGCGCGAAAACAAATGTGAGTACGGCCTCGCCCTGATTAGCGGTGTACTGCACGTTAATATTTTCCGCATCTGGAATATCGCCCATGGTTTCGAGATAGGTCTCTGCGACCTCGCGCATACTGATGTTGCTCTCGCCAGGTGGCGGCAACTGCACGTACTGCTCAAGTTGATTGTCGTAGGCAAAGGTGAACGCGCCAATCACCGGGTATTGGGCCTTAAGCCCATCACTGGTTCGGTCCAGCTGATTCATAACCGCTTCGGTGCGTGAAAATGGAACACCCGTCGGTAAGCCAACGTTGACGACCAAGGTCTCACTCTCAAGCTGTGGGAAGAAATAAAATCTCACCCAGCCGGTACTGGCGAGCGTCAGGGCAATGATAAAACCTGCGAGAAACACGGCACTCAGCGTGTACCGGACGTCCAGTGCTTTTGCGAGCAGCGGCGCGTATGTTTTCTCAGCAAATGTCATGATGCCATCGGCAATACGGCGCTGAAGGGCAAAGCCACGATTCTCATCGTCGCGCGCAGGTAAATGCCGCAAATGCGCAGGCAAAATACAAAACGCTTCAATCAATGAAAATGCCAGTGCAAACGCAATAACAGCCGAGAGATGGCGCAGAAACTCACTTTGAGGACCCGACAAAAATGCCCAGGGCGCGAAAGCAACAACCGTGGTCAATACAGCAAAGATGACCGGCCTGGCAACGGCTGAAGCACCAACAATAGCGGCTTCTTGCGCCTCAAGTCCTAGATCCTCGCGATGGTGGTGGATGCTTTCTCCCACGACGATGGCATCGTCAACCACAATGCCTAGCACCAGCAGAAACGCAAAGGTCGATAGGAAATTAATCGAGACATCGACAACGGGAAGAAAAATAAAGGCGCCCACAAATGAAATAGCGATACCGACTGTCACCCAGAGCGCTACGGTGAATCGCAGCGTCAGCAGTAGAATAATCATGACAAGGATTAGACCCATCCAAGCTGCATCAAAGATCAGCGACATGCGAGACTGGTAAGCATCAGCTGCGTCTTGCAAGCTGAATAACTCAACACCAGCCGGGAGCTGGCCCTGTTTTACGTCGATCCATTCATTGACTTGCGCTGAGGTTTTGTTGATGAAGAGCCGGTCTGATGGTCTGACCTGAAGCATTACTGCGGGTACGCCGTCTGCAGACGCACTCACTTCAAAATCCTCAAAACCGTCGATAACGCGGGCTAAATCGCCCAACCGCAACTGTGCACCCGACGGCAACTCTCGAACGATAATGTCCTCAAAGTCCGTCTGTGAGTCAGCTAAATTCTCTGCTCGGAGCTGAATATTGCCCGTGGCCGTTCGAAGCTCACCTGACGACAGATTGATGGATGAGGCTCGTATCGCCGTCGCTAATTCAGCGAAACTTAGCTGGTAGCGCTGTAGCGCCTCCTCGGAGACTTCGATGGTGACCTCTTCCTCGCGCGTCCCCCCAATTTCCACATCGCTGACATGGCTCAGTGAAATGAGTTCGTCTCTAAACTCCTCAGCCAAACGGCCCAGAGCTCGCTCACCGATGTCTCCGCTCACAGTGAGGTAGTGAATGGTTTCCTTCCACTCGATAGTTCTAATACGAGGCGGCTCGAGATCGCGTGGGAATGACGTAATACCATCGAGTGCATCGCGAACATCTTCTTTGAATTGAGTGAGATCGGTGCGCGGCTGCGCTTCCAAACGAACACTGCCGAAGCCTTCACGGGAGTCCGAGTTATAGCGACGCAGGTTATCAATATTCTTGACGGCAGCCTCAACCCGCTGCACGACCTGCTGCTCAACCTCTTTTGGCGATGCGCCCGGCCACGTCAACGACACCTGTACGAGGGGGAGCTTAACGATGGGTTGTACTTCTTTCTCGATCGTTGTCCAGGCGATCAGGCCAGACACGATGATGAAGACCATCAGCAGGTTGGCAGCAACTGCGTTACGAACCCACCATGAGATTAAACCACCCATGAATTACCCCGCGCTCAACTGAACAGGCTCGGCTGTCTCTTCAATCGCCGAGAGTGCCATACCGGCTACAGGGTTGCGTATGGGTGAGACGATAATGCGATCGCCTTCCTCAACGCCACTACTCAGGTAAGCAACGCTTGCAGTCGCATGTGCCACGATGACACTACGAACCTCGAGCAGGTCGTCATCGTTCATAATAAATACCCGTCCGCCCGCGCGTAAGCCCGCGGCGGGAATCGCCAGCACATCAGCGAGCGTCCGCCCCTCGATGTCGGCTGCAACGAACAGCCCAGGCGCCATGGGCATATCGCCATCAGCAACGTCGAACGGGTTGGCTACTTCAACCGTACCGAAGGTGGAGCGCGTTCGCGGATCGAGCGACGCATCGAGACGCACCAGCCGGCCAGTCCATTTTCGAGTGGCGCCCGCAATGTCAGTCGACAGTTGAACCCGTAAACCCGCGCCCTCGTCCGCCTCGTAACCAATAGGGACCCCAAGTGCCGCGATATCAGCATCCGTCAAGGGTAGGCGCACTTCCGCAACATCGGTCGAAAAGACCGAAGCCACTGTTCTTCCTACCCCAACGTATTGACCCTCATCGACCATGGTCTCAGTGATGCGTGCGTCAAACGGAAGCGAAATTCGTGTTCGTGAAAGATCAGATTCAGCACGCGATAGCGAGAGCTCGGCAGCCTGTACACCGGCACGCGCCTGCGCTATTTGAGGTTTCTTGAGCGCCAAATCAGATGGATTAGCCTCCCCCGCGAGCTGCTTTTTAGCAACGTCGGCATCGGCAAGCGCCTGCTCGAGCTCGAGACGACGGGCCGCTAGGCGAGCTCGTGCCTCAGAAACAGCAAGGACATAATCTCGGTCTTCGATAGTCAATAGCGCATCACCTGCGCCAATACTGCCACCTTCGATAAACCGGGGAGATACGCGGGTGACTCGACCCGACACCTCACTAATCACTTCGATTTGGACACGGGGTCTGACTTCACCGTAGACAGTAACCTCGGCCCGCGCACCTGTTCGGGTGGCACGCTCAACATAGACGCCGATGCGATTAACCACCGCCTCACCCACCTCGGGTTGCGGTTTGTTTACGACTAGTACAGTAGCAAAGAGGACGGTGATTGCAGCGACCACCAAAGGACCAATCACGCGCTTCATATTGACGTCACACCCAAAACAACCGACGCCAAAACAGACATTCCCGCCATCCAAAACCCCCGTATAGTGGTACTAGCAGGCCCGAGAGAATACCACATAGGCGACAACAGGCGCGATTTTGAAGGTGCATTTTTCATCACACTGCTAGAATACGACAAAGACTAGCAGCAGCCTTTTGGGGGGCGGGACATGGATTCAGAAACACAAAGAGAATTCGACATCGTTGTTTACGGTGCCACCGGTTTCACTGGCGCTTTGGTTGCTGAGTATTTGCACGACAACCATCGCGACATTAATTGGGCTATCGCGGGGCGATCACAAAATAAACTCGACGTGATCAAACAGCGACTAGCGGCGCCTGATCTCCCCACCCTCATTGCCGACAGCGACAGCGTCGAGGACATGACGCGTCTCGCCGCTCAAAGCCGCGTCATTATCAGCACCGTAGGGCCCTATGCGCGCTATGGTACAACGCTACTCGAGGCCTGCGCGGCTGAGGGCACGCACTACTGTGATTTAACCGGCGAACCGCAGTGGATGGCCTCGGTGTTCGAGCGTGTTAGCAATGCTGCAGAGGAATCAGGCGCTCGACTGATTCACTGCTGCGGCTTTGACAGTATCCCGTCGGACCTGGGGGTCTACGTGGCTCAGAAAGCCATGATGGAGAAGCACGGTCTCTACGCTAGTTCCGTGAGCGGCCGAATGGGTGAGTCTAAGGGTGCTGTGAGCGGTGGGACGGTCGCGAGCATGCTCCTTGCGATGGAGCAAGGCATTAGCGATCCGATTGCCAGAAAAGCACTAAACGACCCCTACGCGCTGTACCCCGCTGAGCTTGAGCCCGGAAACGATGGGCCTGATCAACGGGGTGCTCAGTGGGACGACAGCTTTCAAAGCTGGACCGGCCCTTTTGTCATGGCAGCCATTAATTCAAAAGTTGTTCGCCGCTCAAACGCCCTGGCAAGCCTGATCTATGGTGCCGACTTTTCCTACAACGAGGCCATGCTTGTGCCCAGTCGTCGTGCAGCACTGCTGCTTGCCGGTGGGAGCATGCTAGGCATGGCGGCCCTCGCTGTCGGTCCACTTCGCCGCTTTATTGCCACTCGTCTTCCTAAGCCCGGTGAAGGCCCTAGCTTGAGTCAGCGCGAGAACGGATTTTTCGAATTCTTTGTCCAAGCCCACCACCCAGAAGATGCTTCCAAGGACATCAGAATTAAAGTGAAGGGCAAACGCGATCCAGGCTACGGTGCGACATCAAGAATGCTTGCACAAGCAGGACTGAGCCTCGCCTTTGATGATCTCGCTGTGGAAGGCGGAATTTGGACGCCTGCCTCAGGGTTAGGCGACTATTTGGTTGACCGGTTGGCCACCGTCGATATTACCTTTGAGGAAGTGCCCGTCTAAGGTTAAAGCGGTTCGTAGCTAAACCGCTGCCCACCCAGAGATACTTCAAACATGAAGCCGCCTTGCGAGAGAGTGAAGACCGACATGCCTTTGTAGAAGCCGGCGCCGTCAACTTCAGTGATTTCGCCGTTAGCGGCTGTGACCGACGTTCGACCACCGCCGCCTGTGCTCACCTCGGCGCTGGCGCCCGAATTAAGCGCTACCGCCGCCGCCTGTCCACTGAACTCGAAGCTCCCCGAGGTAAATTCACGCATGGCTCTCGCATCTTCAAAAAAGATAATTTGCTTGTAGTACTGTCCACCAAACTGCAAACCCAGACTGACTTGGGTCATGACCGTTTTCCCAATGGGTTTGCCTTCTTGATAAACGAGGCCTTTTCCTTGCGCTCCCCCAATGATCAAACCGGCTTTGCCAATACCGGGGAATATGGCGAAACCGTAAGATGCATCGATGTAAGACCCCGCACCGGCGGCTCTGAACTCCTCTATGGCAACATCGAATTTATCGGCCCATACCGAGTTCGAGCTAAACAAAGCCAACGCAAACGCAAATAAAAAAGAAAAACGGTTCAACATACCCTTCTACCTTTGCAAAACATCTACAAACACCACGATTTCGATCATCGCCGCTAAACGACGACATCCGCGACCAACACACTGCCGTAGCAAGTTTACACCTTTACTAAGGACAACGGACGATGCATCAAGTTCAAAGTACCGCAAAAACTACCGCACTTCCGAGTGCGATTTCTGACGAGGCGATGGCGGTACGGGGTGCATTGCTAGATCGGGGCTTGGAAACACCCATGGTGGCGAACCATCTCACGCGAGACCAACGATATGATCGAATTCGCGATGCGTTTACCACGGTAATGGAAACCTTGGGGCTTGATCTCAGAGACGACAGCTTGGAAGAGACGCCACATCGCATAGCGAAAATGTATGTCGATGAGATTTTTTCGGGCCTCGACTACAGCCAGTTCCCCAAAATCACGGTCATTGATAACAAAATGAACGTGGAAGAGATGGTGTGTGTTGACCAAATAGACCTGACGAGCACCTGTGAGCACCACTTCGTCACCATCGACGGTTTCGCCAAAGTTGCTTACATCCCAAAAGACAAGGTCATTGGATTGTCAAAAATCAATCGCCTCGTAGGGTTTTTCGCACAAAGACCACAGGTTCAAGAGCGACTGACACAGCAGGTTCTGGTCGCATTGCAGACGCTACTGGGTACCGACGACGTCGCAGTGACCATGACCGCGGTTCACTATTGCGTTAAGGCCCGAGGGGTCAAGGATGGCAACTCCACGACACGCACCACGTCATTGGGCGGCGTCTTCAAATCGGACCCCGCATCTAGAGCAGAGTTCCTGAGCTAGCGACCTACTCCCAAGTCTCGAGCTCCTCAGACATGGGTTACCACGGAATGGTTTCTCCGGCCCAGTCAAGGTAGGCGAGCTCTCCATCTGGTTCCACGCGATCGAGAATATCGATGAGCTGCGCCGCTGAGAATTTGGGGGTAAACAATTTCCCCGTGGGTACCGAGCGCTGAAAGGGCTTTGACAACGGCGAGTCCACGGTTCCAGGGTGGTAGGCGACCAGCTTTGCCTGTTTGTTTAATCGTCGGACCTCGATCGCGGCACATTTCATCATCATATTGAGTGCCACCTTGCTCGCTCGATAACTGTACCAGCCTCCAAGCTCGTTATCCTCTAGACTTCCGACACGTGCGGACAGCACAGCAATTCGCGGAGCCTCAGATTTGCGGATCAACGACCAAAACGCCGCAAGCGAGCGCATGGGAAGCAGTGCGTTGACCGACATGATCGCACTAAAGGCCTCCTCGTTCAGGTCGCTCACCTTCCTCTCCGGCCGGATCGATTCGTTTGAGAGCAGGCCGTTGGTCACAACGAGGCGTGACAAAGACAGCCCTGTCGCTTCAATCTTGGCGGCAATACGGGCAAGCGACTCGTCGCTGTAATCAGTTTCCAAGGTCTCAACACCGGATTGCAGCAACTCAGTGCGGCTGAGCACGAAGACCGAGAGTGCCGGATTAGCCGCTAACTGTTCAGCCAGCGCCTTAGCGATCGCACCACCACCGACAATAACAGCAAGGGATTTCTGGTCAGTAGCCGACAACCGTGCCGTCCTTGCGCATTTCAGTCGCGCCCGTTAGCACACCCGTTTTAGGGTCACGGCTAATCGCTTGATAACCACCGAACTTACCTGCGGTATCATCAACCTTGACCTTGTGCCCCAGCGCACGCAGTGCAACAACCGTTTCAGCCGGGACGCCTGGCTCGACAAACAACGTCCCGTAGTCGGTCGCTACCCCCTCATCAGGGCTCGACCCGCCATCGTGCAAGAAACGCGCGGCATCGCCCGCTTCCTGAAGATTCATACCAAAGTCCGCGATATTGACCAGGACTTGAACATGACCTTGTGGTTGCATGCCACCCCCCATCAGGCCATAACTCATGAACGGTTGATCACCCTTCATCAGAAACGCAGGAATGATGGTGTGGAACGGTCGTTTACCCGGTGCGTAGATGTTGGGATGACCGTCCTCCAGTGAGAATAGCTCCCCGCGGTCCTGCAACATGAAGCCCAGCCCCGTGGGAACCAGCCCACTACCCATGCCGCGGTAGTTGGACTGAATGAGAGAGACCATCATGCCGTCGCCGTCCACGACCGTCAGGTAGGTGGTGTCACCCTCACCTTCAAGTGGAACGGCCAGATATTGGGGCTCGATGACAGTCTCTGGCCGAATACGCGCGAACTGTCTCTTTGCGTAGTCCTCGCTGAGAAGCTCGTCGATCGGCATCTCGGCGAAGTCGGGATCGGCAAACGTGCCCGCCATACTTTCAAAAGCAAGGCGCTTTGCTTCGACCATATAGTGGAAAATATCGGCGGATCCCCGCTCGAAATCGCGCAAATCGATTTGCTTGAGAATGTTGAGCATCATCAACGCGGCGAAACCCTGGCCGTTGGGTGGCAACTCGTAAAGGGTATAACCGTGATACTCAACACCACGTGGCTCTACCCATTCGCCTCTGTGGGCTTTAAGGTCATCGAGTGTCAGGTCAGCACCAATCGCTTTGAAGTAATCAGCCATTGCCTGCGCTATCGATCCCTCATAAAACGCATCGCGTCCCTGGGTGGCCAGTGCGCTGAATGTGCTCGCCAAATCCGGGTTTTTGAAAATATCACCCTCCTTCGGCGCTACATTTCCCGGGAAGTAGGTTTTTGTTGCGTTTTCCTGCTCTTCAATCATGGCCGCAACCGATTGAAACCGCTTTCGGTTACCTTCAAACCCCGCCGCGATCACAGGACTCACTGGAAAACCGTTGCGCGCATACTCGATGGGCCCTGCTAAAACATCACTCATTGGCAGACGGCCCCATCGTTCATGCAGTGCAAACCATCCATCCACAGCGCCCGGTACGGTCACCGACAGCGAGCCATGTGATGGGATACCCACATAATCCTCGGGAATTTTGCCCTGAGCTTTCATTGCCGTAATGGCTTCTCTGAGGTCATCAAGTGAGCGACTCATTGGCGCACGCCCAGACCCGTTATAGCCATACAACTGCTTGGCTTTCGGATCCCACACAATCGCGAACAGATCGCCGCCGATACCGTTGCCTGTCGGCTCCATCAGCCCCAAGGCTGCGTTCGCCGCTACCGCTGCATCAACCGCAGAACCGCCGGCCTGAAGCACATCAATCGCAATGTTAGATGCCAGGGGCTGTGCGGTAGCGGCCATGCCATTGACAGACATGACGGGGCTTCGTGACCAGTCCGCGCCTACGGGCCGGGCCCCCGGGCCTAACTCCTGCGCCATGACCATTCCCGTAAAAGCCATTCCGGTAAAGGTCATGCCGGCAAAAAGTGTGGTCGATATCGTGGCCAACCATCGCGTTAATCTGTTTTTCATGGTGAACTCTTTTCGCTATTAATCACGTCAAAATAATTGCAGTAGGACACCTCACATGTCGAGCATTAGCAAGGTCGCATTTATAGGACTGGGCGCCATGGGCTACCCAATGGCAGGCCATCTCAAGCGGAGCGGCTTAGACGTCTGCGTCTATAACCGCACCGAAACCAAGGCGTTTGCCTGGACGGACGAGTACGACGGCCTCTCTGCACCCACCCCTGCCGAAGCGGCTGTGGATGCCCAAATTGTGTTCCTCTGCGTTGGCAATGATAGCGATGTAAGGTCGGTTACGTTCGAAGCTGAAGGTGTTTTGTCCACCATGACAGCCGGCACCCTGCTGGTGGACCACACCACCACATCCAAAGCGCTGGCGGAGGAGTTGCACGCCGCCTGCAATGAGCTGGGTATCGCGTTTATCGACGCCCCCGTGTCGGGTGGGCAAGCGGGGGCAGAAAACGGCGTGCTGACTGTCATGGCGGGTGGTGAGGCTTCAGCCTTTGAAGTGATGGAACCCGTGACAGCAGCTTACGCGAAGCACACACAGCGAATGGGCGATGTGGGTAGTGGCCAAGTCACCAAGATGGTAAATCAGCTTTGCATCGCTGGAATACTGGGTGGTCTATCCGAAGCGTTTCACTTTGCAGAATGTGCAGGTCTGGATATTAATGAGGCAACGCGAGCCATTCAAGGCGGTGCCGCTCAGTCCTGGCAAATGAATAACCGTGCGGAAACCATTGCTCAGCGCACATATGACTTCGGGTTTGCCATTGATTGGATGCGCAAGGACTTAGGTTTTGCTCTCGATGTGGCCCAGCAGCTGGGTCTTCATCTCCCAATTGCGACAATGGTTGATGACCATTACGCCAATGTCCAGTCCAATGGGGGCGGCCGTTGGGATACCTCTGGGCTCATCGAGCAGATCCGAATACGAACGGAGAAGACGCAGGCGGCAAAGACAGCGGAGCGTGTCACGCACTCCGGGGGCTGCCATTGCGGTAGCGTTCAATGGACGGTAGAAGCACCCAAAATTCTGGACACACACACCTGTAACTGCTCGATTTGTGACATCAATCACTACCAACACCTCTTGGTCCCCGAGAGTCGATTTAACCTGACACAGGGTGAAGAGTCGCTTTCGCTGTACACCTTTGGTAGTCACCAAGCGAAGCATTACTTTTGCAAACACTGTGGCGTTAAATCCTTCTATGTCCCACGATCGAACCCAGACGGTGTCAGCGTTAATGCGCGCTGTCTGAACTTGGACACTGTAGAAGTGATTTACGACAAGCCGTTCGACGGTCGAAACTGGGAAAAGAACGCGGGCTCACTGTCCCACCTTTCCAAAGAAAGCTAAAACATGAATCGCATCGCCGCTTACTGGAATACAACCCCGCTCGAGCAGCTGAACGCTGATGAGTGGGAATTATTGTGTGACGGGTGCGGTAAATGTTGCCTGCACAAGTTGCAGGATGACGAAACTGATGAGGTTTTCTATACGCGCGTCGCTTGTCGACTTCTGGATATGAAGTCCGGCGGTTGCTCAGACTACGTTCACCGATTTTCCAGAGTGCCGGACTGCATGGACGTCAGCAAAATGACCGCAGCGGAAATGAAGTGGCTACCATCGAGTTGCGCCTACCGTCTTCGTGCGGAATCAAAACCTTTACCCGAATGGCACCCGCTAATCAGTGGACATGTTTCGACAGTATTCAAAGACCCCAACCGGATTCGCGGCCGGGTCGTATCGGAGACCGAGGTGCCAGAGGAAAAGCTTGAGGATTACATCATCCGATGGATCGATGCCTGATCCAGTTTTGGCTCTGTCGCTAAGCAGCTGGTGGCGAGTAGTAGCCTAACAATCTGGGGTAGCCGCTCTTTGTTCTACGACTAAAGCGAGAGTCCCAGGCGTCCCACACCGTGCCGTGTCGAATAGCCATCACATGCCGGGGTATGACTGCTATGAAGTGACCATCCCTTGGTATATCGGGAAGATAGGCGTTTTTGGTGAGTGTGAGCTCCCAACCCTTACCCGTGAGGTAGAGGTAATGAACCGGGGTCATCACACCATCCGCAATCGAGGGATAGAGACCGCCTGTCATTTTTTTCTGCAGGTAGGATAGATCTTCACGAACGTGGTTATAGGACTCACCGGTAATCAAGCATATCGCGCGCACAACGCAATCCGCGCGACCACGAAAACCAGCTTCTTCTCGCCCCCCATCGTGTTGTACAAATTCCAACACTGCGCGCGCCCCACCCTGTGTATTAGTGTTATTTCGAAATATCATGGTGGCTGGATCAATTTGAGGTGCTGTTGTGACAGTAAATTTTGCAGACATTGAGCGCGCCCATCAGCGTATTGCGCACCTCATTAATAGAACACCGTTGTTGAACTCGCCTCGTCTCGATGCGATTGCAGGTCGGCGTCTTTGGCTAAAAGCGGAACCCTTGCAAGTCACCGGCAGCTTCAAATTCCGTGGCGCCTGTAGCGCCATCAGTGCGCTGTCGAGTGGAGCGCTGGATCGAGGCATCATCGCTTACTCGTCTGGCAACCATGCTCAAGGAATCGCACTCGCCGCAAAGCTGTTTAAGACCCGTGCCACAATCGTCATGCCTCATGACGCGCCCGCTAACAAAGTCGTCAACACACGCGCTTACGGCGCTGACGTCGTTCACTATAAGCGAGGCCTTGAAAGTCGCGAAGACATTGGAGCAGACTTGGCGCGTAGACACGGTCTTACGCTCGTTAAACCTTATGATGATCCCGCGGTCATCGCCGGTCAGGGCACCGTAGGTCTGGAGCTCTCCGAACAAATGGCGGAGCGGAAACTCTCAGTCTCTGCCATCCTATGCTGCTGCGGGGGTGGGGGTTTGAGTGCAGGCATAGCAACCGCCATGGCAGCAACGAATCCCGGAGTCACCCTGTACACGGCTGAGCCCGAGGGATTCGATGACACGGCTCGCTCATTGTCTCTGGGAGAGCGGGTTGCAAACGAAACCGAGCAAGGGTCCATCTGCGATGCCATCGTGACCCCCACACCGGGTGAAATTACCTTCCCGATCCTCAAAGCACTGGCAGGCGGAGGATTTGCTGTCAGCGACGATCAAACACTTCGCGCGATGCGCTACGCCTTCGACACCCTAAAATTGGTCATTGAGCCCGGTGGTGCGGTAGCACTGGCGGCGGCGTTATTTGCGGAAAATCTGCCCTCATCTGATGATCTTATCGTCATCGTTTCTGGCGGGAATGTGGACGAAGCTATGTTTGCGAAAGCGTTGACTATTAGCTGAGGAAATACCTGCTATTACCCCTGTGACAAATTACCAGATTCGGTGATCTGCGCGATCTCGCCCGTCGTATCTTCAGCGTAATCAAGCGGTGGGGAGAACCGGTGCGCCGGAGCTTGATGGAGATTGCCAGTATGGTCTCAAAGACGACCGTCTCGGCACCATCTTATCCAGCCCCCTCCGTAGGCGATTTTTCGAGAGGGAGAACACCATGAGCGATGACCGTATCTGGGGCGTACTTGCGTCACAGTCAGATGAGGATGCGCTTAGAAATCACATTACCGGCACGGCGGATGAGTTTCATGCCGATGTCGCAGCACGCGAGATCCATTGGCAGCATCCATCCTGTGGTGCGTGGCTTGCGCGCGAAGATGGGAATGGCTGGGTAGGCTGGGACTCTCGCGGAGAATCCACAGGCATAGAAGCTGACTGCTGGACACCTTGGCGTTCTGTCTTAGACACATCGGCAGCGCCCTACTACAAATGGTTTACCGGTGGTCAAACCAACGCCTGTTTTAACCTTGTCGATCGCCACTTACTTTTAGGTAGAGCCGATAAAACCGCCATTATTTTCGAGGGCGACCGATGGGACCCTTCCAAAAACAATGGACGAGGTGGTCCGGTTACCGAGCAGCACTTCAGTTATCGCAAAGTTTTCGCAGAAGTCATTGCGCGCATGCAAGTGCTTCAGGATTTGGGCCTGACCAAGGGCGACCGCATTGCGTTTAACCTTCCCAATATCCCTGAGCAGATTTTTTACATGCTGGCGGCGCAGCGGATGGGTGTGGTCTATACACCTGTCTTCGGCGGTTTCTCGGCAAAAACTTTGTCAGACCGAATTCACGATGCAGGGGCAAAGCTCGTCATCACCGCTGATGGCGGCTACCGAAACGCGGAAGTAGTCGGCTATAAGGGCACCTACGCTGACCCAGCACTCGATAATTACATCCCGAGAGAGACCGCGCTCGCCACGCTGAAAGCGGTACTCGCAACGTATGACCTCGGTGATTTGGCCGACACACTGTACAGCGACGTGAATAACGCACTGGCCGGTGAGATAACGCTAGAGAGATCGGACGTCATGCGCGAACTCGGCGCTTCATTGGCGAGCCAGAACGCGATTGCACCGGAGTTGACAGCAGAGTTACGCACGGCAGTGGCCCGACAACTCGCGGACGCCAAACACAACGTAGAGAACGTAATCGTCGTCGAGTACACCGGTCAGGAAGTGGTCGAACATGCGCGAGACAGCTGGTCGAACGATCTCGTTGCCTCGGCGAAGGCGACGATTGCAAAGCATCTCAGAGTCGCAGATTTCGAGGCCCTGAGCTCAGAGGAGCCAGCCGCATTGTGGGCCCAGCTCAATGCAGTCCTGCCTGTTGAAAGCGTTGACTCGAACTTCCCCTTGTTCATCATTTACACATCCGGATCAACCGGCAAACCAAAGGGTGTGGTACATACACACGGCAGCTGGCTGAGTGGCGTTAGCCACACCATGCGTACGGTCTTCAACGCCACTGAAGATGACACGCTGTACGTCATTGGCGATCCAGGCTGGATTACCGGTCAAAGTTATTTGATTGCGGCACCCTTGGTACAAGGCATGACGACCGTTATTGCCGAGGGCTCTCCTCTCTTCCCCCATGCGGGCCGATTCTCGTCGATTATCGAGCGCTACAAGGTCACCCTATTCAAAGCGGGCTCAACCTTCCTCAAAGCGGTCATGACAGACCCAGCAAGCGCCCGAGAAATGGCCGACTTCGACATGTCCACGCTGCGCGCCGGCACCTTCTGTGCAGAGCCGGTATCGCCAGCTGTTCAGCAATTTGCGATGGACAACATCTGCAAGCACTACATCAACTCGTACTGGGCCACCGAGCACGGCGGCATCGTATTCAGTTGCCCCTGGGGCGGTTACAAGCCCCTCGCAGCTGATGCGAAGACATGGCCTCTTCCCTGGGTTCAAGCTGAAGTCCGCGTAGCCGAAACAACGGCGGATGACGGCACCGTCACGGCGTGGCGCACCGCAGAATCAGGCGAGAAAGGCGAGCTGGTCATTACGCAGCCCTATCCTTATTTGGCACGAACGCTCTGGGGCGACGCAGACAACCTGTTTGAAGATAGCTGGCGCGGGGACATTGACCGTTTCAGTGAGGTCTACTTCAACCGCTGGGCCGGTGAACTGACCTACACCCAGGGAGACTATGCGCGTCAGCACGATGACGGCGCATTCACCCTGCACGGTCGTTCTGACGACGTGATAAACGTATCAGGCCACCGAATCGGTACCGAAGAAATCGAAGGCGCCATCTTGCGCGACAAGACTCTCCGAGAAGACTCCCCCGTGGGTAATGTTGTGGTCGTGGGTGCACCGCACGATGAAAAAGGCGAGACGCCGGTCGCATTTCTGGTGGCAGCTGCAGGTCGAAAGCTCTCCGATGACGATTTAGCACGACTGCAGTCTCTGGTCCGATCGGAAAAAGGCGCTACCGCCGTGCCGTCCGACTTCCTTGTTGTATCAGCGTTTCCGGAGACACGCTCCGGTAAATACATGCGCCGAACGCTTCGCTCCATCCTGCTCGATCAACCGCTAGGCGATATCTCCACGCTCAAAAATCCTGAATCCGTTGAGGAGATTCGGACAGCCGTCGCCCAGTGGAAGGACTTCGGCCGTTTGACTGAGGCGAGACGTGTCGTTCAGACATGGCGTTATTTGCGTGTTGAAACTCATGAGGTCGCACCCGGTCACCTGGTAGCTTTGGTTGTGATAAGCAGTCCTCCTGTGAACGCATTGAGTGAGCGCACGCTAGACGAGCTTCACACTGCCCTTACACAGCTAGCTCACCAGGACGATCTATCCGCCATGGTGGTGACAGGCGCTCGAAACACTTTTGTTGCAGGAGCGGACGTCAAAGAGTTACTCAAGATTGGCGAGAAAGGCGACTTAGAGTCTGCCCAAACACTGCCAAATGCGGCTCAGACAGCCTTCGCAACACTTGAGAACCTTGATATTCCGATTATTGCGGCCGTTAACGGACCCGCGCTGGGTGGCGGTAACGAATTGGTACTTGCCTGTTCCCACGTTATTGCAGCCAAGCACGCTGAATTCGGCCAACCAGAAATCAACCTGAACCTCCTCCCCGGCTACGGCGGCACGCAGCGTTTGACGCGTAAGCTCTATGACGCACACGGTGTGGATGGTGCAGCTCAGGCCCTGCGAATGATGCTCGACGGGCGCACGATCGATGCCGATACCGCGCTTGAGATTGGCCTCATCGACGACATTGTGACCACGGAAGGTCTCTCCACCGTCGAAGCAGCCATGGCTGCCCTGCGAGACCATTTTGCTGGTGGCGATGCCCTGAAAGCCTCTATGGCACGGCGTAAAAAGCTGAAAGACCAGCGAGAGCAGTCCGTCGGGATTGACGAATCACTGCTGAATCACCCGGGTGTGGCTCTAGCGCTCAAACAGATTCGCGCAAGTGGTCGTAATAAGCCGGTGGACTTCATCATTGATGCGATGCTTACCGGTGCCCGCGATGGCCAAGCAGCGGGTCTGCGCCGCGAGGCCGAGTTGTTTGCACAAGGTGTCTGTGATCCTGAATGCGGACCCGATGGCATCTCAGCATTCCTGGAAAAGCGCAGTGCACCGCTGCCACCCAAACCCAAGGCTGTGCAACCTGATGCCTCGGCAGAGGAGCGTGCAGCGCTCATCGACGATGGCAAGTTACTTCCCATGGGCGCGAGCTTCTTCCCAGGCATTACACCAATACCGGAGTACCAGCTTGGCTACGGTGTGATGCGATCACATGAAGACGGCAGACCGCTGCATGGTGATCCCGCGGTTGCGGAAAAAGAGCTGGTCTTCCCGACTCCCACGCCGGGTCCCAACGAGGCGCTGGTCTACATTCTCGCGTCTGAGATGAACTTTAATGATATCTGGGCAATCACAGGTATCCCTGTCTCTCCTTTCGATGCGCGTGATGCCGATGTGCAAGTAACGGGTTCAGGTGGTGTCGGCATGGTGGCGCAGTTAGGTCAGGACCTGGTCCGTGAAGGCCGTCTGTCGGTGGGCGATATTGTGAGTATCTACTCAGGTCAGAGCGAATTAATGGCGCCTGATCAGGGCTTGGATCCTATGGCGGCGGATTTCCGCATCCAGGGCTACGAGCGAAACGACGGTAGTCATGCACAGTTCCTAACGGTCCAAGGACCGCAGTTACACGCGAAACTGCCGGGCTTGAGCATTGAAGAAGCCGGCTCTTACGGCCTGACCATGGGTACGATTCATCGCGCGCTTTACAACACGCTCGCGATCGAGCCAGGCAAGCGCCTGTTTGTCGAAGGTGCTTCCACGGGTACCGGCTATGACTGTCTGCGAAGCGCGTTGTCATCTAGCTGCGCCGCATTGGGTATGGTCTCAAGTGACAGCCGAGGCGAGCGTGTCGAGGCGGTTGGCGGACATGCCATCAATCGAAAAGACGATCGATGGGCTGATATCTTCACCGCCGTTCCTGATGACCCCAACGAGTGGGCCGCATGGGAAGCAGCCGGTGAGGCATTTGTCGCCGAGGCTGAGAAGAAAGTGGGCGGTCAAATCGACTACTCGGTTTCTCACGCTGGTGAAACCGCCTTCCCACGATCATTCCAGCTACTCGGTGAAGACGGCGTACTAACCTTCTACGGTGCATCGTCCGGTTATCGCTTCACCTTCATGGGTAAAGCTGGAGCTTCTACGCCGGCCGCGCAATTCTCAAAAGCCGGATTGCGAGCGGGTCAGTCATTGCTTGTCGTCTATGGCCCTGGTGCCGAGGACGGAATCGTCGACCCTGTTGCAATCGAAGCCATCGAGGTCGGCTGTCAGCGCGGTGCTCAGGTCGCTGTTCTCGTGGACACGGTCTCTCAGCGCGAGTTTGTGACTTCCCTCGGATTTGGCGCACAGATGAAAGGGGTGGTCAGTATCGAGGAAATCGAGCGTCGTCTCGGTGATGAGTTCGATCCACCCGGACCCTTCCAGCAGATGCCAAATCCTTTCACGGAATCAGCGGCATTCAAGGAATCTGTGCGGGCCTTCTCGGACCGAACACTCAAGCCTATTGGCTCTGCGATCGCTCCCTTGTTGCGCAACACGCTCGACAAGCGCGGACTTCCCGACGTAGTTTTTGAGCGCGCAGGGCGCGACGGACTTGCACTTGCCACATCACTGGTTAAACCCAATGTCGGCAAGATCGTCTACTCGGAGGACCTCAAGGGCTCGCGCTTCAGCTTCTATGCACCTCAAGTATGGATGCGCCAGCGTCGAATCCTGATGCCAACGGCAGAGATTCGGGGTACCCACCTCAATACATCACGCGAGTTTGCGGAGATGCAGGAGCGTATTGCCGCGGGACACATCAATATTCTTCCTCCGACAATCATCCCCATGGAAGACGTGCCAGAGGCACACCAAGCTATGTGGGAAAACCGGCATGCGGGCGCTAACTACGTCGCCATGCACGCGTTACCACGGACCAATCTCAAGTCTCGGGACGAGTTATACCGGGCTTGGGCTATCCGCGACGCAATGGAGCGTGGCGAGACACTCACGAAAGTTGAAACAGGATCAGCAGGAGCACTCCGATGAATGATATGAGCGATATTCCCCAGGATCTGCTAACGCAGTCCATCGCTGGGCGTCGACTCGACAACAAATGTATCATCCTGACCGGTGCCGCCGGCTCCATTGGTAGCTATATCACTCGGCAGTTATTGCGCGAAGGCGCGCGGGTCATGCTGACAGGTCGTGATCAGGGCAAACTTGATGACTTCATGGGCGACTTAGTCGATGAAGGATTCGAGGAAACCTTCATGGTCAGCGCGACGGGTGATTGCGCGGATCCAGAGGTCTGCCGACAGATTGTGGCAAAAACAGTTGCCGCCTTCGGTCCGATCGATGTGTTGGTCAATAACGCCGGTGCTGCAGGTCCTAAGTTCACGCTTCGCGACATCCCGTTTACCGAGGCAGAGCAACGCGCAGCTGATTCCGACCAGACAATGTTCGATTCGGCGATGAATCTTTTGGGTGCGCCTTGGAATATGGCGCGTGCCGCGGCTCCGCATATGTCCGCGGGTGGCAGCATCATCAACGTATCGACCATCTTCTCAAGAACGCATTACTACGGCCGTATTCCTTACGTGGTACCGAAGTCGGGGCTGAATGCACTGGGCAAGGGCTTAGCGCTCGAGCTGGGCGAGAAGCAAGGTATTCGAGTCAATACTCTCTTCCCGGGCCCCATCGAGTCAGAGCGCATTGAAAGCGTATTTGCGCGCATGGATGAACTTCAGGGCGTCGAGCCAGGTAGCACGGGTAAAGAGTTCCGCGACCTGATGATTACGACCCGAACATCGGACGGTGGACTGGAGTACAAGTACCCGACACCCACCGACGTTGCATCCGGCATTGTCTGGCTTGCGTCTGATGAGTCATCTGCACTCTCAGGACACCACATTGAAGTCACTAACGGTATGCAAGTACCGGCGCAAAGCCGCTCTCAGCTTGTATCGTGGCCCGATAAGCGACTCGAGGATCTCTCGGGTCAAGTTGTGCTCATTCTGGGTGGCGATGACTACCAAGAAGCAGTCACCTTTGCGGAACGCCAGATCCAAAGTGGCGCCCGTGTCATGCTGGCCTTCCGAAATCTGAATACGGTCGGTCACGCCCGCTCACTACTACAGGCTCGAGACCTTGATGACGTTCAGCTGTCACACCTAGACCCCCTTCGCAGGGAGTCGGTAGATCGCTCAATGCAGTTGATGTCGGATCATTTCGGTCGGTTAGACGGGGTGATTCTGCTGCCGCAAAAGCCTAACGGTGAGTACGGTTATTCCTTATGTACTGCGAATGATGAGGATGTGGCGAACTTTGTCCGTGACGAGGTGGTAGCACCTGTGGCCTTCGCATCGAGCTTCGCTCGCAACATGGATCGCCTGTTTGCAGACGGCGAGCCACCCGCGATTGTCTACGTAACAAACCCATCTGATCGTCACGGCAATCTGATGAACGAAATCATCCGCGCCTCAGTCGAAGCACTGATTCGTGGCTGGCGTCACGAGGACGAGACACTGGCAAACGCCGGCGATCTCACGTGGGCAGTTCAGCCCAACCAGATGGTGCGCTACGACACCGAAGACGATGAAGCGTTAACCTTCGCCGCCGATTGGGCAGCAACGCTGACCAACCGCGTCCGAAAAATGGATTCGATCAATTTATGGTTACCCCGCAGTATTAAGCGTTCAACGGGCAAGAGCTCAATGCCCTCCTCTATCTCGCGCGTACTGCCGGGTTTGCATAAAGGTCGGACAGCGGTCATTACCGGTGGCAGTCTGGGTATTGGTCTGCAACTGGGTCGTTTCCTTGCGATTGCGGGTGCGCGCGTACTTCTGAGCGCACGAAGCGAAGGTAAACTTGCGGAAGCGCGTGATGAGATCGTCGACGAGCTGCGCAATATTGGCTATCCAAGACCCGAAAGCCGCGTCACCATCTTGGGTGGAATCGATGTCGGTGATCCCGATGCACTCGACCGACTTCACGACCACGCGGTCGCGGAACTCGGCCATGTCGATTTTCTGATCAACAACGCCGGTATTTCGGGCGCTGAAGAGATGGTTGTTGATATGACGCGTGCCGACTGGGACCGCACCATGGAAGCCAACCTCATCTCAAACTACTCGCTCATCCGTAAATTCAGCCCAGCAATGAAAGCGGGCGGAAGAGGTTCTATCTTGAACGTATCAAGCTACTTCGGTGGCGAAAAATACGTGGCGGTGGCCTACCCCAACCGAGCGGATTACGCAGTGTCAAAGGCGGGTCAGCGGGTGCTGGCAGAAATTCTCTCGCGGCACCTCGGACCAGAGATTCAGATTAACGCGCTGGCTCCCGGCCCCGTTGACGGTGCGCGCTTGCGCGGCTCTGCCGAGGCGCCCGGATTATTTGACCGCCGCGGACTACTGGTCCTTGAGAACAAGCGGTTAAATGAGGTTCACAAGGCCATTCTGGCCGGCATGTCGAGTGGTTTTAGTGCCGATGATGTGATGACGCTTGCAAGTAATGCAGTGGACGGTATTGATATCGATGCACTGCCAAAGCCCATAGCGCGTCTCGTACTGAAGATCCGTGACTCAGGTGGCCTTGGAAACTCATCCAACTACCTCATGCACACGGGCATCGCAGAAAAACTGATGACGCGGCTAGTTCGCGCGGGCATTCTGAGCGATGAGCAGCGTGAGCAGTTCCTTGAGGGCTTCGTTGATGCGCCGGCGCCCTTCTTTGAATTCGCGGAGACATCAAAGCAGGCGGAGCAGATTGAAACGGGTATTTTGAACCGTCTTCACCTGCATAAGATGCCAACCGATGAGCAGGTGGGACTCTCAACAGTATTCCACCTTGCGGATGACATCGTCAGTGGCGAGACCTTCCACCCCTCCGGCGGCTTGAAATTTGATCGCTCGGTAACAGAGGGTGAATTGCTTTTGCCTCCTAACGAGAGCGAGATTGCGAAACTACAGGGTAAGCGCATCGTCCTGATTGGCGACTCGATGAAAAACGAGCTTGCCAATATTGCTAATGGCTTCTTGGCTCAAAACGTCGAGAAACTCTGGGTGCTCACGAAGACTGAAGACGCCGCCAACGCCATGAAGCACAGCGTCGACAACCCCAATGGGATTGATGTCGAGTGCCGCGCCATTGGCGATGAGCTCGAATCCAGTTTGGATGACATTCTTCGCAACGAGGGCGGCTACGATGTTGTGGTTAGCAGTCCGTTTGAGCGTTTACCCCTGAATGCGCTCGCAGCTAACGCGAACGAGTCCTGGGATCGCGTTCTTAGCGACGCTGAGTTCAGGAAACTGGTGCATGATCAGCTCACGCATCACTTCCGTGTGGCGCGCACGTCCGCACTGGTTCCAAATTGTCAGATCGTTTTGATTACGCCTGACACTTCGCTTGCATCGACACGTGAAGAATTTGCTTTGGCCTTGTTTGTGAAGAACTCGCTACACGCTTTCACAGTGACCTTGGGTGTTGAGGGAGAGCGTTTACCGACGGTGCCAGCGATTAACCAGGTTCAGTTGACGAGACGGGCGCATACCGAAGAGCCGTCAAATGATCAGGAACTAGCAGAAGAAATGACACGTTTGGTGCATGCAGTACTTCAGTGCTCCGTACCCGCACCAACGCCATCTGACAGTCGTTATCTGTCGAAGATCTTCCGTGGTAATGCAGTAACGGTGTAACTCTGGGCAGGGTGATCACCAAAACCGGGGCTCTGCCCCGGTTTTTTTTTGCCCAGCTTGTTCTTGTCACTTTCCTTTGCACGCGCGCTAGATACTGAGTAGTCTCGAGCAAAGCTAATAACAAAAGAACAGGCTAATGACAGACAGCGGTACTACGCTCCCGTTTAGTACGAAATTCCTTTACGGATTCGGTTCGATTGCCTACGGGATCAAAGACAACGCATTCGCCTATTTCCTGTTATTTGTTTACGTTCAAGTCTTCGGTCTAGCCCCTGACCTAGCCGGTCTAGCCATCCTGATCATGCTGATCTTCGATGCCATCTCCGACCCGCTCATTGGCTATATTTCCGATAATACCAAGTCACGCTGGGGCCGCAGACACCCATTTATTTACGGGTCCATCATTCCCGTATCGCTGACGTTCTTTCTGATTTGGGACCCCCCCACTGCCGCTTCAGATCAAGTGCTCTTCTGGTACCTGCTGGTAATGGGTATTGGTATCCGAACCACCATTACCCTTTACGAAATACCAAGTACGGCCCTGGGTCCTGAACTGACTCAGGACTACGTGGAGCGGAGCTCTCTGATTGCGTTCAGGGCCTGGTTTGGCTGGTGGGGCGGACTGACCATGTGGAATCTTCTCTGGGTCTTTGTGGTCTACAGCAGTGCAAACGGTACGCAGGATGCCCGCTACATTCCCGAGACTTGGGTAGCTTATGGCATCGGTTGCAGTATTGTGATGGCCATCGCCATTCTGGTCACGGGCTTGGGAACCCACAAGCACATTCCACACCTGCACATACCCTATGACGCTGAGGCGGACAGTAAGCGCACGCAGGTAAAAACGGTATTGAAAGACATTTGGCTCACACTGAATGTCAGCCGTAACTACCGCATACTGTTCATTGCTTACATCGTTTGTAAGGCTGCCTCGGGGCTATTTACCAATCTCACGCTGTTCTTCTACAGCTATTATTGGGAGCTTGAGCCCTCGGATATTCTCACCATTGGCCTGAGTTTATTTCTGGCACCTGTCCTTGGCCTAAAGCTCGCACCCATGTGCAGTGGCCTATTTGGCAAACGGAACACCGCGATCGGCTTTTTTGCCGCCTCCATGGTCATGGAAAATGCACTGATTCTGCTTCGGGTTCTGGATCTCTTACCCTCTAACGATTCGCCCTTGATACTCGCTTGCGTTCTCGCCTGTCACTTTGCTGCTGTCGCTTGCATCATTGTAGCTGGAACGGCAGTGGGTTCGATGGTCTTTGACACGGTGGAGGAAGTGGAGACCGCCACCAACAAGCGAATGGAAGGAACGCTATTGGCGGCACGTTCGTTTGCTGAAAAGTGCATGGCGGGGGCTGGCGCGTTTTCTGCAGGTTTGATTTTGAGCTTTGCAGCGTGGCCTGAAGACGCCAAGCCCGGGCTGGTATCGCAAGCAACCTTAGACACGGTTGGCATCTATACCGTCATCGCATCGACAGCGCTGTGGTTACTCGGTCTCTTTTTCATCAGTAAAGTTCGCGAAAATAAGGAGACGCACGCTGAGCGGCTATCAGGACTTGCGGCCAAAGGTGCCCAATAAAATCTCCCGGAGCATCGTGGATTTCGCAGCACGTTCACGACATGATGAACGCCATGCCCACTCCCCTATTGAGTAAAGCTAGGACACGCACTTATGACATTCTTTAAACCCCAGTTCGTTATCGCCGCCTGCTCAGTGCTGCTACCCGTTCCTTCGCTCGCCGCAGATGTAACCTCAAAAATCGATGCCGTTATGCCAAAGGTTGTCGAATGGCGACGCGATTTTCACCAACACCCAGAGCTTAGCAATCAGGAATTTCGTACCGCCAAGATCGTAGCTGATCACCTAAGATCTCTGGGCATGGAGGTTGAAACCGAAGTGGCCCACACCGGTGTGGTGGGGACGCTTCGTGGTGGAGATGGCCCGGTCGTCGCCTTGCGTGCCGATATGGATGGACTACCTGTCACTGAATTGGTCGATCTACCCTTTGCTTCAAAAGCCCGCGGTATGTATCAGGGTCGCGAAGTCGGTGTCATGCACGCCTGTGGCCATGACAATCACGTGGCTATTTTGATGGGCGTAGCCGAGGTGCTCGCTGGTATGGGCGATGATTTACCCGGGACGGTTAAATTCATATTCCAACCGGCAGAAGAAGGCACGCCGGACGGGTCAGTTGGCGGCGCGGAGCTCATGCTCATGGAGGGCGCGTTTGAGAATCCACGGCCCGATGTCGTGTTTGGGCTCCACGTGTTTCCATTCCCAGCTGGCACCATTGCAACACGCCCTGGCGGACTCATGGCTTCATCAGATCGCCATCAAATCACCATCAAAGGCAAACAGACGCACGGCGCGGTGCCCTGGGCGGGTGTCGACCCCATTGTGACGGCCAGCCAAGTCGTCCTGGGACTTCAGACCATCGTCTCACGACAGCTCGATGCCACATTAACGCCCTCCATCGTTACCATCGGACGGGTTGAGGGCGGCGTTCGCAACAACATCATCCCCGAATCAGTAGAACTTGAGGGCACCATCAGGACCTTTGATGCTGAAACCCGTATCGATATTCATAAGCGGATTAGACGCACCGCCACCAACATTGCTGAAGCTGCAGGTGCAACAGCCGATGTAGTGATTGATCAGGGGTATGGCGTCACTCGCAATAATCCGAATCTCTTCCGACAGATGTCGCCCACGCTGGAACGCGTTGCGGGTGATCGCTTCATCGAAGCCTCGCAGACCACAACAGCCGAAGATTTCTCCTACTTCGCCAATGAAGTACCGGGACTCTTTTTGTTCTTGGGTGTCGCACCTGACGATCCGACTTTGATCTACCCCAACCACTCGCCTCGCTTCTATGCAGACGAACGGGCGCTCCCGGTGGGTGTCGAGGCACTGACCTCCATGACCTTGGACTACATGATGTCCGAGCAGTAAACGCTCGAACGTAAAGTCGAGCTAAAAGGTGTCTCGAAGCTGACGTTTTAGGATTTTTCCAATGTCGCTTCGAGGCAGCTCATCCATAAAGGTGACGCCGGCAATGGCCTGGATGGGGCTCAGCCGTTTGTTCGCATCGAGTCTGATGTCTTCCTCAACACGCTCACTGTCCGCGCGCCTGACCACGAACGCCCATGGGGTTTCACCCCACTCCTCTGAGGGTTTAGCCACTACCGCTGACTCAACCACATCCGGCATGGCGTTCAGGGCCTGCTCTAGGTCGGTGGCGTAAATGTTCTGCCCCCCCGACAGAATCATGTCCTTGATTCTGTCACTCAAAAACAACCAGCCGTCCTCGTCGAGGTAACCCACATCACCCGATCGATAGAAAAGTCTGCCCTGCTCATCGAACCAGTGCATCGCCTTGGTGGCCTCCTCTCGATTGAGATAGCCATCACTCATGATGCCCGCGCGTCCAACAATTTCGCCCGACTCGTTGGGTCCCAGCAACTCACCGTTTTCGCCGAGAATTTTCAATTCGCCCCCAGGCTGAACCTGACCTACCGATCCTAACTTACCCAGCTCTGCGGCTTTACGCGCAATTAAGGTCGTGGCGACACCGCCCTCGGTCAAACCATAGAACTCTAGTAACTGTGCACTCGTATCCGCCAGAATCTTCTCTTTCATGACGGCTGATAGTGGTGCACTGGTAGAGAACAGCCACTTCACACTTTTCCAGCTATCAGGCGAGTGATTAGGCGACGCCCACATGCGTTGGTACTGCACAGGCACCAACATGGCGTGCGTGATCGCGTAGTCGCGAATCAACTCGTTCGCGCGCTCCGCGTTGAACTTTCGCATGATGACCTGCGTTGCACCCACCCAAACCGAGGGCCACCAGGTCGTGATTGTGGTGTTTGAGTACAGAGGCGTACTGGTAAGTACGACACCCCCCTCAAACTCCATCTTTTCAGTGCCCGAAATAAGAAGATTACGCGCGAGATGGCTGTGAATGATGCCCTTGGGGATGCCGGTCGTCCCGGAGCTGTAGAGGATGTCGTACTCCTCGTCGAGCGCCATGTGGACGTCTGGAGAGCCAGCATCAAAGGTGTTGGCCCACGTCGTATGATCATGAAATTGCTCACAGGCCGTCTCCAACGCAAATCGCAGATCCGCTCTGATCGAGGGGATGTCCATGAAGTGCTCAAGCGCTGCATCGCGGTATTGGTCTGAGACAAACAGGCCCCTCACCGCGCTGTCGAGCAGCATATTTCTCTGCGCCTCTGGTGTCGCCGTATTGGGGACAGGTACCATGCTGGCACCCGAGCACAAAATACCCGTCATCACCTCGGCACATTCGACGCTGTTTCGCGACAGAACGGCTATGCGATCACCCTTACCAATGCCGGCTGCAATAAGTCCGTTGGCAATACGAAAAACGTGATCAATACTGGTTTTGTTATCGCGCTCGACCCCATCAATGATATAGGCCAGCCGCGCAGGCTGTTTCGTCCTGCGGCTATCAAGTCGTTCACAGAGCGATAGGGTCACGATGGGGCACCTCACAAAACGGTTGTTTAAGGATCTATCTACCCAATGGAAGATACCAAAGGTTTGATTGTCTGACAGGCTATAAAAAACGCCCAAAAAGACTGAACGGACCTGAATTTTGGTCCGTAAAATACATGGAGACAGCGGGTTTTGGGGAACACGCCATGGAACAGCACGAAAACAGAGAAAGTGACGCGCAAGAGTCAAAGTTCATTGATCGCTTTGACGACGTAGTCTTGGGGCTCTTTGCCTTTGCCGAACGAGGACTGCTACTACTGATCGGTGCATTGGCTATCGTAGCGGTTGGGTTCGAATTAGGCGATTTACTGGTCAACCGAGATATTAACCTTGCTGATCTGCTGCTGCTCTTTATCTACTTAGAGGTGCTTGGCATGGCCTACGCCTACTACTCGACCCACAGTGTGCCCGTTACCTTACCCGTGTTGATTGCAATTACAGGCATCACACGACTGATTCTACTGAGCAAAGACTCAGAGCCTAACGAGTTGATGTACGAGGCCGGTGCCGTGTTGTTGCTGGCCATCGCCTACGGTGCATTGTCATGGGCATCGAACTTCTTCAAACGCAAATAAAGCGAATACCCTGACTTCTCGTCGAGTTTGATCCTCGTCTATCATGGCGTATGCACCTTCGTCGCCACCGTATTAGAGTCTTGTCGGTAAACGCTTTCTTGAGAGTCCTCACGCTCTTCGCTGCGTCATTGCCGGTACAGGCTATTTCGGAACCAGTCAGCTTTGGCGACGTATTGCAGCTCCGTATCACAGAAGTCGCTCAGACGCTGGCTTATGGGAGCTCACCACAGAATACGGTCGTTAATATCAAAGGATCAGACTCATCACTTGGCGCTGTCACCCTGATCCACGGCGGGTGCTGGTCGAACGCCTACGATCGAAATCATACGTTGCCCATGGCCGAGGCGCTTTCAACCATGGGCTACGATGTTTGGGTGCCTGAATATCGGCGAGTGGGTGATGAAGGTGGCGGTTGGCCGGGCAGCCTGGAGGACATTGTCGCGGCGGTTGAGTTCGTGACCGACAAGACAGGACAACCAACTATCCTCGTAGGCCATTCTGCCGGCGGGCACCTGGCCTTGCGCGCTGCCCAGACGGGTTTGGCGATTGACGGTGTGGTGGGCTTAGCTCCTATCACTGACCTAGTGTCTTACGGCGCGGAGGCAGGGAGTTGCCAGTCGATGGTTGCCCCTTTCATGGGTGACGAGACTTACTCCCCAGACGCGTCCTATCGAGATGCTTCAGTGACTCTTAATGCGATCAATATTCCGGTCGCTGTCGTCATTGGCAAAGAAGACCCTATTGTCGGAGCGTCGCAGATAGCCGTTTTCGATGCTGTTCAGGTAAACACAGTCGACGGCGCGGGACATTTTGATGTCATACACCCCGAGACCGAGGCATTTAGTGCTGTTGTGAAGGCGCTCGAAGCAATCAAGGGGGAAGGTCGCTGAGCTTATGAGCACCATCGATTTTGACAAATTACGTTCACGATTCCATATACCAACTCGCAAGGTCTATCTGGATGGCAATTCGCTTGGAGCGCTACCGCGCTACACCCAGGAGCGGCTGCATCAGGTCATCTCTACGGAGTGGGCTGACGAACTGGTCAGTGGCTGGAATACCAAACAGTGGATAGATCTGCCGCTCAGTGTCGGTGAGCAAATTGCTCCCATCATTGGCGCAGCATCGGGCACTGTCGTGTGTTGCGATAGTTTATCGATCAATTTATTCAAAGCGCTGACCGCCTGTCTCGAGGTGAACGAAGGTCGAAGCCTGATCACTTTGGAGGACGGCCAGTTTCCCACCGATAGCTACATCGCTGACGGTTTATCGCAACTCCTTGGCGCTGATCGGTGCCGGACACAATCTGTCGATATTGCCGCGCTGACGCCTGAGACTCTCTCGAAATCTGCCGCACTACTGCTGTCCCACGTTGACTATAAATCTGGCGCTCTAAGGGATATGGACGCCATTACTGCCATGGCACAGTCCGTCGGGTGCTTAGTGATTTGGGATTTAGCACACAGTGCAGGGGCCATTGATATGGATCTAGAGGCGAGTCAGGTCGACTTTGCCGTTGGCTGTACCTACAAATTCCTGAACGGTGGGCCGGGCGCGCCGGGCTTCCTCTATGTCGCTGAACGTCATCAGGAGGTACAAAACCCCCTACCGGGCTGGATGGGCCATGCACGTCTATTCGATTTTGAAGCCACGTACGAAGCCGCGCCGGGTATCAAACGATTCCTGACGGGCACTCAAAGCGTTCTTGCGCTCAGCGCTGTCAGTGCCTCTCTGTCGGTATTTGAGGGACTCGCAATGCAGGACATCAGAGCGCGAAGCCTCGCGCTCACGCGACATTTCATCACTCGCTGGGAACAAAGTACGGTACTACAATCATATGCGGCGCTGGTCACACCATTCGATGATGCACAGCGTGGTTCTCAGGTCAGTCTTGCGCTCGAGCATGCGTTCCCTGTAAGCCAGGCACTGATTGCAGATGGCGTCATCGTCGACTTTAGAGAACCCAGTATTGTCCGGTTCGGCTTTTCACCGCTCTACAACACATTCAGCGATGCCGACCATGCAATCGCGTCGCTCGAAGCTGTACTTACCAGCGAACGCTATCGCCTACCGCAGTTTCAAATTCGATCGACGGTCACATGACGGCTGATGAACCATGGCTAACGCTCCTGAGATCAAAGGTACGGGATGTCCCTGACTTCCCCACACCCGGCATCCTGTTCAAAGACGTCACCCCGCTTCTCCCAGATCATCACGCGATGGATGCCGCGCTCCGTCTTCTCGCTCAGGCGGTTGAAGACCTGACGTTTGATGTCATCGCTGCGCCGGAGGCACGGGGATTCATCCTTGCAGCGCCCCTGGCGAGGCACTTCGGGGTTGGCCTCATACTTATTCGCAAGCCAGGTAAGCTACCCGCAGCGACACTTAGTCATACCTACTCGCTGGAATACGGAAATGACACCCTGGAAATGCACGCCGACAGCTTTGAAGGGATGGATTCACCCAGGGTTCTGATAGTCGATGACGTACTCGCCACGGGCGGAACAGCCGCCGCGTCAGCTGAACTCATCAAAAGTGCTGGTGGAGTGCCTGTTGGCCTCGCGGTTCTCATTGAATTAGCCGCGCTCAATGGTCGAAAAAACCTATCTGATATGACCGCCAGATCGGTCCTCAGCTACTAATTGAGAGCTCAAAAAAAACCTACCCCAAAGTCGTTATTTGAGAGACCAAAAAACAGTATTCGCCGTACAAGCTTTGAGATAGCGTTGGCCCGCTAATTGAGGAGCGAAAAATGCACGGATTCGCTTTAAACGACATATTCAAAATTGGGATTGGTCCCTCATCAAGTCACACGATGGGGCCGATGCACGCAGCGCAGCATTTCATGTCCAACCTGGAACAGACTTTAGGGAATGAACCCCTGAAGGTTTCGGTAACGCTTCATGGATCGCTTGCTGCAACAGGCGATGGCCACGGTACACCAGGTGCCGTGACCGCGGGACTCGTGGGTCATCACTACGAAACCGTCACCCTCCCCGACATTGAATCTGTCTGGAATACGGCGGTAGCAACGGGTGTGATGCGTTCACTCTCGGGTCACGATATCCATTTCAACCCTTCCCATAACTTGCTACGGGATATGGAACCACTGGCATCGCATCCCAATGGAATGACCTTTCGCGCATGGGCGGGTGATGCCCTCCTAGACGAGAAGCAGTATTTCTCTGTAGGCGGCGGTATGGTTGAGGATCAGATGGGCCAGACGCTGGCGACGTCTCCATTACCCGTGGGTGATGCGCCCTTCCCCTACAAGAGCATGGAAGAGCTCGTTAGATGGTGCGATCAAGAAAAACTGTCTATTGCGCAGTTGCAGGCCCGCAACGAGCATTTTTGTCTAAAGCGCGAAGAATATGACCCCATTGCTGCCAAGCTGTGGTCCGTGATGTCCGACTGTATCGACCGAGGTCTATCCACCGAGGGTCAACTTCCCGGAGGGCTCAATGTTAAACGCAGAGCAAGTACCTTGTGGAATCGCTTACTAAATAATTCCCACGGCGATAAAGCACCGGCCAATGCAGCTCAACGAGCGATGGTCTATGCCATGGCAGTCAATGAGGAAAATGCAGCCGGCGGGCGTCTTGTCACCGCTCCAACAAACGGCGCAGCAGGGATTGTGCCCGCGGTGCTTCGCGCGCATCTCGATGAGCACAAGCTAAATGAAGCGGGTGTTAACCGCCATGTAAGCACCTTTTTACGCACCGCAACCGCGATTGGCGGCTTATTTAAGATGAATGCGTCTATTTCGGGTGCGGAAGTCGGCTGTCAGGGCGAGGTAGGCGCAGCGGCGTCCATGGCGGCGGCAGGACTCACTGCCGCGATGGGCGGCAGCCCGCGACAGATCGAGAATGCAGCAGAGATCGCCGTAGAGCACTGTCTAGGACTTACCTGTGATCCGATTGGTGGCTTGGTACAAGTGCCCTGCATCGAACGCAATGGTATGGGGGCGGTCAAAGCCATCGCCGCTTCAGATCTCGCTCTCGCGGGGGACGGTCAGTTCATGATCTCTCTCGATCAAGTGATCGATACGGTTCGGGAAACCGGGAAAGACATGGATAGCCGCTATAAGGAAACCGCTCGTGGTGGACTAGCAATGCATGGCCTTAAAATCCCCGTGACTGCCGTTGAGTGCTGATCGCCTTTGCTATCGACTAGCCTAAACTGACACTTTCTAGCCAAGCTGTCATTTTACGAAAGTCAGCCGGTACGGCCGACGAGATGGATAGCGCTTCATCAGTGAGGGGGTGCCGAAAAGTTACCTGTCTCGCGTGAAGCCACAGCCGCCGAATTCCCAGGCGCTCCTCAATAAACCGGTTGTGGGTCCCCTTTCCGTAGCGAACATCGCCCAAGATAGGGTGCGAAATATGCTTTACATGCCGTCTAAGTTGCCTATAGCGACCCGTAATGGGTTGCAACTGGACATGCGAGTACCGCGCCTCAGGATATCGGTCCACCGGCTCTGGTACGGTCCATGAAGCCAGTGTTCTGAGCTCTGTCACGGCCTCTCTTGTTGCCCCGTTCTTAATTTTACGGCCTTTCCTATCGACCTCATCTCGTAGCGCGTGATCAATATGCAGACTTTGGGGCGTGTGACCACGCACAAATGCCTGATACGTCTTCGTGACTTCGCTGCGTTCAAATGCCTGCGATAGTGTTCTTGCCACGTCGCTACTCAAAGCAAAGATGACCAATCCCGACGTCGCTTTATCCAAGCGATGCACAGGGAACAAAGGCTGATTCAGCTGATCTCGGAGTGTCTGGAGTAGAAACGTTGTCTCGTGGGCGTCGATGCCACTTCGATGCACCAACATGCCACAGGGCTTATCGACGACAACGAGCGCATCATCCTGAAAGCAAACAGTGAGTGGTATCTGAGCGTCAGTCACAATGGGGTCTCGTCATGCGAGTGATCGGTTTATGGTTCATGGGGTTCAACTGGCTGCATAAGTGTATCCCCGTCTAGTCCTTCGGGACTGTTTTTTTGATGTATTCCCAGTGCCCATCCCTTTAGTATGTTCGCGTGAAAATGCGATCTGAGACCTAGCGTCCAGCGGTCCCGCAATAATAGCCAATACAGCAACAAGGACAGTCAAATGAGTGAGCAACATCAGCTGTACATCAACGGCGAGTGGATCGAAACCGAAACCTCTGTAGCCAACACAAGCCCATCCGATACTAATGACGTTATTGGTCATTACGCTCAGGCTTCCACAACACAGGTTGAGGCGGCGATCACTGCTGCCAATGCCGCCGTACTGGAGTGGGGAACCTCTGCTCTGGAGACCCGTTATAGCCTGCTGATGGACATTGGAAACGAACTGATCGCGCGCAGTGCTGAGCTAGGCGAGTTGCTCGCTCGAGAAGAAGGTAAGACCCGCGCTGAAGGCGTTGGTGAGGTTTATCGTTCGGGCCAGTTCTTCCACTATTTCGCAGCGGAGGTTCATCGCCAGATCGATGATCGCGCTGAGTCCGTGAGACCCGGCATCGAGATCGACACCCGTCGAGAGCCCGTCGGGGTCGTGGCCATCATCAGCCCCTGGAATTTTCCCATGGCGACAGCGGTCTGGAAGATCGCCCCTGCCCTCGCCTTTGGGAATGCTGTCATTTTCAAGCCTGCGAACCTGGTACCTGCCAGTGCTTGGGCACTCACTGAGATTATTTCGCGTCAGACAGCCTTGCCTGCCGGCACTTTCAACCTCGTGATGGGGTCCGGCGGTGCAGTCGGCGACGCCATTATCAACAGCCCTAATATTCATGCAGTTTCTTTTACTGGCTCACTGCCCGTAGGTCGGGAAGTCGCCAAGGCCACCGCGGCGAACCTGGTTAAGTGTCAGCTGGAAATGGGCTCAAAAAATGCGCTCATCGTGGCGGCGGATGCAGACCTTGATGTGGCTGTAAATGCGGCGTTTGTAGGCGCTTACAGCGGGACAGGTCAAAAATGCACAGCCTCCTCGAGACTCATTGTCGACGCGAGCGTCCATGATGAATTCATTTCAAAGCTGATCGCAAAGCTCGAATCAACCACCGTGGGTAACGCGCTGGCTGAGGGAGTCGATATTGGTCCCGTCGCATCCGAAGTTCAGCTCAATGAGAACCTCGAATGGATTGAAAGAGGCAAGAGTGAAGGCGCGTCTCTGGTGTTTGGCGGAAACCGTATCGACGCGCCAACCGACGGGTACTACATGGAGCCAACGCTCTTCATCAACACCACCAACGACATGAGCATTAATCGTGAGGAGCTATTTGCGCCAATTGCCTGTGTGATCAAGGCCGATAACTACGAGGATGCGCTTTCCATTCTCAATGACACCGAATTTGGCCTCACCGCCGGCATCATCACGCAGAGTCTTAAAATCGCCTCAGACTTCAAGCAACGTGCGGTTGCAGGCTGTGTCATGGTGAACCTTCCTACCGCAGGCACGGACTACCACGTGCCCTTCGGAGGACGCAAAAACTCAAGCTTCGGTCCCCGTGAGCAAGGGCAGTATGCGAGAGAATTCTATACCACCGTCAAAACGAGTTACGTTCAGGCCTAATCTCGGAGCGAAGCCGTGAATCAAGAATGGACAGTCATCGATGGATTGCAGTACTCGGCGTGGTCTCGCGAGATCTTCGAGCAAATGCACGAAGGAGGCCTGAACTGCGTTCACGTCACCATTGCCTATCACGAGAACACCCGAGAAACGCTGACACGAATGGGCGAGTGGAACCAGCGATTTGAGTCCATGCCGGATCTCATCCGGCCGGTTCACAACCCTAGCGATATCGCGCTAGCCAAGGCGGAAGGTCGAATTGGCATCATCTTCGGCGCGCAGAACTGCTCACCCATCGAGGACGAGATTCGGTTGGTCGAAATCATGCGACGGCTTGGACTCATGATTATGCAGCTCACCTATAACAACCAAAGCCTATTGGCATGTGGGTGTTATGAGGATGAAGACAGCGGACTCACACGCTTCGGTAAGCAAGTCATCAAAGAAATGAATCGAGTCGGCATGGTGATTGACATGTCTCATAGCGCTGAGCGATCAACACTCGAAGCCATTGATTACTCCGAACGGCCAGTGATTGTCTCGCATGCCAATCCCAGTCACTTCCACGCTGCGCTTCGCAATAAATCGAATAAAGTCATCGACGCAGTCGCTGCCAACGAGGGTATTCTCGGATTCTCGCTCTATCCCTTCCATCTGAAAAATGGTCCGAAATGCACGCTGGAGGATTTCTGCGACATGGTCGTCTGGACTGCAGAGAGAATGGGCATAGATTGCATTGGACTGGGCTCCGACCTCTGTCAAAGCCAACCTCAGAGTGTCCTGGAGTGGATGCGCAATGGCCGTTGGTCAAAAACCATGGATTATGGCGAGGGCTCCTCAGCCAACGCAGGCTGGCCCGAGAGTCTCAGCTGGTTTGCTGATAATCGAGATTTCCCCGGCATCGCAGCAGCCCTCTCCCAGCGTGGGTTTTCCGACTCTGAATTGGGTAAAATCATGGGTGGAAATTGGGTCGACTTGCTTCAACGAGCGGCCGTACCGGCGGACACCAGCACACTCTCTTGAGCTCAGACAATGACGGTTGCACAGGCAAACAGTTCAGCTATTGCGGGTAGGTCACCATCGATCGTCATGGACCTTGAGCGCCTCGGCTCGTTATCGCCCAGTCGATTGAGCTTTGCGCGAACCTTACTCCGTCACATGCGCGAGCATCAGTGGACTATCGAGCGGACAGAATTTGCTCTCGACGCGCTTGGTCATGGAGAAACCATCTATCGGATTACCACGCCTTCGAGCCAGTACCATGTCGTCGTTTTTGCGCAGGCACTGAACGATGAACTGCGCTCAGATCGCGTCATTGCGGAGGCCTGGGATGTCACCTTCTGCCTAGTGGAAGGCGAAGTCACCGATGAACTTCGACAGTCAATGGCGCTCAATGTGCCGCTGCAGGAAGCCGGGCGGCAGCACCCACAGCTTTTAGTTATCTCACGCGCCAACAAAAGCGTCAGAAACTTCGATCACTTCATCGAAGCGCTCTCATCAGGACAGCAGCCTGACGTGGATTACCTCAAGCGGGCTGGCTATATCTACCGGACCACCGCCGTTTACGGTAACGGCAAGTTCGGTATTGCGGACTACGGGCGCATCAAATCGAATCCGGACTTTGGACGCCCCTTCTCTGCCCAGATGGCCGCCGTTTACGTACTCCGACAGTTTTCCATTGACCAGGCCGAGCACATTGCCCGGCAGCGGGCACCTGACACGGCGGTTATCCTCAACAAGTCGATAAAACAGTACCTGGGCATTGGTAACTCCACAGGTCTGGGTATGGCGCCGTTCCTGATTCTCCATCCGCAGCTCATCGATCGTTGGCTTCAGCAGCGCGAGCAAGCCCTAGCTTATGCGCTTGCAGAGGGGCCCAGTGAGGCGTCTGTTGGTCAGTTAGTCCATGCTGTTGAGCAGGCGCGACGCTACTTTGAGGAAACGTGGATCGAAAACGAGGCTCAGGCACAGAGGAATTGCACTGTGGTTGAGGAACTCGGGGAGTGTTTGGCATGGCTCAAAGAGGTGAGTCCTGATCTAACCGACTGGTCCGAGTTAACTGAACGAATGAGTGCTCAGGGATCACTGGAAACACAGGAGCTAATCAATGGGCTACTCATCGATCTTTACCCCAGCTCCACTCAAGGCCTTGAAGACGCAATGGCGGTTGAAGAGCAAATGGTATTGTCTCCGGACATGGCAACCTCAGAGCTGATCACGCTGCTTGAAACTCAGTATGACTGGGCCATCGACGGAAGTTATGAGGCCTCCAGGGAGAAATTCTGGTTCTGGTACAAGTCGGCAGAAAAGGAGGAACCTCGACTGGGAAGGCGCGGCGTCGATTCGGGTGTAGAAAAGGAACTTCCGCTGGCCATCGCACCCTCGCTAAAGCAACTCCATGTCGAACTGACAGCGTTTACTGACAATAACCCAGACGGTTCGGTTATCGAATTTTTATTAGCCAAACCGGAGCAACTTGAGACGGTCCGACGCGCGCAGACGATGGCATCAACGCACTACGGCGAGATCCGTAGCAATTTATGGGCTGAGCCGATGAAGCCGATGCATCTGTTGCGAGCAAAGCTCTCTTTCCTTGGTGCCAATCGGTTCGATCCGAAAGGCGACCTATGGGTTCGCGTCACGTTCTTCCAAGGGTCACCTCTGATCGAAGATTTAACGCAGGACGCCGATTCTTCAGCCTGGTCCGATCATTGGAGCTTCGCTCTCGCGCCACCGGCAGAGCCTCGTGAAAGTCTCAGCTAACGAGCTGCATTCGCACCTCAGCAAGGCACTGTTGGGGCTGGGTTTGACTCAGGCTGCGGCAAAGGATGCCAGTGACATGGTGTGCTGGCTCACGCTGCACGGTTTTGACGGCATAGCGGCGCTGAAGACATCACTCGACCTACTTGAGCACTGCCAAGCCAACGTCTCGGCCGGAACGTCTCCACTGTCTGCATTGCAGTGGGATGCGGACAAACGGACCTTGAGCATCGACACCCAAGGCGGTTCCGCCCTCCTCTTCGGAAATTTGTGGCTTGAATACAGTAAGTCACTCGCCACACGGCACGATGAAATAGTCGTGCTTGTCGAGAACTGCCCCGACGCCTTTCTACTGATAGGCTATCTGCCAACACTTCAGTCCCCCGATCTCAACATCGATGCGAGAGCTCAACAGAGTGCGACATCGCCGATAACGTATTTCAAATTTAGATCAGGGATGAACTCGCCGGACGTATGGCAAGCGTCGATGGGTTCAGAGGATCGAG
>Ga0181573_10000391_pt1 | contig 46554 bp, 17 predicted proteins | sample 101ome_25_FD_148643 | JGI IMG/M metagenome (GOLD analysis project Ga0181573, IMG submission 148643) | Coastal salt marsh microbial communities from the Groves Creek Marsh, Skidaway Island, Georgia - 101409BT metaG (spades assembly) | ecosystem: Environmental > Aquatic > Marine > Intertidal zone...
AGTGTTGTAGGTGGCCTGGGAGACGAAGCCCAAGGTGCCCTCGGATCCGATCATCAGCCTCTTGATGATCTCGATGGGATCGGAGGTGGGAAAGTCCACGAGCGCGTTCATGGAGTACCCGGTGGTGCACTTGATGGCGTGCTTCTTCTTGATGAGCGCGGTGAGCTCCTCGTCAGCCTGCACGCGGCTGGCGAGCGCCACGACGCCGTCGACGAGGCTCTTGTGCGACTTGAGGAACGCCTCGCGGCTCGCCTTGTCGCCGGTATCGAGCACGGTGCCGTCGACAAACACGATCCTCATGTCCTTGAGGGTGTGGTACGTGTTCTGCTTCACGCCGCAGCACATTCCGGACGAGTTGTTGGCGACGACGCCGCCGATCATGCACGAATCGATGGAGGACGGGTCGGGGCCCATCTTGTACTGCTCCTCGATGCCGTTCTTCTGCTTGTACTTGGCCAGCAGGCGGTTCACCTCGCCGAGGATCAAACCGGGTTCGACCGTGATCTCTTTTCCCTCGTTCTGCGAGTCGTGGTGGAGCGCGTGGGGAGGTCAGCGCGGGTCATCGGAAATGGGTGAATGACGTTTTGGGAGATAAATAGCCGAAGGGATGGATCGCGCCGGTTTTGGCCACCTCGAGACGTCCACTCACCCTGATCTCGTAGTTGCGGAAGTTCTTGCCCGTGTGCGACAGCTTGAGCAGGATGGAATCGGTCACCGCCTGGCCCGAGAGCGAGGTCCCCGCGGCCCTGAACGTGATGGGGGTTTGGTGCTTCGCGGCGACCGGCAGGATGCGCTTCACCTCATCCTCGTCGTGAATCTTTACCACCACCTGGGGCAGGAGGCGATAGAACGACGCGTCGGTGCCGTACGCGAAGGTCTTGACCGGGTCAGTGTACATCCGCTCCACGGGAACGATCGCGGAGGCATCCTTCTTGAACGCGGTGTACCTGCCGTCGTCGATCCTGCCGCCGTCCACGTTGCTGTACTTGGTCACGCCCTGGTCCGGGACGGGATAGACGGTGCCTCCGTGAGGAACGGGTGATGACGTCGCAGCAGCCGCTGCGGGAACCGCGGCGCTGCGCGCGGCGACCGCGGTGCGTCTCGCGACCGCGGGACGCTGCACCAGCGGTACAGCCGCGCGCAGCGCTAGGGCGATGCTACGCTGACGCCTCATCGTTTGTCGTGCCCACTAGCGCGCTTGCGACGAGTGCCCGGACGACGTCGTCGTCGGTGGCATCCCCAGCTGGCGCGGCACCGTTGCCGAAGGATCCCACGGCTGTTGACAATGCATGCTGCTATCCTGCCTGTTGTATGTCAGCCAATCAGAATCGCGCGAGCCTTTTCGGATTTCCTCGTCAGCACCTCCATCAGCAGTCAGGACTGCAGCCCTTCTTGATTCAGAAACGGTCACTCGATTTTGTCTCCCTGCCTGCCGGCAGTTTGGGCTCTCCTCGTGCCGAGTTCCCTGGCAGACAGACGGCGAGGACGCGCGGGGGTCGAAGCCGACGCCGAGTCATGGCGACAGATACGAAGCGCCGCCGGATAACCCCTGTGGCGATGGTGTTGCACCTGGACGAGGAGGAGGAGGATGACGAGGACGCCGAGGAGACGTGGGAGGAGGAAGGCTGTGGGGATGACGAAAAACAGTTCGCTCCCGCCGCCGCCGACGACGACCGGGGCGAAGCGCGGAACCGGGAGAGCGTCGCCATCGACGTCGAGGGAAGGGTCGGGGGCGTTTCAGACTGCGGTCTGGATTTCTCGTTTCGATCGTATCCCGAGTCGTTCGACAGGTACGCCGGCCTGTCGTCCCCTGAGGCGTGCGATGTCATCACCGAGGACTGCAGGAAGTGTTTCGTAGGCGAGTCCTTCTGGCTCGCCGCGGGTGCCGAGCCGCGGTGCGCGCTGGAGGAGCTGGCTCGTAAGGTGTTCGAACTCCACGTCGCGGGTATAGACGGCACCAAATGGGACGCCACCAAATCAGGCGCCGAGTGGTGGACGCAGGTGAGGCATGAGAACGACGGGCAGAAGGAGGCGGTGTCGTTCCACTGGGACAAGGACGAGGACCTCGTGGACGACTTCGGGGTGAACGTGCACCCGGCGATATCCACCGTGACCTACCTCACGACAAGTGGGGCGCCCACCTTGGTGCTGGACCACGTCCCGCCCATGATGTACGAGGACGTGGAGCAGTTCAGGGGGGCAGTCGGGCAGGGATACCTGTCGTTTCCAAAGCGGGGGAAGCACATCGCCTTCGACGGTCGGCTGTTGCACGGCGCACCCAGGGAGCTGGCCAAGCCTCGGCACGTGGAGAAAGGATACGAGCGCGTGTCGTTTCTGGTGAACATATGGCTGAACTACCGACCTCGTGCCATAGAACCGTTCCCCCAAGAGGAGATTGGGAACCTCGGCCTCCGCGGCGGTTTCCCGGGTACGAGCGCGCGTCCAACCGGTGACGTGCCGGAGGGCGTCGGGGGCGATCGATACCCGTCCATCAGCAGTAGAAACGATCGATTCGGGGACATGCGAGAGTTCAGATACGACTTCGGGGAGACGGGCACGGAGCACACCCTGGTGTTGCCGGTGTCGATCAAGGCGTTGGACTCTGTCACCGACGCGCGGGAGGGCAAAGGTGGGAGCCCCGTCGACTGCGTGCGGCTGCGATTCGCACGCGGAGCGGAGGCGGCCGTGGTGGAGCAAGAATCCAAGGAACCCAGGCGATCGGGCCGACGTAGCTAGTGATGTCCTTAGCTAGTGATGTCCTTATCATATGGGCACCTCTTAGCGACGTGAAAGAAACAGTCAGCGAAGAAAAACCTGTCAAAGTTGTGCCGCCTGGTCATAGCGCATAGCGACACGCGCGGTTGGGTTCCACAGGTCGAGGTCAGAGTGTTTCGGTGTGTCTGAGCATCATTATCATGCGATGAAAGGACGACGCGAGTGGACCAGTTAGACAAGTGGTCGCCCCTTTCGCAGGCCTTGAGACGCACTCCGCAACCATGGCACCCCCCCCGAGTGATTCACCGAACGTGACGCTGCCCGAAGACCTGACCGGCCTCGAGGGTGACGCCATTGTGTCGTGGAACATAGGTTTGCGCGGTCTGCGACAGCTCGTCGCGTCAGACCGCGGTGCAGACAAGACGGCCGCCAAGGACCAACATGGGGTTTCCCGCCAGCTGGGTTACGGCTGCATCGACTCGCTGCTCGACTCGCTGGGCTCAGACGTGGATGTCGTGGCGCTTCAGGAGTGCAAGCTGACGAGCCGCAGCGATCTCTCGCCTGAAATCGCGTGTCCGAGTGGGTGGGACAGCTATCACGCGGTATGCGGAGACGCCTTGGGTGGTGCTATCCCGACGACGAGCAGGGGTAGATCCAAGACTGGATACGCAGGTGTGGCGACCTACGTTCGAATCGGCAGGCGGGTGGTCGCAGCAGAGGAAGGGGTCACGGGCGCGCTGACTCCGCCCGAACGAATCGCCTGCGGCGATGCGGTGGGTCACTACGGTCGGATGAGCGAGGCGTTCGACCGCGCGCGCATGCTCGAGCTCGACTCCGAGGGCCGATGTGTCCTTGTCGACCTCGGTGCCTTCGTGCTCTTCAACGTTTACGCACCGTCTCTGTCATCCGACGACGAGGACCGAGAGAGGTTCAAACTCGACTTTCTTGTCGCGGTGGAGATCAGGTACAGGGCTTTGTTGGATGCGGGACGCAGGGTGGTGTTGTGCGGGGACTGGAACGTGTCGTACGGTGTCATAGACAGCGCAGTCGCCATCGAGGAAAGGTTGATGGATGAGGCGCTGTGTGAGCGGAACCAGTCCCGGCGGTGGCTGCGTCGGCAGGTTTCCGGGGGCGAAGGGGCGAAGGGGGCGGAACGCGATTCGCTCGTGGATGTATTCAGGCGCGAGTACCCCGCAGCGAGAGGCGCGTACACGTGTTGGAACGTGTCTGCCGGTGCCCAGCTCACAAACTACGGCAGCCGGATCGATTACTTCCTGTGCGACGAGGTGACCGCGGCGTCGGTCACGAGATGCGGCATCGCTCCCAAGCACGAGGGATCGGACCACGCGCCGGTTTTCATCATCATCCGACGAGGTTCGGATTGTAGCTTAAAGGATACGGGAAATGAGGGCAATGCCGTCAATCCGCTCGGCAGCAGTGCGTGTGTGGCCGCTGCGGGGAGGCAGGCGAGGCTGACGGATTCATTCTTCAAAGCCAGTGCGAGAGCACCAAATGACATATGGGGTTCAGCAGAGACGGTGGGGGGGGCGGTACACGGAATGGCGATCGCAAACGGAGACGATCGAGGCTATCTGGCTCGTCCTCAGCCCGCGCTGGCGGGTGTGAAACGCAAACACGGAGGTGGTGGAGCGGGCGGAGCGGCGTCAATAAAGTCTTTCTTTGGACCCAAGGATGTGGGAAAAAAACCGACCTCAGCAGCCTCTGCTGATACCAATCCGCCTCCCGACGTGCCAATCGATTTGGGGACGCGTGATGTACCAGCTCAGGAACTGACTCCGGCGCCTACTGCATCAATCGAGACAGTCGCGGCGTGGAAAGCGATACAGAAGAGAATGGCGCCGCCGAAATGCCGGGGGCATGGACTTCCATGCAAGGTGCGAACGGTGAAGGAAGGGGCGAACAAGGGTAGGGGATTCTTTTGCTGCCCGAAGCCGAAGGGTATGAAAGGAGACAAGAACGCGGACTGCGGTTTCTTCCAGTGGGAGAAGGTTTATCGTAAGTGAGAAGACATTTGCCCTACTCGGGACGGGGCGCCGACAAATTCCGTCGATAGAACGTAGAACGTAGCCATCGAATAAATACAACACGCGCGACGAATACAAGTAATCTTACTTGCACGCCATCGTCACATCACTCGGCGCTCCACTCCCCAACCTTCTTAATGCCCTGCTCGCGCCTCCTCCGCCGCTCCAACTTCTTCTGCGCCGCAATTTCCTTTTCCAGCTCCCGCTCCTTGGCCATTTCTGCCCTGAACACCTCAGTCGCCCGTTTCTTCAGCTCTGCCTCGTGGAATTGCTGCATCTCCATGCGCCACTGCGCGGGGGATACGAGTCCCCGAAGCTCCTCGGGCACCTCGCTGGCGTCCCTCGCGCGCTGCCTCACCCCCGTCAGGCCGCGCCGGCGAACGTGAGTCTCCTCCACGCCGCCGCCGCCGTCGCGGCCTCCCTGATTCGTACCCGCCGATCGTGCCCCTCCCCGCTTTCTCGACCTTGGCTCACCGTCGCTGTCGTGTCCATCGTACATCAACGATCCGTACCGTCTCTGCCTGCGTGTGGTGTCCGGCGAGGCCAGCAAGATGATGTCGTACAGCACCTGTCCGAGGATGCCGAGGAAGAACACGAACCACTCCCAGGCGGTGCGATTCCTCGGTGTCGAGGGGGCGGGGGGCGAGTCCGGGGCGCGCCCTCGTAACCTATCAGATCCGTCAGAGTCCGTTTCCCTGCCCCCTTTCCGCCCCGTGTCATCCCCGGTCGCCTCGTCCCCTGCACTCGACCCCGAAGGGGCGCCCTCGCTGTTATGATGCGCCCCCGGACGATCGCGGTCGCCATCGGACGCATCGAACCCCGGGTCGGACGGCCGCACATCGCCGTCGCTTTCGGTGGCATCCACAACCTTCGGCTCCGGCTCCTCCGGGCGGATTTCCGAACCCTCGCCCTCACCACCCATCGTGTTCCTCACAGTGGTCTCGATCCGAGAAAACGTTTTCTACAAGTTTGCTTTGGGAGTCTTTTCGCCCGAGACCACTTCACACGGCGGGGGAGCACGTGCGAATGCACTCGGTAGCTCACGCGCCCTCTGCGCGCTCGATAGTAGCGTACGGGGCCACTCGCGTGTCCTCGCGGACGCGCAGGTTCTCTCGGCTCTTCTCGGCAGGTTCCGAGTCGCTTCGCCGCTGTGCCTCGGTACCCTCTCGGAATGCTCGGGGAAGGATCGTGCCTCAGGCAGCCTCGAAGCGCGATGACAAGGAGGTTTGGATCCAGACCACCAATGTGCAGGTCCTCCTCACCGCTCTTGAGTGCGGCCTGAGCACCACCGCGCTGTTTCCTTCCCAGAACGCGGGTCTCGCGGGGGAATGGCGCAAGGTGGGCAGGTTCAGCCCACTGGCACTCACCGAGGACGGTACCGTGACCGAGGAGGACGGAGACTTCTACCGCGCGGTGGGGATCACCTTGAAGGTCAATGGGCCCGAAGATGTAGACGCCATCGCCAGAATGGCCGGCGTGGAACCTCTGGTGGTGGTGGACTCATCTGCGTGGAGGATCATACCGGCGGAGAACTTGGTGGCCAAGTTTGGGGCCACCGACGAGAGCCGACTGTTTTCGGTGTCCGAGACGGCCAAGGACGCGGAGGCGATGTTCGAGGCGCTGGAGACCGGCGTGGACGGCGTCGTCCTACGTACCGATGACCCGGCGGAGCCGAGGGAGCTCGCGGCGTACCTGAAGAAACGGGGTATGATTGGCGGCGGGGGAGAAGCGCCGGGAAAATTAGAGCTAACCCCGGCGGCGGTGACCCGGGTCGAGACCGTCGGTACGGGCGACAGGGTCTGCGTGGATTGCGCATCCGCGTTCCATCCCGGCGAGGGCTTGCTCGTCGGTTCTTTCGCCACCGGTCTGTTCCTGGTTCACAGCGAGTGCCTCGACGCGGAGGGGTACGTGAACGCCAGACCTTTCCGGGTCAACGCAGGGGCCTTGTGCTCTTACGTCGTGACGCCCGGGGGAAAAACCGCGTACCTGTCCGAGCTCAGGGCTGGCGACGACGTGACGTGCGTGAACGGGGACGGGGGTACCCGCGTCATGACCGTCGGTCGTGTGAAAGTCGAGCAGCGACAGATGGTGCTGGTCGAGGCGGAGTCGGCGGGGAAGAGGTTCGCGGCGTTGCTGCAAAACGCAGAGACGGTTCGGCTGGTGACGGCTCCAGGGGAGGAGGAGCAGGTGGTGTCGGTGTCGACCCTGGACGTCGGTGACAGGGTGTTGGTACATCTGCAGGAGGGCGCGAGACACACGGGGCTGAAGATTGTGGAGGAGGAGTGGTACGAGCAGTAGAGAGCCGCGGTGTTCGGGGTTTTGATCAAATCCAAAATCGATCGACAGCTCAGAAAGAGCAGCGCAGGGGTCTTTCGGCTTCCGCCCCCGATCCCCGTACGCCCACATAGCTTGCGTGCGCTTCGCCTTATCCCACCTGGCGACCCGCGTCTTCGAGTACGCTCGAGAAACTCGCGCGCACACACCTACTCGTGAATCCAAGGCGAATCGGAGCCCTACCGCCAGGCGGCCCGCTCGAGATCTGAGGTTTGAACGATGGCAGATGGCGACGCGTTCGTTTGGGGGGAAAACACCTGCCAGGTGCTGGGCCTGACGACGAAGGCGCAAAGCCGCAAGCGCCCATTCCCCGTCGCACTGCTCAACAAGGAACACCCGAGCGGCTACACGCGCCTGCTTCCCAAGTGCCAGATCGTCGTCGCGGGTGGCTTGCACTCGGTCGCCGTCTCCGTCGAGGGCGACATCTACACCTGGGGCACACACGAAGAGGGACAGCTCGGTCGAAACGTCCCGAAGGGCGACGACGAGGCCCCCGCGGTGCCTGGAAAGGTGACTCTGCCCGCAGAGTGCAAGGGAGCCGAGGTTATCAACGCGGAGGCGACTGATTCGGCCACCTTCGCGCTCTTCGACGACGGCTCTGTTTTCGGTTGCGGGGTGTTCAAGGATGATCGCGATGGCGAGCTGGGGTTCTCGCCGGGTAATCCGGGGAGGCAGCACGGCATGGCGCCGGTCGCCGGACCTCGCGCCCCGTCGCACACCGCCCCGATCGAGTCCATGGCTGCGGGTAACGGTCACATCGTCCTGCTGACGAGCCGATTCGGAGGCGACGGCAAGGCGGCGTCCAAGCCGAAGGTGCTCACCCTCGGCGCCGGCGCGCAGGGTCAGCTCGGCCGCGTGGGCACCAGGATTGGACCCCGCGCGCACTCGCGTACCATGCTGGCTCCCGCGGCTGTTCGCATGCCTCGCGGCGCCGGTCAGCCCGTCGCCGTGTTCGCGGGAGGGTTCCATACCTTCGTCCTGACGGACCTGGACAAGGTGGTGGCGTTTGGCTTGAACAACTACGGTCAGCTCGGACTGCCCCCCGACGACTCCATGGTGTTCATCCCCAAAATCGTCCCATCTCTATCCGGCGAGGGCATCGTGGAGCTGGCGTGCGGCGAACACCACACCGTAGCGCTGACCAGGTCCGGTCACGTGCTCACGTTCGGTCGGTACGCCTACGGTCGTCTGGGCAGGCGGACCGAGGAGGAGATGGTCGACGGCGACGCCGCGGATCCGACGCCGCGGCGGGTGACGTTCCCGGCGGGCGCCGCGTCCGTTTCTTCCGTGGCGGCGGGGTCGACGACGTCGGGTGCGATTGACGAGCGGGGAGTGCTGTACATGTGGGGTTGCGGCGAGGGCCACATGCTGGGTCGCGGCGACGACGAGGACGACGTCTTCGCACCCGAGGCGGTGCCCGTCAAGGAGGGGTACAAGCACTGGCAGGGGCAGAGGGTCGAGTCTTGCTCGATCAGCGCGCAGCACGTCATGATCCGGGCGACTCCGGGACACGATGGCGCGCGATGACGCATTCTTTACGAGTTGATCGCCGTTGAAATCGAGACGCTATCACTTCAATTTAGCCGCGGCGGGCTTCCTCGCCACAATCGTGCGGTGCCTCGGCGACGAGCTTCTCGTCTCAACAGTCTCGAAGCCCGCGCGTCGCATCACCTCCTGGACGTCGAGTGCCGCGTACTGTTCGAGGTATGGTTCCGTCGATTTGAAAGCCGTGAACGCGAAAACGTTGTTCGCGATCCTCTGAAACGCGGGCGCGGTCGGGTCCATGTCCATCATGCTCACGCACCCGCCCGGCCGCAGAACTCGGTACGCCTCTCGGATGACATCCTGCGCCGCGGACGCGGGCAGCTCATGGAAGGTGAGACACGAGCTGACCAGGTCCTGGGAGTCATTCTCAAACGGCAGATTCTCTCCGGCGCCGTGCTGAAACCTCACCTTGCTCCTATCGTATCCGTTCGGGTCCCCGGGCCTGGCATCGAGCGCGTGGTTGGCAACAGCGATGAAGTAGTTGCTCAGGTCGATCCCGACGAACTGCTCTGCGTCCGGGAATGCACCCACGAGCGCCCTGGTGCTAAGACCCGACGAGCACCCCACGTCCACCACCTTTTTCGCTTTCTTCCTCATGTCCGGGTCGATGAAATCCATCGCCTCGGCCTGGGCGCGGTGGTACCCCGCCCTTAACTTCTCGTCACCGTCCTTCTCCAACGTCTTGCCGTCCTCGCTGAACACCGGCGCGTGCACAGCTTTGGCCGCCACCTCCACCTCCAGCGCGGGGTCCCAGCCAAGGTTACCCTCGGGGTACGCGTGGAACGACGTCTTGTAGTATGCGGGCATGTTCTCAACCACCGCCGGATCAGTCGCGTCCTTCAGCGCCTGCTCCCAGTCCACCGCCGACCTCAGCTGGTTCACTTCAGCCTCCCACTCGATCCCGAGCTCGCCCGCTCGCTTCACCATCTTCTCCTTGGCACCCTTGCTCGCGGCCTCCCAGAGCGGAGGGAACTTGAGGATGGTGCCGACGATCTCTGCGGCGACGGATGTTCGGTTCGCTGAGCCCGGAGTGGCGGCTGAGACGCACACCATCGCGCGACGAGATTGACGATGGCTCCTTCTCAACGAGGAGGAGCGCGTCGCGATCTGCGCGTTGCTGACCTGCGTGGACATCGTGGACCTCGTCGAACCTGCGAGGATACACACACGCGGGCTCTCTAGAGTTGGCGTGGGTACTTTGCCAGGTCGGGACGCGTCGGCGTGTGGTCGCCCGTGTGGTTCGCCAAAGGATGGGCCTTGTTTTTGGATAGCGCAGTTTGGCGCGGCTGATAGCCGGGAATATCCGATTTTAGGGTATGGGTCGTCAAAGTCACCATTTTATTCTTCGGTCACGGCGAGCCCCGGCAGAAGGCCATCCGGCTGGAAGGGAACTCACCCGAGACGCGAGTTCACTCGCGAAAGATCGAAAGGATCTTTTCGACTGAACGCCGCTCTTCTTGGGGTAAAGCACACCGGTCTCAGTCGGAGGGCGACAGATTCGACGCGTAAGCGGAAACGAACCTTTTCTGTGCAGCCGTGAAAGGCGGTCGTCGCATAGTGTTATTCATAGTCGGGGCGGTATGAGTCAGCCCCCGGGTCCGGGTGCTCCGGGTTCGGCCCAGTCGACGAACCCTTTCGCGGCGCAGCCAACATTTCTGCAGGGCGTGCAACCGGATGAGACCGCGGCTCCGCAGCAGGCAGCTCCGCCCCAGGGCGGACCCGTGCTCATCTCCCAGCCCGGGGAGGAACGACCGGTGATTGGCAGGGAGGATGGTAGTCCAAGGGTGGCACCTGCCCCGGTCGAGTATCAGGTGACGCACACGCAGTTCGCGCCTCAGCCAATGCCGCAGCAGAATATGTTCTACCCGAACGTGCCCCACGGCTCGAGCGCGGTGGCGCACTACGGCCACCAGTACGGGCACCACAGGCAGGCGATGAGGGAGGGCGGCGGCTACGTGGTGATGATGCCGGATGGTCGGAGCGTCACGGTGAGCGAGGACAGCGGATCGCTCGAGATGTTGATCACGCGACAGTACTCGCGTGCTCTTCGAATCTTCGCGTTCATTGATATTTTGCTCTGCATCCTGTACACCCTGAGCGGTTGGACGTGGGCGATCTTTGCCGTGGTTGGTCCCATCTGCGGATACTACGGTGCCAAGCACTACCACACGGGAAACACGCTGGTCTACTTGACCTTCTGCTTCTTAAATCTAATACTGCGTTGCTCTCTTCTGGCGATGAGCAGGTCCGCAGTGGCTATTGTCCTCACGGTGTTGATGGTGATAGTCGAGGTTTACATCACGCGATTGGTCATAATCTTCTACAGATTGCTCAAATCGCTGAGTGACGAAGATCTCACGCTTCTGCGTGTGCTAGACAACGCGGCGCCAGTGCGACCCATGTACTACTAGGTAGTGAGCGAGAGGGGACATAATATGAGAGCGGGCGAGTGTCGCGCGCCATTTGTAAGATCAAATCTCAGATTTTGATTGCTATTTCAGAGCAGCGCGTATCCCTTCCCTGTTTTACGGGCGTTAGCCGGGATGCCTGGATCGTTCTCATCATCTTCGTCCTCAAACGCGCCGTATTCAAAGTACTTGAAGCTCGGGTTCGGTTCGGACCGTGTGCGAGTGTGCCGAGGCGTCGATCGGTCCGACGCGATGGACGAGACCCTCTCCAAAACCTTTTCACCGCCCGGTCGCCCCTCGCTCGGTGCGTCACTCGCCGAGCTTATTCGCACCTTCCTCTCTCCCGCCTCGTCCGGTGACTTGAGCACCCACTTCACGGGGCTCGCAGCTTCGCGCGGACGGGGTGGAAATGTCGGCGACTGAGGCGGAAGTGACGCGCCAGGTGGAGGTATTCGGGGCGACGGCATGGACGGCTCGGACCCCCGCTTGAGCGAATCAACCTCCCCTCGAAGCGTCGATATGGTGTCCACCGCGGCGCTCAACTGCTCGGTCAGACGCCTGTTGCTCGCCAACGCGTCGGCGAGTTGCGCCTTGAGCGAATCCATCTCCGCCGACTGGTCCACCACGGTCGACGCGATGGACGGCGTCGCATCGTCGAAGGAGGTCCATCCCGGAGCGGTGCCGTGGCCGTGGCCTGAAAACATCGCCGGCGGCGTGTCATCAAAATTTGCCCACCCGCCCTCGTCGCCCGCGTCCGAGTTCTGAAACGAGCCGACGGTCATATTTGTCTCACAATTGTCATCACCCTCGACGACGCCACCCGTCTCCGCGAGGCGCTCCGCTCTCCCGGTGAGATCCGCCGCGACTGGCCTTTCGCTTGGTTCAACCCTCAGCATTTCTGAGATGAGCCGAACCACCCCCGCGCTCCTCCCGTGCCCGCTCGGCAGCGAGTACGACCCGTTCAGTGCCGGCATCTTCGCCTCGGCGCCGAACGGCAGCCTCTGAAAACAGAGCTGGTACAGGAGGCACCCCAAGGCCCAGACATCCGCGGGCTTACCAATCGCGCCCCACCGGAATACGTCCCACATCTCGGGCGCCCTGTACGTCGGCGTAGTGTTCTTTCCGACATCCGTCTCGGCCCTCGCCCTTTCCATCGGCGTGTTCATCACCAGTTCGCCCACCGCGACGCTGCCAAAGTCGCAGAGTTTCCAGATCCCATCCGGCGCGAGCAGCAGATTCTCGGGTTTCACGTCGCGGTGAATGAGCGGCGGCGTCTGCGAGTGCATGTAACCCACCGCGCCTGAACACGCGGCGAAAGCCCTGAGCACCTCCTCTTCCGTCATCCGCGTCTTCGTTTCGACGTGTGCGTTGATGTGCTGCGCCAGCGACCGCTCGCACAGCTCCATCACGAGCAGGGTCTGCATGAAGCCCCCGTCCGGTCGGTGCGCCTCGGCCCTCGAGACATCCCTGGAGAACAGGGTGACGACGTTTGGATGGTCCGAGAGGCGAGCGTGGAGGTCAGCCTCGCGCTCGGCCTCGCTCTGAGCGTCCTGTCTGTCCACAGGAACCAACATTTGCTTCATTGCCACCCGCGTACTCGTGCTGAGCTCCCTCGCCTTGTACACCCTCGCCATGCCTCCCTCGGCAAACATCTCCTCCACGAGCCAGTGACGCCCGGCGACCGAGAGGGTTGCCCCGCTCAGGTCGCTGGGTCTACCGCCCGCGGTGGCGGAACCCTGCTTTACGCCGCTGGAGAGCCCAACATCCTTGAGCGCCTTGCGCATGCTGTGGAACATGGCGATTCAACGGCACCGACCAAGCTCAGGGACACTCAGAAGTCGTGTTCTCAGATCTCCCCGAAAGGTCCGAGATACCTTTTGGCGCAGGGGCGCCCCACCGGGTGTCGCCGTTGGAACGTCTCCGCGGTCGCGCGGTCGCGTCTACCGGGCTTCAACCGACAGACGCCGCGGAACCCGCTCTTTCAGATCCGGTCACGCGCGCGCACCGGCAGTCAAGCGGGGCCCGCTGGCGTTCGGTCAGGTCAACAACGCCCCTGATATTCGTTTCGGTCCTTGCCAGCCTGCGCCTGGACGTGCTGGCGAGCCGAGCAGCCGAGAGCTGGCGGTGCTGTGGTCACTGGCTGGTCTGCTCGTGGGTCGCAGTTAACAATTCGTAACCCTATCACAACCCCCGCGCGCACGCAGCTTAGGCATGGCGAAGGTGCACAGCATTCACGTCTCGGACGCGTCCATGCGTCCCATGCGCTCCATCGAGTCAGCGAGACTCATCGCGGGCAAGGGCATCGAGGGCGATAGGTACGCCACCGGGGAGGGAACCTACGTCGCCTTCCAGGAACCCGGCAGGCAGCTCACGCTTATTTCGAAGGAGAGCGCGGAGGCGCACCTCGCGGGGGTGGCGAGGGGGCAGGTGACCGTCGGGAACCTGCGGCGTAACGTGGTAGTGAGTGGGATGTCCGCTCGCGACCTGGAGGATGCCATCGGGTGCGTGCTGATGCTGGGTGACGCGTGCAGGGTACGCGTCCATCGACTCTGCGTCCCGTGCTTGTACAATGAGAAACTCAACCAGGCGCCAGGCTTGATGGAGGCGGTCTGGTCCGAGGCTGGGGTGAACTGCGAGATCCTCGCCGGTGGTTCGCTCAAGGTGGGCGACGTCGTCAAGTTGGAATCCGGCAGCTTCGACGCGTCATCCATCGACGATGGAGGCAAGAAGGCGGCCTTTTACAAACGGCCGAGCCTCAGGACGGAGGACGAGATCGAATCCCTCAGAACGCTGCCGATGGGTAAGCCAGGGGTCGATCGCATAGCAGAGGCTTACGCGACGGTGGGTGCGAACGATGCGGTGGGTATTGACGACGACGCCGCGCATGCCATACGAACAAAGGCTGAACTCCGGGCGGTGACGAGCGCGACAAAGTTGAGAAGGCGAGAGGCGTGGAAGGCGCAGCTGATACTCTGGGCCATCCTCATCGTCGTCGTGTCGGGAGTGTACACCATCTGCGTGCGAGCCATATCGTCCCCGGGATTCAATTGATTCAGACGCGCGTGCTTCAGTGATTTAGGTGATGATACAGTCGAGTCTGGACCGCTATCTCGCTTTCTTCTCCGCCGCCCTCGTGTTGATGGCCGACATAAGTCCAATCGCGGGCGCAACCTTCTGCTCCTGCGTCCGCCTGTCGTACGTTCCCTTCTGCATCGCGATCGAGTGTCCCATATACAGGCTCAACGCCTCGAGCTCCGCGTCCGTCGCTATTCCTTCGCCGCGCACGTGTGTGATGACCATGTCGCGGACGAGGTGGGGGTTCGTCTTTTTTCCCGTTAAACGCATAGCCGCCCGGCTGAACGTGCGGGACAGCTCGGACACGTTCCACGGCTCACCGTTGGGCCGCGAGAAGACGTAATCGTGGTTGGGCGCTAAGCACGCGCGCCAGCCCCAGCCGGAGTACCCACGGTCCGTGAACCCTCGGGCATCCTCCTCGGGGTCGGGCGGTCCGAACAGCCAAGCCTCGAGTGCCGGGTACAGCCTCTCGTCCAGCACCAGGCTCGGCCTCGCCCCGTACGCCCCGCCCGTCTTGTAATCGTCCGGCGAGTGCTTCACCGTCCACACCCTCCGTCGCGTGAGCTTCACCTCGCCGTTCTCTCCATCCGCGGCGTCGTCAAACTCTTCGCACACGAGAGTCCGACCCAGCTCGAGCTCACGCAGCGTCCTCTGACGGTCGGGAACGCACGCGAGGATGGCGAAGAGGAGATACCGCTGCACCGCCATCGCGACGTCTCTGTCCGGGCGCTGGTCCCCGACGTGCGTGAGGGGCGCGCACTCCCATTTGAGACGCTCGACGAGTCGGAGGTAATCCGGCCAGTCCAACCACTTGGCAGCCTCGTCCGCGGCGTGCTCCCCTTTGGTCGCCAGCGTGACATTACCTCGCTGCACCCGAACGAGCTCCATGACCACGGGCTGCTCCATCGCCGCGCCGTGCTCGTTTGTCTGCGACCCGTGCAGCCACTTGGCGAGGGCGATGAGGCAACGCAGCTGAAATGCCTCGGTGGACGGCAGCACGCCCCGCTTCTCGTCCAGCCACTGAAGGTACTCGATGGCGAGCGCGGCACCCTCGGCGTCAGAGCTCGGAAACACGTCGCGCAGGGACAGATCCTCCGGTGCGTTCGCCGGGTGGGTCTTGAGATCCTGAGGCGGCGTCGCTCCGTCCCACCCGCCGAGCTTGCACCGGCAGTACCAGCCGAGGAGACCCTTGGCCACCTCCAGGTAGTTGTTGGCCGTGGTCACTCGAACTGGAGCCTTGGCCCCGCCGACCCTCCTGCTCGTCACCCCCCTGTGCATGCGACCGAGCTCATCCGCGAGGGCACCGGGAATCTCGTCGTCGCGGAGGGCGTAAGGCGGGAGTCTCTTTCGCCTGGTCACGCGAACGTCCGCGAGCGCTGTCCGACCCGTGGCTGCCAGCCTGCCGGTGGTTGGCCTGGGCAGGCGCGTGTCCGGCCCGGGGAGCGCGCCACCGATCCACCCGTCGGCACCGCCGTCCCCGCCGAGCGCGCTCGTCGCCGCGGGGTTGGCACCGAGGCGCTCGGCGATCGCGGCCTGCTCCGCCTCCACCCGTGCCTCCTCATTCATCGCCTCGACCTCCATGGCGAACCTGGCTGGGACCCCCACGGCGGACAGATCGCTCGTGGAAAGTGCGGCGATCTCCTCGGGGGTCTCGAACCAGTTGGCGCGAAGCACAGCTGTTATCTTGACCGCGTCATCCTCACCGCGGCCGATGCGAGCGCACGTGCGCGCCACGAACGCGTCCAGTGACTCCTGCTCCACCTCGAGTTCCTCGGCGACTGCCTCCTCGTCGCTTTTCTCGGCGACTGCCCCGTCGGCGCCTGCCGTCGACCGAGGGAGGCGCGAACGCACGGCTCGATCGGAAAAAGCCACACCAACACGGAAGCGAATGCGACGTGGGGCGGCGGGCGCGATCGCCCGCGCGAGAGCCGCAGTCATCGTTTCCCTCAGCTGCTAGTGTGCTCCCGGATTTGAAAAACTGTTCAGTGGAGCTGTTCGTGTGCTCCGTAGCCAGAAGCGTTTGGCGATTCATATTCGAGGGCGCGCCCACCAAACCGCCACAGACGTGGTTACAGGCATATCGTCACCTCACGGCCGGCTACGATCGGGAATCATCGTACGGGGACATCGGGTCGGGTATAGCGCACACGAACCCGGCGGTATCCAGTGGATGGCGCGCGTGGCGTGTCACGTCAATCGGCTTGTACGAGAAAAGTTGGGATTTGGGCTGGTGGACTGTGTGTTTGCTCTGGCTGCTGGACACGTGTTGGCAAAGGCGTTGTTGAGACTCAGTTCGTGAACGTTGCGTCGTTAAAAGAAGTGCTACGTCAGAAAATTGGCAGGTATGTACAGGCGGCGGCCGCGGCGTCGGCATAAAACAGCCGCGGGCGCCGCTCTTGGAAAAGCAAAATCGGCAATGCATCGTCTCGTAATATCCTCCGTGCTGGCCGCCCCTACCCGGCGACCTGTTTCCATCTCATCTCTCCTCCTCTCCCCTCTCTCATTTCTCCGCGGTGGCGTTCGCGCGCTGCTCGATGATCTCCGCGTCGATCGAGTCGCGCACGATCATCCTCCAGATCTTGACCATCTTGGTCTGACCGTAGCGGCGGATGCGACCGATAGCCTGAGTCTCCGAAGCCTCGTACTCGTACTGGGTGGTGGTGAGCAGCGGATGCACGAAGATGGCGTGGTTCGCGGTGGTAAGGTTGGCACCGGACGCGCTCTCATCCCGTGACAGGAGCAAAAGCACCCGCGCGTCGCCCTTCCTGAGGTCTTCCTTCTGGAACTCGTCCAGGGCTCCCGTCTGCTGGTGCACCGAACCCTTGAGCTTGAGCGTCTTGATGCCGGCCTCCTGGAGCACGTCCGCAATCTGCTTCATCAGGTCGGGGAACTGGACAAATACCAGAATGCGCTCATCTGCGGGGGTGTTCTTGATGCGCTGCACCAGGTGGGCCATCTTGGTGCCGTGAACGCCGCACTCGAGCTCCTCCAGGCTGGGACCCTCCTCGACGACGTTGGCGGATTTTTTCGCCTTCTTCACCGGGGACTTGACGGCGGCGTCGCCGCGCTTGGTGACGCGCTCCGTGCCGAGCGACTGGGCGTGGATGACGGAGCTGAACCTGGTGGGGCACTCGCACCCAGGAACTCCGCACTCGGTGTTGGCGGCGTTCCTCCTGAGGCAGTCGAGGCACCCGATGTGGCCGCAGGTGGACAGCAAGCCGCTCTCAGCCTTGGGCTTGCAGATGTTGCCGCCACCCTTGCGCTTGCCACCCTTTGCGGGCGCGCCAGACTCGGCGGAGCACACCAGGCAGGGCACATCGTCCGTTGAGACCATCTGCTGCAAATCTCGGACGCTGCGGAAGAACCTGAGCGACCTGACCCGGCCCACGAGCTCTTCGGTGAGCTTGCGCAGCGAGTTCTGAGGATCGCTGACGTGCTCGCGGATGCCCCACCTGGGAGCGCGGAGCTCAGCAGTCTCCTTCTTCTTCTCCCCATCGGAGGGCGTGACGCCGGTCTTCTTGGCGACAGACGCAGGAGTAGGCGCGGCTGATCTCGCGACAGCCGCCGAACCCTTTCTGGGGCTGGCCACGGGCGTGGCGACGGGGGTTGCCGCGGGCGTCTCCTTCTTGCCCTTCTTGCCCTTGAGCGCCGCGGAAACCTTTTCCCCGAGGGGTGCGGGTTTAGGCGGTGCACTTCGCAACAGGACGTAATCCTCGCGGATGAGCTTCTTGATGTCCACGTTGAAGTGATGTTCGAAGCCGGCCATCTCGCAGGTCATCTTCTGCTGGTGCTGGCCGTCGGAGCCGACCATCGTGACCTCGATCCACTTGTCCTTGTGCATCTTGAACACCTGGTCAGCAAAGCCGCCGGTGAAGGGCTTCTTGGAAACCTTGATGCGGCAGACGGAGCCAATCTCTGGCATGGTGATCGTCTTGAACTCAGTCTCCTTGGCTGCCCTGGCGCGTGCCTCGGTGGCGCCGGCGACAATCTCGCGCATCATCTCCGTCGCCTCGGCGTCGCCGACACCCTCCGTCTCAATCTGGTTGAGCCACCGCAAAAACGGCTGGTCCTCCTCCAGGTACCACTCGTCGTAAAAGGGCAAACCCTTCTTGCTGGCCAAGTCCTCCAGGCGGTGCATCATCCACCTGGCCTGGACGATCATCATGTCCAAGTCGGACTTGCAAGCCTCGAGCTGCTTCTCGCGGACTTCGATGATGTCCTGGCACGTGCGGAGTGCCTTGCCGGTGTCGTCGTCGAGCTCAAACTTGGCGCATCGCTTGATGAGAGCCTCCTCAGCGGTGGCGGAACCCTGCAGAACGAGGGCGAGGCGCTTATCCCTGTCGCCCTCGGTCGCACCACGCTTCTTCTTCTTCGCCTTCATGTCCATCGCCTGGAGGTAGTGGTCGAGCTCGAGGTAGATGGCCCGCTCAGCCGGTCGCAGCTGGATGTCCATCGGGATCTCCTCGGACTTGATCTCGTCAATCTCGGCGATGTTCTGCCTGACGAAGCGGTCCAAGAAGCCCTGGGCCACCTTGTGCCTGGTCTCGTGCCAGTGCTGCGTGGGCTTCTCCTTGAAGAACTGGAACGTCTCAGCCTTGGTGATCTCCTGCTTGGAGAACCTCGGGGCCTCGTCGGAGCCGAGGTTGGTTCCGAGAAGCGCGGCGGTTTCCTTGATCTCGCCAAACGCGCCGACGGGGGGAGTGCCGGAGAGGCACCACCTCGCCTCGGACTTGAGGCCGAGAACCACGCACCTGTCGCTGGGCTTGAGGTAAGTGAACTCATCGACGATGACGCGCCTCCAATGGAACATCTCCAGGGGCGGGGAGGTGGCCTCTGTCCAGTCCGCCTGAACCTCGGCGGTGTCGAAGCCCCAGTGATCCTTGTCACCGGGCTCCTCATCCTCGTCGTCAGAGGTAGCCTTAGTGCGCTTCTTGGCCTTGGCGGCGCGGGCCTTGGCGGCCTTCTTGCGCTTGGTCTCAGCCTCGTCGCTCTCGGAGTCGATGCCGGAGAAGTCATCCTCCGATTCCTCGACGGCGGTCTCAGCCTCGAACTCAGAATCGTCCTCAAAGTCATCAGACTCTGATTCGGCGTACTTGATCTTCTTCGCCGCAGAGGCCCGCCTGGGGGTGTTCCTGGACCTGGGCGAGAGGGGCTCGACGGCAGCCTTCTTGGGAGTCGCCTTGGGAGACTTGACCGGGGTGGCCTTGGGCTTGGTCTTGCGGAAAGCCGCGGGGGAGGCCACAGGCTTCTTGCTGGGGGTCGCAGGCTTCTTGACCGACTTGGCAGGCTGAGCCTTGGCGGCAGCCTCCGCCGCAGCCTTGTTCTTGGCCTCGATAGCCGTGAAGCCCTCGGCGCCCACCAGCGTGGTGACCGTGACCAGCTTGGCACCCTTGAGGCGCTTGGGTGCGATGTTCACGATCTCCTCATCCTCGGGGATGTCGCCCGAACCCCTGCGCACACCGGCGGATGCGGCGGCGGCGCCCTCGCCGGAGAGCGTCTCCACCTGGTTCTCGAGCGCATCCAGCGTCTTGCGGTACGAGTCGGCAAACTGGCGGCCGGAGGTGGTGGACTTGCAGTCGGGGAGGCGGTTGCATCCCGCGAGCCTGGCGAGGCGCTCAAAGTAGGCGGGTGAACGGAGCACGGTGGTGGCGCAGATGACCACGTCCGCCTCCTGCACCTCCTTGACGGTGAGGTGGGTGATGTCGGCGACGGTGCGAATGACGACAACCTTGAGCTTGCCCTTCTGGGAGAACTTCTCAACCTCCCTCGGCCACTGGCGCAGGAGCTGGGAGGGAGCGAGCACGAGGGTAGCCTTGGTGGGCACCGCGCGGCACGTGTCCGAGGGTTTGACACCCTTCTTGGGCCACTGGATCTGGGACGCGAGCACGGCTCCGATGGAGATGGCCGTCTTGCCGTAGCCAACCTGGTCGGCGATGATCCCGCCGCGGACCATGCGCTCAACCCTAGCGCGACCATCCATGCGAAGACCAAGCGAGGGAAGGATGGACTCGGCAACCTCCTCCTCGACGAAGGGGACCGTGGTCTGCTCCTGCCTGATCATCCAGCCGAGCGAGCGGAGCTGCTCGGGGCGCAGAGGGTACTTGGTGGACCAGCCAGGGGGCTGCGCCACATGCGGGTCGCGGCGGTTGGACGTGAGCGCAAAGGGGGGAAGAGCCTCTGCGGCATCGTTCTCCTCGTGCCTGACCACCTGCCACTCGCAGTCCGGAGCGGACTTGGCGGCGGGAGCGGCGGAGCGCTCGCGAGCGATGCCGCCGGTGATGTTGGCGAGGGCCCTGTGCACCAGGGTGGCCGGGTTGACCGCGATGACCAGGTCGCCGACAGCCTCCTTGTTGGCACCCTTGCCGACCTCATCCTTGCGCCACTGGACGACAAAAGGAGCGGGCCTGCGCTTGAGTGCCTGCTCGTACTTAGCAGCCTCCTGGGGGTTCTCCCTGGCGATGATCTTGGGCTTCTTGGGCTTCTTCGTGGCCTCATCGTTGCCCGCCTCGATCTCGTTGGACGCCTGGCGGACCCACTGGAGCCTGGGGGGCTGGGGTGCGCAGCGGGGGCACGAGGCGTCGCAGAGCTCGGCGCAGGAACCCTTGGCGCCGTTGTCCAGGGGGACGAAGGTCTGCACGCCCTCGGGCAGCTCGAGCCTGCTGGTGAACCACGCCAGCTTGGAGTAGGTGGAGTGGGACCGGTCGTTGCGGATCGTCTCGTACTCCTGACCCGCGGGCCAGGCGGCGGCGTCCACGGCGGGGAGGGGCACACGCGCCTTCATGATGGCCACCGCGGCGCCACAGCCGCCGGACTTGGCGCCGAGGGCCTGGACATCCTTGGGCACGGCGATCACGGCGCCGGGAGTCACCTGGGAGAGCTTGACGGGCATGGGGCTGAACCAGCGGCCATCCGTGTGAACCTTGTACATCTCCGCGCCGGCGCGGTCGCTGGGGCGCCAGTGGGGATCGTAGTCCCTCACCACGTTCTTGGCCTGCTCCGCGGGGGTCAGCGTCTCGGGGTGGCCGCCGCGCTGGTTCATGAGCCGCGCGGTGTGCAGGCGGTGCTCGCCGTACTGCAGCCTCCTGTGGTTGTCGGCAAAGACGAAGAAATCCGTCTGACCCTTGGTGTTGCGCTGCGGGTCCATGAAGAGGTAAAAATCGTCGCCGGCGCGCTTGTGCAGGGAAGCCTGCGCGGTTCCGCAGTTCTGGTGGAGCTTGTAGGTGCCGGAGATGTCGTGATCGAGGGCACCCTTGTCGACACCCTTGCCGTAGCCAACCTTCCACTCGGACCAGCGCTTGGTGGACCACTGCGTCTTGCCGACGACGTCAACCTCCGTCTTGGCCGAGCTCATGCCGAGCGTCTCCTGCCAGGAGTCAACCTTCTGGCCGGTGCCCTGGAGGGTCACCTCAAACTCGTGAGACACGGGGGCGAGGAGCTGCCACTGGCCGTCGAGGGCGCTCTTGGCGTCCGGCGCGACGCGCATGCGCGCGAGCACGTGCTGGTAGATCTTGTGGGGAGCCTTGGCGGTGTGCGGCGCGGGGTTGACGGTGATCCTCCACTCTCCACCCTTGCCGTCGGCGCCCACGCGAAGCTCGAGGACAACCTCATCGTTGGCGGGGCACGCGTAGCGCACGGTCCACAGGTCCGCACGCTTCACGTCGCGGTACATGAACTCGGCGTCGGCGATGGACCGCATGGCACGCTCCCACGCGGTCCACGTCTCCATCTCAGAGTCATCCTCGGTAGAGTCGGACGCGCCCATGATCTTGGCGCCGGCAGCCTTGCCCAGCTTCTTGGCCTCCTGCACAGCCTTGGAGACGTCGAGGCCCGCGAGGACGACGCGCATGGGGAGAGCCTTCTTCAGGGTGTCGGTGAAGAAAGCCGGCGCGATGCGCGCACCGGAGTGGGGCTTGGTGCCGTAGTTGTGCTCGGGTCGGCCCTTGCAAGCGACGCACGCGGTGTGACCGCAGTCGGCGCACTTCCAAATCTCGCTGGCGATGCCGGTCTGAGCCTCGCACACGCACATCCTGGACGCGCCGACGGCTTGCTTGCAAAGATCGCCGAAGGACTTGCAGGTCTTGTCAACCACGGAGCAGAGCACGAGGTCCTTCTCCTTGAGGTCCTCGGCGCCGGCAACCTTGCCGACCATACCCTGAGCACCCGCGGCGCCGCCGGCTGAGAGCTGCTGAGCCTTTTTGCCCAGGGATTTGCCCGCGGCGGACATCCTCAAGGCCTCGTCCTTCTTCAGGAGGCTCGCGACCTTGTGACCGTGCTCGACGAGCTCGTCCTTCATGAGGATGAGCGCGGAGAGCATGCACGCGCCGACGACGGTGGTGGTCATGGCGTTGCCCGCGAGGTCAGACATCTGTCCCTCGGACTCACGGGTCAGGAGGAGGTCCTCGACGGGGATACCCTGAAGGGACAAGGCCTCGACGCCGACGAGGGGACCGCCGCGGTTGGTCACGAAGGGAACCATGGACGGGGTGAGGCAGGGACAGATACCCGCCGCGCCAGATCCGGTGGTTCGATCCACGTTCTGGGACAGGTTCCAAACCAGCGTCTTGTGCATCGAGTCTGTATCCGCCTGGGCCAGACGGAGAAAGTCGATGTCCATGAGATCGAGGACGCGGTCCGTCTGTGCCTTACCCCAGTCGTTCCAGGCGTAGTCGGGCATGGTGCAGCCACCCTCCCAGTTGGTGAAGGGTCGGCGCTGGCCGAGTCCCTCCTCGGCGCGGGCACGCTGGTGGCGGGACTCGCACCGCGCCCACTCCGAGGCGACGCGAGTGTTGTCCTCCCCGGGCATGGCGAGCATCTGTCGGCCTTTGTGAACCCTTGGGTCGTCGGAGTCGAAGAGGAACGCCTCGAGGGTGGCGGACGCGGGTCGGCGCAGGGATCGCACCTTCTCCTTCCAGTCCTCCACAATCTGCGGGCTCGCCTTGTTCTTGCTCGAGTTGGTGTCGGCGATGGGAATCTGCTCGCACTTCTTCGGGTCCTTGGTCCTGGCGGCGAAGAGGTAGACGCGCGTGCGCGTGTGTGGGATGTAGTAGTGCTTGGTGTCCAGGCGCATGAAGTGGCACTGGTAACCCTTCCTCTGGAATTCCTCGGCGATCTGCTGCCAGGGCGCGTTGCACACGTTCTCAAGGATGATGATCGGGGGCAAGTGCTTCGTCACCCAGGTCATCATACCCCTGAAAGTCTGGCCAGACTCACCCTTCTGATCGAGAGTCTTCTTCTCGTTGTTGAGGTTGGAGTAATCGACGCAGGACGTGCCCGCGACGAGCATGTCCACGTTACCGGGCACGTCCACCAGAGCACCGTATGCAGTGGTTGCCTGATCTCCGTCGAGCTCGCGGATGTCGCGGAAGAGGATGGGCGGTGCAAAGTTGCGCTCGATGTAGGCCTGCTTGAAGGGCTCAATCTCGCACGAGAAGACGTGGTCGACGCCAAGCTTCTGGCCGTACTCAATCTGGGTGGCGTTGCCGATCTTGTCGAGCGCGAGGAGGGGCGACTCGGTGCCGGAGCACATGGTGGCCACGCGGATGGGCCGTCCGAGAGCCTTGATCAGCCCCTGCAGCTCGGGGAGCTTCTTGACCATGTCCGTGAACATGCCCTGGACGTCGCGGATCGCGGGGAGCTCCTCGGCGAGGCGAACTTTGGACTGAGACTCGACCGTGGCGCTCCCGCCGCTCAGCGCGAGGGATCGGGACACCTTGGATCTGTGAAATTTTGGGCGTGGTGACGGGTCGGGGGTTCTGGTCAGTGCCTGGCTCGGAAATTAGCGTTCGGGCGCGATCACGACGGAATGGATGGTCGGTTCGCGTGTCTCGAGCCGTCGGGAGGGACCGGGGTGGGGTCCATCTCGGTTTGGGCGGGAGAATCGGCTGGACCGAAAAAAGGGCACTGATTGGTGGAGCCCCCGGCTTGCCAGGGGTCCCAAAGATCGGGCGATCGCAAGCCTCCGTCGGGTCCCTCGGAGGGCGTTCGACGAGAGTTTGCGATCGATTTTGATAGATTCGTGTGTTTGAAGCGTGCGGGCTCGTAGAAAGAGGGCAGAAGATCTCACCTGGCGCGCGCGATGGGCGGCTTGCGGGCCCTCTTCTTGGGCGAATCCTCGAAATCATCGTCGCCCGAAAGCTCCTCCATGTCGGAGTCGAAGGCATCGTCGTCCTCGACCTTGCTCTTGCGCCGGCGGGAGGAGGCAGTCTGCCTATCAACCTCCATAACGTCATCCTCGGCAGCCTTGGCCATCGCCTCCCTCGCCTTGTTCGCGGCTCCGCGGCGCGGGGTTCCGCGAGGCGAGGCGACGTTCGGCGAGAGATTCTCGCGTACGCCGGAATCCGAGGGCTCGTCCTTGATGATGAGCTTCCTCCTCGCCGAGGCTTTGATCTCGGGCGTGGGGGAGGCAAGGGGCGAGTTCAAGGAATTCTTGGCGGGGGAGAGCTTACCGATGCCTTTGGGCTTGGGCCCGCGCTTGGCGGGGCTCGCGCCCGTCTTCTTCCGAGGCGTCGTGGCGACCATCTTGAGTGAGTTCAATTGGACGCGAGGCTTTCGGAGAATTAATGCGCGCCCCGGATCCCGGGCCTGCGCGCGTGTGCGGAGATCGGCGCCCTTGTGCGCGGTCACTCAGTCGCACGGAACGACGTCCCTTGACGTTCCTTTCTGATTCCTTCTCTGTGTCGCTGTGTTAGACCCTCGCGTGCGGGCAACCCTCGAGGTGAGAGTGCTTCGCGCGCGATTACGTCTGATCCCTCGCTCCTCAAACAAAGCCTTTTTGCCGCCCAATTTGCTCATATGTTTCGGGAGCGTCGGATCGGATCGGGGGGAACGAAACTTCACGCACAGTGATTCAGTATGAATTTTCGGCGAAAAGCTTCCGTGACACGAAAAACAACGAGGATTCGGCCCAGTTCCCGACTCGAGAAATATCCAAAGGGCCGAGGTCGATTTCGGCGATTTCGGCTCGACATCACATCATCACGGCGGAAGCTCCTCCGCCAAATTTTGCCCCTCTCCAAGGTGCCGAATCTCGCGACCTTCATTGTCAGGCGCGGCGCGCCGCCGACCGGGCCGGGGGAACAGGGAGAGGGGGACTTCACTCGGAACGTGTAAGGAGAAATGTCGAAGAGGTCGCCGGAGGAGGCGGGCCTCGCCGGCCTGCTGGGCGGCTACGGATCGGGCTCCGACGTCGAGGACGGCGTTTCGCCCGGCGGCGGCGAGCGGGCACCCGAACAGGGGCTGGCCGGGCTCATCTCGGCGGACGACGACGGCGAGGACGACGTCGGTGAGGACGACGACGACGACGAACCGATGGCGGGACCCGCGAGGCCGGACCCGAGCACCTTAGCCGCGTACGCACTCGCGCCCCATCCCGAGACGGGCGACGTGAACGACGACGGTCCGGGGAGAGAGGCGGGAGAATCCGGCAACGACGACGACGACGAGGACGGGCCCGCGGCGGGACCGGCGAGACCGGACGCGATGCAGGCGCGCATGGCTTACCCGGACGTGGATCCCGAACCCCACAGGGAGGATAACCCCACAGGCGATCCCGAACCCGGCGAGGAAGGCGTCGAGCCCGGGCCGTCCTCCGTAGACGAGCCCGAGCCCAGGGTGCACAGCGCGCCGGCGAGCCTGGTGGCGCGGGTGAAGATGCCGCCCGCGCCCGAGGGGGAGTGCCAGACGTACATGAGCAACGGCGAGTCGCTCCAGAGCAGAGTGCACCAGTGGCTCCAGCTGAAGCGGAGGGGTATCAGCATCAACGACCAGATCAGCGGCACCAAGGGTTTCCGCAACCCCGACTTTCTGCAGTCGGCTCTGGAGCACTTCAAGGTGGAGGAACGCGGCACGATGTTATCGCCCGACGTGTTCGACCCGAGCGATTACCCCGCCGAGGACTACTACGACGAGCTGGCCAGCGCGCAAAGGAGAGAGAACGAGAGGCGGGAGAAGGAGCGGAGGGAGCTCGGCTTGGACCGACCGGTTAACTTTGCGAGTGCCGGTTTCGTCGCGGCGCCCGCCCAGCCGGTGAGCGCGGTGAACGGGACCGCGGGGGGCGGGGAACACAGGAATCTCATCGACGCCGCCATCGCTCAGGCGAGGGAAAGAGCGGAGAAGGCCGCGAAGGATCCCAATGACCCCTGGCATCGGAGACCGGTTTAGGGTAACCCCGTCGACCTCTGTAGAACTCGTTGAGAGCCAAATACATTTGTAGCGTGGGATGATGTTCGTGGCTCGATCGGCACGGGACGAGCGACACGCCGTGCCAGGCTCCGGTCAAATCCAATCGCGCCGCCGAATGGCTAAACCCGATCGATGCCGTGTCCTCACGACGCTAGTGCCAAGGCCTATCGTTCTCCCCCTCGTCGTCCCATCTTCCCAAGCCGTCGTCCCCGTCGTCGTCGCCGTACGCCCCAGCCAGCAGTTCTTCCACCGTGGTATCGAGGGCGAATATCGACCGAAGCACTCGCCGCATGGGGGGAGACTCCACCGGATTGGGCAGCGGAATGACCTCCGAAACCACCCATCCCCTCATGGTCGATTTACCCGGTTCGGCGGCGTCGTCCTCGCGCCAGACGTAGTTCGCGTAGGGCCCATCGTCGACGTCCGGCACCCCGTGCCTGTCGCAGTCCTTCGCCCATGTCTCGCGCGAGTCCCACTGAATGACGTCGTCGAAGGTGACGAGACCGAGTATCGTCGCCGCGCCACGAATCGTGACGACATCCGCAAGCCCCGATGTACCGGGCGCACCGCTGTCCTCGGGCGTGGCGAGCAGCACGAGCGGGCGTCCGATAAGCTCCGGGGGCAGGTCGTACGTGCGAGTCTCGATCGTCTTGGATCCCTCCAACACCATGCTCGCCCACGGTTCCTTGAGCTCCAGACCGAACAACACATCGGGATCGGCGAACGGGCTCGTCATGACGACGACCGCGATGCGACCGGGGTTCGTGTGGCGTTCCGGACAGTGGCGAGGCGGCGAAAAGGTGTTTCGTTTACAATGTGGCGCTGTCGTGTTGCGATTCCACCCAATATTCAGTCTACATCCCTGTACTCCCAAGAAGGTTTCTGGGCCATTCCGTGCGCCAGCTCGTACTCCACAACCTCCAGCAGAGGTCTGTTGTGAAACTTGACGCACATGTAGCTCCCGAGGTCCGTGCTCACCTCGGCGTTGATGTCCTTATCCATGCCCTTGCGGTCCCACGGCACGGGCATACCCCGCGGCATCTGGTGCCGATAAATCAGCTTCTCGAGCTCATCCGTGCCCTTGAAGTCGAGCGGTTTTCCGTCCCCGTCGGTCATAAGTGCAACCTCCGCGTGCTCCCACCCTTTCCTCTTCGGGCGACCGGGCTTGGGCATCGGTATCTCCACCGCGGGTATCTCCCATTTCTTCCACTTGATCGGTTTCTTGAGCCGGATGGTGGAGATGGGCCTGCCTCCGATGATGCTGGTGCCCGCGACCTCGTGTCCCGCGCCCACCATCAGCGCCACCGCATCGTGGTACTGCTCCTCAGTCTCGCACCTGTAGCACACGTGGTCGATGACCCTGTTCTCCAGCTCGGGCACCAACCTGTACGCCGTCATGGCGATCAGCCATCGGTCCATGAACTTGCACACGTCCTCGTCCAGCGTCTCCGGTTCGATCCTGTACGTGGACGGGTGAAAGTACCAAAACTTGTGCTCCGGCCTCGGGTCCTTCTCTCCCTTTAAAAGGCGCTCCTTCTTCTCCTTCTCCCACGCCTCCTTCTTCCGCTGCTTGTCCTTCTCGATCTTCTCTGGGATACCCAGCCTGTCTATGTAGTACTGGTTCCATTTCGGGTCGTGAGGTGGGTGCGGGTACGGCTCCTTCACATATCTCTCCGGGTCTTGATTGGCCTCGTTCTTGTACAGGCCCTTAGGGCCTGGAACGTTAGGGTGAGGGAACGGCTTATCCGCCATTATGAGCCTGGATAGGAGCAACACCGCGTTAAGAACCCGCCCGGTCACCTTACGGACCTCTCCCGCGCCGTCCACCTGATGCACGTCATCCGTTATCTCCAAAGTCTCCAGCTGCGACTGGAGCAGTGCGGTCCCGAAGGGATGCGACGGGTCCGTCTCCTGCCTCTTCTCCAGCCTCGACCTGAGTTCGTCGTCGGTAACCTTGAGGCAGATGAACCGAACGGATTTGACCACATCAGTTTCGGCGACGGAGGCGAGGGTATCTCTGTACGACTTCTTCAGCGCTGAGCACGTGACGAAGATGTCCTTGCCACCGATGGGGTCGATCATGCCTGCCTTTCCTTCGAGGTATGGGTGTTGTGGCTTCGACTCTTCAGCTCCGGGGGCAGCCTGAACGATGGCAACCTTGATTGCCTCGAGCCACGGGGCGCGATCAGCGTCGTCCAGCGGGATCCCCTGCGACATCTTCGCCTTGTTCTCGGGCGGATGGTGGTCGTCGCCCTCGATGAAGACGGGCGCGGGGCGGTTCTTGTAGATTCGCTTCAGCTCGAATGATACCTTCTCGGCGGTGGTGCTCTTCCCCGAACCCGCCGGCCCCATGATAATCCACACTCTTGACATCTTCACCTGGTCGGCCGCCGCCTGCGACTGTGGTGCGTTTTCCCGATTTCCAAAAACCCTCTTCGGTTCCCAGGCTGTCAACGAAATATGTCGCCGCGCCGCGTGTTGGTGCTTTGATGCACGCGCGTTTGTGATCTCTTGATTCTACTGATTTTATTAAGGACTCGCGGACGTGCCCGCCGCGAAGACTACAAGTAATGTTCGATCCTCCTCATCTTTTAATCATCCCTCTCTGGAGAAGCCAGCAGCGCGGCTGCACCGGCGAGCCTCGCGCGCGTTCCCGTCACCGGCCCGGACGGTGCCTTCTCCCTCTTCGGAACCCTGGACGTATCGCGCCCTCGCGACCCACGGAGCGTGGGGGACTTCCCGGGCGACACCGCCTCGAACCCGGTGGTGATTCCGGATACATCCGGGAACCGTCCGCGCGACAACACCTGGATCCACCATTCCTGCATGGCCGGCACCGCGGACTTTAGCGCAGCTTCCGCGTGCTCAGCCTCAGCCTCAGCCGCCTGGACGATCCATCGCAGCGCATCCTCCCTCCACGTCGCATCCTCCGCGGCGGTATGATCGACGGCGCCGTCGCGTCCGGAGAGCGAGGCCGCGAGTTCGTCCGCCTTGATGTCCATGGCGGAGATGAGCGCGGCAAAGGTGCTCGGATTGGACGCTCGGCCGCCCCGGATTCGCCGAGGCTGCGCAAACCGGGCAAAGTCGTCGGCATCGTCCGAGTCGGCGCCGAGCAGGTCGGCAACCTCGTCGGGGGACATATCCACGAGATCGGCGATGCCCGTCTCGACGGGCCCGGGCTGGGGCGCGTCGGCCCTCGCCGCGGCGCCGACGGTGTGACCCACCGCGGCGGACAGGCGAAGCAGCCTCGCCGCGAGCTTGCGCACGCCGGTGAGCATGGTCACGGACCGTACCCTCAGATGTTGGCTCTTGCCGCCAAACTCGGCGGAGACCTTCGCGGCGCCAGCCTCGGCGAGTGCGGCGGCTTCCCTGGCGGCTTCAACCTCCGCCCGCATCGCGTCAATCTTTTTGTCGTGCGTTTTGATAATCTCCGTCTTGCGGTCAACCTCGCGGCGCAGACGCTGGGTCGACTCGGAGTTCCTCTCCTGCTCACTCATGGCGGCGAGCGCGGCAGCCTTCTTAGCCTCTTCCTCAGCTTTGCTCTTGAGCTGAACGATCAGAGCCTGCTTGCGGTCCACCTCCTCGCGAATTTCTCGCAATTTCACCTCGGACTCGTCGTTCGCCGCCGCCTCCTTGAGCTTGTCGCACTCGGCCGTCGCGGCGTCCAGACGTTTCTTGAGATCCGCGGCGAAGGTATCCTTGCGCTTCGCCGTCGCCCGAGCCTCCTTGATCCTTTTCATCTCCTCCTTGAGCTGCTCCTCGAGCTCGGCAACCTTCTCCTTCTCCTGACGAAGAGCCTCGTTGGATCCCTTGGTGTCGGCGGTGACGGCTTGGAGGCGCTTAATCTCGGCTCGGGCGCGCTTGAGCCGCTCGGCGGTATCCGCGAGCTGCGCCTCCATCGCCTTCCACTTGTCCGGTCCCCGTTCGGCGAGCTGGGCGGTGAGGTCGGTGACCTTACCCCTCATCGCAGCCTGGTCGGCCATCGACGCAGCCTTGAACTTTTTCAAGTGCTCCGCCGCGTTCTTGGCTCGGGTCTCGGCGTGCGCCCGCTCATCCTTGGCATCCTTAGCCGCGGTTCTCGCCTTGTCCAGGTCACGCTCGTACTGGTCCAGACGCTTCTGGAGCTCGGCCACCTTCTCGTCGGAGAGGCGCTTGGCGAGCTCGGCCGCCGCGATCTGCGCCGCGGTGGGCCCTGAGACGACCCGCGACAGGCTCGTCTCCGGCTCCGGCTCCGGCGCCAGCCGTGTCGTCCGACTAGGCGCCGACACCGCGTCCTCGACGGCGACGACGCCGGGCGCGGACCAAGGCGGCCGGTTCGACGCGTGCAGCAGCGGCGGCATGAGCGTCGTCGACGGAGGGTTAGGGTTAGGGTTTGGGACCGGCTCGGGCGCGGCCCGGGGTGGAACAGGCGGCGACTCAGAGTCCGAGCCCGAGGAGAAGGATCCGCGTCGCGTCGCGATTTCCTCAATCGTCGCCTTGAGTCGGTTCACCTCAACCTCGAGCGCGGTCTTCTTCCTCGCCGCGTCAGCCTCGGCTTTCTTCGCGCGCGTCTCCTCCTTCTTAGCCTTTGCCTCTGCAGCCTCCTCCTTTTGCTTGGCCATCTTCAGAGCCTCTTTCGCGCGTTTCTTGTCAGCCTCGCGTTCCTCCCTCAGTCGGGCGGCCATCTCCTTGTACCGGGTGGCGGCGGCGGTGGTCGCCTCACCCTTCTCCACGGCTCGCGCGAGCGCATCCGTGAGCTGCGCGCACAGGGACACGGCCGCGCCGTCAACCTCCTCGAGACGCTTGGCGAGGACCCTCGACTGCTTCGCCGCGCGCTCACCCGCGTTCGCCGCGCCGCGGTCAGCCGCCTGGAGCGCCGCCGCCGTCGTCGCCACCGCACGTTCCAGTCGGCGTTCCGCGAGGCTAATCTGCTCAGCCATCTCACCGCCTCGCTCCCACAGTTTAGTGGCCGCCTCTGCCGCGTCCGCGATGGCGCGTGCCCTGACGGCTTCGCGCTCGGCGTCCTCCTCGGCCCTGACGGCTTCCCGGATCCGCCGCCGGTCATCCGCGCCGCCGAGGATGTTCTCCACGGGGCTGGGAACTTTGGCGGCGGCGTCGATGGCCAACTTTGCGTCGACGCCATCGACCACACCCACGGGTTCCACCCGCGCGGGTTCCGGCGTCGATGCGGACACCGACGCCTCCGCTTGGGTCGCCAACCTTCTGGCTAGCGCGCTTCGGTCGGCGTTTTCGGAGTGGATCCTGAGCGCCTCCAGGTAGGCGGCGCGATCCGCCGGGGTGGCGTCGCGCATACCCCGAATGGCGGTTCGCAGCGACGCGACCATGTGCGAGTGGTCGGCGTCCCGGCTCCTCAGCTCGTTCCTGAGCCGCCCCGTCTCCCTCGACGCGGCGACGAGCTCGTTTTGCGCGCGTTCGAGTTGCAGCTTGATCGCGGCGGACTCCTTTCGCGAAGCCTCGAGCGAAGCCTTGACGGCCGCGCCGCCCGCCGCGCCGACGCTGTGCAGCAAACCTTCGAGCTCCTCGACGCGTTCCTTGGGTACGCCCTCGATCTTCTCCTCCTTGGCGAGTCGATCCCGGAGAGAACGCTCCGTCTCCGCCGTCTTTTCCATCACGGCGGCGAGCTCGGCGCGGAGGGATTCGCATCGGTCCTTCCACTTGCCAACCTTCTCCTCGAGCGCGGCGGCTTTCTCCTTCTCGCCCTCCAGGGCGGCTTCCCATCGCTGGGTCACCTCCATCAGCTGCTCATCCGCGGCGCCCGTCACCTCCGTGCCCACGCCCGCGTCGTGCGAGATTGGGGCGCTGTAGGTGCCAGCCTCCACCGTCCTCGGCGCGTCGACGTCCACCATGGCGACGCGCGGTCCCACGCCGGGTGAAGTGGTCGCGTCGCGGGGTACGCCGAGCAGGTGGGGATCCTCCCCCGGCCACCCGTCGGGTCCGCACCGCGTCGTCGTGGTGACCGGGCCCGTGTTGACGCCCAGGTCGCGGACATCCGCCAAGCCGGCGACGTCCGTGCCCGCGTCGGCGCGGTTCACGGCGATTCTCGCGACGGGCGCATCCGTGACGTTGGGATCTGCGAGCAGGGGCGCCACCCGCATGACGGGCGCGACGACGCTGGGGACGATGTGGTGCACCAGCGGCGCGGCCGGCATGGCTCTCATAGCCGCCGTCGCGGCTTTGGTGACCAGCTCGGTGGGCGTGAGACTTTCGCAAGCGGGGTCCGAGAGGGCATCGAGCGCGGCTCGCATCGCCGCCGTCTCGACGCTCAGGGTGTTGGCAACCTCGGCCACCTTACCGTCGCCCAAAGCGGCGGCGCGTTCCGCGACGATCGCCGCCGACGGGGCAATCGCGTCGACGTGAGCTCCAACCAGTTTGACCAGCGCGGCGGCGTCCACGAGCACGGACCCGCCTCCCAGGGACCCACTCTGCGTGGCAGCTTCCGACGACGGCTTGGGGTCCTCCTTGGGGGGCCAATCCTCGATCCCGCGAAGGCCCCTGAGTCGTTCCTTGAGCCTGTCGCGTTCCTCGATGAGCTCAGCCTTGTCCCGCCCGAGCGCGGCGGTTCTTTGAGTGAGCTCGCGTATGACCGAACGTTGGGACGCATCGGCGAGTTCTTTCGTCTCCCGTTCCTTGCCGCGCTCGCGTAAAACCCGCTTGGCATCGGTGGACTCCTGCCTCGCCTTCTGAAGGGAGTTGTTGGACTCCTTGAGCGCGTTGGCGAGTTGCGCGACAGCCGCGGTGGCTGTCCCCGCCGCCGGGTTCCTCGCCGCGTGCGGCAGGGGGGAACCCACGAGCGCGGCAGCCGCGGATGACACGGCGGTGTTGACGTCCTTCTGCAGGTCCCTTCGCTCGGCAGCCTCCTTCTCGGACTTTTTGTCCGATTTTGCGCGCTGCGATGCGCTCGCTGAGGCGTCGGCCGCGACGCGTCTGAGCTCAATCACCTCCGCCTGAAGCGCGTCCATCTCCTCGGGAGACGGGGCGTGAGCGCCGTGAGCCTCGAGCTCAGCCCTGAGCCGTTCGCTCTCGGCGTCCGCGCGTGACTTCTCGGCGCGCAGCTTGGCGCACTCAGCCTCGAGAGCCGCGCGTGACTCGTCGTCGACCGGGTGGGTTTGTCCCCCCGGCGCGGGATGGCCGGATCCGTGATTGGCGGAGAGTTTCTTTTTGAGCTCTGAGATTCTCGCGTCGCGCTTGGCGACGATGTCCCTCAGTTCCGTCTCGGCCCTCGCGGCGATCTTGAGCCTACGCTGCGCGTCAGCCTCGGCGAGCTTGGCCTCGACGAGCCGGCGTCCGAGCGCGCCGCTGGACGACGCGGGTTCGGACGCGGGGCTCTTGGGGTTCCTCCTGCCCGCGGCCTTCTTCGCAGACGAAGCGGGGGTCTTCACGCCCGGGGTGTTCAGGCCCGGGGTTTTCACGCCGAGTCCGAGCCCGCCGTCGTCCACCGACGCGAACGCCCGTTTGAGCTGCTGGAGCGCGCCATCCTTGGCCTGGACCTCGTCGCGCAGGTCCGCAGCCTCCGCGCACGCCCTCCTCGCGCGGTCTTCCTGGCGGGCGCACTCGAGTCGAAGCGCGCGAATCTCCTCCTCGGCATCCGCGAAGGATGCCGACGGGACGTCAATCGGCGCCAGGGTTGATGATTCGACCCTCAGTTTCTCCTCCGCGATGCTCGCCGCGGCGTCCATCCTGGCCTTGTTGGCGGTGGCCTGAGCCTCCCTCACGGCCGCCTGCAACACGGACCGCTCGGTGTCCAGCTCGCGGCGCAGGCTGGCTGATTTAGCGGCGAAATCGTCGGCGGCTCGCGCGGCTGCGGCGGCGATTTCCATCCTGGCACCCTCCCTCGCCGACGATGCCGCGGCGGCCGCAGCCTCCCGGGCGCCCGCGAGGTCGGCTACTTCGAGCTCGAGCTCCGACACCCTGGCACGCAGACGCAAAACTTCTTCTCTCGCCTGGTACGCCTCGTGAGCCTTGTGCGCCAGCTGGGTGGAGAGCGCCTCCGCCGAATCCTCGGGGGAAACCGGGTCCGTACTTTGTCCGTACAAGTCTGTACCTCGGTTGCCGGAGACGAGCGCCTGGATGCGCGTCTCTGCCATCTTGAGAGCCTGCTGGAGCTCTGCGGCGTGTCCGGCGGCGGCGTCGGCCCTTCGCCTGTTCGCGGCGAGCGAAGCGAGCAGCGACCGTTCGGTGAGCTTACTCGCGCACAGTTCGCGGGTGACGCCGGCGAGTTTAGCGCCGGCGTCGTCGGGCTTGGCCTTTCCGTCGCCGACCAACGCGCGGACAACCTCCTTCTCCAGGTACGACTTGAGTTCCCTGACGGCGTCGGCGGCGGCGGGCGAGCCCTCGAGCTCCTCAGCCGCGGCGGCGGCAGCCTGCCTCGCGGCAGCCGCGTCAGCCTCGGCGACCCTCGCCCTGCGGGATTCCGCCTCCGCGCGGTTGGTCTCCGTCCGAGCCGTCTCCTTGGCAGCCTGGGCCGCGGACTCCGCCGCGACGCACCGTCTCTGCGCGGACGCGAGTTGCTCGCCGATCTGCGAGATCCTCTGTTGCGCGAGTTGGAACCTCTGGTCCGCGCACGACGTCTCCACGGTGCTTCGTCGCGCCAGACGTTCCTCGGCGGCTACGCACGCGGCGGTGGCTTCCTCCCAAGCCGCCGTCCTGGCGTCCAACGCAGCCTCCACCGCCGCGGCACGGGCCTTGGCGGCCTGTTCGCCAGCCTGCGCGCCGCGTGCCTGCGCGAATGCGCGGCCCACCTCCCGTTCAGCCTCGAGAACCAGCTGTCGCATGCGCTGGATGACCGCGCCCGACCACCTTCGCTCAGCCTCGAGCTCCCTCCTCGCGCCGACGACCGCCGCGGCGATTGGATCGTTCTCGTCCGCGCCTCCGACCCTTCTTCCTTTGGTCGCCGTGACCACCTCCTCGAGCGCGTGCTCGATCCTCTCGCGGACGCGCGTCGCCTCGAGCACGGCGGCCACCGCATCCTCCGGTTGCATGGACACGATGCAGGCGATATCTTCGGAAGCGCGGACGAATATCCTCGCGCCGACGGCGCCGTCGCGTTCGACGACGCCACCCGCGGCAACCTGCACGGCGCGAGCCGCGTTGAGCTCGGCCGTCTTGAGCCTGTCTTCCGAAGCCTCGCGCTCAGCGGTGAGCTGCTCGAGGTGCCTCGCGTGCTGTTTCTCGAGCGCGGCTCGCGCGGAGGCTTCGCGCGACTCGGCCTGAAGCTTCGCCTCCGTCGCGGCGTCGCACCGCCTGGCGAGAGCCGCCAGTTCCTCGGTCCTCGCCGCCGCTTCCAGCCTCGCGGCACTCGTCTCCTCCCTCGCGAGCTCCTCGCGCGATGCCGCTTCCCGGGTTCGCGCGTTCGCGGATTGGATGTCCCTCCTGGCGGACGCGAGCTGCGACTCAATCCCGGCGCGGCGAGCGGTTTCCTTTTGCAAATCCCCGGAGAGCTCGGCGCACCGGCGCTCCAACGCGCACTCCGACGCTCGCGCCGTGGCAGCCTGCGCCGCGAGCGTCACCACCCTCTGCTCCCTATCCCCGGAACCGGCGGCGGCCTGGAGCGCCTCGACCGTCTCGGTCAGGATCTGAAGCTGCGTCGCGCGCTCCTCCAGGAGCTGGGAGAGCCGCGCCGCCTCTCGCTCGGAAGCCTGCGCGTCGTATAGCGCATTCGCCGCCTCTTCTCTCGCAGCCGCCGCGTCGACTTCCGCGGCGTGTCTAGCGCCGTCCGCCGCCGCCACCTTGCGCGTGCAGTCCGCGCGTGCCTCGTTCGCCTCCTCCCTCGCGAGTGACGCGCGTGACTCGGACTCGGATGCCCTAGCCTCGGCGGCGGCTGACCTCCTCGTCGCGGCGGTGAGTTCCTGCGCTCGGGTGGCGGCGGCTCGTTCCTTACCGAGCGCCGCAGCCTCGCGCGCGTCGTGCAGCGCCCTGTCGCGCTCCGCGACCCTGTCCAGGGCAGATGCGAGCTCCCTGCTCGCGTCCGCGCGCGCCGCGGCTTCCCTTCCACGCTCCAACGAGTGAGCCTCGACGTCGTTGCGAAGATGCTCATTCTCAGCCACCAGCCTGGCGTTTTCCTTCTCCAGGGACACCACCCTGTCCAGCGTAGCCGGCGTCGTCTGACCGTGCGATTTTGCCGCGGTGGAGGGCAGGTTACCGCTGCGGAGCGCGAGCGCGCCCGTGCGACGCGCATCCGACGGCGTGTTACCCGGCGTGGCGTCACCCCCGAGTCTCTGAATCTCGAGAAGCGCGTGGCCCAGCCTCTCCTCCGCGTACACGAGATCGTTTTTGAGCGCAGCCTCGGACCGCCTGATCCTGGAAGCTTCCTCGCCAAGCCTCGCAACCTCGGAGTGAAGCCCGCTCCTCGCGCGGAGGCTCGCGACGGTCGCCTCCAGGGACTGGATGCGGACGCCGCCGTCCTCCTTCGCCGCGCGAATCTTGGACTCGAGTCTCGCCCTCTCGTTACCCCATCGGAGCTCCGAGTTGGCCAGTCTCTCCGCCGCGTCGCGCGTCGCGTCTTCAGCCGCGGTAACCCTCTGTCGCATCGCCGACGCCGCGGCGGAATCCTCGAACTGCGCGCCGGCGTCGCCAACCTCGCGCGCCAACAGATCCTCGAGCTCCGCGACCCTGTCGTTGGAGTCCCTCAGCTCCCGGACCAGCTCGCTGACGCGCGCGCTGAGCTTTTGCTCAATGGTGGTACCCTGACCCTTTCTGCTGGGCGCAGGGTCCTTCCGTTTGCCCGACTCCCTCTCCGTCGCGGCCGTGGCCTCCATCTCCGCGAGCTTCTCGCGCGCGAGGAACGCCTCGGACTCGGCCGCCCTGGCCTTTTCGTTGGCGTGTTCGATGGCGCGCCTGGCCTCGTCGGTGAGGTCACCGCCGGCGGCTCGCTCGTCGTCGACAAACCTGAGCCTGTCTCGCAGCGCGGCGAGCTCCGTGCGCAGCGACTCCGACTCGGCCGCGTATTCAGCCGCGAGTGACGACTTCTCGCGCCTGTGCTCGCCGTCCTTGAGCTTGAGCGCGCTCTCGAGTTCCCTAACCTTGAGCCGCAGACCGGCGGTTTCCTTGGCGTGTCCCTCGGCGAGTTTGGCCACAGCCGTCTCCTTGCCGGTGAGCCGCTCGAGCCGATCGAGAGCCTCGTCGCGCTCCAGCCTGAGACGCGATACCTCGTCGTCGTCGTCCGCCGCCGCCGCCGCCGCCGCTGTCGTCGTCGATCGTCTGCTGGCGGATATCCTCGTGGGTCGCGGCGCCGGGGTCTTGGCGCTCACGCCGGGTGACTCCGGTATGTCAGACGCGGACGACAGGATGCGATCGGCGGCTGAGTCCTTAAGCGCCGCCGCCAAGGACTCGTGCGCGGCGGCGAGGTCACGCGCGAGCCTGACGGCGTCCGCATCCTCCGGATCCCGTCGCTTCAGAGCGTCCAGGTCGGCCCTGGCGGATGCGACGTGCGCGGCGAGCCTCTCGCGCTCGGATATTCGAGCCTCCGCCGCGGCTCTGAGCGCGGCTCTGAGCTCGGAAGCTTCCTCGTTGGCCGCCTCGAGCGCCGCGGTGGACGCGGCAGCCTCCGCCCGGGAGAACGCGGATTCCTCCTCGGCCTCGCGCGCCTCCTCGAGCTCCTCCTTGGTTCGATCCAGTCGCTCGTTGGCGATCCTGAGTTCCTCGCGGAGTTTCTCAACCTCGACCCTGAGGGACTTCTCCGTCTCCGTCCACTCGGTTCGAATCTCGTCAAACTCTGCTCGGAAATTCTCGCGTTCCTCCAGTATGGACACGACCCGAGCCTCGCACGCGTCCAGCTCGCGCCTGGTCGCGGTGAGCGTCGTCGAGAGCGCGCCGCACTCCGCCCGCGCCTCCGCCGTCTCCCTCTCGCGCGCTAACAGCACCGCATCCTTCGCCTCGAGCACCCGGAGCGCCTTCAAACTCTGCGCCTCAAACGCGGCTCGCTCCTGCTCGAGCGCCGCGTGGACCAAATCGGAGAGCTCGGGCGCGATGTCCTGCTCCAAGAGACGGCATCGCCGGCGCAGACCCGCGATCTCCTCGCGCGCCGCCTGACACTCGCCGTCCAGCTCCTGGACCCTGCCCCTCAACGCGGCGTTGGCGCCGTGAAGCTCCGCCTGCTCCACCCTCGCGGCGTGCAGATCCGCGTGCGCGCCGGATTCGGTCGAGGATTCGTCGCCAAAGTTTCCCGTGAGTTTCACGCGCTCGCGCGTCTCGTCCTCGGCGGTCTTCGCGAGCTCCAGCCTGGCGTACAGCGCGCGGATCAGCTCGTCCTTATCGCTCGTCGCCAGCTCCGATTGGGCCCTCAGCTTCTCCAGTTCGTCGACCCTGCGCCTGTACGCGTCCACCTTTTTCGCCGTCTCATCCTCCCAGTGCACCGCCCGCGCGCGCTGACTGGGACCCCGACCCAGGGGTGCCCTCGGTCCCTCGTCGCCGCGGCCCGAACCCCGCCCGCGGCCCGCGGGTGCGGACGTGCTTCGACCCGCCTGCGCCCAAACCTTGGAGCCGCCGCCGTACCGAGCCCTGGCGCGGTCGAAAGCCTCGTCGATCTCTTCGTCGGACTTTGCGGAGGACGCGGGCGAATGGGACCTGGCGCGGTGCGTCGTATCGCGCGATGAGGTGGACGCGACGGGGGCGCGGCCGCGTTCGCCAAAGCCGGGGTGGTCGATCGATCGTGAACGCGCGTCCGATTCGCGTCGTTCAGCGGCGGCGACCTCTTCCGGGGTGGCCATGACGAACGAGGCGTAAAACTTTTGCTCGAAGAACTCCCCCTTGACGTGGAAGACGTCCCTCTGGCGCGCAGCCCCTCCGTCTTCATCGTCACCTTCCCTCACGGCTGCACCCGCAGTCTTCTTCGGGCGGATCTCGCGCGCGAGCTTGAGCCGCAGGTCCACGCGCATGGTGCGCCCAGCCTCGAGGAAGACGGTGCTCGGCGCGACCGCCCATCGCTCGGGCGAACCCGCGCGCACGGTGAGCTCGAGGGCGTTGCGCGTGTCGTTGCGCAGCGTTACCGTGGTGCGATACGCCTGGTGCAGGCGCACGTTGTATATGCACGGCTCCGCGGGCTCGACGACCAACATGGCGGCCCGCCTCTCCGCGAGGGATTCGCCTCTGTGAAACGTCCACTGACGCGCCCCTCGGCCGAACTCGGACCCCGTTAGCGCCGGAAAAAGCACGGAGACGCGCCCTGCGTGAGGGGTCGCGTCCCGGCCGCGCTTCACGCCTCGAGACTGCTCGAGCGCGTTCGCGTGACTCCCCAACCGCGCGTCGTCGCCCGGCGCGGCTGTGTATGCCCCTGACCCCGAGGCGTGAACCCTTTGGCTAGACTCGTGGCGTCCGAGGATGGGGAAAGCGCTCGGCGGACAACGGTCGATCTGACGGGGTGAAATTCAAAATCCAAACCGCAGCCCGTCAGTTTTCTCTGCAGATTTCGAGCAACGGTCAGCACGGGGCTGGTTACCAGTCACTTTTTTTTTCCGTTTTTTGTCGGAGGGCTGACAACTGCCCGGCTGATTGAGCCTGTTGGGCACAAAGCCTGACGACGCCATCCGGCCGCGCGATCGATCTCCTGAAGGAGGGGATTTGTTCGCTTCACAACCGGCGCGCGTGGATCCTCCGAGGCAAACGGGGGCTCGTAAACCGCGCGGCTGCGTCGACGGCAACTTTTTTATTCCTGCGTTGTTTTCTTGGAATTCGACACAGGGGCGCCCTTGAGGAGGAGGAGGAGTGCTGACCGGGGGCGTTTGGGCGGAAGGAAGACGCGCCTGTTGGGTCTGGAACCTGTTTTAGGAGTATCGGCCCCGTCACAAGCGATCACACCTTCACATCCGGTACGAGGGCGCGCATAACGGGCCACCACCATGGGCGACGCGCGCGTGGTGTTCCTGCTTGAGAAGATCGGCGAGACGTTTGGAGTGTCGCCGGATGAGCTCCGCGGGGACATGGACGGCCTGGGCGATAAGGTCCGGCCGTTCTTCGAGCCTGAAGGTCCTCCCAAGCTCATATTCGTGTATCAGGCGCCGGATACGGTGGACCCGAAGACCGGCGCGGTCACCCGGGTCGGCGCCAAGCGCCTGGCGCTCACCGACGGCGACGGCGAGTCCGTGGATGGCCGGGCAGCGTACTTCATCAGGAACAACCCAAAGGGCATCACCGAGAAGTTTGATCCCAAGGACATAAGCGCGGGCAGCATCAAGGGTGGCGTGCTCTCGTCTTTCAACGCTGTCCTATCGCAGATGTTCCACCCCGCCCTGCGGGTTCAACATCCCACCGGGTGGGGCAAGCTCAAGTCCAAGTCGGAGACTGAGGATTTCGTCGGCAACGTGCGCAGGTTCGGGGCGGTGCTGAAAGAGGCGGCGGCGTCCGTGGACGCCACCGTGCAGCTCGAAAGACCCGATCAAAAGTACGTGGACTCCATACCGCTCAAGCCTCTGGCGTTCAAGGACGCCGCGGATACGGTGGAGACGGTCAACCACATGGATTCGGTGCTCCTGAAATGGGTCGCCGCGGCGGAGGCTTGCGTCGAGGAGACGGTCGCGGACGAGAACGATGAGAACGACGCGGGCGCCGCGAACGATGCTCCCCGGGACGCTTCCGGCAAGCCGATGATGAAGGGCGCGTCGGATGACGACGACATGGGACCGGACACGGAGCTCGAGTACTGGCGCCAGCGCATGGGTCTGCTCAACTCCATCATCGACCAGACCAAGACGGACGAGTGCCGACTGGTGCTGGGCGTGTGTATGGCGGCCAGGTCACACGCGCACAAGGCGTGGAAGCAGATCGACCTTCGTCTCACCGACGCGTCCAACGAGGCCAAGGATAACGTCAAGTACCTGACCACGATCGAGAAGTCACTCGAGCCCTTGTACGCCAACGGGCCCAAGGAGGTGTTGGAGGGTGTACCTTCTCTGCTCTCCAACGTCAAGATGATGTACACGATCGCCAGGTACTATCACACGAACGAACGCATGACCAGATTGTTCTCCAAGATCTCCAACCAGATGCTTATGTGCTGTAAGACGCACCTGCTGGACGCGGGACCCGACCCTTGGACACACGACAAGGCTGAGCTCCTCGCTAAACTCCGCTTGACAATCGCGCTGTACGGCAAGTACTACTCCGAGTACCAGGCGACCAAGGAGAAGCTAGCGTCGCAGATCCCCAAGCCGAGACAGTTTGACTTTAACGAGGATAAGATTTTCAGCAGGTTCGGTCTTTTCAAGAGGAGATGCGAGAAGCTGGCGGACATGTTCAGCACAATCATCCAGTTTGAGGAGCTTGCGGAACACAAAGAGATTGTCGGCATGGAGGTGCTCATCACGCGATTCTTCAGGATCGTGAACGAGTTCAAGCGCAAGCCGTACAACCTTCTCGACTTCCAGCAGAACGTGTTCGACCGTGACTACATGGAGTTTATCGTCGGCGTCAACGAGCTCGAGTTTTCACTGCAGGAGCTCATCAACAAGGCGTTCGAAAAGATTTCATCCACGGAATCGGCGCTGACCCTCCTCGGCCAGTTCACCGCGGTGATGCGCCGCGACGCGCTGAAGGATGATCTGGACAACAAGTACATCAAGATATTCAGGAACTACGCGGATGATCTTGAGAGCGTCCAGAAGCTTTACGAGAAGCATAAGCACGCGCCGCCGCTGCCCAGGAACGCGCCGCCGATTGCGGGTGACATTCTCTGGTCCAGGCAGCTTCTCCGCCGGATCGAGGGTCCCATGCGGTACTTCGCCGGCATGGAAAGCATCATGGCGATGAAGGAGTCCAAACGGGTGGTCAAACTGTACAACAGGGTCGCCACCGCGCTCATGACCTACGAGACTCTTTGGCACCAGGCCTGGGTCAAGGGTGTCGAGGACAGCAAGGTTGGCCTTCGCGCGACGCTCCTGGTGCGCCACCCCAACACGGGCCAGCTTCTCGTGAACTTTGACCGCGAGATCGGTCAACTCATCCGCGAGTCCAAGTTCATGATGCGGATGGACGTGGAAGTGCCCGAGTCCGCGCGCATCGTGTTGGCGCAGGAGGACAAGTTCAAGTCCTACTACAACCAGCTCACCCACACCATCAACATGTACACCCACCTGGACGACGAGATCGCGCCCGTGACCCGCCCGCTCCTCAAGGCTCACCTCGCCGAGCTCGAGATGATGGTCGCACCTGGCACGACCGACCTGACTTGGACGTCCACCAACATTGACATGTACCTCAAACGCGTTCACAGGACGATCGACAACCTGGAACTGGTCGTTTCCAAGGTTAACGACATGCTCCACCACCGCATAGACGATAACCTCAAGGACGCGGCTCGGATCATAATGGTGGACCTGCCCAAGGACGAGCTCGTCACGTTGGAGGAGTTCGCCGCGATCCAGACCAAGCACGTCAAGGAGGCTGCGGATATCCTGGCGATCAAGTCCGAGGAGGTTCGAAGGGGATGCGACGATCTCGTGGAGCTCATCCGGGACACGATGCCGGAGGCGGAGCCCGGCAGCTTGATGCCTCTTCCCACCATCGACGACGAGGCCATCGCGGAATTCAAGGCGCACTTCGCCAGACTCATGTACTCCGCGGTGTTGCACTCCACCCGCAAATCCTTCGACGTGCTCAAGCAGAGGATCGCGTCAAAGGCTTCGGGCGGTTTCCTGTTCATCGAGCGGCCGCTCTTTGACGTGGACGTCGAGCTCTCGGTCCCGTACGTCCAGATGTCTCCGAGCCTGGACGACGTGCAGCGCGCGGTGAACGGCGTCGCTAAGAAGATGCTCAACGCATCGCGGTCCATCAAGCGGTGGGGCAACACCGATCTCAACGGTGACGAGGAGAATCAGCCCGGCGTCGACTACGATAACCTCGGCACGGGAACATTTTTCGACGAAATCGCCAGCGACATGGACGTGGTCAAGCTTTGCCTCCTGCTCACTGGCGCCATGCACGGCTGCCGCACCAGCGTGGAGCAGTACCTCACAACATTCACCGAGTTCGATTTCCTCTACCTCCAGGATCTCCAGCAGGCGTACGAGGAGTTCATGGCGAAGAAGCCGAACCTGGATATGTTTGAGACTGAGCTTCAAAAGTACATGAGCATTGAGAAGCACATCGGCAAAATCGCGCCCGTGCACAACATCGGCGCGCTGTCCCTGGAGACCCAGCCGCTCAAGGTCTCGCTCAAGGCGGAGGCCGCGACGTGGAAAAAGCAGTTCGCGAAGAACCTTCACGCGCACGGCAAGGACCAGCTCGAGACTATCGTGCAGTACATGAAGGACACCACCCTCCAGCTGAACCGGAAGATCGAGGACCTGGAGGATGTCCGCCACGTGATGGCCATACAGCAGGATATCCGTATCAAGGAATCAGAGATTGACTCCATCATGAACCCCATCGAGGAGGTTTATGGGCTGTTGACAAGGTACGAGGTCAAGGTTCCAAAGGAGGAAACCGACGTTGTCGCCGAGCTCCGCGGGAACTGGACCACGATGAATGCTCTCGCAGTCTCCGTTGGCGAGAATTTGCAGCGGCTCCAGGCTGGGTTCAAGCGGGATCTCGTGGCGCAGGTGAAGGTGTTCGTCGTGGACGCGCAGGAGTTCCGCAAGGACTGGGACGCAAACGGTCCGATGGTCGACGGTCTCGCGCCCGCGGAAGCCGTCGAGCGACTCAAGGATTTCCAAACCAAGTTTGCGCCGCGCAAGGCTAAGTGGGACAACTTCAGCAGCGGCGAGGCGCTCTTTGGCCTGCCCGTGACCCTCTACCCCGAGCTCGAAAAGACCGAAAAGGAGATCGAGTTCCTCGACAAGCTCTACTCGCTGTGGACCAACGTCACTCAAACCATCGGGGGCTACGTCGACGTCCTTTGGACGGAGGTCAGGGAGAATATCGACGTCATGACTGAGACGGTGACCTCTTTCCAGGCGCAGTGCAAGAAGCTGCCCAAGGCTATGCGAGACTGGCCCGCGTACGTCGACCTGAGGAAGAAGATTGACGATTTCCTCGAGATGTTACCCCTGATCCAGATGCTCGCGGCGCCCGCCATGAGGCCCAGGCACTGGACCAGGTTCCAGGAGATCACTGGCTCCGAGCTGGACATGGCCGAGGACACCTTCAAGCTCCAGAATGTGACGGAGTGCAGCATCCTGAAGCACTACGAGGACATCGAGGAGTGCGCCGCGGGTGCGGTGAAAGAAGAACAGGTTGAAATGAAGCTGAAGCAGGTGGACGGTGACTGGGAGGATCTCATATTTGTCTTCAACGAGTTCAAGCAACACGGCCGGGTCGTGCTGGACATGGTGGCCACTGCCGAGCTTATCGAGAAGCTCGAGGACACCTCCATGGCGCTGGGAGGTATGGCCACCAACCGATACTCCGCGCCGTTCAAGGGCAAGGTTCAAGACTGGATCACCAAGATGGCCACGATCGAGGAGATCATCAACATGTGGCTCAACGTCCAGAACATGTGGATGTATATGGAGGCTGTCTTCAGCGGCGGCGACATTGTCAAGCAGCTCCCGTCCGAGGCTAAGAGGTTCAAGAACATCGATAAGCAGTTTGTCAAGATGGCCAAGGTCGCCGCGGACGTTCAGAACGTCGTCGAGGTGTGCTGCGACAGCAAGATGATGATGGAGGTGCTTCCGGTGCTTACCGAGCAGCTCGAGCTATGCCAGAAGGCTCTCACTGCCTTCCTGGACACCAAGCGAGCCATGTTCCCCCGCTTCTATTTTGTCTCTGACCCGACACTGCTGGAGATTTTGTCGCTGGGCTCTGATCCCCCCTCGGTCTGCCCGCACTTCCAGTCTGGTCTCTTCGACTCGGTCACCGCGATTGAGTTCGACAAGGAAGACAAGTACAAGATGCTCAAGATGTTCTCGCAGCAGAACGAGGAGGTTGTCTTCCAGACATTCATCAGCGGCGAGGGCGGCCACGGCCACCTCGACGAGAAGCCTGTGATTGCCACCGGCAACATCGAGTCGTGGCTCCAGGCACTGGTGGACGGCATGCAGGACTCAGTCAAGAGCATAATTCGTAAGGCTCACGACGAGGTGCAGACCCAGCAGCTCGAGGAGTTCATCTTCGGCCACCCCGCACAGATCTCCCTGCTCGGTATCCAGTTCATGTGGACCAACGATATGCAATCCGCGCTGACTATTGCCAAGCAGAGCAAGGAAGCGATGAGAGAGGCTTTCAAGAAGCAGGCCGACATGCTGAAGGAGATGATCGTCATCACGACCAGGACCACGATCGGCAAGAACGACAGGAAGAACCTGGAGACGTGCATCACCGTCCACGTGCATCAGAGGGATACCTCCGAGGAGCTGATGAAGAAACGTATCAAGGACCCCGCCGATTTTGAGTGGATGAAGCAGTGCCGATTCTACTGGAATAAGGGCAGGGAGACCGTGATCATTTCCATCTGCGACGTCGACTTCGAGTATTCGTACGAGTATCTCGGCGTGAAGGAGCGCCTCGTGATCACGCCCCTGACGGACATCTGCTACGTTACTCTGTCTCAGGCGCTCGGCATGTTCCTCGGCGGAGCGCCCGCGGGACCCGCGGGTACGGGCAAGACGGAGACCACCAAGGATCTCGGTAACACCCTCGGCAAGTACGTCGTCGTGTTCAACTGCTCCGACCAGATGGACTACAAGGGCATGGGCAAGATCTACCGCGGTCTCGCGCAGTCCGGTCTGTGGGGATGCTTTGATGAATTCAACCGCATCAACCTCGACGTGCTCTCCGTGTGCGCGCAGCAGGTGTATTGCGTTCTCCAGGCTATCCGCGAGCGCAAGACCGAATTCATCTTCACCGACGGCGCGCGCGTCAGCCTTGACCCTCGCGTTGGTTTCTTCATCACGATGAACCCCGGTTACGCCGGTCGTCAGGAGCTGCCGGAGAACCTCAAGGCTCTCTTCCGCGGCGTCACGATGATGGTGCCCAACCGCCAGATCATCAAGAAGGTGAAGCTGGCGGCTTGCGGTTACATGCAAAACGAGTTCCTCGCCAAGAAGTTCTTCGTACTCTACGGCCTTTGTGAGCAGCAGCTCTCCAAGCAGGCGCACTACGATTTCGGTCTGCGTAACATCCTCTCTGTGCTGCGCACCATGGGCGCGTCCAAGCGCGCCAACCCGGAAAAATCGGAACCTTTCCTGGCGATGCGAACCCTCCGCGACATGAACATGTCTAAGTTTGTCGCCGAGGATGTGCCCCTCTTCTTATCGCTCATCGCGGACATCTTCCCCGGGATCAAGGCGGACAAGGCTGTCTTCCCCGAGGTCGAGGAGGCCATG
>Ga0181573_10000392_pt1 | contig 46512 bp, 23 predicted proteins | sample 101ome_25_FD_148643 | JGI IMG/M metagenome (GOLD analysis project Ga0181573, IMG submission 148643) | Coastal salt marsh microbial communities from the Groves Creek Marsh, Skidaway Island, Georgia - 101409BT metaG (spades assembly) | ecosystem: Environmental > Aquatic > Marine > Intertidal zone...
CAGTAACACAGCCTCGTCGCGTTGAACCATGCGTAGCCCATGTCCGTGAACGCCACCGAAGCGGCCTTGGCGACGCCGTCGAATTTTGACCCAGATCCGTCATCCGTCAGGCTGCCAACGATTGACCCAACGACGTGGGTGCCGTGGCCGCTATGATCGCGCGTATCCCCCGTGAGCGACCTGTGCATGACCACCTTACCGGGCGCGCTGAACGCGCAGTGCCGCACATCCAAGCCGGTGTCGCCCGACCCGACAACCTGCCCGGTTCCGTCGATGCCGGCGTCGTAAAAAGGGGTCTTGGTGTTGACGCCCGCGAGCTCGCCGCCCTGGACAACCTCCGTCGCCTCGTAGTTCAACAGCGACCTACGCTTCGTGGGCTTCACGTCGCGCGGGGGCAGTCTGGAGCTGATGTGGTCCACGCGCTCGGGTGACACGCGGTGCACGGCTCGGCGTTTGGAGAGCCACTCGATCGTCCGCGGCAGCGATAAGACTTGAACGCGAACCAGAACGAAACGGCCGCCTCTGGACACCGTGACGGACGCCATCGGGTCACCCGAAGCCTCCACGACGTCTGCCCTGATGCGATCCGCAAGCGCGTTCACGAGCTCGCGCGTCGCGTCGACGTCGTCGGCCTCGAGAGGAGGGACGAACACCTGGACGAAGACAGAGCCGCCGAAGGTATCCACGTTTGCGAGCGCTCGCTTAATCTGAGGCTGGTCACCCGCGTGAATCGCCGCGAGGATGGGATCCCACGCGCGCGCGACTGTATCAGCTGGGCGCAGAGGCCCGACCCATATGACGCCCGGGACCGCGGCGGCGGCTCGCGCGGCGTCGGGGCCGCCGATGGCGATCCACGATTGAACCGGGACGACCTCGCCGAGGGACCCGTGCGTGGCAACCAGCGATGCCCTCAGGTCGTCGACGATACCGTCGCGCCCGTTCGTGACGACGAGGAGCTGCGACGACGACGTGGCATTAACGTCGGCGCCGAGATCCTCCGGCTTCGACCACACGACGTCGGCGGAATCGTCATCGTCGTCGTCCTCGAGTAGCCTCCATCTCGGGTCGGGTTTCCTCGAGCCGTTCTCGATGGGCGGGCCGTCGTCGCCGGCGGCTCGCGAGGACGCGCGCTGGATCGACGACGCGACGCGTGCGGGGCGAGGGGATGTGAGATGCGGCTTGGTTCGATTCGCCTCAGCGGCGAGTTCATCCTCGGCGTCCACGACGCGCCGTCCGAGGCGCGCCACGCCCACGCCGTTCACTCCGCGCCGACGACGGGGCGTGCTGTCAAACGCGCCCGCTCGCGGCGTTCCGGCTCCTCGATCCCCTCCCGCTCCTTCCGCCTCGCCGACGTCGGTGAGCACGCGGCGGACCGCGGATCCGTACCGCGGATCCGCCTCGATCAGCTTCCTCGCGCGATGCGCGTGCGGCAGCCCGCCCGACGACGCATTGTCGACCGACGCCACTTGTCGCGCCGCGAGAAGGGCACCGCGCGTTTGCCCGCCATCGATTCCTACGGGCGCGTGGTCCCGGGCGCTCGCCCTGACGACGAGCGCCGCGAGTATCGCGACCGCGAGCATCGCACGCTGGACCAGCCACGGCATCCTCGCCGGACCATCTCGCGCCCCGCGCGCGACGATGTGCCCGCGACCCTTCGACCCTTGGGCGTGAGTGACATGCTTGTCCTCGCCGATCCGGGATCGCGAGGGTGTACAAGTAGAACACGGGCCAACGACGTGTCGACACGCGTGTATCGAGAGTGGGGCACCTATCGAGATTTGGGAAACCAGCCTCGCTGTGCCCATCGCCGCCGCACTCGAAGGCGTGGCACCGGGCGCCGCGCTTCCCGCACTCCACGGCGGATTCCGAGGGGCGCTTGAGCCTCCCTCCGCAGGACCCGGTGGCGGCGTCCAGGTAGGTCTTCGACTCCGACGGGCGGCGGCTCTTCGGGCAACCGGACGCGATCGGCTCCTCGAGGAAGGACGTCGGCGCGCCTCTTCGGGGGAAGACGTCGGCGCGCGACGAGAGAGTGAGCCGGATGCGAGCGTGACGACACCCTCTTGGAAATTTTCCGCACTGCAACTGTTTCGTGTCGCTTCGCTTCTGGACGGACGCTTTTTATCGCCAAAAGCTTCCCGAAAGGTCAGGCGACACTTCGCCAAAAGCTTCCGGGCAGAAACCGGGCCGAGTCTACGGGTCTCGATTTGAAAGAGTAGACTATTGATGAGAGGTCATAAAATATCGTCTTTCCACGTTCTCTGATTCCTATCTGATCGAGCATCTTCGACCCGTTTTCAGGTTTTGCAGATCTTCGACCCTTCCGACTGTCGTCTGCAGATGCGGTGAAGGGCGTCCCCCCACCGCCCGCGTCCGAGTTGACATGTCTTCCCCCGAGGAGACGATGGCTTCCGGTCGCCCGAAGAGGCGCGCCGCCCAGCCGCCGCCCGTCGCACCCGACATCGTAGGCCGGGACGCCGCCACCGGGTCCTGCCACTGCTGCGGAGGGTTGCTCAGGCGCACCCCGGAATCGGCCAAGCAGTGTGGCAGATGCGGCGCCCGGTACCACTCATACGACTGCGGCAACAGGCGCAGCGAGGCTGGGTTCACGAACTTTGACCAGTGTCCTCGGGTGGGCATCCTTCCATCCTCGATACCCCGCGCATCGACCCGTACGGGGCCCGTGTTCTACACCCCCCGGCCGGCGAAAGTTTGCCGAACCGTTCGCCGGACACTTTCGCGGGCTTTTCACCCGCATCACCTTTTTCCACCCTCCCGGCCCCTCACTCGCCGACGCTCTCCTCCCTTCCGACAGTGCGCCGAAGTTTGCATGTGCGCGGGAGGGCCGATGATCTGCCACACCACGTCCCTCCGCGAATACCGCCGGGCGAACCGCAAGAACGCCCCCGGCTCCTCCTCCACGCTGACGACGCTGGGCGGCGGAGAGGAGTCTGACTACAAAGAGGAAGACGGCGAAGACGGCAGCGCGACTCGAACGAACGAAAGAGCGTCCGCCGAGGACAGCGCCACGATCCAACAGCGGGACAGCGCCACGAGAGATGACCCAGATGCCGCCGGCGACGTTTCAATGGTCGACGATCCCCCCGCGGTCGGAGGAAGCAGCCAGATTCATCGCAAGTGGCTCCCCGCCGAGCTGCGCGCAGAGAATGAGGCGCTTCGGGCGGAGAACGAAGAGCTCCGACAACGATTGGCGATGGGCGGGTCGATGTCCGTACCCGTGACCATGATGCCCGAACCGAGACCGGTCGAAGCGATGGTGCACGACGGGGAGAGAAGGGTTAACTCACCGACGGTGAGCGCCGTCAGGGTCTTTTTCCCGGAGGAGGAGCCCGATCGGGAGCCCGATCGGGAGCCTTTCACCTGCTTCAACGCCTCGCAAACCATGTACATCGGAGACGCGTGGTCGGCGGAGGTCGTGCGGGCGTATCGGGAGCGTGTCGCGCTGCAAGGGGGCTTGGACGCCGGTCCACTCACGGAACAGGCGGACAAGCGGAAGATCTTTTGGCGAAACGTCAGGTTCTCGGCCCGAGTGGCGGTCATCTTCTTGTTCTTGGTTTGGTCCTTCGCTTGGCAAATCGAGACCGCTGCTCTGCATGGCTCTGAATGGCATTACCCCATATTCGCAGTGCTCTACGTCTTCGCCACCGTGTGGGCGTACCACGGGTATCGCAACCTCCTCGCGTACGGTCGCATGGTCATGGCGGACCGCAGACGCAAACGCGAAAAGGCCAGAGTCGCGGCGGCGTCCTGTCCGGTGTGAATGGAAGTTCTATGGCGGGGGATGAAATCACGCCACCCACGGGCAGACGACGATGTGCCCAGCTACGGGACCCGGTGGTCCTGAAACCGAGAGACAGCCGGGGAACGTTTGATTTGATAGTGCTACGGGATAGCAGATGACAACATTATTATTTTGAGTTGAGTTGCCGTGAGTTGAGAGCCCGTGCCCAGCCGGACGGAATTGCGTGTCGGGGTCCGAATAGGGTCCGGGGCTCGGCCACAAGCCTGGCGCGCGATGATAACGACCATCGCAGCCTCTCTGCTGTCCCTGTCGTGCTCCAAGGTCGGTGGACGCGTGCGCATCTCCGCCCGCGCCTCCTCCCGCTCGGCGACGCGCCCACCGTCCGCGCCCTTCGCCTTTCTTCCGCGCGTCGCGGCCGCCGCCTCTCTCTCGGCGTGCGCATCCCCCGCCTTCGCGGTCGCTCGCGCGCGCGTCTCCCGCGTCCACCGCGCGCCGCCGCTCGCGCCGCCGGCAGGTCGAGGCCGGTTCAGCGCGATGGGCGCCGTCTCTTCGAAGGATGAACACGGCGACTCCACCGACGCGAACGGCGGTGGACGCGGAAGCCAGGGTGGAGAGTACGTGGAGATGGGCCCGAGGATCAGGAAGGTGTTTCCCGACGAGCCCGGGTTCGACCCGCGCCGCGACTGGGACATCGTGTGCGACGTGCGCTCCCCCGCGGAGTGGGAGGACGATCACGTGCCGGGCAGCGTCTCCACGCCGGTGCTGGACAACGAGGAGCGCGCCAGGGTGGGCACCATATACAAGCAGGAGTCGCCGTTCCTGGCCAAAAAGCTGGGCGCGTCCTTGGTCGCCAAGAACCTGGGGAAGATACTGGACGAGCACTTTCAGGACAAGGAGAAGGACACCAGGGTGCTCGTGTACTGCTGGAGGGGCGGCGAGAGGTCCATGTCCCTCGCGCACGTGTTGTCCAGGGTGGGATTCAAGGTTGGGCTCATACCGGGCGGATACAAGAGGTACAGAGCCGGCGTCTTGGAGTTTTTGCGAACCATGGACGGGTTCCGATACCACCTGATCGCGGGCAAGACCGGTTGCGCCAAGGGGAAGATGTTGGACCAGCTCAAGGCGCAGGGTGCGCAGGTGTTGGACCTGGAGGCGATGGCGCAGCACCGCGGGAGCGTCCTCGGGGAGGACCCGGCGTGGGACAACAAGCAGCCCTCGCAGAAATTTTTCGACACCAGGATATGGGAGCAGGCAAGGACCTTCGATCGATCCCGGCCGATATTCGTCGAGGGCGAATCGTCGATGATCGGGCGGCTGCAGATCCCGAAGAACACGTGGGCGGGCATGCGCAAGGGCTCCGTCACCTTGCTCGAGGTTCCCATGGAGAGCAGGGTACGGTGGATTCGCGGCGGGTACAAGCACTTTGAGACGACTGACGTCTCGCGTCTGGTGGAGAAGCTCCAGAAGCTGGTACCCAAGTGCGGCAAGAAGAAGGTGGCGGAGTGGGAGGAGATGATCGCGGCGGAGCGATGGGACGAGTTCGTGGAGGACATACTGCTGAACCACTACGACAGCGCCTACGCCGACGCGGCGAAGCGAAGCGGGCGGGACGACGAAAACGCAGAGTTTCTCATGCTCCCGGACACGGAGGACGAAACCTACGCGAGAGGAGCCGCCGATCTCATAGCCAAGCACGACGTGAGCGCGCCGCCGCCGATCGTCGTGGAACGGGAGGCCGAGAAGAAGGAGGTGGCGGCGTGAGAGGAGGGAGCGGTGTCGCCTAAAGAACGAGATGTTTCGCGTGCAATGATATCCTCTCATCACATCGTGTTTGCAGAGGCTTTTTCGCCGCCGCCGCTATAATTTTGCTATTAGCCACCCACCCACCAAAATGTGCGAGTTCAATCGTCGCCCATGTCCACCTGATTCGCCGGGATCATTCCGGGGACGGCATCGATGCGCGCGCGCTCCGCCGCCTGCCTCGCCGCCTGCTCCTCCGCGAACATCGCGCTGTTGTCGCTGCTCTTGAACTGCTTCGTCTGCACCAAAAAGTCACGAAGGTGGTTCTTGAACATGGTCAGATCCGCCTTGTAATCAAACATACCCTGGATCAGCACCTGAACCTCCGCCGGGCCCATGTTGGGGAACGAGGCGGAGAGGAGCTTCGACACGTGCTCCTTCACGAACGCTGCGTTGTTGGGATACGCGCCGGGTCCCAACGTGTTCAAGTCCCACAGCGGCGCTGACAACTGGTCACTCTCCGCGATGCAAAATAAATTCTGAAGCAGGAGCGCGTGCAGCTTGAAACCGGGCTTGTGGAAGCCGTCCGTCATCACCGCGAAGATCTCTTGCACGAGCGACAGGTAGAAGCTCTGGTGGAACTGGTTGCAAAACTCGGAAACCTGGAAGTACTTGGTCATCTCCAGCAGCAAGTTCAAGCCCGTCTCTGCGATGTTGCGCTCGGTGTGCCTGAATGCCCACACGATGGAGTCAACCACCAGCTTCAGCTGCGCCGGCTGAAGCGTGAAGAGCGCCCGGAAGCAGTGGTTGGTGATCGCCCTGAGCAGCGAGAAGAACTTGAGCCTGTGGTCGGGGTAATCTTCAAAGTTCGCGGTGATCATGGTGAGCGTGCACTCAAAGCACGCCTCAAAAATCTTGGGCACCTCGTCAATCATTGCGCCCTCAACCTTGTTGATGATGGCGGCAAACAGGGAGAGAACCTCGGCGTCCCTCGCGTCCGGCACGTTCCGCGCGTAGTCGCCCAGCACCGGGTCCATCATCTGCGGCACGAGCTGCTGGGCGACGAGATGCGGGTCCTCGCATCGCTCCACGAACGTCTCGATCAGGCGGAGCACCTCGCGCTTCACCGTTCGCATCGCCTTCACCAGGCTCGACCTGGACGCGTAGGGTCCACCCTCCGCGATGGACGCGCTGATGAGCTCGGAGTACAGCTTGTACACGTTGAGCACGTCGGCGTAGATGTTGGACATCTGGTTCTGGAAGGGTTGGCCGAGTGAAGTGCACGCGCTCGTGTTGGTCTTGAGGATGTTCGCGATGTTGCGAATCACCTCCTGCGGTTTGAGGCACTCCGCGCCCTGAGCCTTGGCCTGCGCCATGATCTGGTTCCACGTGCCATTCGGCGGGTCCATCAACCGCTGGACGTACTCCTCGCGCGTCGCCGGATTGACCTCCGAGGAGATCATGTGGCCGACGGCCTCGTAAAAGGTGTGAATCTGGTGCGGCTCGAGGTCGCGAATGGTATCCGGAAGCGACCGGAGGAGTTCGTTCACGAAGGGCTCATGCTCACCAACTTGCATGATGACGAATTTGCGCTTGCACTTGATGGAGATCTTGAGGAAGGTGTCGCACGCCATGTCCTGGACGCCCGGGTGCGTCTCGTGCATGAATTCGAACAGCTTGTTCACGACAGTCTTCAAAAACTTCCAGTGCAGGCGAAGGAACCGGGGGTACTGGCCCACAACGTACATGATGTTCGACGCAATGACAGCCTTGTGGTCCTTACCCCTCGTGATCTCGCAGAGGTTGAGGAGGTCACGGATCGCGGTGACGAGGAACCTGTTCTCCTGGTCCTCCGCCATCGAGCCCGAGATGGACCCGATGGCCCAGCACAGGGTGTTCAGGACGTTCCAGCTATACTCCTTGCCGTTGAGCTGGTTCGCGAGCTTGTCGAGCATCTGCGTCTCCGTGTCCTTGTGGTCGAGGTGCGCGAGGTAGATGAGAGTCTCCCTCATGATCTTGTACTGCACGAGCACGTCGTTGTCCTTGAGCGTCTCGCGGACGATATTTCCGTTCTCGTCCTCGACGATGAGCACCTCCTCGGGCTTCGCCATGCGGCTGACCATGAGCATGCGAAGCTGCGACATGGAACCCGAGTAGAGCATCCGTCGGTTGGCCCCCGCGCCGTTCGCCGCGCCGGCGGGGGCGAAGGAAAACTCCGCCATCCCGCCGCCGCCCGCGGCGTCACCGTCGCTCTGGTACAGGTCGCACACCAGCACGTGCCAGTAATCCAGACAAACCTTGAAAACCTCGGGTTCGTCGGTGTAGGAGATGTTCAGGAGGTACTCGAGTCCGATGAGCAGGTGCGCCTGGTACTCCGGGGTCTTCTCCAGGAGGCCGATGTGGTGCTTGAAATACTGCGTCAGGAATATCGCGAGGTTCTGGATGTACGCCTGCTCGTCGTCGCTGCCGTTGGCGTACGCCTCGGCGATCTTCACGCTCCGCGGCAAAATCTGCTGGAGCTGCTCTATGACGGTGACGTAGAGCTTGACAAAGTGCGAGTCGTACTTTTGGTCCACCGCCAAGCCGCCAATCTCGCCCAGGCACTGTATGGCGACGTTGCGGAACTGCGGATTGGGCGATAGCTTGAGCAGGGTGTCCAGCAGCGTGGATTCGAAGATGTACCCGAGCGGGATCCACGACAGGAACGCGTGGAGCGTCTGAAGCGTCTGCTGAATCAGCGCGGGCCGCTGCGAGTGCTGGAGCACAAACTCGCAGAGCTCGTGGATCTGGGGAAAGTCCGTGTTGAGCGCGTTCTTGAGCTCCATGATCTTCGCCTGCGTCAGCTCGCCCCGGGAAAAGTCGAACACCTCCTCGCTGAGGAGCTTGAGGATGTTCATGCAGTTCTCGCACAGCGACTCGGACTGCTTGGCCGCGCCCACCAGATCCGGGATGAACGAAGCCCATCGCGCGGGCCAGTCGTGCTTGAGTATCTGCACCAGGACGCTGTTAATCTTGGAGATGAAGGCGCGCTGCCCGCGGAAGGATGCGTCGTCGGTTGAGAGCTTGATGATCAGGTTGGAGATGAAGTTCTTGATGCCCTCCCTCTGATCGTCCGGGAGCGCGTTCCAGCGGTACTTGATGACCGCGTCGAGAACCTGCAGCGCGAAGAACTTGGTGTTGGGGTTCTGGCTCTGCTCCAGGATGGCGTCCGCGCGGGTCCACATCATCTCGTTCTCCTGAAGCCTCGTCATGATCTTCTCGGCCTCGGCGCGCTGCGGATGCGATGCGGTGGGGGCGGGGGGGGGCAGATCGGGTCAGCGAACGAAGGGCGAGGAAAAAGTATCGGCGCCTGAGTCAGCGTAGCTTGATGGGGGAGGGGGCGGGCGGGTGTGGGGACGCACCACGCTCGGGTCGCCGCCCGGGGCGTAGAAGGCGTTCACGATCTGGTCGAGGAGGGGCACATCGAAGGGCTGGTTGAAGTCGAGGAGCTTCTCGGCTCCCGCGAACGCCATGGCACCCGACGAAGCGCACCCCGCCGATCGGTGGGGTGCAGCGAAAGCCTCGGTGGAGCCTTCGAAGAAGTTTCAAACGGTGGCCGGCGCTGGGTCGCTGACGATCGTGCGGTCTTGCGGCGCCTTCGGTGACGTGAAACCTTCGCGTCTCCGGGCGGGCACCTCAACGCGTCCTCCGATCCGTGACACCACGGGTCTGCCGACGTCGCTCGCGAGGTGTCGAGCGTCCTCTGATGTGCCTCGGGCCGCGTCGCCTGTGGGTTCCCAACGTCTTCCCCCCTTGGGTCTCGGCGGTGGAAAACCTAGAGATCTTTTTCGCGCGAATTTTCACGACGTTTCAGGTGCTTTTCCAGTGTCGACCCGTGCATTTGTGATTAACTCCTCGTATGAAGGGGCAGTCAGGATCTTCGAAACCCGAAACATCCCCGACGGGAAAAATCTTCGAAAAGCGGGCACCGGAAAAGGACAATTCAATCCTCGAAAACGGCCCCCGACGTCGCCGCTCTCCAGGACACGGAACCCAACGCATCCGGGCAGGGTTCGCGCGTTTGTCGACACCCCGAGTCGCACCACACCGCATCGACGATATGGAGCCCGTCGCCGTGCCCGCGGGCGAGGGCGACCTCGCGGTGGCCGCCAAGTTCGCGCTGGAGTCAATCAACGGAGCCGCGGCGGAATCGTCCGCCGCCGCGGAGCGGGACGGCGACCGCAGCGACAGCTCCTCCGCCGGGTCCTCCTCCTCCGAAGACGACGGCTCCGACGGCGGCTCCGACGATGACGACGGCGAGATGGTCCGTCCGTCCACCGAAGGCGCGGAGTACGAATTCAGCGACGGCGAAGACGCCGACGGCGCGGATCGCGTCAAGCCGCCCAACTACCCGGCGATCATCCGCGACGGCGACGACTCCAGCGAGTGGTCCGACAGCAGCGACGAGGACGTCGAGGAGTTGGACATGGAAAACATGCCGCGGTGGCTCCAAGATATCAAGAACGGCGTGGACCGCGACCTCGACGACGATGCCTGCCACGCGGAACCCCCGCGAACGAAGAACGAGATCCCCGCGGAACAGCGCCCAGAGCCGCCCCCGCCGCCCCCCATCGGCGCGGACGAAGCCATCGTGCCCATCGGAGACGTCATCAGCGTCGTGGGCGACACCGTCGTGGTGCAGTCGCTGCCGAACACTCCGCCGCTGGACGAGGAGTCCATACTGTGCCTCGACACGCGCCGGGGGCTCGGCGCCGTCGAGGAGGTCTTCGGCCCAGTCGCGTCGCCGCTCTACGCGTTGCGGGTGCCCAAGTCCCGAGGCGGGGGCGAGGGTGCCTCCGAGGGTGCCTCCGAGGGTGCCTCCGAGGGTGCCGCTGAGGGTGCCGCTGAGGGTGCCGAGGTGGCCATCGCATCGGACGTCAAGGTTGGCGCGCGCGTCTACGTCGTCGAGGGCAGGTCGCGGGTCATCGAGACCAAGGGGCTCTACACGAAAGGGTACGACAACAGCGGCCAAAACGACGAGGAGGTTGACGACGACGAGGACTACTCGGACGACGAGAAGGAGGCCGAGGCGAAGAAGAAGAGGAAGCAGAAGAAACGCGGGGCGGACGGGGTCGGTAAGGGTGGTGGGGCGGCGCGCGACGGGGGCCTCGCGGCGGCGGCGGCCGCGGCGGGAACGGCGGGAACGGGCGTCGGCGGGCATCGTCATCGTCATCGTCTCCAGCCCGAGGTTCCGCCGGCGGCGCAGTTGGCGCACATGGGCATCGCGGGGCACCACCGACAGCACCAACACCAGCCGGGCGGCGGGTTCGTGCCCCAGCAGCCGCCGATGATGATGCAGACGCCCGCGGGTATGGTACCCGTGATGCAACAGATGGGTCAACCCGGCGGATACGTGCAGACGCCGGGCGGGTTGGTTCGAATGGTGCCGGTGCCGATGCCGGTCCATCCGCAGCCGCCGGGGCAGGGGCAGTCGTACTACCAGGCGCCGGGGCAGACCAACCCGCCCCCGCCCCCGCGGTGAGCGTGTTGGAGACGTCAATCAATAGCGAGCACGAGAGATGCTAGTGTTTGTGTCGACCCGCGAGATTTTCGCCGATCCAGCGCCCGGCGCTCGCCCCCGCGCCAGTCTGCCATTTCGCGAGCCGGTCTAAAAGACGCCACTTCTCGAAGAGTTGTCAGAGGAGGGGGCGCGAGGCCGAGGGCCCACGATGGGGTCGGAACCGGACGACGACGACGATGACGACGACGACGCGCGGTCCTTCGGATCCGAGCCCGACTTCGCTGACATGTCAACCCTTCGCATCTCGAGCGGCACCGACGCCGGCCCGTCACCGAACGGGGGACACGTCTTCGACGAGCTCCTCGACGATCCCCCCCGGCCCTTCGACCACGACCTTCGCGAGGCGGAGGCGACGTCGCTGCAGGCGCTGCTGGACAGGTTCGAGGAGCTCCTGCGCCGCGACGGTGGGAAGGGCGACGAAGATGACGACGGCGGTGAGAGACGGCGGGAGGAGACGCAGCGGGACCCGTTGCGCCGGCCCCGGCGGGTTCGGTCGGACCGGCAGAACGACATGGTGCCCGTCGCGGAGCTCGCGCGAAGATGGCGCCGCGTCGGGTTCGTACCGGCGCCGGGTTCGCGCCGGCGAGCGTCGACGACGCCGTCGATCGGTGTCCAGTGGGTGCCCGCGCCGCCCGAAACCCGCGCGGAACAACCCCGCGGCGACGACGACGACGACGACGACGACGAATCCGCCTCCTCGTCGTCGCCGTGGATGGAGGCCATGCGCGGTCCCGCGGGGGAGTGGTGGTGCGACGCGGAGAAGGCGCCGGGGTTCTTCACGGTCACCGGACGCGGGTACGGCGTGATGCGCGAAGAGGGCGGCGGGGAGGACTCTCTGGACGCGAGGATGGGCGAGGATGAGACCTTCGCGATGGACCGCTCATCGGGAGCGACGGATGAGGACGACGAATCCGACGCGAGACGATGGCGCCTCGGCGCGCCGTGCCTGGACCCGCGCACGGTCATCGCCCTCGACCTCGCGTTCGCGCGGGGCGAGGTTGGCGCCGGGGGGGTGGAGCCCCGCCCGGTATCCGCGGACCTCGGTCGCGTCGCCGGCGGCGCATCGGTTGGTTCGGGCGACGACGACGACGACAATCTCGGACTGAGCGCCCTGTGGGGAACCGCGCCGGGACGAGGCGGGTGGAGCGAGGGATCGGAGTGGAGCGAGGCCGGCTCCGACGAGCGCGAGGCGTACGAACTCGCGGACGGGCCCGAGGGTCGGTCGGATCTCGAACGGACGCCGTGACGGATGAGAGGGTCGAAGGACGGCGGCTCGCGGTTACGCGTCGCGTAAAAGTTTGAGCTCAAAGACTTAGTTGTACATCTGGTCCGCCTTCGCCGCGACCTCGTCGGGTTGCCACACGTAATTCGCCCCGAGGTCGCGCCCGTCGTGGGCGCATCCGAGACCCTTCGCTACCGCCGTTCCCAGCCGCGCCGCCGCCGCCGCCGCGTCCGTCTCCGCGGCGGACCCCAGCTTGGCGACCCTGTACCCGTGCGTCAGCGCGCACACCGCGGGAACGCCCGCGTGTCTCAGCGAGTGGATGCACGCGGCGATGGCGCCGTCGGCGATGGGCAGATCCCCGGGCAGCCGATTAACGCCGTCGCCGCCGTCGCCCAGGTCCAGCGGCGCCGCGCCGTTGACGGCGTGCTGGAAAACGACGCCCTCGCCGCCGACGTTGAGCCTGAGCGCCCCCGCGACGATGCACAACGGCGCGCGGCGCTCGGTGACGAGCGACGCCAACGCGTGCGCGAACGGCGCCTCCTCGGCGGCGCTCAGCGGGCGATTGACGGCGATGAGCGACACCCCGGGCGCGGGTTGGACGAGACATACGGCGGCGACGTCGTCCCCGAACGTCGGCCCGACGGCGCCCTCGCGGTCCGCGCTCGCCGGGATCCCGGTGAGCTCGAGCTCGAGCGCAGCCGCGCCGGGGGGACGCATCGCGAGCATCGCGCGAACGCCCGCGCCGGCGATGTCCACGACGCCCACCGCCACCGTGTCCCCTTCCGCGATGGGAACCTCCCCGCCGCCCTTCAGCCTGAGCTCCACCATCTCGAGATTGACCGGCGAAGACGCGCCGCACCTGTGAGGCGCGCGCCCGATCCCTAAAACTTTTGACGAACAGAACTCGGGTGGGACCCTGCGTGCGGAGACGGGAGACGGGGGGAGGCGAAACGGCGGAGCTTGGGGCGTTTTCGTGTCGCCCTGTCGCGCGGCGACCGGGCTCTCGAAGCACACCCCGCGCGCCATGTACGGCTGGGAGCGTCGCGGAGGCGACCTCCCCAATCGCCACGCCGAGTTCATCACCCGGGACGACGTCCTCGCCGACCTCGCTCGCACCAGGGACGTCCTCACCGGCGCGCGCGCGAGGAAAGATGCCGGGGATCTCGACGGGGCCGTTCACGCCGACAATGCCGAGGCGACCGGCGCGCTCGCCGCGCCGGAGCTCGAGGAGACCCTGGACACGTCCGCGTACTCAACGTGGACCGACGCAAAAGCCCACGCGGCGGAGTCGTACGCGCGCGGGGACTTCGTCGCCGCCGCGGGGCGCTTCGCCGTCGCCGCCGCGATGATCGATCCGTCGAGCGGCGACGATCCCGGCGGGGTGAATTCCGCCGCGCTGCAGAGCAACCGCTCGTGCGCGCTCCTCGCCGCGGGGCGTCCCGAGGACGCCCTCCTCGCCGCGGACGCGTGCGTCGCCACCCGCCCCGAGTGGCCGAAAGCCCGGTACAGGCGCGCCGAGGCGCTCTTCGCGCTGCGCCGGTTTCGCGAGTGCCACGACGACCTCGCGCTCGCGACGAATCTCTCCGGTGACGCGCCGGATCCCGTCCTCGCCAAACGCGCCGCCGACTGCGACGCCGCGCTCGCCGAGCTCGCCGTCCTGGACGAGATGGAGACGGAACAGGTCAAGGAGAAGGAGGAGGAGGAGGCCAAGGCGCGGAACGAGGAGCAGGAGACGAGGGACAGGCAACTCGCCGAGCTCACTGCCGCGGCGGAGGACCGGGAGAGAGACCCGGCAGTCAAGGCGCTCTTCCAGAGGCTCGAAAAGACGTTGGAGGAGGCGAAAGCGGCGGGTTCCGAGACGGGACCGGACCCTTTCGAGTGCGAGGATCTGTTGAACAAGATCCTGACGCTCGAGCCGGACTTCACGGCGTGCTCATTTCAGCTCGCGCTGATCCAGCGCCGGCTGGGAAGACACGCGGCGGCGATTGAGACGATGCGGTCGTGCCTTCACACGGCGGCGGGATTCATGACCGGGTACTCGCAGTTCGGTCAGATGCTCGAGCACATTCACGGGAAGGAGTGCCGAGGTTTCCAAGAGGCCGAGCTGCTGTACGCGAACGTGGCGCAGAGGTATTTCGATCACCCCGACGCATGGATAGGGTTATCCACGCTGCTCATGCGCCGAGGCAGGGTCAACGACGCAATCGCCGTTTTGCGCGCCGCGATGGTCGGCGGACCGGAGGGTAAGTTCGTCAAGCCCAGGCAGGACGGCGTCGTGCTCATGACCTTGGCCTTCGCCCAGCACATGCGGGGACACTCCGCCGAGCCCACGAGCCTCTACATGCTGTCGGTGACCGCCGGGGGCGGATCGGCGGCGATGTTTCTGCTCCGGAGAATCTTCGAGGATTGCGGCGACGACGAAAACGCGGATACGTACGCCGAGGCGTTGACGCGAATGAAGAAGGACGCGCCGCGGGAGCTGTGGCGCGCGTTCGAGGCCATCAACTGGATGTTCGCCGCCCCGCACTGGTTGACCGTGCTGGGCAAGCTGGGTTTGGCGGAGCGCATGAGGGCTGGCGGCCTGGAGGGTCGAATCGTCCCCAAGTCGTACGACGTGTACGAGCGAAAGGAGTCTTCCGACCCGCCAATCGACTTTGTCCCCGGCGATTACATCGCCAAAGGGAAGAACAGGGTGTACGAGGGCACCCATCCCGACGTGCCCCGCGTGCGTCGATGCGAACGCATCGAGGACGTCGAGGCCTTCCTCGGCGACGACGCGGAGTGCTTGCTCGCGCAGAGGTGCGTTCAAAATCCCGCGACGATCGACGGCGGACGAAAGTATTCGCTCCATTTTTACGTCGCCGTCTTTCGCGTGTCTTCGCCCGGCCCGCCCAAACACCCCGACGGGGACGACACCGGGCTCGCCACGGTGGCGTTGAACGCGAAGGTGACCAAGGGTTTCAGGCTGTGCGTCGCCCCCGGGCGTTACGTTGAGGGCGGCGAGGATGACGACGCGCACCTGACCAACCGAGGCGCCCGCGGGGACGTCGGCGCCGTCGATTCCGCCGAGATTGACGACGGCGCCGCGTTCGGCGCTCGCGCGGGGATCGACTGGGAGGCCGAGGCGTGGCCCGCCATCACGAACGCGCTGCGCGAGACGCTGATCGCCCTGTGCGGGGGCATGGTGGGCGACGGCGACGCCGTGGGTGATTTCTCCATGGCGGCGCATCAGTCGATGCGGATTCCAAAAATCGTCGAAGCCGCTTTTGTTCTGGACGCGTCCGGAGCGCCCTGGCTCGTGGACCTCTGCCAACCCGAGTGCTCCAACCCGAGGGCGAAGACGCTGCACGCGGCGGTGGAGGAGGCGATGGGGTGCGCGGGGGATCGTGAATCCGCGTTGGAATCCCTCTTTTGATTTCCGAGCCGAGGCGACTCGCTCAAAGTTTCGCTACCTCATATCCGTAGACTACCGTCACAAAAGAGCTCTCGTCCCCTCCCCTTCTTCCGACTCCTCCGTCCTTTCCCCCAACCCTTCTCTCTCCGCGATGGTTCACAGTCGACGGTCGCTCGCACACCCGCGTCACCCGTACATTCACCTGGGCCCCGCGCTGGCCTTGGGGATGACGACGGTGACGGTCCTCGTCGACGACCCCGACCTGCCCCTGCCGCCTCGGGACCGGGAACCGCGCCTGGCGCCGCCGCGAGCGACGCCCCCCTCTGCGGGATGGTTCGAGCCGGATCGATCGCCGGACTTGTCGCCGACGTCGGCCATCGTTCGCTTCCTGCTGGCGACCGCCGCGTTCCTGCATATCGCCGCGAGGGGCGCCGGCTTCGGCGCCGGCAGCTCCCGGGCCGACGGCGCTCCTTCGACGGCGACGGCGGGCCCAAAGCCCGGCGGATGGTTCTCGCGGTTGCTCGACTTGTACACCTCGACGCGCGGCGCGGGGATGGCGAACGCAACCTTCCTTCCCTCGTTCTTCGGGACGGCGGTGTCCGTCTCGGCGTCCTTGGGGTTTCTCATCGCGGGGGGAACGTAGAGTCCGAGCTTGTTCATCGACTTCATCATCGTCAGCGGCGTCTTTGACCTGAGATTGTACCTCGACTCCTGCGAGCGTGTTTGTTGAGGGGGGTATCGCGGTCGTGAGCGACGGGTGCGAGGGCGCGACGGGGGAATCGCGCATCGGCGGATCGAGCGTGCGGGGGGCTCGTGGGTGATGCCGCAGGGATCGGACGCGTACCTCATCCTCGTTCTCGTCGGTGACGGGGCGCTGGTGGATCGAACGGGGATCGCGGGGGGCTCGTCAGCTCCGATCGGTCGCGGGAAGCGGAATTCTCGCGAGTCGCGATGAGGGGAGAAAGGTTCGGGTCATGTCGCGTGGATCGTACCGTCTTGACCGCGGTTCTCGGCGTCTTGGCGTAGCGATAAGTCTCCGCGTCGCCGCCGTCTTCGACGCTCCTGAACGGCTGCGAATCGTGGCGGGCGGCGAGGGTGGGGTCCCGGTCAGCGTCGAGGGGTTGAAGGGAAAAAAAGCGTTTGCGTCTCGGACGAGGCGAGGCGAATCGGCGGGTGACGGGTCGTGGATCTCGGGGCGCGTCGGCTCCCACCTCCGCGGCTCTCTTCATGCCGAGCACGCGCTCGGGGGACACCATGAAGAGTGAGTAGGGCTTCTCCCCCGAGGCTCTGGCCTCGGCCGCCTGCGACCGCAGGTACGCGAGCGCGCTCATGTCGTTCTGGCGTGGGGGAACAGCCAGCCCCTCGGAAAACAGACCGGTGACTCGTGTCGGTTCCCCCCGAGGATTTTTGGGCACCTGAGGCGACCCAGCTCGGTCAACTCGTTAAAAAAAAGATCAGCGGCCGCCTCACACGTACGCTCGCCGAGTCGCGGAGCGCACCCGAGTCACACAGAAACCCACATGGTCCGTCCCTGAACCCATCGGTTTCGCCGCGATGACCCCTTCGCCCCGGTATCGCGCCCGAACGCGCTCGTGAACCCGCGATCTGAGCCCACCACCCTTGCAAACTTTCTCGCAGGATCCGACTCTGGAGGCCATCAAGCAGAAGAGGCTGGCCGAGCTGGGTGCTCAGGAGGGCGGCATGCCCCAGAGCGCGGAGGATGCCCAGGCCGCGCAGGAGCGCGCCGAGGCCATGCAGGAGCAGCGCGCGGCCGCGATCGCGTCGCTGATGGAGCCCAAGGCCAGGGAGCGCCTCGCTCGCATCGCGCTCGTCAAGCCGGAGAAGGCGCAGGCGCTCGAGAACATGCTCCTCCAGGCGGCGCAGAGGGGCCAGCTCGGCGGCAAGGTCACGGAGGACGCGCTGATCGGCATGCTCGAGAAGATCAACGGGGGATCGGGCGAAGGTGGGGGCCGGGGCGGCCCCAAGATCGAGATGCGACGCAGGAATGTCATGGACGACGACGATTGGTGATCGTGCCCCCACCAGCGAACCCAAAACACGCCGGCGACGGAGGAGAACTCATCAAGAGAAGAGACTGGGAATTTGCCGTCGATGCGGGTGGGTTGGCGAGGGGGAACGGGAAGACCGCGGGGAAGGGCACGCGTGAACGCACCGCGGGGCACTCTCACTGCCGCGCGACGATGAGGCGGTGAGCGGTGCGTCGTTATCACTCGTTGTCACGCGTAGCGCTAGCGCTAATAGCCTCCACGCTTCAGAAGACGGTTGAAAGTAAATCCACGAGTCCCGCACGTCGCGACGCCGCCTCTCACTGGTACCTCTTAGGTGTCCTGGACTTGCGGCCACTTCTGGTCTTCACCGGGGCACCGGTGGCCTTGTCGAGGAGGGGTCGCCAGATCGGGGAGAGGAGTGCGACGCCGGCGGCGCCGTGGACGAGCGGGCCAATCGGGAACACACCGGTCGCATTCTTCATGGGTTCAATTGCGCAGAAGACGGCGATGAGGAGCTGCGCCAGCCCGAAGGAAAGCGCGTACCACTTTGGAGCCTTTCCGCCCTCGTTCTTGAGGATGAGGATACTCGCGAGGCCGTTGCCGAAGTGGACGGCGCCGTACCACGCGATGAGCGCCCTTCCCCCGTCCGAGGTTGCGACGGAAGGGAGCCAAGTCAAGTCGGTGAGCGGAGGAATTATCGGGATGAAGCTCAGCTGAGGGACGGCGACGGCCCACCACTGAATGGCGATCACCGCCTCGAGGGCGTTGAGGTAGAGACCAATCTTGAAGAGGTCGACCGCCATCGTGAATATCTCTGGTTCTTTCGGTCTGGTCGAATGCGCCGCGGCGACAATGCCGACGGCGAAAGGATTCTGACAGGAAACGGTTTTCCGCCCACGGCAGCGCATTCGGGCCGATCGAACCCTTTTCTCGCCACAGATCGGGGCGCGGCGAGAAGGGCGCCGACCAGAGATGGGATCGCGGTCGATCCGCCTCATCGGCGCCCTCTGTATCCTCATCACGATTTCACCGGTAGGTGCCAGAGCGCCGACGATCCTCCCCGACGCGGACGGCCGCACCTCTCTCGACGCCCCGACCGACGGACGCGCGTGCCACGGCCCGCACATCGAGCTGGGCGTGGGCGTCGGCTGCGACTTCTCCGGCTTCTTCACCGAGGCCCTGGGTCTCCACGTCGCGCTCGCGGCGCGGGGCACGTGCGTCAGGACCCCGACGCTGAGCCGATGCGAGCCCGCCCTGCGCGGGCTCCTCACCCCGCACGAGCGCGAGGCGGCGTCCACCGCGGGGAGGTTCCAGGACGACGCGTCGCAGCCGGACGTGGACGTGCGCTGGCACAACGGCGAGGACGCGCCGTGCCCGTGGGAGAGGGACTCGGTTCGCGAGGCGGAGGCGCGCGGGACGCTGGCGGTGCTCAGGAGCATGACCGAGAAGGTTGTGCTGAGCGACACGCTCCGGCGGTGCTGCGCCCTGGTGCACGAGACGTGGGTGCCCACCGAGTGGCACAGGAAACTGTACCGGCGCGAGGGGTGCCCCAACGCGAGGGCGCTCCCGGAGGCGGTGGACGACCGGATATTCCGGGGTAAGATCCCCGGGGACGAGCGCGTTCATCATTCAGACTCGGGTGCCGACTCGGGTGCCGCGTCACTCGACTATAAGAAGACGGTGTTCCTGAGCGTGTTCCAGTGGCAACATCGCAAGGGACCGGATGCGCTCCTCAAGGCGTACTGGAACGCGTTTGACGCGAATGACGACGTGGTCCTTCGCATTCGCGCCAAGGTTCCCGGCTGGGCGCACAACCCGTTCAGGACCGCGAAGGACGGGGTGAAGCACTGGGCGAGGGCGCTGTGGAACACGTCACCGACGAAGCTCGCGGCGGTGGAGGTCATCGAGGTTATCGACGGCGAGGACGTCACCAGGGAGGACATGGCTTCGATGTATCGGTCCGCGCACGCCTTCGTGTTACCCTCGAGGGGCGAGGGTTGGTGCCTGCCGTGCGCCGAGGCGATGGCCAGCGGGACGCTGCTCATCGCCAGCGACTTCAGCGGCACGACCGCCTTCGCGGACAGCACAAACTCGCTGCCGGTGCAGTGCAAGGTGATCAAAGCCGAGCGAGGGTGCGAGCCAGACGTGGAGGGGCTGGCGTGGCGGCTTCGATGGACCCACGACCACCGCGCGGAGGCGGCGGCGCTCGGGGAGAAGGGCGCCGACGACATTCGCGTCAAGTTTGGCATGTCCGCGGTGGCGCGGTTGTGGGCGGAGGAGGGGAGGAGGGGCCTCGGGAGGTTCGACGCTCGGCGGCTGGCGGACGTGGACTAGCTGAGAGTGGCGGAAAAACTAACACCGGCTGCGGCTGCGAATCGCGTCGAATGTCTTATATGTCATTAATGGTGTATGTAATTTAGTTACAACGTTTTCGGGAATTTTCCTAACCGAAGGACATATAAAATGACCTCCTCAGACGAGTCGCGTGAACCCTTTTTTCTGCCAGCCTGTTTGAATCGGTCGCGACCCTACGCTGCGCACAACTCGGCGAGCCTGCGAGGCGACGCCGGGCAGAGGCCGACCGCGTCGATTCGCGACTGCTCGTACCGATCGTTGGGCACGGGCGGAGCGACTCTGACTCGGCGGTGACGACCCGGAGACCCACACGCGACGGTCGATGGGGCACTCGAGACGTGAGCCCCGAGCGGGTTCGATGAATGGACGGTGGGCGAGGCCGGCGCTGGCCGCGCTCGCCTTCCTCGCTCTGTTCGCCGGCACGGCGCTCGCGGGTGCGCGTCCCTTCCCACCGAAGCATCCTCGATCGGAAAAGTTTTCTCACCCGGGAGTCGTCGCGGTCTTCGCTCCCGACCGTCGCACCGCCCAACCCCAGACCCGACGCCCCGCATCACCGCCTGCTCGGGAAGTCACCTGACCCCGCGACCCGTCCGTCCCCGCACCCCGCAGACTCCACCGAGCCGCTGTTTCACTCCGGCTATCCCACGACGTCGAGTGTGACGGGCTCCCAGTTCGACCTGGAGGTCAAGGTGAGCACGCGCATCCCTCCCCGGGACCCGCGCGAGGGCGCCCCAACAAAAAAGCAAATTCACCAACGGACCCACCCGGAACCCGCTTTTTTTTTCTCTCTCCGCTTCCCGATTCGATCCTGACCCTGGTTTCCCGACAAATCCCCCGCGCGCCCAGCTCAACGAGGGAGGAACGGTGTACTACTACGTGGTCAGAAGCGCCACGGCGGCGACCCCGACCGCGTCGCAGGTCGAGGCGCTGTACGACTCCTACGTCGTGGACGGGACGAGCTACGCGGTGCACAAGAATGGCACAATCGCAGTCACCGCCGACGTCGCATCCTCGGTGACGTTGACCGGATACGACGATAACGAGGCGCTCAGCGTCTTCCTCGTCGCGAAGGACTCCAACGGTAACCTCCAGACCCTGGTCACGGAGCTCGACCTGGTGATGGGGGACGATAACCCCCCCGCGTACGCCTCTGGATACCCGTACGCGGATTCCATCGACGCGGATTCGTTCCACTTCTCCGTCGTCCTCAACGAGGCTGGCACGGTACACTTCGCGGTGCTTCCCAAGGGTACCACGGCGCCGACGACGGTGGCCGAGATTACCGGGTGCACCGTCACCGGCGCGGTGGCGTGCTCGCCGGGCGGCGGCGTGTACGTGCCGGCTAGGCCTTACTACCTCTCCTCGTCTCTCTACCACGTCTCCTTCAACCTGCGGAGCGTGGCGGACCTGTCCGCGTGCACCTCCGCTTGGAACAACAACGCCGCGAGCACGACGAACACGTCCCTGCCGCAGGCGTGCCCCAAGTTGGCGTCCGCCGGCGCGACCGAGTACGACGTCTGGTACATCGCCGAGGATGACAACGCGCAAGCCGGGTACGGCCGCTCGAACAACGTCCAACCGGCGTCGGACATTTCCTCGCAGAAGCTCGAGGTGACCACCGCCGACGTCGCCCCGCCCACCAAGGCGGCCGGCTTCCCCAAGGCCAAGGCCCTGACCGCGACGTCGTTGTCGCTGTCGATGAACATGGACGAGCCCGGCAAGGTTTGGTACCTCATCGTCCCGAACGCGTCCGCGGCGCCGACGGTTCAACAGGTTGTCGACCAGTTGAGCGTCTACGGCTACGGCATCCCGGGTCAGGTCACCGTCGTCAAGAAGGGGTCGTGGACCGTCCCCACCGCGGACACGGACGCCGACGTGTCCATCACCGGGCTCGACGACGAGACGGCGTACAGCGCCTACGTCGTGGCGCAGGACGAGGGCGACGCCGACACGGCGACGAACAAGTACGCGTCAAACTCGCCAGTCGCCGAGACGTCCACGACGCGCGTGCAGTTCACCACGCTCGACGGATCGCCGCCCGAGTTCGAGGGCGCGCAACTTCACCCCGCGCTGCCGGCGGTGTCCGACGTGGACAGCACGTCGTTCTCGCTCGACGTGCAACTCGACGAGGTGGGCAAGGTGTTCTACCTGGTGGTGAAGAGGACGACGGATTCGGAGCCCACGCCGCCGACGGCGGCGCAGGTTCTCGCCGGCTCCTTCTCGGGCACGGTGGCGTGCGGTCACGTGGACGTCACCGCCGCCGACACCACCGCCAGCAAAATCATCGCGGACACGGCGAATAAGCTGACGGTCGGCGCGTGCCAGGACCCGGGTGACTCGACGCAGCTCGCGCTCCCCGGCGAGGGCACCGGCGGGGCCACCACCGGCAGCTGCTCGTCGTGCCCCACCATCCTCCCCGACCAGCGGTACTGGGTGTACGTCGTCGGCCAGGACGACGACCTCAACAACATGACGTCCGCGAGCACGATCGTGGTTCGGACCACCGACGAGACCCCGCCGACGTTTAAAAACCACTCCTCCAAGACGACTCCGTATCTCAGCGGTAACGAGCCGTCCGCGTTGACCCCGGGGAAGAGCAACGACGGCGTCACCCTCTCCGTGACCCTCGCGCTCTCGGAACCCGGCACGGCGTACTTTATGGTTGTCGAAGCGGCGAAAACCGCGCCGACGCCCGCGCAGATTCGCGCGTGCGGAGACGCGAGCATCGGCACCGCGTTTGGCACCAGACAAAACACCTACACCGCGAGCGACGCCACCACCAACACGGCGTTCGTGTGCGGAGCCCGGAACGTTCCGGAGAAGGACACCGGATACGAGATGGAGCTCTCGGGGATTCCTTCGGAGACTTCCGTCAAGGTGTACGTCGCCGCGGAGGATTTCGAGAAGTTCCGCCCGTCTCACCCGGCGCTCAAGGTGAATCCCCCGGTCAGCAACCTGCAAACCGCCGCGACCGCCATCGGGCCCGTCACCACCGCGGACATCGATCCGCCCGCGTGGCAAGCCGTCGGCGGCATCCAGTACCCCCGCGTTCCGTACACCGAGGACACGGACATCACCGACGACGACGCCAAAATCTCCGTGGCGCTGTCCGAGCCGGGTTACGTGTACTACGTGGTGGTGCCCAAGGATTACACCTACAACGCGCAGTTCACGGACGGAAGCGCGCGGTCGACGCCCACGGTGGCGGAGGTGATGGCGGGGACCGGTCCCGGCGGCGGCGGCAACGTCACCGCGGGGACTCAGGACGTCGCGTCGGGTGGCGCCGTGGTCAACATCACGACGGCTTCGTCGGCTCTCACCAACGAGACCGCGTACGACGTGTACCTCGTGGCCGAGGACAAGGCGACGGTGGACGGCGTGGACCTGCGGAACAAGCAGACGACGGTGGTCAAGCTGACGTTCACGACGCGCGACGTCACGGCGCCCAAGTTTGCGACGGGGTATCCCAAGGTTGCCACGGAGCCGGAAAAACTGGAGGTGACGGCGAAGCTGGACGAGGCGGGCCAGGTGTACTTTGTCGTGATCGCCGACGGCGACACCGCGCCCACCGTCGACGAGGTCATCGCGGGAGTCGATTACGGCGGCGTCACGGTTGTCAAGAAGTGCGGGCAAACCGCCGGCTCCTTTGACGCGCCCAATCCCGCGAATGAATACAAGTGCGAGGTATCGGGTTTGTCCCAGGAGACCGACTACGACGTCTACGTCGTCGCCGTCGACAACGTGGACGACGACAAGGACAGCGGCGACGCCTTCCCCGACGCCAACGAGCAGGCTGCGGTGACGAAGCTCGACGCGCTGACGAAGGACGCCACGCCTCCCGTTTGGACCGCCTCGTACCCGGGCATCGAGGACCTCACCGGAGACGTCTTCAACCTGACCCTGAACCTCGACGAGATCGGCGTCGCCTACTACACCGTGGACGCCTACGATAAGACGAGTCCCGACGTCGAGGACGTCAGGAACGGCGTCGACGTCTACGGCGGGGCGGTGTTTGCGAAGGGGATGGCCAACGTCAGCGCCGCAAACACCAAGATTGAACACGTCGTGACCGGGACCTTTGTCTCCGAGACGGACTACTACGTCTACGTCACCGCCGCGGACGACGAGCCCGTCCCGAACAACCAGACGGCGCTCCAGAAGATCCGCATCCGCACCCCCGACGTCACGCCCCCCGAGTTTGTCGGCGAGTGGACCAGCGCGGGGACCATCGTCGACGTCGACGGCGCGAGCTTCAAGCTGGTGGTTCAGCTCAACGAGCCGGGCACCGTGTACTACCACGTCGTTCCCAAGGGCGAGACACCCGCCAGCGCCTCGTCCGCGAGGTCGCTCGCCGTCTCTGGGGGATCCACGTCGTCGTTCAACCCCAAGGCGTGCGGATCCTTCGCCGTCGCCAGCGCAAACACCAACGTCACTCACGCCGTCACCACGGATACCACACCCGGCTGCGCGTCATCCACAGACTGCAAGGTGTGCCCGAAGCTCACGAGCGAGACCGAATACGACGTGTGGATCGTCGCCGAGGACGACGGCGGCCACGGCATCCCCCTCGCCGCCACCACCGACGCCAAGAACCTCCAAGCCGAGGTGACTTTGGTCAAGGCTAAGCATCCAAACACCGAGTACGACAACTCTGGCGTCAACTTTTCCTTCGCCACCGCCGACGTCACCGCGCCGTCGTTCACGAACTCGACTCCGGGGTACACGCACGTCTCCGGCGAGGGCTTCGACCTGCAGCTGCAGATCAACGAGGCTGGTAAGGTTTGGTACGCGCTCGTCAACTCCACGTGCGCCACGGCTCCAACCGCCGAGAAGATCCGAGCGGGCACCGACGGATGCGACTCCAAGACGGGCGTCGCCGCCTACGGCAGCGTCGACCTCGCCAAGGACACGTTCACGCTGTTCACCATCGACTCCATCGGGCTGGAGAGCAGGCAGGAGGACTCGTACGAAACCTACGTCTACGCCGAGGATGACGAGCCCACCGGGTTTACCTCGGCGACGGCGCCCAACCGCGGCGCCGTGCAAAAGTATACCACCGATCCCTCCACCGCGGATGTCCTCCCGCCGCTGTTCAACGAGCTCTACGCGAACGAGTCGGAGTCCAGGACCGGGTTCGGCGCCCTGAAGACGACGTTTAACATCTCCGTCGAGATGGACGAGCCGGGGCAGGTGTACTATGTCGCGTTTCCCGCGTGGCATGCCGAAGCCGCGCACGCTTCGAAGAACATGCCCGGGAAACAGGCGCCCACCGCGGCGCAGGTCAAGGCTGGTAAGGATCACACCGGCGCCGCCGCCGAGGTGAGCGGGACCTTCGCGGTGACCGCGGGTGGTGTGCTGACGAAGTCCACCACCGACGACCCTCTCACCGACGGCATCGTGTACGACGTGTACGTTGTAGCGGAGGACGACGCGGGCGACGACACGCGAGCGCACAAGCCGGGTCTCACCGCGGTGGATAACCTCCAGGCGGCTCCCACCAAGGTTCAGGTCACCACCGCCGACGGCACCGCCCCGCTGTTCTCGGGCAACCCGTGCGACTCGAAGAAGCACGAGGTGTGCACGTCGATTCTCCACTCGGAGGATTACCGGCACTCCAAGTACCCGACGATGTCCGACTGCGCCGCCGACAAGTTCACCCTCGCCGTCGCCGTCGACGAGCCCGGGAGCAAGGTGCACTACATGGTGGTCGAGGACGCGACGGACTACTCGTCCGCGAACGCGGCGCCCACCACCGACCCCACCCTGGAGCAGATCAAGGCTGGCGTCGACTACACCGACGTTCGGACGAGCGCTTCGGTGACCAAGCTCGCGGCTGGGTCGATCACCGCCGCCCTCGCGGGTACCGAATACGACGTCGACGTCACCTTCACCGCCCCGAGCACCGGGTACTACTCGGTGTTTGTCGCCACCGAGGGGCCCAACGGCAACCTCGGCGACGGAGACGTTCGGCGGACGGCGAGGGTGCAGCCCACCAAGCTCGCGCCCTGCTTCGCGTCGAACCTCGGCGGCGTCTCCGCGGCGACCGAGACTGTGCGCTGGACCGCCACGGACGACTCGCTCGTCGCGAAGATGCACCTGACCTCCCCGGCCGTCGTGTCCTACGTCCTCCTTCGGAAGGGTTCCCCCGCGCCGAGCCCGACGCAGATTCTCAACGGGAAGGACAGCGCGGGAAACTCCCCCGCGTGTTACGACTACGTCAACCTCGCGGCGCCGAGAAACAACGTCCGGTGCTTCTTCGCGGATAACTCCAAGACGGACACCGCGGGCAGCACCGACTGCACCGCGGACGGCTACGGCACCGTCACCGACGACACCACCGCGTGCACCATCGCCACTTTCGCCAATCTCAGCAACGCGGTTGAATACGACTTTTACGCAGTCGCGACGCACGTCAACGGCACGGTGAAGAGCGACGAGACCGGCCCGGATTCCACGACGGGTACCCCGATCTACTACGGCGAGTTCACGCGGGTTCCGGTCAAGAGCACGGGGCGGACGACGGACTCGGTGCCGCCGTTCTTCAAGTCGAGCTTTCCAAAGGTCAAGGCGATCAAGGGCAACGAGGCTGTGCTCGAGGTGCAGCTGAACGAGGCGGGAACCGTGTACTGGGTCGTCGACGAGAACACCGCCGCGGACCCGACCCCGGCGCAGGTCAAGGCGGGCACGGATTCGAACGATAACGCCACGGCGCTCATCGCGAAGGGCAGCATCGCCATGCCGACGGTCATCTCCAAGACTCCGAATTACGCCCCGTACAACGTGACGATAACCGGCCTCAAGCCCAAGTCCATGTACAACGTCCACATCATCGCCGAGGACGACGACTCGGGCGACTACGGCGGCAACTTGCAGACCGCGATCACCACCGTCGCGTTCACGTCGGCTTCCACCGACGCGCACCTCGGCGGCCTCGTCGCGAGGGTCGTCAACGGAGGTGACTCCGCCAACCTGGGTTTGGTGCCGCCGTTTAAGCAGTCAATCACCTATTACGCCGTCTTCATCAACGTCACCACGAGCACCGTGCAGCTGACTCCGATCTCCAACGACACCGAGAGCATCGGGAAGATCAAGGTTAACGGCACGGCGAGGGCGTCGCAGAGCGAGTTCGCCGTGACGGTCCCTCACGGCAAGACCATCTACGAGTTCGAGGTCACCGCCGGCGACGGCGTGACCAAAAAGATTTACCACCTCGGCATCACCCGCGCGGTGGACTCGACGGTGACCAACTCGTCCCTGGTGCTCCTGCAGGTGAAGTACGACGACGGCACCATCGTCAACTCGACGCAAATGGGGGGACGGACGTGGCCCAAGTGCGTCAAGGGGTGCGATAGCAACGCCCCCGCGAGGTGTTCGTCCGCCAACCCGCGGTGCGTCATGGACTCGCGGCTGACGCGGTACTCGGTTCGAATTCCGAACAGGGTCCAATCCATAACGGTCGAGGCGGAGACGGCGGAGAGCGGCGCGAGCGTGATGATGTACACGCAGGGCAGCACGGGCGTGGACTACCCCGGCGGCCTGCCCGGGTACACCACGGGCAAGTCCCTGTCCTCGCATCCGAAGATTGACCTGAGCGCGCTGTCGGCTCGGGGCGGATCGGAGTTTCACCTGGTGGTCACGGCGGCCGACGGCGTGACGAAGACCACGTACGTCGTCGCCATCGAGCGGTACGGTCCGGGCGTCTACACCGGCTGGAAGCCCGTGGTGCCCACGACGGCGATGAGGGGGGATCGATACGGCGAGCTCTACGGCGCGGATGACCCGTTGACGACCCGAGTCGGCGTGGACCCGTCTGTTCGCGACCTCAACGTCATCCCGGCCATCGACATCTCGCCGCCCCGGTGGGTCACTTCCTACCCGCGAACCTACCAGGGATCGGCGTCGACGGAGCTGGACCTCGTGGTGCAGCTGGACGAGCCGGGAGTGGTGTATTACCTCATCCTGCCGGACACGGCGAGGGAGCCGACGGCGAGGGAGGTGAAGGAGGGGACGTCGCTGAGAACCGACGCCGTCAAGGCGGGGAACGTGACGTCGCTGCGGTCGCTCACGCAGGAGACCACGGCGGTAGTGGGGGGACTGACGGCGTCGACGGCGTACGACGTGTGGTTCGTGGCGGAGGACGACGCGAAGGACCTGCAGCTGGCGCCCAAGCCGAACCTGCAGGTGTCCCCGGTCAAGGTGGACTTCTCCACGGCGAGCTGAAATTATACGCGATGTATAGCGCGAGGCTTTAATAATCACGAACTTGTCTTACGAATACGAGGTGTGTCGATCACTTGGGAAAGACGTCCACGGTGACCCCCTCCATCGGCGCGGGCGCCATCTTATCGACTCGTTTTCGCCTCGTGGAGCCCGTACCCAGCAAAACGCAGTCCCCGTACCCGTGAAAATAGACTAATTTTTCCCAGCCAGAGAGCTTGGACCAGAGCGATCGGTGTTGTACTGATCAAAGATGGTGCCGAAACGGGGCCCGTTCTCATTCGCAATCGGCGCCCCCACCCGTCGAATGGCGGAACCGGGGTTTGACACCCCGTTCTATCGGCGGTTCCTCAACCAGAAGGGGGGCACCGCCAACATCTTCTTCACCGCGTGCGTGTGCCTCCTCTCCGTGCGCGTGATGACCCAGCGCCAGGAGCACGAGGCGGAGGTGAGGGCGCTGAATGGGCAGATGGAGGAGCTGCGGGGCGAGATCGATCGGTTGAACAACCGAGGATGGTTCGGGTTCGGCGCTGGGAACGGGAAGAAAGAGTCGGGCGGAGATGCGGCGAAGCCGCGATCCGAGCCGAAGGCGCGGGCGGCCAAGCCCACGAAGGGTGGCGAGAAGGTGCTGATCTAAAATTCTCTAAGTCTCAAGAATCTGTTTCGCGAGTGTGGGTGGCTAAATAACTCGCCCTCGCGCGCCGCTATCGCTACTTCTGTCCCGGGGGCGGGGGCGGCACGGCCTCCACCACCTGGTAAATCGTCCCCGCGTCCGTCGCGAAGTAGAGTTGCCCGTCGCTGTCGATCGCGGCGCTCGTCTGGATCGGCCCGTCCGTGTACATCTTCCAGAGGACGGCGCCGGTGACGTTGTTGAGCGCGTAAAAGTATCGGTCAGAGCTCCCGACGTACACGACACCGTCCGGTCCGATGACCGGCGACGACACCACGCCCACCGACGCGCTCCCCTTCTTCCCGCACGACAGCGCGGCGTTCCACCCGAAGCGACGCGCCGCCTCCTCGCTCGTCCCCTGCTCCAAATTCGGCGGGCACACCCCCTCCGCCTCCAAAATCGACTCGGCCTCCTCCGTCGCCCTCGCCGCCGCCGAGACGTAAGGCGTCTTCCGTTCCCCCGGCGTGAACGCCCCGCCGTCGCCGCCGTCGTCGTCGTTCACCGGCGGCGCGGGCGGCGCGGGGGGCGGCGGCGACCCGGGCGGCGGAGAGTTCCACGGCGCGTCGTAATCGCGAAGCGTCTGGTTCCACGCCAGTAACCCGTCGTTGGCTCTCACCGCGTACATTTTCCAATCCGTGCTCCCGACAAAGACGTATCCGCGCCCCGACGTGGGATCCCGCACGGACGCCGCCGGGGAGGAGTATATCGCCGCGGACGTCCGGAACTTCCAGTGGAGCGCGCCGGTCAGGGCGTCGAGCGCGTACAGGTAAGAGTCCACGCTTCCGACGTATACCCGCCCCGCGCCGTCCAACGCGGGTGACGAGTACAGTCCACCCTCGGCGTCGAACCGCCAGATGAACTCGCCGTCGTCCTGCCGGAGGCAATACAGAGCGCCCTCCATCGTGCCCACGTATATCCGCCCGGCGCCGTCGAGCGCGGGGGAGCCGAGGATCAAACCCCGGGTCTCGCGGGACCACTTGACGGTGCCCGAGAAGCCGCCGGATCCGGTGGCGGCGTTGATCGCGTACAGCGCCGTGTCCGCGCCGATGTACACGATCCCCTCGGGCGCGAGCGCCGCGGACGAGACGATCGGTCGCGTCGCCTTGAGCTGCCATCGGCCGTTGAGGTGCAGCCTGGGGCGGATGTACTCCCACTTGGACGTGCCGTAATTCGCGCTCACCGCGTGGAGCGTCCCGTCGGCGCCCCCCATGAACAGAGTGGTGTCGCTGCCGATGGGGTTGCCGATGGCGGCGGTGGACACGACGGGCCCGCCCGCCGGGTACTTCCACTTGATCACCCCCGAGCGCTGGACCCCGTACACGAACCCGTCGGTGCAGCCCACGTACACGGTGCCGTCGGATGCGAGCGTCGGCGACGAGAAGATGCGGCCGCCGGTTTTGTACGTCCACCCGATCGTCGGGACGCCCGCGACGGTGACCGACGGCCCTCTGTGATCGCTGCGACCGGTGTGCAGCAGGCCGTTGCGGAACATGGAGAAGGGGACGCTGGATAGGCCGGAGGACACCGCGGGCGGGTCGCGCAGCGTCGACTCGAAGCTTTCGGTGACGAGCGACTCGGCGATGCGCTTCCGCAGACGATTGGCGCACACCGGGTCGAAGGCGTCGTTGACGATGGCGTCGTTCACGTCGTAGGGCAACGCGCCGTCCTCGATGGGATTGACGCACCTGTCGTAGCAGTCGCCGGTCTGGACGTTGCACTCCAGCGGGCAAGGGTTGGGGCGCTTGCCGTCCAGGGTGCAGAGGTCGTCGCACAGGTCGAGGCGATCTTCGGAGCACTGCGGGCCGGTGTTGCCGCCGTCCTCTCCGTCCTGCGCGCGCGCGACGGCGCAGAGTAGGAGAGAGATGATGAGAGGGTATCGCGCCGCCCCGAACCCGGGGCGACCCCTCCTTCCCATCGCTCCCGGCGCCCCTCGGCCGCGATGTTCGTTTGAACGCACCCGTTGTCAACTTCGCGATTTTCGAGGCTTCGGCTGCGTCGTCCACGACGAGTTCGCTCGATTCGTCACCCGCAGGGCCCGGTTTCGGACCGCGCAGAAGACCGATATCGCCGGGAGGTTCGCGCGTCCCGCGCGCACTCTTTGCGCGCACGACCGGCGTATCGACGTAACCGACGATGCCTTCGACCCGCGCATGGCTCGCCCTCACCGCCGCGCTCGCCCTCGCGGCGCCCCTCGGCGCCCTCGCCGACCCGCAACGACAACCGCCGGCGGCACCGAGGTCGAGCTTCACCAACTTTGACGTACTGAAGCAGCTCGTGAAGGACCATCACGCGCAGACGGGAAAGACGGTGCAGGCGCGCCGCGGCGCCGGCGTCGTGAGCCGTCTCGGTAGCTTCCTCGACGCCAACGCCGTGCGGCGTCGCAGGCTCCTCGGCGGCGCCCCGCCCGACGCCGCCGCGCAGGCTGCCTCGAGCCCACAACCGCCCCCGAGCCCCCCGCCCCCGAGCCCGCCCCCTCGCGGCACACCGCTCCTCGACCAGCTCGCGCAGCTGCTCGACGGGAACGCGAGCGCTCCCATCTTCCCGCAAGCGGGCCCGGGACTCGGGCTGGAAGCCCTGCTCGCACCGCCGAACCTGACGGCGCTCCTGGCGCCGTTGTCCGCGCAAGGAGGCTTGCTACAGCCCTTCTCCGGGCCCTTCTCCGGTAACCTGACGCAGCTTCCGGACGGGCCAATCCGCGAGCAACTCGCGGCGCTCCTCGCCAACCTCACCGACGCCTCCATCTTCCCGCAGGCCGGACCGGGACTCGACGGCCTCCTCACCCCGCCGAACTGGACCGACATACTCGGACCCCTGGCGGCGACGGGGACCCCAATCCGGCCCTTCGCGGGCCTCCCGCAACTGCCGGACGGACCCATCCGCGAGCAACTCGCGGCGCTCCTCGGCAACCTCACGGACCCGTCCGTCTTTTCCCAGGGCGGACCGAACCCCCTCCTCGGCGGCGGGTCGCTCAACCCCCCGAACTGGACCGAGCTCGCCGATCTGATTGTTCAGCCCTTCGCCGGTCCGAACCCGACCGGTTTGATCGGATCGCCGCCAAACTGGACCCAAATTTTGGAGCCGTTCCGAGGCGCCGGTTTGGCGATTCCCGACGGCGGCGGCGGCGCGATGGACGGGGCGATCCGGAACCAGCTGCTCGCGCTCCTCGGTAACGCGATGGCCGGCGGCGGCGGGGACGCCGGCGTCTTCCCGATGAGCGCGGGGAATTGGCTTCAGCTGGTCACCGCCGCGGCCGCCGGTAACTCGCAACAGCTGTTCTCCACCCTGGCCGGCAACGCCATCCGCAACCAGCTGTTGGGGCTGCTCGGCGGCGCCCTCGGCGGCGATGGGGCCGGCGCGGGCGGCGGGGGCGTGTTCGCGCAGAGCGGCCCGGGATCGTCCATCTTCCCGTCCGCCGACGCCGGGTCCCTCGTCGACGTGTGGGGATCCCTCGTCGACGGTTTGGGCGGGGGGGGCGACGCGTCGGGCGTCGCCAACGTCCTCCCGCTCCTCGTCGCGGCCGTCGCCGGCGCCGCGGGGGGCGACGGCGCCGTCCTCGCGCAGAGCGGCGACGGCGCCGGGGCCGCCCCTCCCCCCGCCTGGCTGAACTCCGACTGGAGCCTGAACCTCCCCGAGTGGCCCGCCGCCGACGCCGACGCAAACGCAAATGCCGGGGACGCCAACCTTCGGGAACGGCTCGCCTCGCTGTTCACCCCAACCGACGACGCCGGCGGCGTCGCCTTCGGGTCCCCACTCTTCGACGGGTCCCTCCTCGCGCAGAGCGGCGGGGGCGACGACCGACCGCCCCCCGCGTGGCTCGATCCCGACTGGAGCCTCCTCGGCAGCCCCGGCGCCAGCCCCGGAACGGCGCTCGCCGCCGACGCCTTCCTGACGCAACTCCTGGACTACTACTCGGGCGGCGCGAACGGCAACGGCGGCGTCATCGTCGCGCAGAGCGGCGAGGAGGGCCCCGCGCCTCCCCCGTTCGACGCGACGAGACCCGCGGGAGGCGACGGGTGGTTTGTCTCCGACTGGACCCTGCTGGGACGGCTCGCCGCGATGGCCGACGAGGAAGCGGCGGGCGAGGCATCCGGCGGGGCGCTTCGATCGTACCTCGCGGGGCTGTGGGAGGATACCTGGTTCAGCCAGATCCTAACCTCGGTGATGCGAAGGCGGGCGGACGCGCAGCAGCCCCCGAGCCCTCCCCCTTCCCTCTCCGGGGCGCCTTCCCCTCCCGGGCCTCCTCGCGGCGGTCTATTCGCCGGTCTATCCGCCGTGCCCACGTACCCGCCGTCGTACCCCGAAGGTCCGCCGAAGCCACCGTTCCCGGACTCGGCGACCGCGTCTTTCGCGGGCCCGCCGAGCGACGTTTCCGCGGGGTCCCCGATCGACTCCATCGTCGCCAACCTGCGAAACCCCGACGGGACAATCGACCCGGCCACCGTGTCCGACGTAGCCGCCGTGTTGGCGACGCTCGCCGGGGTTAACCTGACGGATGCCGATTTCGACAACGCGGTGGCCATCGCCGTCGCCGCGGGTCTCGCGGGAATGCGCGAAGGATCCGATCAGACGGGATCGAACGACGACCCCCACCACCACCACGATCACCGGGAGGGACACTTCAACGCCACGGGCGGAGTCCAGAGGTACCGCGACATGTTCGGCACCGCGCTTCGCGCCGCCGGGGACTTTGTCGAGGAATCGTTCGCGTCGGCGAATTCCGGCGCCGACGCCGACGGCTCCGTCGGCGGTGAGGACTCCGCCGAGGTGGAGTCACTCGTCGCCGCCGCGATCAAGGTTGCGGAGGAGAACGCCGAGCACTTCATCGACCTCGGCGTCGGCGGCGGGGGTGCCGAGGGTGCCGAGGGTGCCGACTCCGGCGAGGCGGTCGACGTCGACACCGCGATCGAGCTCCTGGACAGGGTGCAGGGCGTGCTCGCCGCGGCTCGCGGTGATTTCCACGCCGCGCTGGACCAGTCGCAGCATAGCGCGGGGGTGAAAGCACCCGGGGCGCCCGACGGGTATCTCACCGCGGCGCAGCTGCTGACGCTCATGGGCGGGATGGGCGCCGGCGGGGGTGGGCTGAGCGGGCTCCCACTCGACGAGAACGTCGGCGACCCGACCGTCCCCGGGACCAAGTTTCCGTTCAACGCCACCGACAACACCGAGGATCTCGGCAACATCGCGGACAAGGTCGCCGACGATCCGCTGGGGTACCTCGACGGACTCATCGACGATCTCATCAACCCGAACCGGGACGGTGGCGACGGAGGCGACGACGCGATGGTCGGCGCGCAGTCGGGCCCCGCCGATGATGTCGTCCGGACCGACCCCCCGACCGTCGACGTCGCCGCCGTCGACCCCGCCGACGCCGCCGACGACAAGTCCCCGGCTGCTAAATTTTTCGAAAAGACCGAGACGCAGGTCGCGATCCCGGTCGCCGCCGTCGTCCTCGCGGGCGGGATCTTCGCGGCGTACACCTCCGGGCTCTCGGGCAGGCTGTTCGGTCGGGCAGGCGCGTCCGGGCCCGAGGAAACGGCCCGAGGAAACGGCTCAAGAAACGGTCGGATGTTCGACGCCCCGGGTGAAGCCGGGGCGGATGGAGGAGCGTCGGGCGCGTCCACCGCGGTGAGCGCCGGCGGCGGCGGTCGCATCGTCCGTCGCACGTCCACGTCGACCAAGATCGAGATGTCCGGGTCGACGGCGTCGGCATCCAGCGGCGGCGGCGGCGGACTCGCGTCCGTGCGGCGCGGGTTCAGGGACCTGACGAGTCGCGCGGGGAGGAGCGCCGCGGAGGCGAGGCCGATTCGAGGCGAAAAGGCGGCGGCGTGAGCGCGACGCACTCCACAGCCGCGGCGGCGCGGTCCGTGCAGATGGACATTCTTTGATCCATTGGTTGGTTGGCCTCCACCTTCGACTTTCGCGCGTGTGATGTCCACCGCACCGCAGGAGCGCGTGTACGAAGGTCCTCGCGGGCTGGATGAATGTCACGAAGGTACCTTCGTGGCATGATGATTGCTGGATGGAAGTTCCAGCCCACGAGGACCATCCCACTCGATCCTTATGTGGAATGGATGCGGGCATCACACGCACGAAGCCTCGGAGGTGGAGGCCGCCCCAACGCTCCATCTGCACGGAGCGCGCCGCCCCGCTGAGCTGTAGAATTTGTGATGAAAAGTTTCACTTCGCCACGCCGGTTCGTCGCCCAGCCCTCGAGGGTTTGCTCCACACACGCGGACCGCGCGCGCGCCATCCCGCGACGACCATGAGCCGCGACGATGACAACGCGTCCAAGATCGCCGAGAAGCTCCTGCAGGGATGGACCATGCTCGCCGAGTACTGCCCCGCGGACGGCTGCATGACCCCCCTCATGCGCGGGCGCGACGGTCGCAGATTCTGCGTCGCGCACGACATGTTCGTCATGTCCTCGGAGGAGGCTGAGGAGATGAAGAGGAAAGGGGGCGGGGTCGGGGGAGGCGATGCACCCGCGGCGAAGGCATCCCCATCGTCGTCCGCGCCGCCGCCGTCGGGCTCTAAGCCCTCGAGCCTGGATCGCATCGACTTCTACAGCCAGCTTCGCGCGGGGCGATCGCCCGCGCCGGATCCCGAACCCCTCGCGCGGGGCTACGGCGACAACGGCGCGGCGCCCATGACCCTGGACCGCGACGGCGGCGGCGGCGGCGGCGACGGGGATGACACCGAAATCGGCGCGATCGCCAGGTCGACGCGGGCCACGGTCGCGGCGAAGATGGAGGAGGCGAGGGCGGCGCTCGCGCGCTCCGAGAGCTTCTCGGAGAGCGCTGAGCTCATGCGGTTCATCCGGGAGTGCGCGGAGACGGCGCGGGCGTGCGACGGCATCTGACGACTCGACGTAGCTACCTCATAGGACGACGCACCCGACGGGTGCTCAACACGTTAATAATAAAAAAAATGGCGCCGCGGCCCGCCCCCGTCGCCCCCGCCGCGTCGTCGCTCAGCCGGGTCGGGTCGTCAGTTTTCGGCGATGGTCTCCTCCTTTTTCCGCTGCTGCAGCGCGAGTAACCCGGCGTAAACGCCCCCCTCTTTGCCCACCAGCTCCTCGTGCGTCCCGCTCTCGCACACCTTCCCGGCGGAGATGACGTTGATGTTCGTCGCGTGGCGCACGGTGCTCAGCCTGTGCGCCACCACGACAGCCGTGTGCCCGCCCGTCGCGATCAACCTGTCGAGAGCCTCCTGCACCGCGGCTTCCGACTCCAAATCCAGCGCGCTGGTGGCCTCGTCGAGCAACAGCAGCGTGGGATTCCGGAGGAACACCCTGGCGATGGCCAGCCTCTGCCTCTGCCCGCCGCTCAGCCGAACCCCGCGCTCGCCGAGCCTCGTATCGTACCCGTCCGGGAAAGTCGCGATGAAGTCGTGCGCGTTCGCAGCCTTGGCCGCGGCTTCGACCCTCTCCTGCGTCGCCTCAGTCTCCGGGTCCAAACCGTACCCGATGTTACCCCCGATGGTGTGGTTGAACATCTGCATGTCCTGCGCGACGAGGCCGATGTGCCTGTGCGTGCTCGCGAGGTTCAGCGAGCGAACGTCCTCGCCGTCGAGGAAAATCGCGCCAGACTTGACGTCGTAATAACGGAGCAGAAGAGAGACGACGGTGGTCTTGCCGCCGCCGCTCTTACCGACCAGCGCCGCGGTGGACCCGGCGGCGACGACCATGTCCATGTCGTCTATGACCATCGTGTTCGGGCGCATCTGGTACCAGAACTTCACCTTCTCGAACCTAATCTCGGGCCCTAATCGCGAAGGCGCCGGGCGAAAGATCTCGCCGGCGTTTGGCGAGATGTCGGGGAGGTTGTCCTGGAGCTGGAAGACCCGGCTGGCGCTGCCGGCTGCGCGGACGAGGGTCGTGAGGCAGTTGCTCAGCGCCGTGTACGAGCTCGTGACCGAGTTGAAGTACAGCTGGAACGTGATGAGGGATCCGATGGTGAGGCGCGGGTTCGGGCGCTCCATCGTCATCCCGCCGCCGAGCCAGAGGATGAGGACGGCTGTCCCGAGCTCCAACAGGTTGGTCAGCGCCACCGTCAGCGCCCCGCCGAAGGCATCCTTAATCCCCGCGTTCAGCGCCGCCCGCGCGTGCTCCTCGTACCGCTTAAACTCCACGTCCTCCGTGGACACCGCGCGCACCGTCCTTATGTTCCCCAACGCCTCGTTCGCGGCGTTGGAAGCCAGCCCGAGCATCGCGGAGATCTCCCGGTTCAGCGATTGGCTCCACCGGGCGTACCTTTTTATCAAAAACGTGATGGGCATCACGACCGCGAAGGACACCATCGCCAGGCGCCAGGACACCCAGAAACACATCGTGAGGCCGCCGCAAATCACCACGAGGTTTTGCGCCGCCAGCGACAGCACGGTGTTGCACGGCGCCGTGAGGTTGGCGCAGTCGTACGACAGCCTCGAGAGCAAGTCGCCCGTGTTCACGCCGTCAAAGTACGCGATGTCCTGCGAGAGAATGTTCCTGAGTAAGCCCGTGCGAACCTTGTACGCCAGGCGCCTGCCGACCAGGGAGAAGCACACCCCCTTGAACGCGCTGAACAGCGACACCCCCGCGGACGATATCAGGAGCATCAGCGCGGTGCGATTGAACATCTCCTTGTCAACCGCGATGGCCGCGTCGATGGCGGCTCCCTGAAAGTGCGGCACGAAGAGCGCAGCCGCGGACGTCACGAGGGTGGTACAGATGGCCAGCGCGATGAGCTGCCACTCGAGCTTGGCGAGGGCCATGACCCGCCACAGGTACTCCGCTGGCGTCCGCTCGTTCTCAGCCTTGGTTCCCTTATCGCCCCGGATCCCTCCCTCGGCGGTGGCTCGATCTTTACGGCAGAAGCACCGCATGCAGCAGTCAAAGTCGCACGTCTTGCACCTGAACCCGCCGAATCGCAGGCCCTTGCTCCCCGCGATCAGCCGAAGGCCGCACATGTCGCAGACGTGACCGACGACGCGGTCGTGGAACTGCAGCTCGTGCGCGTGGAAGTCGCGCCGAAGGACCCCGGTGCGAACGGTACAGCTGGCGACGTACGATCGAAGGTAGACGCTCTCGGCGTTGATCGCCACGATGCTCGCGGCGAGGAGCAGCACCGTGCGCGCCGTCTTCCCCTCGGCGTAGTAGAAGGACACGCTCTTGACGGCGACGTAAGCCTGCATCGCGATGCAGAGCAAGAAGGTGGACTCGACGATGACGTCGCGGCGTCGCGTGGCGCGCCGGTTGTGGAACTGGTCCTCCTCGGTCGGGGCGAAATCGTCGGGATCGAAGGCGCCGGGGTCGTTCGGGGCGTCGTCCACCCCCACGGACACCCCCGCCGGGGAGGCGTCGTCGACGGCCAGACACACGCGGTCATCGTCTTCTTCTTCGTCGTGGTCGTCGGGCGCGAGTAAGGGAGCGCGGAGGGTCAGGTCCGCCTGGGATGCGTCGCGGCTCGAGAGGTTTGAGGCTCGGGCACTTCTCGGGGGAGGCGGCGGGCCCTTGTTGCGCTGCTGCCCGAGGTATACCGCGGCGGTACCCGTACATGTCAAAAGCACGAGCCGCGCGGCGAAGAGCGCGAGGAGGTCGCCGGTGCCATCCTTGAACGTCTCGGCGCTGGTCAGGTTCGCCAGCTCAGACCAGATCTCGCCGAGTCCTTTTTCCCGCGTGAAGTACAGCACACACGCGCACGCGCAGTCGACCAGGAGGATGAGCAGGAGGGTCACGCCGTTCTTTAGCTGTCGCCGCCGTATGCTCTCCTGGTCCGTCCGGTGGAGGAAGAAGGACGCGCGGGCCATCGTCCTAAACCGCGCCCTCGCGCCTCAAAAAATGGGCCACGCGGGGTCCGAGTCAACTGCCTGCTTACTCAACTTGTTCACGAATTGATATGTACAAGGCTACGATGAGGGAGGGGTGCGACCCCCTCAATGTTTTAATAAACACGCTCTCACGATCGACGGAACCTCCCTTAGATGAGGAACCTTCCGTCGATGAGCGACTTTCGCGAGATGTTCGTCTCCCCGAACGACTGCCTGAAGTGGTCCACGAAGATGCCCACGAGCCAGGTGAGAAACGCGGCGATGGCAAACGAGTTGAACTCCTTGTCCAGCGCCGTGAACACGAGGAGGTCGAAGATCATGAGCTGGAACTCGATGCCGTAGAACATGACCTTCTGGAAGTTCATCTGGAAGTCGTGGTAGAAGACCGGCGAGGCGCCCTGCATCATGGACACGCTCTCCGGCGGCATGTTGAGGATCCGGTCGAAAAGCGGCCTCTCCAGCACAAACGACGACGCGTTCGCCTCGGTGAAGTTGATGAGCTGCTTGAAGATGTCGCCGATCTCCTCGGCGGCCGCGAGCGTCTGGTCGCTCGCGAGGGTGCTGCCGCCGCCCCCCATCATGCCGCCGCCCATGCCGCCTCCCATGCCGCCGCCCTGGCCGCCCCAGCCGCCGCCCCGCCCGTACTCGTTGCGACCCATCGACCCCGCCATGCCGCCGCCCCGGGGCCGGCCGCCTCGCGAGGCCAGCGCGCCCGCCGCGCCCATCATACCGCCGCCCTGCATCGCGGCGCTCTCCTGGATCCGCCGCAGCAGCTTGCTCTCGTACGCCATGCGGAGCTCCTTCGTGATGTACAGCTCAAAGACCTGGTTTTCGGCGAGCTCAGCCCTCGCGGCGCTCGGAACCAAACCCCTCGCGCTCACCTGCATCTCCTCTTCGCGTCGCATCTGCGCCATGAGCTCCTGCATGCTGGTGTCCGAGAACGTCATGAGGGACCTGCCGTGAAGGTAGTAGCCGCTGCACTCGTCGTCGAGGAGGATGATGGACATGTTGGCCATCGTGAGGAGGTCGACGAACTGCTGGATCGGATGCTCGACGTAGTTGTGGTGCCAGACAAACTTGTACACAACCTGGCAGAGGACGATGACGCACATGAGGATGGCGGCGAGGGCGAATCGCAGGAGCATGGACTGGACCTGGTAGGGCTTTGGGTCGTCCGTCGCGAGCGTCGGCTCGATCACGCACATGTTCTGCCAGTCCAGGCCGAGCAGGAACAGCAGCATGAGGGTCAGGGTGAAGGCGCGGGAGGTCAGGCGCTCCGTCTGCAGCTCGTTCCACTCGTTGGCGATGAACATCTTGCGCCAGGCTGACACCGGCGCGTTCATCATGTGGCCCTGCGGCGTCGTCGTGGCCCTCGGTTTCTCCCAGTCGAGGAAGAAGATGTCGTAGTTGCACTGCCACGCGATGGTGTAAGCCATGCCCACGGCGGCGAGACCCACGGCGGCGTCGAGCACCTCCTTGAACATCTTCACCCGCGAGTCGCTGTCCATGGGCACCACCGTGTAAACCTCCTGCTGCGCCTTGAAGAACAGGAACCAGTACAGTCCGCCGAAGATGAGCACGACCGCGAGGCCGCCGGCGACGCACGCGGCGCCCGTGCCCACCGCGTACATCATCAGCGACGAGTCGGCGTCGCGGGTGATGCGACGCCTGGACACGCGCATCATCCCGTACGCCCAGTACGCGCCCGAGAAGACCATCGCGGTGATGAAGACGTTGTCCCACGTCGTCCAGAACGAGTCGTCCACGGTGTACACGCACTGGAAGCCGACGCCGTCCTCGACGGTGTAGGCGAAGGACGGGTCCCTGCTGGCGTAGGTGATGGACACGGCGGGGGGGTAAATCTTGGACTTTTCGTCGGACCGCGCGGTGATGGTGAACTTGATGTTCTTCATGTAGGTGACAGCCTTTTTGGTGCCCGACGCCACGCCCGCGGTCTCGTCGATGACGAAGAAGCGGCGGACGAACGTATCGTCGTCCGCGGCGGCGTTGGAGTTCTCGGCGATGTTGGAAACCTTGATGGGGACCGGGTACAGTCGCTCCGGCCACGCGTTAGCCGTCGGCGCCAACCCGCCGAGGTCCTGGAGGTAGAGGTCGAAGAAGAGCGTCTCGCCTGCGGTGGAGATGCCCATGCCCCGCGCGGCGTCGAGGGCGTCGGCGACGGGTAAGGAGCAATCGTTGAAGTAGTTGGTGCCGAATCGCGACCACGCCTGGAGGTCGTCCTCGCGGCCCCCGCACAGCTGGAGCAGCTTGCCCACGGGCCTGAACCCGAGCCACTCGCCCGAGAGCGTGGAGACGGAGAGGACAAAGACGAGGTTGGACACGGTGTCGTACTCGTTCTCGGCGGGGACGGAGAAGGACATCGTCAGGCCCACGTCGGCGCGGGACGCGTAGTCGCCCGTGGAGTAATACAGCCACGGCAGCGTCTCGGACCAGTCCAGCTTGGGGTTAACCTTGGTGCTCGCGTCAGTCTGGTGGTACTGCGACGCGGTGCGCTTGTCGCGCATCCCGGCGTAGAGCTTACACGCCGCGTGACTGCTGGAGTACATCGCCAGGACGCACGCGTTGGCCACGGCGTTGCACGCGGTGGTGTTGCCGTAGTTGTTGCACAGGTGAGCCTGCTCGATGAGGTTGTTCGCGAACCAATCGCTGATGACGGTGGCGGATTGGATCGACGCGCCCATGTCCGAGTACACCAGGGTGTTGGCCGTGGAGTCAAAAGTCACCGTGGAGTAGGCGGCGGTGAGCGACGACTTCTTGGCGGCGAGGTCGAAGCAGTCGTAATCGCTCCCGCTGGGGCACGAGCACGTCTTCGTCGCGGCGTCGTACGTCATCTGGATCCAACCGGTTCCGTCCTTCTTGCGGATGCGATCGCACGAGATGCAAAAACCGTTTCGATCCACGTCCCTCGCGCCCGCCGCAGTTCCGTCGGGGGACGGGCACGCCACGCAGCGCTTACCCGCGGCGTACCTGGCGCCGCTCTCGTCAAACTCGACGAGGACCTTGGTGAGGTCGTCGGCGCCGAGGTTCGTGAGGCACTCGCACTCGGTCTCGGCGGCGTTGAGGGTGGCGCCGTTGGACGCGTCGCACGCCATGCAGGTGGAGTTGTCCCACGAGAGCGTGGTGTTGGTCTCGCACGCCGTGCACGCGCCGTAGGGGGCGACGCCGGTGCCCGCGACCCATCGGGTGTTGGCGGGGCACGCGCATCCGAACCCGTCGACGGACGAGCCCGCGGGGCACTGGTTGCACTCCAGCCCCGCCGGGTCGAAGAAGTACCCGCTGGAGCACAGCGAGTTGGCCGCGACGGAACTCGGGGTGTGCTTGGCCCAGTCGCCGACGACCTGCGCGCGTCGATGGGGAACCGGGGGTTGCGGAGACGTGAGCCGTGGGAGTCGGATTCGCGGGGGATACGCGCGCGGCGCCCTGCGCCGTCGTCTCAACGCGGGGGCGAGCGGCGGCACATCGGGCGTGGAGACGAGCGGGTCAAACGACTACAAACGGCTGGGTTGACATCGCGAGCGGAGAGATGGCGCGCGCGACGCACCGTGATCTGGGTCTTGGTCTGCGCCACCGCCGGGGCGGCGCCGCACAGCAGCGCCACCGCGATGAGCGCGATCGCGATTCGGCTCTCCATGGCCACGGGCGGGGAGGGGAGCCGACGCCTCGGTGGAGCGCGCAATACTGGGTGCCCAAGAGCCAACGACCATTTTTTATTTTCTTGGCTGGGGACCGGGAGGCACCGTGATTCGCGCTGATTTCAGCAAAGGCCACCGTGCGGGTCCTGTCCGAATTGGGCAATTACGAACGTCTCGTCTACGAAACTAAATACCCACAGGAAAACCGGATCGTTTATGTGTTTGGATTGCAACCGGCCGCGTCCGACCCCCCGCCGATACCAAAGCCCTACTTTCCTTTTTGCGGCTGGCGGAGCGCTCGCCTCGTCCTCTTACCGCCGCGCCCGGGACCCGTCCCACGCAGGCACGAAGCACACCTCACAGAGCGCCACCCGCGACCATGGTCTGGGGCGCCGCGAACCCCGTGGGCAAGCCCACCGAAGCCGAGACCCCGCTCAGGTCGGTGCAGATTGACGGTCAGGTGGTGATGAAGATCGTGAAGCACTGCTCGGGGCAGGCGCCCACGCTCGTGACCGGGCAGCTCCTCGGGCTGGACATCGGCGCCACGCTCGAGGTGACCGACTGCTTCCCATTCCCCAACCAGGACGCCGCCGCCGCCGAGGGTGAGGAGGACGACGGCGCCAACTACCAGCTCGAGATGATGCGGTGCCTCCGCGAGATCAACGTGGACAACAACACCGTGGGTTGGTACCAGTCCACCTACCTCGGGTCCTACTACACCGAGGAGCTCATCGAGACCTTCCTCGCGTACCAGGAGAACATCAAGCGATGCGTCTGCGTCGTGTACGATCCGACGAAGAGCGCGTCCGTGGGAACCTTCGGCCTCAAGGCGCTCCGCCTGACCGATCGGTTCCTCGAGATTCACCGCGCGGGCGAGTTCACGTTCGAGAAGATTGCGGACAAGTCCCTCTCGTGGGCGGACATCGTCTGCGAGGTGCCCATCCGCATCGCCAACTCCGCCCTGCTCAGCGCCATGTTCGGCGAGCTCACCAGGGCCGTCGCGTCCGAGGAGAAGCACGGCGTGACCCAGTCCGACGCGGACAGGCTCTCCGTGTCGTCGGCGCCGTTTCTGGAAAAGTCGCTCGAGTTTCTCAGCGAGTGCATGGACGACCTCGCGGCGGAGCAGCAGAAGGTGGCGCACTACCAGCGGTTCCTCTCCAAGCAGCAGCTGCAGCAGGCGCAGTGGCTGACGAAGAGGAAGGCGGAGAACGCGCAGAGGCGGGCGCAGGGGCTGGAGCCGCTGCCCGAGGAGGAGGATCCCGCCAACCCGGCAAACAAGCCGTTGGCGGAGCCGTCCAGGCTGGAGGGGTTCCTGATCGCCAACCAGGTGAACGAGTACTGCGAGCAGATCCAGGCGACCGCGACCGCGAGCCTGAGAAAGCTGACGCTCGTGGCGGGGTCGCAGGGATGCGGGGATGTGGTGCCCGCCGTCGACTCAAAGGCGTGAGGCGCGGGCGTACGTAGGGCGATTTATAGATTCAAGCACCGATGATACTCGTACACGGAATACAGATAACGAATGCGCACAGCGGCTAAGATTAAGGGAGTGTGTCTAGTCGGCCTTCTTCCTGGACTTGGCGCGCCCCCTGGCGCCCTCCGCGGCTTCCACGTGCCCGCCCTCGCTGCCCGTGACCAGGAACCGGACAGCCGTCGTGATGATGAGCCCGAACCAGTAGAGGTTCAGCATCACCGGCACGGGGAGGAGGAGACGCGCGGCCCACGTCTCGTTCGTCCCCAGCGCGCTCCAGTCGCTGTTGAGGTACCTGTCCACCAGGTTGGGGATCACCGCCACCCGGACGCAGAAGAAGAGCGGGATCCACAGGATGCCGTTCCAGAAGTACAGCGACCCGCCCTCTCGGTTCGTCTTCATCAGGTACCATCGCAGCGACATGTTGAAATTCGTCACCTCGGAGACCAAAAAGTAGTTGACAAAGTACACGCAACGACCCGCGGACACGGCGTAAGGCCACGCCGCGATGGAGAAGGAGTGGTGGAAGAGGAAGAGGACGTACGGGGTCACGCCGCCGTACGCAGCCATCTGATCCTTCGCGTCGAAGACGAGAACCATGAGGTCCCAGGTCATGTACCCGAGGGACATGCCGGTCGCCTTGAGCGTCTCCGCGGAGGCTGGGGCGATGAAGGTGTAGCGCTCGGCGGAGTACTTGAGGATGGCGGGCAGCGCGAAGAAGGTGACCGCGAAGGTCGGGAGGAAGGTGACCATGTTCGTGTGCCAGATTTTCACCTCGAAGGGCTTGAGGTGGGACATGGCGCCCTTGAACAGCCGGGGGGAGATGATCCTGCTCGCGGTGAAGATGCCGAGGCAGATGCACAGGGAGAAGAGCGCGTAGTTGAAGAAGATCTCGAGCGGGACGCGATCGCCCGGTCCGAGCGCGCGCGTCAGCCCCTGCTTCACGAGTCCATCGACGTAAGAGCCGAGCGGGCCCACCTCGCTCGCCACGGCAGCCACGACTTTCTTGGACACCTTGGGCATCCTGGCCTGGGTCGACGATACGAGCCGCGGTGGGTTCGCACGGGAGGGACGAAAGAAACGCGGAGGTCGACCGGCGACGAGGCGCTCCGCGCGGCGGTCTCGGCGGCGAATGAAACGCGTCGGCGAGCTGGGCGCTATTTTTAAACTACGGGATAAACGGTCCGCAACCGCGCGAATCTCTCGAACTGGACGAAATGAACCGCGATTCGGGGTTTAATTTTGGCGAAGAATGTTGCGACTGAGAGCAAACACGTCTGTTGTTATCACAACGGCGAGAGGAACCGCCGATGCCGCGCTGCCGCGTGGGCGCCGGAGCGTGAGGCGCGCGATCCGGCTCGTGCATAGTCGAAAGGTGAATTTCACGTGCCGGATCGGTCGAACAGGCGCATCACGCTTCGGTACCGAAGCTATGAGGTCGTACCGAAGCAACAGCGCGTCGTCGGCGGGTCTCTCGACGGTTTCTAAAAACGCGCGTCGGTTCGTGGGATTCGGCAGACGCCGTGCTTCCGCGCGTGGCACCGGAGCGTGCGGCCCGGATCTGGCTCGTTGAACTTTTGGAGATTCAAGGAGCCGGATCGTGGATTGCACAAGGTCTGCACGTACCACGCTCCGGTGCAGCAAAAAAAAAGCTGAAGCACGGCGTCGGCGTCGTTCCTCGCGGTTGGCTCGACGGTGCCCAACCCTCCGCTGCGGCGCAAACACCGAAGCGTGGAGCTTAATGTATCGCAAAACACCGCAGCCACGTAAGACTATGATGTGCATCTACGTAGCCTTCAAGTAAGATCCACGCTCCAGTGTCAAACCAGCGCAGCGGAGGGTTGGGCGCCGTCGCCCGGTGTTTCCTTCTCACGCCGCCGCCTGCGAAGCCTTGGCGCAGAGGGCGCCGAAGCGCTCGTCCGCCTTTTGCCTCGCCGCGTCCACGTCCTTCTCCCACTCCGCCTTCATCTCCCAGCTGCAGAAGAGGAGCAGGCGGCCGTCCCGCGGGTCGATATCCCACACGAGAGGGTCAGCGGACGCGAGCTTGTCGTGGAGCCCCACGCCTGCTGCACAAAAGCCACCATAGCGCGGCTTGTAGTGCCGGTAGTCGGCGCGGAACTTGGCGAGGTTCTCCTCGGACGCGAAGCGGTATCGCACGCGGCCCTGCAGCAGGCTCTCGATGATGGTCTCGTGCACCGCCTTGCCCATGAGCGGGCCGCGGTCGGCGCCCGCGTGGTAGCTGACGGGGTCGTATCCGGAGAGGGCGATATCGCCGTCGTCCTTCACGTCGACCCAGGCGAGAACCTCGGACGTGTCCGGGACCGCCTTGCCCTGCACGGGCTCGCCGCGGACGCTCACGACGGGACCGCAGCCGTCCGGGGTGACGACGGGGCGCTTCGGGGGGCTGGTCATGGCGTCGACGTCGCGGGGGCGCGCGAGGACTGTCTGGTGCGTCGGGGTTGCCGTCGGGGTTGCCAAAGTCGTGGTAATAGTCTCGGAACGATTCGGCACGTCCAACAAACACATCCAGAGTGGACCCAAAGTCATCATCGACTGACCACGTGAAAGTCTCGGCGCGTTTCGCTCGCACTCGACACTCGCGGAACCCCGCGCTCACATCACGACGCACCGCCCCGCCCCCTCGCCCCTCGCCCCAC
>Ga0181573_10000395_pt1 | contig 46285 bp, 28 predicted proteins | sample 101ome_25_FD_148643 | JGI IMG/M metagenome (GOLD analysis project Ga0181573, IMG submission 148643) | Coastal salt marsh microbial communities from the Groves Creek Marsh, Skidaway Island, Georgia - 101409BT metaG (spades assembly) | ecosystem: Environmental > Aquatic > Marine > Intertidal zone...
GTATGGTATGTACTTCTTCTTGATTTTCATCTTGATGAAGGCGTTCCATTTGCTTATTGAGATGCAAGCTGAGGGATTCTTGGGCGAGGTCATGTTACTGACTCCGATCAGCGTCGGCTTGTCACTCACAGCAGGTCTCGTCACTATTGCCGCAGATGACTTCACCGATTTCACCCTGGGTTATTACCTGGAGTTGATCATTGGTTTGCTTGAGTTTGTCTACCTCGACGCATTTATTGCGTACATCTCCCGGATGGTGCCATATTTGAAGCGCAGGATCTCTCTGCGCCTACGCTTGCGCCGACGCACGATCCAACAGCAACTGTTGGAGGGTAAGGTACAACGCGAGGATTCCGTGGTTGAGGATCTTATGGGTTTCCTCACCGCATATGGTGCCTCCACTGCTGGTCTGTACATGACTCCTGTGTTCATTTATTTCTACTGGGACTTCAACGACTACCTGCAGCTGTCGTTCCTGTTCGGCTTCAGGAAGAACGACTTAATCATCTACCTCCTCTTCGGTCTCGTCATTATCCCCTTCCAGATTATCATGGACATCTTCATCTTCAACATTCAGGAGTTGTTCCACGGCTGGAAGGTGTATGAGTACATGAAGTACGCCAGATACCGGTTCAGGCACAGGACGGCGAGGTGGAAGGGCCTGGAAAAGAGCTACGACGAGTCAATCGATTACTCGCTCCGAACAGTTGACCAGCTTTGCTTCTCCTCTCAGTTTTACTTCGTGCTTGGCATCGGCGGCTCCGGCTCGTTCCTTTTCGTGCTGTCGCTCTCCATGATGCTTCGCGTGAACTACAACATGTTTGAAGATATTCTGTTTGGCCTTGTTGTAAGTCTAATGTTGGGACTTTGCATGTTGACACGAAGGATCGCACTATTCCTGGCAGATTTGGTAGGTTTGTGGAAGATCGATAGCCGTCTGGATGACGACATGATCAATGAGGACGACCTCCCAACAGATTTCCAGCTGTTTGGGGATAAGGCGGATACAGAGCGTGACACCGAGGCCTCTGAACGAGGCGAGTTCACGCTAGCGGACCTCACCACAGATTCCTTCCGCCGCAAATTCTTGGAGCATAACCGCATGTGGCTGCTGGATCAATTCGCAGAGTTGCTCACCCCGAGGACGGCGAAGAAGTTCAGGAAGATGGGCGGAAAGATTCGGGGCACGGGAGGATTGTCAGACAGCGACAGCGACGAAGGTGAGAGGGATCGGTTCGAAGGTGACGTCATACTCGCAGACACGAGCGCGCATGTCATGCGTATGTGGCTCCATGAGGCGTCCAAACGAACCGGCGGCGGAAGGATGGCAAGACGCCTGGGACTGTCCGAAACTTCGGACAGCGACATGGACAAGGGACCCAAGTGGCCACCGGCGAAACTCTCGCCCGAGGCTCAGGCACTTGCCAAGGGTTGGCTTGCTGCAGTCAAGGCTGTGCGAGCCGCACGCGGCGACAGGCCCGCAGGAGAGCTCTCCTCATCAGACACGGATACCGACGGGGGTGGTCTGCGCAGCCAGTGGGGCACGCCCGTCGTGTCTCCTGCGTCTGCGGCGCTGGTCAGGGATTGGCTTCAGCGCGCAAGGAAGAAGGTTGGGGAGACGCCGAAAGGCGGCGGGTTGACCTCCTCGTCTGATTCGGGCAGCAGCGACGGCGATCTGGATCGACCGGTGAGCCTCAAACCCACGTCCGCGGTGGTCATGCGTCAGTGGATCGCGGCTGTCCGCGCACGAAGCCGTGGCATCAGCAGTGACCAACTGGTATCCAGGATGCGCTCTGAGTTGAGCAGCTCCAGCGGCGAGAGCGAAGGAGAGACTGGGGGATTTGATGGTCCTGCCAGTATAAGCGCCACGGGTCAGAGTCTGATTCGCTGGTGGCTTGTGAATCTGAGGAGGCGCATGGCTGAAGAAGGCGAGCGGATGATTGCCGAGTCAATTGAACAGGCGCGCTCGCAGCTGCCGCAAGCGCCAACCGGCAACGACGGTTTCCCGGATGACGATGAGTTCACGGACAGCAGCGATGATAACTTTCCCGTCGCGCAAATGAGCACAGATCCAACGTACACGACCAGCGATCCAAACGCAGGTCGCCGCGGAAGCTCCGATGAATCGAACCTTGACTCAAGCGATTAGCAATTTAGAGTAGTTCATAGATGTGGCAAACAAGCTGCGTGAACCCGACTTGGCAACCCGCCAAGTTGTGAGTGAGAACGCAGCAACGCCGCAAAGCATAGTCTTAACATTAGTATGAGTACATGATAGAAAGAGAGAATATTTTGATTCAAAAGAAAGAACAAAATTCATTTCATTACTTGCTGTCGTGCATCTACATTTTCGTTGTGTTTCATCATCATGCAGCGCCAGCAGACTTGGTGATGTCAGTGGCAGAGGTCTTCTTTGTGGAACCGAACAAGGTGCCTTCCGTGTTTGATGTGGAGGCAGAAGTGACGTATCCATTGTCAACCATGAAGTGGTTAAGCTCGAACCAGCCGAATCTTTGGGGGCAGCGCGTGCGGAAGACATGCTCACCGCGTAAGGTGAAGTTCGACGTGTTCTCCTCGGATTTGTCAAATTCAGCCTGCGCGTCTTCCAAATCGATAGTGCGTCTAACCAGGTATCGCACACCAGATGCATTCTGCGCCCAGAGCAAAATCTTGTCGATAGTCGGCGTGGGGACACCGGCTAGTTCGGCGATGCCTCTCAATACCACGAGCCCGAAGGGAACGTCCTCAGTCAAGTACCTGTGAGAGAAGTCAGGGACTAACGGAGCGTTGGCCTCCGGAATTGCGGATCCGTGTTCGTCGTATTTTACACGATGTTTCATCGGATGACGGAGGCCGTGGTAAGCTCGATTGGTCCTCATCATGGTTGCGACGGATCTTTTATCGAGCCCCGGCTCGTCGCCGTAGGAGCGAAGAAACCATTCCACACAGGATCGTGCACTGGAGAGATCGTCAACCAGAACACCGGGGAAAGTGTTTCGGATCTTTTTGCAGACGGCTGAAACTTCATCTGAGATTGCCATCAGCGACTCGCCAGCCTCGTCACTGCATTCCTCGTAAAGCAGGGGCGCCTCCGTGAAAGTATCTCCTTTCCAATCCTTCCACCTGTGGTACATCAGCGTGGGATGCCAAAGACAGTTGATATCCATCAACGTAACACCTAGGAATCCTGATGCAAGTTTGACTGTAGGAAATCGACCAACGACTGTTTGCAACGTCTCTAGAGGGACCTGGACATTCGCTTTCATTAGATTTGGGTAAATTGATATGGCCACGTCCACTGTCTCCTTTGCGCCGAGCACTTCAACTTCTCTTCCGGGCCTCAGAATGCGGCATGCCCAGGGGAGTGTCTCAAAGCCCGCGATAACCACCGGCGCAGTGACCTCAGCCTCGTTTAACGCAGCCCTCGCAGCTAGGTCGAACCCACCTTGAGCAACCGCCGCGCAGATCACCGTGGGTTTGTGTTGCGTGTCCTCTAGCTTCAGATAGGGCGCAATACCCGCGAGGTAGGTGTCGTGCGCGAAGGCGGGGAGGGCAAGTATTATTGCGTCGTATCTGGTGGTGTTTCTGAAAGCTTCCTCGAAGGACGCACAGACCGTCGGCGAGCCGCGGAGGATACCAAATTTTGTCCCGCTGTCATCCAATGGCCAGTTCTTGACGGTAATATGAGGGGCGCGGAGTGTGCGCTGTGTGCCCAGGTGGCTTCTGTCGTGATGGTCGTCGCTCAGGCCGCCTGCTGACAGTCTCTCTGCTTCGCCTGGAAAGGTAGTCAGGAGACACGTATCCACGTGCCTTGCGGCGAGCTGGCCGCCGAAGACGTGTGCCGCGTTACCGCCACCACACACGAGAACTGAGAGGCTCGTCATTCGGTTGGGCGAGAAGGGGTTCGGTGTCGTCGCAAGTGTCCTTTACGCGAGGTGTCCCACGATATGAAAGCAACGACGGAACCTCCAAGAAGCGTGAGCCGCAATGTGAACTGGAATATGCCCTCGTGTCGCATATGTATTTGAGTCACCTTCGAAGATATTTGATAATTGCCAATTGGCGCGGTTTGAAACAGCCTTTCAGTGTTGGGGAATCGATATTCCAAAATCCGAGCTGCCGAGGTAGTTCTCAATTCAAAATCCGTGGGTCTGAACTTCTGGTGAATTCAAACTTTTCCAACGTCCCGGTTCGAACACAACACCGGGCGCCATGGAGGAGCCGGCGGTGACGCCCGCGGCGATGCACGATGACGAGGATGACGAGGATATCCTGGTGGTCAGGCGCCACAAGCGCTCGAGGCCCGTCGCGAAGGACGGCGCCGTCGACGGAAATTCTGACGATACCTCCCCACGTGGTCCAATCGACGCCAGCCAGGCGGACAGCCCCGTCAAGTCCTCCGACGACGAGCAGGCTGACGAGCAGGACGGCCTCCCGGGTAACAAGAAGTTCAAGCTGAGGCGTAAGGGCGCGATAGAGGAGGAGGAGAAGGAGAAGGCGGCGAATGTGCCCGGCGAGATGCCCGACGACTCTGACCTCGAGCTCGACCTTTCCAACGGCGGGGTTGACGAGGAGGAGTACGAGGAGGAGGATGTCGTATACGGCTCCGACGACGAGGAGGGCCAAATGGAGGTCATGCTGAAGCAGAAGGGTACTCTCGACGGCTTCGGCATCGACGACGACGCCGCGGACGGCTCCGGCGAAGACGACGAGTCCGATGAGTCGGATCTGGAAGACTCCGAAGATGAGCGTGAGCTGCAGGATGAGGTGGAGAGGCTCAAGGCCGAGGCCGCCAAGCGCACCGCTGAGGCCGCCAAGGCTGCCAAACCCCTCCCCGAGAACGAAACCGAGGAGGAGCGTATTGAGCGCGAGAAGGCCGAGACCGCCGAGGCGCAGCGCGAGATTATGCGCGAGGCTGGCAAGCGTGCGCACTTTGCCGGCTACCACCAGGTTCCTGACCGCGATCCCTTCGCCTACCGCAAGATCTTCGCGGCGATCAGACAGATGAAGGACTCGCTCAACCTCCCGCCGCCCCCGCCGTCTCCCGAGGTGTCGGACGACGAGGACGCCGGCGCGTTCGACGGCGAGGTGGAGGACGAGGACGGCGACCTCACCGACGACGAGGAGGAGGCGGAGCTCGACTCTCAGGCGGGCGACGACGAAGATGAGCCTGCAAACAAGAAGATGCCCGAAGAGGAGGAGAAAGAGGAGGAAGTTGTGGTGCTCGACGTTGACGATGAGGACGATGACCTTGGGTACGATCAGGACGCGCTGAGCAAGATGCTGGCGGAGGTGCAGGCCAGGGCGGCCGAAACCAAGGCGAAGGCGGTGGCCGAAGCCCAGGCTGCCGCCGCAAAGGCGCAGGAGGAGCCTGATGCCGAGCCCCCCGTCGTCGACTTTGACGACGAAGAGACCATCCTCCGCGAGAAGGCGGCGCAGAACCTTCGCGAGAAGCGCGAGGCTGCCAAGGAGACTCTCAATCCCGAGGAAGAGGAAGAGGAGGGAGAGGAGGCTGAATCCGAGGATGATCTCAGCGAGGAGGAGGTGGTGGAGATGACCCGCAAGGAGCGCCTCCGCCAGCTCAAGGCGGCCAAGAGGTTCTTCAAGGCTGACGCCAAGGCTGCAGAGCGCGCGGCCCGCGGTGAGGTTCTCGAAGACGAGGCCGAACTCTCCGAGGATGGCGGCCACACCGACGACGAGGAGGAGGTCGAGGTTGAGGTGGGCGACGGCGAGGAGCGGGTGATTCGCAGGATCCGCGCCAAGCGGGGCGACGGCCTCCTTGACCGCGAGGAGCTCGAGGAGATGGTTGACTACATCGACTTCAACGAGTCCAAGGACGATGACGAGCGACGCGCCGCCAAGCGTGCGGCTGCGCACGCCAGGTTCGAGGAGGAGAGGGACGAGGAGGATCTCAGGAAGATGCAGGAGGCGCTCAAGAACGGTTTCCGCCGCCCCAACAAAAACGGGGGCTACGACGATGGACCCGACTACTGGCAGCGACGCATGAGGCAGCGGGAAGAGGGCGACAGCGAGGGAGAGGAGTTCGACATCGACATCCCCGACCGCGCCTGGGAGCACGTCGAGCTCTCCGACGACGACGACGGAGAGTGGGCCGAGCGCGCTGAACGGCGCAAGAGGGTGGCCGCCGCCCAGGAGGCTGCCAAGAAGGAGCGCGAGTCGCAGCGCGAGAGCCAGGGCCTGGACTCGCAGGACGTGGACGAAGATTCGCAGCTCCCCAGCGCCAAGGACTTTGGCTTCCTCGGCTCCCAGGACTTCAAGAGCATGATGGCTGCTGGGAAATCCCGAAGGCGCCGCGTCGGCGTCGGTCTTGCTGCTGCGGCGATGGAGACCCAGGCGTCCGCGGGCAGCCTCCCCTCGCACCCGTCGGCGTCCATGCCCGCGCCCGCGCCCAGGCAGGTCAAGGCACCTCAAGGCCTCGACCGCACGAGCTCGTCCATGTCCTTCCTCGGCAAGAGCGGCGGCGGGAGCAGGTCCAACCACGGGTCCAACGGCCTCTCGCGCTCCTTCTCACTCGGCGACCGCGGCACTTCCCGCTCGTTCGTGTTCGGCGGCGGCGGGGACTCGCTGTCCATGTGGGAGAAGGACGCGGAGGAGAACGGGACGGCACCCGCGCCGACGGTGCTCGCCGAGCTTGGCGGCAGCGACAACGCCAACTTTGGCTGGGCGCCGCGTGAGGCCAACACCAAGCCCGCCACCAAGTCCAAGCTCAGCGGAAGCCAGAGCTTGTTCGGGATGCTGCAGGCGTCTCAGGATTGGGACGAGCAGGTGCTCACCAGATCCGATTCGCTCACGGAGGCGGTCAAGGCGGCTAAGGACATCAAGCTGCGCCCTGCGATGCCCCGATGAGCGTGACTTTGGTCTGATGAGGGCAATACGAGATCTTTTCTCACGACTACGGGATAATAATTGAGTTGTCTAATCGAGCTATGGTTTGACCCGTCCGGGTTCTCAGTCCAATCCGCGTGCTACCTTCACTCCGCCACCGCGAAAGAATCGTCCCCGGTGAGCATCGCCTCCACGTCCGCGTCGGTCTCGATGGAGACAAGCTCGAGAGTAACGTTTAGGTCTTGATTTGGTGGGATCAGACCAGGCAGGCCGGTCCTGCCGAAGGCCAGGTTTGCTGGGAACGTCGTGGTCGCCTTCTCTCCCACGCTCAGTTGTGTTACCGCCTGGTCCCATCCCTTCACGACCTGCCCGCTCGCTACCCTGAACCGGAACGGGGTCTTGCGCTTGTACGAGTTGTCCACCTCTCGCCCGCTGCTGAGCCTCATCGTGTAGTGGACAGAAACGTTGTCGCCCTTCTTCGGGTAGTTCTTCCCGTCGCCCGCGCGCTCGATCTGGAGCTCGAGCGTGGGCGGCATGGTGAGGAGATTTAGAGTGAGCGACGACGGTCGCGCGCCGTGCCGGGTCGCCCTCGCGCCTCTCCTTACTGCCGGGAGAATGTGCCAAAACAGGAAAATCGAGAACGGGCTGGCGGGCGATTTGTGGGCATTATTTTTGTGGACTCGTTGAAGCAGGTTCGCTGGCGGTAAAAAAGGAACCCGGACAGGAATCACTGGGCAAAGATGCAAGGAACTCACAGGTTGCTGGACGAGGGGCACCGAATTATTTTTTACTTCGCATTCGCCCACGCGATGCACGGTTCCGTTACAAGTCAAGCGGCCGCTAGTCGGCCGCGTTCCTCTATCGAAGCCCACACATCGCAGGGCAAAACCCCCTCCTCTGAGTTCCAATGTACCTATAAACCACCGCTCTACATCTCGAGTTCCTTGCCAACGAAAGGCTTGGCGAGGCCGGACTCGTCCTCGTCCTTGGGGTTGTGGATGGTGACGGTATCGGGGATGGGAGTCTTGGGGCCGGTGCGGCCCTTGGGGTCCCAGTCAAGCATGATTTTAACCTTAACGCCGACGCAGCCCTGGCGGAGGAGGACGTGCAGGCACGCGGATTCGATGTACTCCCTGACGGGGTTACCGGACGAGATCATGTATCCGTCCTTGAACTTCATGGCCTTGCCACGCTGACCGCGGAGCTTGCCGGACACGACAACCTCGGCACCCTTGGCGCCGTTCTCCATGATGAAGCGGAGGACACCGTAGCACGCGCGGCGCACGGCGAGGCCTCCGAGGAGCTTGTACCTGAGAGACTCAGCCTGGGCGATGGCGCAAAGACCGCGGTTGGCAACCTTCTCGGCGTAGAGCTCGACGGAGCCCTCAGCGAAGCCGAAGCGCTTCTGGACGAGGGAGGTGAGCTCGCGAATGCGGCGGCCCTTCTCGCCGAGCACATTCTGGGTGCGGGTAGCGCGGATGATGATCTCGGTGCGCATGGGGGTCACGCGGACCTCGACGCCGGAGTAACCATCCTCGGCGAGCTCACGGATGAGGAGCTCGTTGAGCTCGGCGAAGAAGACGCCGTCCGCGACGAACTGTTGGAAGGGAGGCGGAGAGGAACGTGAAGGTCAGCGGGGTGCGCTCGAGCTCGTTGGAGTAAAAAAGCAGAAGCGCGGGTGGTGGTGGAAAACCCTAGAAAAAGCCGGACGTCGATCGAGCGCCCGGGGCGCCAGTCGCGACCATGACGACGACGTCTTGGATCCACGACGATCGTCTCGACATCATTGGTATCGCGTGGGAGGTATCCGTCGCGAAATCGACGCATCAACGCGCTCAGGAACCCCCTAGCGCCCGGCAGAGACTGCGCTGCGGGCCGCAAAACCCTGTTTGCTACCCGAACGCCGGTCATCGCCGGATGCGCCCCGCAGCGACGCGCTTCGCGCATCGCTGACACGCTCTCATCGGCACGTGTTCAGTGTACACACCTTGCGCTTCTTGGAGATGTTGCCGGAAGACATGTTGGCTTGCTGTGTCTGCTGTGGCGCAGGGTAAAGAGACCAGCCACGTTGGGCGGATGAGGTCCATATTATTTCCCTCGCTTCAAGTCTCCGGCTGCACTTGCCATGCCCTTCTTTTCTTTTTGGTTATATCCCTAACTACTTGGCTGTGCGATTTAATGGCTATTATCGATTTTTCACATCACGCGTCAGTCACAAAAAGATATGATTCGTAAAAGTACTGTCCATGTGAAAGTAAGTGTTAGTGCTACTGTCCAAGCGTGGCCCGCTGCACTTCGGGAGAGCTGGGACTCCGAGTCGATGGAGAGCTTCCAGCAGGATGCGCTTCGCTTCGGATGCCTCCGCGGGTTCAAGCACATGTCCTTGCGCCCGCGCGGCAAGGAGGAGCTCCTCGTGACCGTTCATCACAGGGACGACGCCCTCGGGCCGTGGATGACGGCACCCCGGCCCAGACAGCGCGACTTCTCGGTCGACGACGACGAACCCGAGAGCCCAAGGGCCAAATCCAAGAGGCGCGCCGACTCCACTGCGCCCTAGTTTATCCACTCGTGCTTTGCCCCAACCCCAAACTCGACCCCGGGACCTTCCATCCGGGCGGTGGATGACGAGACCGAGTTCATCTTAAATTGCGCAAGGGCTCTGAGGGTGCGAACCAACGCACCGCCTGATGCGACGAGATGCATACTTTCGACCGACACCGCCCCGCGCAGGAAATCCCCGGATATGCCAGTATCCGCCTGCATCGACGTTTCCCTCGTTGCCCTCGCTCATCGCCCTCATCACCGACCATATCCGCAGGGAGGCAAAGATGGCTGACGACGAGAATGAGCCCGTGTCACCTCGCGCGCGGCCCCGCAGGACCGAGGTCCAGGCCGAGGATCTTACCACCTCCCCGTCCCGTCCCAAGTCCGCGACCGCTGATGCGTCCACGTTCCTCATAGGCGCGTACGCGAAGTACGATCGACCGTACGTGTGGCTCCGGGAGGGAGGCCGGATCAGATCCGACGGTACGGGCGCAGATGACCTTCCCCTCGACCTCAACACGCTCAGGGTGAACGCCCGCAGTGGGGAGCCCGCGGGGTTCAGCGCAAGAGTGTGGGACGTGGCAGAGGAACTGGTGGGGATGAATGTTTTTCCAACTCCACCCAACACGTTCGCGGTGGATCATGGCGCGATCAAACGGATGGAGGCGGGGGAGAGGTTTCTCGCCGCGGGCGCCATGGTTGGATTTTTGCACGACATCCTAGAGGCAGGGGCGAGGCGGGGGGTTTCGGGGCGGGACGGGAAGGCACGCGGGGAGGTCTTCGTGGCCCTGGTGGAAGAAGATATCGACAAACTGGTGGCGGCGCACCTCGTAGAGGTGCCCCAGGCACTTTTGGATCGCTCGCATTAGAACTTAGAATTTGATAAACTGCGTCGGCGCGAACCCCTTGGACTCTGTCTACGCCATGGCAGCGGCGAGTTGCTCCGTCAGCCTGTCCACCTCCATTCGCAGCCCCTGCACCCTATCCTTGAGCTCCTCATTTTCCTCGCTCGTCTCCCCCATCAGTTCGAGCGCGTCGATGTGCCTCCCCTCCAGCTCCTGAAGCTCCGCCCTCAGCTGCCTGGGGTCGCCGGCTTCGTCCATGAGCTGGGTCTGTCGCACGAGTTCGTCCGACAACGCGCGCTCGGACGCCTCGAGCTGCTTCACCCTGTCCTGAACGATCGTGTTCTCCACCTCTTTGATCCTGATCTGGCGCTGGAGCTCCTCGGTGGCTCGCATCACGGCGAGCTCCGCCCCGCCCGAACCGGCGGTGTTGACGCCCCGCGCGGCTCGGTCCAGCGCCGCCTGAACGGTGTCTCGTTCGCCATCCCGGGAAGTTTTGGCCCTGTTCGCCGCCCTGACCTCCTCCTCGCGCTCCTCCAATTTTTTCGTCGCGTCCGTGAGCTTGTCTTTGACCTCGGCGAGGCTGGACTCGAGCTCGAGCCTCTCGCGCTCCCACGCCGCCTTGGCCGCCTCCAGCTGGCCCCTCTCCTCGGCGAGTCGCTGCTTCAGTCGGCCCTCGCGTTCCCTAGCCTGGTCCTCCAGCGCGCGAAGCTTCCCTTCCTGCGCGGCGGCCGCCTCCGTCGCCGCCTCACCCCTGGCGCGTTCCTCCGACAGTTGCTGCTCGCGTTCCTGGAGCCTCTTCCTCGCGGCGTCCGCCTCGGCCCTCGCTCGGTTCGCAGCCGACTCGGCGTCGCGTACCCGGGATTTGGCGTCGGCGGCGTCCTCCGCCGCCGCCAGCTGTGCCGCCGTCGCAACCTCCGTCGCTTCCTCGGCCGCGGCCACGCGCGCGAGCATGACACGCTCTGCCCCCGACCACGCCTCGGCGCGTTCGCTCTCCTGCGCCCTCATGGTCTCGATCTGACGAAGCAGGGGGCGGGTGCTCTCGGGGAGGCGCTGCGCCAGTTCCTCGTGCCGAGCGTCGGATTCTTGCAACCTCTGCTCGGCGTCCCTCAGATCCTCCGCCAGGCGCTCTTCCCTGGCCGCGGCCTTCTCGGATGCCCGCGTGAGCGCCTGCTGGAGCCCCTCGACTTGCTCTTTGAGGGACTCGATGGACTCCTCGGCCTCCTTGAGTTGTTTCCCGAGCGTTTGGCGCGCCGCCGAGTCGGTCGCCGCCTCCGCCGCCGCCGCCGCAGTCTTGGCGCTGGTCAGCTGCTGAATGTAGTACGATTTCTGCTCATCCAGTTCCTTGGCTGCCCTCGCCATCGCAGACTTGAGGTCTGCCTGGAACTCGGTCCGCTTGGCCGCGACAGCCTGCTCCACGAGGTCAGCCTGCTTCTCCTTCAGGTCCTTGATCTCCTTTGCCCGCTCGCGGAGGCGCATCTCCATCTCCATCTGTTTCTTCGAAAGGTTCTCGCCCTCCTCCATGACCTCCTGAATGATCGCGTCCTTTTCCTTGAGCAACATGGCGTTGTCTCCGCTCTTCTCGTACTGTCTTTTCCACTGGTCGCGCTCCTTAATGGCCTGCCCCGTCGCGTGCTCCGCAGCGGCGAGCTCATCTCGAAGTTCATTCAGCGCCAGCTCCAGCTCGGCCGCTGCGGTAGCCTTCGAGGCACTTTTGAGCAGCTGCACCTCGCGGGCGTTCAGGGTCTCGCGCGTGACCGCCAGCTCAGCCTCCAGCGCCTCGATCCGCGCGGCGAGGGAATCGGACTCCGTCGGTGGCGCGGCGCTCGGCTTGGGCTCCGGCGGAGTTGGGTGGGATCGGGGCGGAGCCGCATCCTCGGCGGGGGCGGGCTCGTCCGCGTCCTCTGCGGGGGCGGGCTCGTCCGCGTCCTCTGCGGGGGCGGGCTCGTCGCTTGACGCCTCGTCCATCCGCGCCTCCTTCGGGACGATCTCCTCTTTGGCGACCTGCGCGCCGGCCGCGTCGGCGTCATCCCTACCCTTCGCATCGTCCTTTGGGGATCGGGGTGCCGGTGTCGGGGCCGGCGGGGTCGCGATTTTATCCCCGTCGCGCTTTCCGCCCGTTTCCGGCACGGCCGCGGGAGTTGCAGGAAAGGTGGGTTTAGGGGCGACGGTCTCGGCCTCGTCCTTCGGCTCGTCGGCCGCGTCTCCCGTCATCCAGCCCAGGCCCACGTCTTCCGAGGATTTGGGGGACGCCGCCGCCGCGACGGTGGCACCCACCGTAGCCGCGCCCGCTGCCGCCATCGCGACCTCGTTGGCTTCCATTGCTTTGTACTCCCGCTCCACCGTCTCCTCCATCTCCTTGACCATGGTGCTGGCCTGCTCCGACAGCGAGTTCACCGTGGAGGAAATATCGATCGATTGCGCGCTCTCCATCACCGCATTCAGTTGGGACGTGACGTCGATGGAGTTCAGGGTGGAGGTAATGTCCAGGTTCCCCACGCCCCAGTCGGAACCCCATCCCCATCCCGAAGACGACTGGTCGCCCTCCTTACTCATGAGGACTTCCGAGCGCCCGAGCGTCTGACCCAATCATTCTTTCAGGACTTGAGCTGAGAGCTGCTCAGGGGATCAGTTGCGTTTCTGATTGCGTATCGAGGTGGCATTATGGCGGGTGCACCTCAGGTGTCCCAATGGGGCCTGGATCCCCTTTTCTTTTCGCACCCTAAGCTCGCGATCCGTGAGCTGGTCGGGGGTGAGGACGTATGGGTCCCCGCGCCGGAAGGGAACGGAGCGGTGCACCTGTATCGGGGAAGGCCGGTTCGGCGGTGTGAGATGTTGGGTTGCGTCGTCTCGTTGAACCAAAAGCCGGGCAAGACGGTGTTCACGCTCGACGACGGCACGGGTTGCGTGGAGTGCGTGGTGTGGATGGGCATGGACGAGACCGGGACCGCGGGAGGCGGCGGGACGGACGGAACTGTGGGCGCCGACGCGTTCGGGGTGGACCCGGACGGACTGCGGGTCGGGGCGCTGGTGCGGATACAGGGGAGGATGACCATGTACCGGGCGAAGTGGCAGTTGGCGGTGAACGCCCTGCAGTGCTGCAAAGATCCGAACGAGGAGATTCTATTCTGGGTCGATTGGGTGAGGGCGGGGGAGGACATAGAGGCTGGGCGAGTAGCGCCCCGGACGGACCCAGGCAAAAACGAGCAACAGTAGCGAAACATGACAGTGGTTTGAATAGCAACGCGTCGCCGAGGCCGGGGCGCTCCACTAATCCTCATCGCTGTCGTCGTCAATCACGGCTCTCCTCCTCTTCTTCGCGGATTTACGGCCCTCCTCCTCCTCATCGGGTTCGTCCTCCTCGGGTGGCGCCTCGTCCTCCTCGTTGTCGTCCTTCTTTGCCTGTGCACGCTTCCGCTTGATTGCCTCCATCGCCTTCAGAGCCCTTGCCTTTTCATCCTCCTCCTCCTCCTCCTCCTCCTCCGCCTCCTTCTCGGGGGATGCCTCCTTCTTGGCATCGACATTGGCATTTGCGTCGTCGTCATCATCATCGGTATCCGATGCGAGTCCCGCGGCTTTGAGTCTCGCCTTTGCATCCTCGTTGGGCTCGTCCTCATCCGTCTCCTTGTCATCCGCCTCCTCCTCATCCTCCGAGTCGGAGAAGAGGCCAGTCGCCTTGAGCCTGGCCTTCTCCTCCTTGGTCATGGGCTTGGGGTCGGGCACGAGGATATCGTCGTCGTCCTCGTTGTACACCGTCTCGTTCTTGGTCGCCTTACCCGTGCCCTTCCTGCCCTTCTTGCCCCGCTTGGGCTCCCCCTCTTCCATCCCCGCCAGAATAGCCTTCTCCTCCGCCTGAGACTTGAGCCACTTCTCCTGGTTCTGCTTGAACCTCTCCTGCGCGGCGGCCGCGGCAGCCTCCGCCGCCTTGCGCTCGAGCTCCTTGGCAGCCGCAGCCTGCGCGAGCGCCACGGCGCGAGCCTCTTCCGCCTTCTTTCTCGCCGCCGCCTGCGCGTCGCGGCGGGTCTTGAGGGCGTCCTCCTCAGCCTTAGCCGCCTCGAGGTGCGGCTGCGAGTCTGTCAGCGCCTTGTTGCAGAACTGGATGTGCATCCCGAGGCGCTTCTTGTCAATGCCAATCTCCTGCGCCAGGGACTTCTTGCCCTCCTTCTGCTTGTCAGCCTGGAGCACCGCTTGGATCTGCTGGAAGAGCTGCAGCGCGAGCTTGAAGTCCTCGATGGCGTTGAGCACCTGCGCCAGCCTGCCTTCGCCCTCGCCTTGCTGCTTCCCCTTCTCGGCTCCCTTGAGGGTGCGGTTGAGGGTCCTGTGCGCGTGCTCCTGGTACACGTACGCGAGGTTGAAGCGAAGCCTGTGGTCCCAGGGCGCGACGTGAAGCGCCCTCTTGAGCGTAACTTTGGCTTCCTCCATGTTGTTGGCCTCGTAGTGGTTCCTCGCCTGGTAGAGCGCCACACGGGGGTCCATGCCAAAGAAGAACCGCTGCTGTGCCTGTTCGTAGTTTCTCGCGGCGGCAACGTAGTTCCCCTTGGCCATCTGGATGTGTCCCTGGTTGATCCAGATGTCGGGGGATGTGAGCATGTCCTTGTTGGCGTTGGCGTCCGAGTCTTCCGTGCCGTCGTCCTTGGAGTGGTCTCCGCCGCCGAGGCTCATCAGGCCCTCCGCGACCATCTGGAATGTTGCCTTGGCCTCGTCAATCTTGCCCTTCTCAGCGAGCAGGATACCCAGACCGTTCGCCGCGTACAGGTTGCTGCCACTCTTCTGCAGGGCCTTGGTGTAGTATAACTCGGCCTGCTTCAGGTGCTCCTTCTCCAGGTTCCTCCATTTCTCGCGCTCCGGGCCAGATTTGACCAGCTTGGCGCCCGCCTGTGCCTTGACCGCCTGGTAATACGCCGCGTTTGCAGATGAGATCAAAGCGTACTCATCGCTGGTGTGGGTCACCGGGTCGGTCTTTCCCGCGGCCGCCCTTCGCGCGGCGTCCTCTACGGAGAGCTTCTTGGGCATCTCTCTGAGGCGCTTGAACTGTTCCTGGGCCTCCTTGTACTTCTCCTGCTTCATAAGCAGGTAGCCGATATAAGCAACCGCGTCAACATCATCGGGCCTGCGCTCGGTGGCCTCCTTGGCGAGCTCCATGGCCTTGTCAAAGTCCTCCTGCCTGGCCGCCATAGCCGCGCGACGCAACAGGCACTCTGTCATACCTTCATTAGCGTCTAGAAGGTCGCCGTACCGGTCATTCGCTTCTTTGACGTAGCCAAAGTCCTCGTCAAGGTGCGCGAGGTTGAATGCGATGGGCTGCGCGGATTTCGCCGCATTCTTCCTCTCATTCTGCGCGTCCAGCTGCTCGCCCGTCTTCTTACCACCCTCCTCGGCAGCTGACGCCTCGAGCGCGCGCAGGAACAGAGATTTGGCCTTGTCGTAGTTTTTACCCGTCATCGCGCACAGAACCGCGCAGTTGTTGAGAAGCGCTGCGGGGGCGTCGGGTCCCTTGCCATTCCTCGCGCGATCCCCGAAAATCTTCACAGCCATCTCGTATGCACCCAGCGCGCCGATGTAGTCGCCTGAGGCCAACAGGGCATCGCCCAGCTCGAGCCTGGATTCCAGATCGGTGGGATCGGCCTCGACAACCTTCTTGAGGATCCTCGCCGTCTCCTTGTCTCGCCCGGCGCCAGCCCCAAAGGTACCGACAGACACGAGCCCCGCACCACCCGCCGCCGCAGCCGCCGCATCCTGCTTACGCCTCAGATGACCGTAAAGCTTCAGCACCGGGACGCTGTCCGGGTAGGCGGCGTACGCCCGCTCCGCGTACAGCATCGATGACTTGTGGTCCCCCTTGGTCAGGTACACCTGCGCGAGTCCAAACGCGGCGGCGGCGAAGGACTCGTCCATCTGCACGGCGGCGGTGTACATCGCCTCTGCCCGATCCAGCTTACCGTCCTGGTGGTGCAGCCTCGCCCTCACGTACGCCGCCTCGGCGCGGAGCCTCGGGGTGGCGAGCTCATTCGTGGACGTGCCGCGGACGAGCTTGTCCGTGAGGTGGTCCACCGAGGCTCCGTCCTTCTTGATCAGAAAGTGCTGCGCCAGCGCAACATTCACCGCTGGGTGATGCGGATCGGCGTTGAACGCGCGGCGCAGCAGCTCCAGGCCCCTCTGCACCGCCGCGGTGTACGTCTCCGCGGCAGCTTCCATCTTCTCCTCGACGGAAGCCGTGTCGGTGTCTTCGTCGCCGCCGTGGAGCAGGGACTCGGGCACGGGCGTAAACTCGTTGAGCTCGCATTGCGCCAGGCCGAGGAGCGCATCCGGGTTCTCCGGCTCGAGGTCAAGAGCCCTCTGGAACGCCAGCCTGGCATGTTCGAAATTGCCGAGCCTGAGATTGCACGCGCCGATACCCAGGCGCACGCCCGCGTCCGCGCCGGGGTGCATTCGCAGGGCCCTCTTGTACCATTGCAGGGCGTCCGCGACCTGATCCCTCTTGAAGAGCAGAATCGCCTTCCAGAGCATCGGGCCTATGTTGTCCTTGCCACCATCCTTCAGGCCGCGCGCCTCGTCCAGCAGCTTCTCCGCGTCGATCGCGTTCCCCTTCGCAAACTCTAGGTGCGCTCTCGCGACGCACGGCATCTGCTCTCTGTCCTCCCTCCGCTTGTGCTGCCACAGAAGATCCGCCTTATCGATCAGCTTCTCGGCTTTCGTGAGGAGTTCCACGCGGTTGATCTGGTCGCTCTCGCCCTTAGCGATGTTGACGTAGTAGGACGCGAGCGTGCAGAGGATGCAGCTGCGCTCGTACTGCGAGTCGGGATAATACTCCTCGATCTCTGTTGAAAATCAAGGGAAACGGTTTCGGGGTCGGGGTCAGGGAAGGGGTTCGGGTCGCACGCGTTGGCGCGGATTAGGGATTCGCTCGTCTGATCGGATTAGATTTTCCAGGGTCCGCGAGCGCGATCGCGGTTGGGAGGCGGAGGGACGGGGCGAGAGGACGCACCGTCCTCCGTCGCGTTACTCAGGATGGCATGAAAATTTTCCTCTTTGCCCTGCTGCAAGTACGCCTTGGCGATGTCGAGCCAGATGTCGAGCGGCGCGAACTCCTGCTGCAGCAGCACGAGCACCTCGCTGGGGTCGTCGGGAAGATCGTCGACGGGAAGCGCGACCGCCTCCTCCGTCTGGCCGATCGGGACGTAGATGATATCCCGGACGCCATTTTCGGTGTCCATCATCGCCATCGCCGCGGTGCCCCTCGCAGGAACCGTTCAAGGCGCACGCTTTGAGGAGCGAACGCGCCGGCGCCTTTACCTCGCTTTCGCGGGCTAAAAATTCCATTTCAGTCGTCGAATTCGGAGAAGGCTATGGTTATGCAGTTAAGTCTGAAATGCTAAACATGAATGACCACGTCAACTGATCGACAGTGACATTATTTTTGAAGTTTGCCCTTATTTCATATTATTATTGACTTGAGGGCACTTGTGGGTCCCCGGGTCATGTCGGTAAAGCCCCACCTCGTCTACCCTGCGCCTGCGCTCACTGGTTCGTCACCTTGCCTCGCCGTAAAAAGTCACAGAACGTGTCGCTGTAGCCGGGCATCTTCGCGATGCCCGGGAAGTAATTAATGTCCACGACGAGGTATTCGTCGCTGTCGCCGCCAGCCCTGATCATGTCAAAGTTGAACATCTGCAGCTTCAGGTTGTCCCTCAGCCCCAACGCCAGGGTCTTGATGAACCCCTCGTCCGGTGGCTGAATCAAGGCGCCGTTGTCCCTGCTCCCGTTCTCCCCAACCGCGCCCAGTTGCACCGTGGGTTCCAGCTTGAAATCCGGGTTCTGATTCGCCATCAGCCGATAGTGCTCGCGCGGGTCGTTAACGTCGGAGCCCACGTCGGTGGAGTCGTCGCTGCCGTACCTGGATCCCCACGAGACGCGAGTGGCGGCAAGCGCCGACGGCCTGGTGTTCGGAGAGGCGCCTGTCGGGTTGGCGCTTTCGCGTGACACCCTGATGGCTCTGTTCGACTCGGAGCTGCCGTCCTCGCCGCCGTCGAAACTGTTGATGGAATCTCCGGAGCCCACGGTTGACATCGTCAGGTGCTTGCCGAGTAAACTGCCGATGCTGCTCATCCCCGTTTGGTCCGAGTCAAGCGATGACAGCTGCAACTTTCTCTTCTCCTCGTCGCTCAGCCTGTCGCGCCAGCTGGTTTCACCGTCGTGAGCTCCCCCCTTGAAGCACGACACCCTCGGGATCTGCTGCGCTCCCGTGAAGCTGTGAAGACCGGACTCATCGTCATCGCTCTCACCCTCGCCTCCGGATTCGTCCTGATCGTACCCGTCATCACCGGCGCGTTCGGGAGACCCCCCGGTCCCGTCACCTTCGCCGGCCCGTCCGCGAGCCAGCTTTGCACCCTGCCTGGTTGCCGTGTCTTTGGCCGCCGCCGCCGCCAGCCTCGCGTTCGCCAGCGACGACGCCTTGGCCTTAGCCCTTCGCCGAGAGCTCTTCTTCGCGCCGCGTAAATCGGGAAGCGACCGGCGGATGGTGCTGGTCACGACGTCGCCCACCACGTACACCTTGAACAGACAGCCGCCGTGGTTCACGTACTCCTGCATGACGCACGGTGGCGCCAGCCCCGGAACCCCTCCCGATGCCACCGTGACGAGACCGTCCTGGTCGTGGATGATTGCCACCCTGTGCGAGTCGCTGCTGCCATCCGCGCGAATGGACTTGGCCAGGAGCGGGAGCTGTAATCCCGCGGCGTCAACCTGCCGCCTGACCTCCTCCGCCGTTCCCGGCGCGCACACGATCTGCCGCGGCGCGCGTACCGACGGACCACTCGGTTCCCCCTCGTCGTCCACCGCTTCTCCCCGATCGAACGCGTGTTTCACCTGATCCACGGCGTCCAGCATGGTATCGCGCTGCGTGATCTTTTGCACCGCGGATGGCAAGTCGACGACGCGGCAGCTGGTGAACTCCCTCGCGTACTTCTCCACGCGTTCGTCCCACTGACGCTTATGCGGCGAACTAGCGGGTACCTTCTGCAGTATGACATCGTACGGGTGTCCAGTCTGTTTCAGGAAGTAAGGGTGGTGTCAGTCGGAAACAAAATACCCGTCAGAAAGAATATTTCGCCAGCATGAGTTCGTCCAAGTATCCATGACCGAGGCGGGACTGCGCACCTGAGACTCGATTGGGAGTCGAGGATCGATGGGCACGAAGTATACGCCTTGAGACCTGCGGAACGAGTCGGGGCGGATCGAGTTCAGAGGTGAAAGCCCCATCGTGGCGCGCGATACGGGGGATCCGGCGACTGTCGCCGAACGGGTCTGGAAATATTCCCCGAGGAAAAGGGAGAGCGAAAGACGCGTCAGCCGCCGGGAGGTATCGGCGACGCGCGTGGACCGACGTCGTCCTATCGCGCACCTCGCGTGCGCCAGGAGCTCAGGGCTAAATAAGCTTCTGCGCTTCTTCTCTGTCAGCGCGTAGCCGACGAGCACTTCCTCACCGCCCCTGCTCGGAGCCGCCGCCGCGTCGACGGTTGTGCCCTCGCGCTCCCCCATGGATGCCGACGCCGTCTGACTCCTGTCTCCCACTTGACCCCGCCGTCCCCCGCAAAAGGTGGCAGCCGCTCTCTCTATTGTCCTCTCCGCGCCGACGGCTTAGGGACGCTTCTGCGACCCTTCGTGCCGCCGCGTGCGCGGACAATAGTGAAGCACCGCATCCGTCGCTTTTTTATTTCCTGATCTTTGACGCACCGCTTTTACAGTCTCAAACGGCTAGTCGAGGCCGAATTGCACTATTCGGGTTGATCTTCTGAGTGCCCGCATGTGCGAAATGAGGGACGCGTTTCCGCCTGAGCAGAAAACTCATATGATACTTGTACCACCTGACGGGCGCGAAATCACGGACGCGTCCGAGCGGTCCGAGAGGTGCTCTTGCCCGTGTGAGACGAAAACGTTGCTCGTTCAACACCCGCGCCTCAAGCCATCTCCGGGGCGCGGGGCGACGGGGCGGAGGCAAGCGAAGCGATGTCGGACGGGGGCGGAGGTACCGGTCACACGGCCGGGTACGAACCCGTCCGCGGGGCGGAGGATACCGGCAGCTTCGGCCTGGGTAGCCTCACGAGCTTCCTCAGCAGTCAAGCCGGGGCGGTGGAGTCGCGCGCGAAAGCCGTCGCTTCCGCGGTGCGATCCGCAACCTCCGCCGACGCGCGGACCGCCGCGTCTTACTCCCTCCGAGATCGGGCGAAGGAGATCGACGCCATGTTCAGGATCGACCCCGAGGAGGCGAGGGCACGCGGCGGCATCGCGGGACTCGTCCACTCCTGCGAGGTCGCCCTGGATCGATACGACGCGACGCACGCGCACCACCTGTCGCGCATGGAGGCCGCAAATGCGCTCGCCGAGGACGTCCGGACAAGACTGGAGCGTAGTCGCGCGTCCTGGACGGAGCTCGAGCGCGAAACCAGCACCCTCTCCGACGTCACGGACTCGGTTTGGAAACTGGGCGCCGACGTGAACCGAGTGTGCGCGCTGCTCAAGGAGACGGAGGACATGCTGCTGGAGGCGGAGGTTGCCATCAAGCTGGACGAGGTGTACGCCAGGGACGCGGAGACGCGACTGTCCAAACGGGCCGCGGAGATTGCGCGCAGGGAGGAGGTGGAGCGGATGGAGCGCTTCCGAGAGGCAATCGCCGCGCAGGCGCAGACCAACCAGGTCGCGCAGCGCTCCAGGCAGGAGATTGCGCTCGAGGAAGAACTTAAGCGCGACCTGGACGTCATACGAAAGTCGGCGAGGAAGCAGGCGAAGCGGGAGGGCAAATCGGGGTTCACGCCGGAGCGACCCGCCCCTGAGGACCACTTCGGGTTGCTGGCAAAGGACGTGAGGAAAACCAACAATGACGTGGATGACACGCCGATTGGTCCTAAGCGTGGGAGCCTCGCGGCGGCGGCAGCGGAGCTCGACGTGGCGGGTAGCATGCGCGGGTCGATAAATCGGGACCTGGATGATTTCCTGGAAGACGACGACGACGAGGAGGAGGATGGCGGCGGGGACATTGTCGGGGAAAAGTCAGAGCGGCTCTACACCGTGTACGGGCTGAGGCGACAGGCGGACGCCACCCAGGCGGCCACGTCGGATGCCAAAGAGAGCGGCGCATCGTCCTGGTTGGCATCCACCGCGGAGGCGGTCGGCCTGGCGCGGAAAAAGGAGAAAGACGACGGGTCGGTCGTGGTGAACTTGAGGGCGCCGCTGACGACCATGGGCGCGGGCGATGACGTATTCGTCGACGAGATGCCGGGCATAAAACCCAAACCGAATACCAAATCGGAAGATGCGGCGACAACGGAGAAACCCGAAGTACCGCACGAACCGGGTGTCGGAGAGCAGATGTCGGAGCAGGTAAGCGCGGCCGCGGCTGCTGCGGCGGCGCGCGCGGAGGCCGCCGCGGCTGCCGCGAGGGCGCAGGCTGAGGCAGCCGCCCACGCAGCCGGTGAGGCGGCCGCGGCGGCGAAGGCGCAGGCGGAGGCTGCGGCTGCCGCCGCCAGGAAGAACGCTGAGGCTGCTGCGGCCGCGGTGTCCTCCTCCGTCTCCTCGGGGTGGTCCAGCTTGCTCAGCTTTGGTCAGGCGGCGACCAACCACGCGAACAAACTCGCCGCGGACGTGTCCAACACCGTCAACAACACGGTGCACAGCACGCACGAGCGCTGGCAGCAGCACCTGCAGGGAAGCGGCACGAACGTCGCGGACCCCGCCGAGGGCGGCGACGGGGTGGGCGCATCCGCGCCGGAGATACCCCCGGAGACACCGGCGGCGGAGGAGGAGGCAAAAGAGGCCGAGTCGCCCGCACCCGCCGCGTACAAGGTGTCTCCAACCTCCGATCGTGTCGACCGCGACGAGGGTTTCGACGAGGTCGTGAGCAAAGATGGATCGCGGCGGTTCTGGGAAGAGAAGGACGCGGCGGCGTCGCCCAGGGCGACGGATTCGCCGCCGCAGGTCAAGGACAGCGAGGCAAAGGTAGAACAAACGTTGGCCTGAGTCAGAAAAATCAGTTCTCTACCAGTACTTTCCTCTGAAAAAGAACACGAATTTCGCCATTGTTACCCTCGCGCTGCCCCAGCCCGAGGCCACCATCGGGCCGCCGGCATGACCAATGCGAGGGTGACGTCCATAAGTGACATGATAAGGATGCCCTTCGACGCTTTCCGCGAGACCCTGGCTCCCCCAGTGACGCCGCTGCGCTCGTCATTGTCCTCGTTTTATACCTTGACGCAGCGGACGAGCCGCATATCGCGAGACCACGCCGCGTTGGACCCTTCGGAGGAGAGGCGAAGGGTGTTTTGGCAATCAGGCGGTCTCTTTGCGCCAGATATCCCTTACGTCATGGGGCTCGAGGACGGCGATGAGGAGGAGGATCCCAGCCTGAGCTACGAAGCTCTCTCGGAACTGGACAGCAGGAATGTTCCGAGGCGGGGGTTCACGAGAGCGGAGTTGCAGCAGCTGAGACGGTCGAGACGGTTGCCCGTGGGGGCAGAGTGCCCGATATCGCGCGAGGGGTTCAGGGAGGGTGAGAAAGGGGTACGATTACCGTGCGACTGCGTGGACGTCTGGTTCAAGGAGGCTCCGCTGGAGCGCTGGCTCGCGACGTCCCGAACCTGCCCAGTCTGTCGTAAGGAGCTGTAGTGTCGTTCCGTTTCTGTTCGCGCGAACCATCACGGTGTAAATAAACCCAGGTTCTCGAGTCACAGAAAATCCGAAAAATCGCCCAAATTTTGGAGAACCCAACAGAAAACTCGAGAAACGACGGGTCCAGAACCCTGACCATCTCCCATATCCTGAAGAGGACGAGGATCCGGCGCGGAACCCTCCCTCCAGACGCGAGCGCGCCTCCGCGGGGACAAGACCCGCTCCGACTCGCCTCGGTGGCCAGAATGACCTCGAAAGATGTCGAGCGCGGCTCGGGTGGTGACCGTAGCCCCGGGATCGCCGCGGCGGAACGTGCCCGAGTGGTGGCAAATGGTGTTACAACATTCGAAGCGAGAGCGCGTACGGGGCGAACAACGCCGACGGAGAGGGAGGCGCTGCTGGGTTCGCCCGAGCATCGTTCCCGTTCACAGGGGTACGGCTTGGCGCGTAAGATCGTCGGCACCGTGGTTTTGGGCACGTGCGTGGGCGTCGCGGCGCTGTCCTCGCAGACGCGCGGCTACTTCATGAGGAGGATGGGTTACACTGACCCGAGGCCGTATATCGTCGACTTCGGAGACAGCGTGTCCCCATCCTTTAAGCACCAGGCGTTCGTGTACCGGTGCGACGGCGAATCTGACTTGCTGACCAAGCTGGCGCAGAGGAATCATCACGGGATGTACGACTACTACGCCGTCACGCAGGTCACCGTCGGCGAACCCTCGTTCGAGAAGTGCTACACGAAGCACTTCTCCTCTAATCCCCTCGACACAATGCCCAAGCCGGTGTACTTCACGGAGATGGCCGCGCACAAGGGCAAGATGATCGGCATGTTCCGGTTGCCCGAGAACAAAATCTCGGCGGGCTTCGTCAACGCCTTCGAGTCCTGCCCGACGATGCAGCACGAGCACGGCCCGAGCTGCAACCCCGCGCACGAGAGCTACGCCATTGGCTCGTGCGCCCCGGCGATGAACCCGACGCCCGAGACGGTGAAAAAGTACTTTAACTGCGTCAAGGGGTGCCAGGTGAGCATGCTGAACGGCAAGTTCTGCGGCGGTGCCGACCCGAAGTGCCTCGCCGTCGTGCTCGCGGACGTCCCCGACATCTCCAGCGAGTGCGAGGCGAACCACATGCCCAACGAGGCTGAGATTCAAAACGCAATCTCCAAGGTCAACGACGGGCACTTTGCCGTCGTCGGCCTCGCCGAAAGGTACGCCGACTCGGTGCGAAAACTGAGGGCTTACCTCACGGGTCAGGGCGCGACCGCGATGATGGGCAAGAACAGGAAGGTTGCGCGGATGGGCGAATTGGAGGACCTGGAGCCGCTCGTGCCGTACGGCGACGGTCCGGATGTCGTCAAAAACGCAGAGGCTAGGGTGGCGGAGATCATGAAGCAGAAGGGTCTGCGGGACCTCGCGGACGAGCGGCTGCACGCCGCGGCGTACGAGTGGTTCCAAAGCCACTGAAGTTATAGCTAGCAACCCCGAAGAGACCCTCTCTTTCTTCACTTAACACGTAACAACCAATAGAGCCATTCCAATAAAAGTCCTAATAAGTTAGTTACTCTCCACGGCTCTCAGCGATCGTGTTATTGCCCCGCGCTCATCAGCGCCTGCATCGAATATTCGATGGCCTCCTCGCGAATGATGTCGGCTCGTGCGTCTCCTTCACTGGGGCGCCTCCGCGGCGCCAAACCCGCGCTCGTCTCTCGCCCCGGTCGCGTCGCGCCCCCGGTCCGTGCGTCTGCAGCCCAGCGGGGCAGGGGCTCGACCGATGATTACGTCGTCACCCTGGTGAACATCTCGGTCAGCCCCGGGAACGAGGAAGGGTTCGTGGCGCATTCCGTGGACAACGCCACTAACAGCGTTGAGGTAAGCGCCTACCCGAGCAGACCCTTCGAGCCCTCGCGTGTTCCCTCCTAGACGACACCATCGGTTTACACGAAACTATCGTTCTCGACTTTCCGTCCTCATCCGACTCTCAACCTCTTTGCCTGCCTCCACAGGAGCCCGATAACCGCCGGTTCGATGTCCTGCAGGACCTGGACGATCCCTCCAAGTTTGCGCTCCTCGAAGTCTACTCCACCTCCGAGGGAAACGACGCGCACCGGGATCTCCCGCACTCCAAGGCATGGAGGGAGGGCGTCAAGGACTGGATGGCCGAGAAGAGGACGTGGAGTGTGTACAAGCCGGTGTACCCTTGGGCGGGGCTGTGGGGTACCGCCGCGGCGTCCAGGCGCGCGAAGGACGGCGTGCAGCAGCCGGCACAGGCCGCCTTCCTCACCCTCGACAAGGACGGCGACACGGCCGGCGCCAAGGCAGCCGCGGAGGACACCAAGCAAATCACGCACGTGCACGTCACCTGCAAGCCGGGGACGGAGGACGAGTTCATCGAGGCGTGCCTCGCCAACGCGGCATCCTCCGTCCTCGAGCCCGATAACTTAAGGTTCGACGTGCTGAGGCACAGGGACGAGCCCAACAAGTTCATGCTCGTCGAGGTGTACGCCACGAGCGAGGGACCGGTGGCGCACAAGGCCACGCCTCACTACAACGAGTGGCGAACAACGGTGGAGCCGTTCATGCAGGAGCCGAGACGGGCGAGGAAGTTTCGCGCGGTGTTCCCGACGGACCCTGGGGCGTGGAAGATGACGCTGAACGATAACTGAGGGGACCGGGGACGACGCACCGTGTACCCAATATAGCAACAACACCACCCGAGTCACTTCCTTCCTGCATCACGAGTTAAAATATCGACACTCCTCTGCTCCTGAGAAGGTCCTCGCCTCACAGATCTGCCGAACGCCACTTCGACTCGAGCGGGGGCATGGATGCGTACGACTCTGACCAGCCGCTTTTCTGCGACGACACCGGCGAGGCCCTTAACGAAGCCGCGCGCAAGCTCGTCCTCTCAGCGCTCGCCGAGGACAAGCGCGCGCAGGTTGAAGGCGACGGGGTCTTGACACTGGGGGCTGTCCTCAGTTCGATCCCAGTGGTTGACTGCGCGATAGGCACGTGGAAGTACGTGCAGGTGCAGTTGACGCACCCCGACGAGCCCGACACTTTCGTACTTGTCGTGAGGAGCTATAACCACTGCAGCTATCATGCGGAGAACTACCAGGAGCTCATGCGTCGACTCCGGCGCGACGCAAAAACGAAGGAATGCGTGGGGAGAGTTATTGGAGGGGGAAGGATCCGTTTTGACAAAGGCGCGGGGGTGTGTGAGGTGTACGGGTACTCGAAAACGTTCGGGCGGACGCCTGGGTGCAACGAGAAGACGGCAGATATCATACGGAAGGCGTGCCCCGAGTTTAAGAAGGTCTCCTGGAGCGATAGCGGCTATTAAGGAAGAGCAGACGAGTCAACTTTTTACCAGCCGTCGAAGTTCCCATACGTCTTCGCCTTCTTTCGCGCCGGCTCCCCCGCCGCGGCCCCTGCGGTGTCCGAATCTCCACCCGCGGTCGCCCGGTTGACGTACTTCCCCACCCCGGTGGACTTTTTCATCGCCCCGTCGTCGCCAGCCTCCTTCGCCATCTGCCCGGCGGGATCCGACCACCACTTGCCCGGGTTGAGCGCCTCGGTCCGCTCCCGCGCCTCCTTCTCCTCTTTGGCCTTCTTCTCCGCCTCCTTTCGCGCCTCCGCCTCCGCCAGGTCCTTGTACGGATCGGTGAATACCTTCGTGCTGTTGATGACGACGGGTTCCTTCGGCCTGTCGTCGTCCGCGGTGGGCACGCGCTCCATCTCGGCCAGCACGTCCACGCCGCCCACCAGCCGACCAAACACGGTGTGTTTCCCGTCGAGGTGGCGCGCGCTCTTATACGTGATAAAAAACTGGGACCCGTTGGTGTGCGGGCCACTGTTGGCCATGGAAAGTACCCCGCGTCCGTCGTGCACGAGGTGGGTGATCTCGTCCTTGAACTTGTCACCCCAGATGCACTGCCCCCCCGATCCGGTGCCGGTGGGATCGCCGCCCTGGATCATGAAATTTTTGATGCTGCGGTGAAACTCGACGCCGTCGTAGTACCCGGCTTTGCACAACACGATGAAGTTCTCGCACGTCCTCGGCGCCACGTCGCAGTGCAGCTCGATGTTAATGTCCCCGAGGTTGGTGCGCAGCTGGACGTACCCCTTCTTCCCCTTTGGTGGGTTCCTCTTCACGACCTCCTCCACGCGCTCATTCACGGTGGCGCTGCCCATCACCGTGGACGTGAACGATGTGGACCCCGCGCCCGTGGTGCGCATCGAGTTGGTCCTGTAACTGATGTACGACCCGACCGCCTTAAATCGCTCGCGCATCTCCGCCTCCCGCTTCTTCATCTGCTCGCCATCTGCCGCCTTGGCGTGGGTCACGCGCCAGTCCTCCGGCCCGTCCGTGTTCCACGTGTGCGAACCGGGCTTGAACGTGACGTTATCCAGCGGGTGGTTCGTCGGCGCCTTGAGCAGGTGACTCTTATCCACAGTGGCCTGGGAGTCGCCCTTGGCGTCGGCATCGGACTTGTGCTTAGCCTCCGCGAGTATGCGCTCAGCCTCCGCCCTCCTGCCGCCGCCTCCCGACTTGAGCGCGGCGGCGGCGTCCTCCGTCCCGAGCTTTTCCAGCACGCGCTTGACGTCCGCGGACATGGCCCTGGAGTTGAGGTTATCATCCGCGTCGCCTACACCGCCACCTCGCGTGTCGATCTCGTGTCCCTTCTTGACGTGCTCGAACTTGTCGAGCATGCGTCCCTCAAGGTTGAGGGGATCCTGGATGGTGATGAGGTCCTTCCGCGTGAACTTCTCGTCGGTGATTAGATCCTTCCAGTTCTTGGGCTTGATGCACAGCTCGTCGATGGCCTGGTAGCAGTACACGTTGCCGCTGGTCTTGACGGCGACGATGTGGGTGCTGTCGGTGAAAACCTTGTTGAGCACCGGGCACTCGTACTCGCCCTCCGAGTTTTTGTGGAAGTTGAGCTTGGTCAGATCCCGCAGCTGCAGGGGCTCGCCCGTCACCGGATGCTTGCCGTGGGTTTGCACATAGGGTACCGCGTGCATGATATCCATGACAGTCCCGTCGGCGGTGCACACTGGATCTTCGAACGGAAGGAATGACACCGCGCAGCAGTTGAATGGCAGGCGACGGAAGGGCACCCCCTGCATCTTGTCCTTGTATCCGCCGCCCTCCGTCTTCCACTCGGTGGCGGTGATGTACCCCCGGTCCTTGCTCATACTCTTCTTCCCCATGGTGGCTCACTCCAACACTCCTGGCCACGCGAAGGCTGGGTCGTAACCCCTCTCTCGGCGGCTCTTACGCTGGCTGCCCTCCGCGAGAGGTCTGGGTTCTGTGCCCGATGTTTTTCGCAAAAAAAGGCTGCCGGCGGTTGGTCGTCCAGAGGTGAATCCTCCTGTCTGGTCCTGTGCAACGTGGGAAATAAGACAGCTAATCCGCCCGTCGATTCACTGCAACGAGCACGAGCACGCAACGCTAAAGTAGGCGTACAGCGTTCTCACATCGGTGTCATCGGGTAAAGTCGCCCGCACTCTCGCGTAGTCGATCCGAGGGTCGCACAGCGAGCCAGGCACGCGCCTTCTGTGCGAGTAGGAGAGCGGAAAAGTTATAGCCAAACGGAGCAATGTCGACCGGTCTCGGCAAGGGTATCGGCATCCCCGTCAAGCTTCTCCACGAGGCGGAGGGGCACACCGTGACGGTACGTGTATCCACGGCTCCCGACATTCATCCGACGTCGTCCACGTGCCCTCGGCGGTCGCGTGACGCGCGTTTCCCGGGATCCCGCGCGAAATCTCTGCAGCGGAGAAAAACCTAGTGCCCACCAGTCTGGGGGGCGATCGCCCCCCAACCTGCGCTCCCCTCGACGCGTCGCTGACCATTGACTCCCCCGATTCCTCCAATAGATCGAGCTCAAGACGGGTGACACTTACAGGGGCACGCTGCTCGAGGCTGAGGACAACTGGAACTGCCAGCTAGAGGGAATCACGCACACGGGCCGCGACGGCCGTGTGAACCAGCTGGAGAACGTCTATGTCCGAGGCAGCAAGATTCGTTTCCTGATCATCCCGGACATGCTGAAGAACGCGCCGATGTTCAAGCGCATCGACCCGAGGGCGGGCGGGCGCGGCGCAGGGAGGGGAGGTACCGGCGGTAGGGGTGGCAGGGGTGGACGAGGTGGGCGCGGTGGGCGCGGCCAGTAGGGGGAGCGGCGAGGACCAACCACCCGCCAAATAATCTAGTTTCCAGAGTTTAAAAATGTTAGAGATATCGCACCACCACTACTTGCCGAACCTCTGCGCCGTCTTGGAGTATCGACGCAGTACCCGCCTCAGGCCCTTTCGCGTGAACCCCCACAGACCCCTGTCCACGTGGTAAATCTCCGCCCTGTGCAGCTGCCACGGCGGATACGCCGACGCGTGGAAATGTTTTCCAAAGACAATCGCCAAATCCACCGCCGGAAGAAGCCGACCCGTCCGCTCCATCCATGCCTCCAGCTCCCGCGGCGTGATCGAATCGTCACTCCCCGACGGGGCCACGCCGTTACGGTCTTGTTTGCCGTCGTGGTCCTGTTTGCCGTCGTGGTCCTGTTTCTCGTCGCGCCATCGCCTCGCCGCCTCCAGCAGCGCGGCTCCGCCGTCGCCGCCCCGGAGCAGGTCCACCGTCGTCGTCATCGGCGCCGAGCGCGGAGAGTCGCCCGGAGAGTGTTTCTCGGACGGCTTGCCCATGCCGAAGAGCTCCGCCCACTTGTTCGTCGCCGCACCTCCGCACGTGAACCTCGCGGCGACGCGCACTGTCCCGTCGTCGTCCACGGTCCTGACCTCGTAGGTGCACGCCCTCATCCTGTGAAATCTGTTCCTCCGGTGCCCTTCCACCGTCGCCCTCACCACCGCCTCCACCAGCCGCTCCTTGCCCGCGCGCACGCTCCCGTCTTGATCGTACATGGAGACGTGTCCTATTCCTTCCTCGGTGCACCACACTGCGAGGTTCGCCAGCTGCGTCAGACACCGCGGGTGCATGGCATCGTCCTGGTCGTTCACGACCGCCGCTATGCACCTCGGGGGAGGCGGCCTCTCCCCCGCGATCCAGTCCCATCGCCACCCCGGGTCCTGGATTCCGATCAACCTGGCCACGGAGGCCTGCGACTTCCTCGCGGCAAACATCAACCCGCGTCTCGGCTCCAGGAACGCCAAGCCCATCGCATGGAAGGCTCGGTCCACGCAAGCCTTGGCGAAGGATCGGAATAAGAAGTAGTAGTGCAGCAGGCTCCACAGGTATCGCGCGACGCGGCTCCCAAATCCCGAATCGCCCTTCATCGTAGTGGACGTGGTCAGAGTATACGAGACACGAGTGATTCGAGCGCACGCCGGGACCCACGGGAAGTCGCCCAGGTGCGCTGCGAACTGAGATGGCTCGTCCAAGCAAATGGATAGTCGTGACTTTCTGACTTGGCCTGACTTTCATATCCGTGATCAATGAGGTCAAGGAGAATAGCGTGATGAGAGGGAGCGATGAATAATGATATGAAATGCTTTTGATCAAATTGGCTGCGTCCTTCCACAACCTGCTGCGTCTAAAAAAATGTTTCTCCGTTATTAGTGGGCCTTGACCCTCTTGCCCCTGCCTTTCACCGGTGCCGCACCCACCTTCTTGGCACCGGCGTGCCAGTCCTTCTTGTAGATGTCAAACACCTGCTCCTGGATCATATGGGTCATGTACATGCAGATGTGAACTGGCACGAGGTACGGAAGCGCCGCGCGGAAGGTCGCCATCTTGTGGAAACCCAGCAGGCCGACGATGGACCCAATGATCATGGGGTGTGGCACATACCCGTAGGGGAACTGGGACACGAAGTTTGGCTTCATCACGCCAAGCTCCACGCCAAAGTAGGTCTGGTCAATGCCGAGCGCCACGGTGGCGGCGGTGGAAAGGCCGTAGCCAACCACGAGCATCGCGATGGACACGGGATCGTACGTGAAGTTAGTGAGGTAGTTCCAGCACAAGTGCGTGAGCGCGATCGTCTTGAAAAAGACCACGTTGCGCTTGAACACGCCAAAGTTGATCTTGTACCTGTAGTGGTACGTGGCGATGTACATGCAGTAGTGCGTGAAGGAGGTGGCCACCATGAAGAAGTAGGGGTGAATCAACTGCCCGACGGCGAAAAGCGCGGCCGCGACGGCGACGTTGTTGAGACCCGCGTACATCTCGAGCTCCCTCACCCTCTTGGTCCAGAAGATGACGTGGAACGCCATGAACCGCCAGAAGAGGCCGCGGGGGCGGATGGTGGCGAGGAAGAGGTTCCTGGCGGTGGTGTTGTACCAGGTGGCGAGGGTACCCACGAGCCGGCCGAAGGGACCGAAAAATTTGGGGTAGACGACGTAGTGGAGCTTGCAGGTGATCCTCCTGTCCTTGTTCTTGGTAGGGAGGTCGGCGATGACGTGGATCTCGCGGTTGTAGTCAAATCCCACGGCGTCTCCGTCGCTGAGGCAGCCGCCTCCGCGCTCCATGGTGAACAGGGTCTCGACCTGGACGTTCTCGTTAACGGCGAGCATGACGCGGTACACGTGGCACCAGGGCCACACGCTCCACGGTCCGTCGCAGTGCTGGGTGTAGAACACGGTGTCCGAGTTGTTGTTGTGGTGCGAGGACGCGACGTAGATCTCGTTCATCGACGGGATAGGATCGACGTTGTAAAGGTCGGGCCTGAACCGCTCGTAGAACATGCCCATCATGGCGTCGCATGACATGCAGTGGGAGAAGGCGTCCTTCACCTTGCCCTCGAGCTTCTGGTACCACCAGTGCGCAGTGCACGTGCGGTCGGGATCCTCGGCGGTGACGAAGTCGTAGATGGTCTTGCGCGCCGCCTTGTCGGCCGAGTTCTCGAGCTTGCACCTGACGACGTAGTTGTGCGCAACGATCCACTCGGCGAAGGAGGCCTTCATGTTCACGAGGGCGTCGATGCACAGGGGGAGTAGGAAGTAGGTGTGCTCGAGGAGGAGCGCGAGGAAGGTTGGGGAGGCGGCCTGGTACGTGGACTGGAAGGTCTTCTCGCCGGTGACGATGTGCGCGAGCTCCTGGCCGATGTACGCGAAGCCCATGAGCTTGAGCGCGTCGTAGGTGGCCAGCGCTGGGGCGATGTGAACGGCGAGCGCGGCGAGGCCGGCCATCATCGCGGAGGTGGCGACCCAGAGCTTGATGTCGCCGAGCGTCACGAGGAGGGAGGCCACGTACGCGCCGACCGCGATCTGGAAGTGCTGCTGGGTCACCGCGGGGTGGTTGACCATGAGGACAAGCGCGGCGATGATACCGACGGGAGTAGTCACCATGTGCAGCGCGACGTTGAGGGAATTGGTGTGGTACGCCCTGAAGCGCACCGCCAGATCCTGGAAGGAAGAATTCGCGCCCATCTTGTTGTCTGCCTCTCCTTTCTCTGCGCCGACGATCAGCCGATACGATCGGTCGAAGGAAGCGCTCGCGTTAGTCCGAGGAGGCGCGAGTCGCGGCGCGGGATGTCTTCACGCGCGGGGTGAGGCGGTGCCGCGGACGGTCACTGCTCTCGGAGTTCTGGCAGCGCGCGCGCGCGGGGGCGCGGGTTACGTCTTCAAACGTTTACCGCCCGATCGACGTGTCCTGCCGACCACACAACACGCGACGATTCAAGAACTCAAGAACGGAGAGCTGCTGTTTCTCAGCTAATTCATTTGATGTACCGTATGGTGTCGTGGTGACGAAAGTTTCACGATCAAACGAAATACACCAGCGATCAGGGACGTCGTCAGTTGTACTTTATTACTCTCATCCGATCTCCGGCACTGTTTTGGTTAAATTTTGATGTCCATTCCAATGATCACTTCTCCGTTCTACGGTTACCCAGGCTCCACCACGGCTTCTCAGTCGCCTTGCTTCCCTTGAGGAACTTCTGGTACTCCTTCTGCATCGCCTTGACCTCCTTCTCGTCCCACTCGGGCGCCTCGCCGTACTCGGAATCGTCCGAGTCGTTCGCGTCGGCGACGCGGTTCTTCTCCCGAATCTCATCCCTCGACGGCCCATCCAGCGCGGATTCCACGCGGGACCTCTGCTCCCGCCGATCCTCCACGAGCTGACGCTGCAGCGCCTCTCTCTGCTTGCTTCGCACATCGACGTCTCGCGCGGGAGGGGAAACGTCGGCGTCGGTTGGAACGTCGGTGTCGGACTCTCCGCCCGGGAGGAGGACGGCGAGCGCCAAGCCGCCGACCATCGCGACGCCCGTGCCCACCAGCGTCGAGGGCGCGAGCCCGGAGACGGTGGAGAGCTTGGCGACCGGTGCCGGGGGTTTCGCGTCGATGGCGGCGGCGTACTCTGAGATCTCCCGCCGGATGGGATCGAGAGTCTTCGCCGTCGTGGACTTGACGGCGGCGACGGAGTCTGCGGCGGCGGTGCGGGTGCGGCTGGCGACGCGGTTCATCGCGTCGACGAATTGGCCAGTCCCGGGCGTCTTCGAATCCGCGGACTTGGGCTTAGCCTTCGGCTTCTTCTTCTGAGATTTCTTCGCAGCCTCGGTCTTCTTCGCAGCCTCGGTCTTCTTCGCAGCCTCGGTCTTCTTCGCAGCCTCAGCCTTCTTCGCAGCCTCAGCCTTCTTCGCAGCCTCAGCCTTCTTCGCAGCCTCAGCCTTCTTCGCAGCCTCAGCCTTCTTTGCAGCCTCAGCCTTGGCTTTCTTTGCGGCCTCAGCCTTGGGATCGGACTTTGGCTTCTCAGCGGGCGGCTTTGCCTGTTTGACCTCGGTGGCTTTGGTCTTCGCCTTCGCCGCGGCCGCCTTTGCCCGCTCCATCGCCTGCGCCTTAGCCCTGGCCGCCTCGGCGCCAGCCTTATCCATCGCCGCCTTGGCCCTCGCCGCCGTCTCCGCCGCCTCCCTCTGCACACGCTCCTTGACCTCGGCCGCCTTGGTCTTGGTCTGTTCCTTGATTACAGCCGCCTTTTCCTTCGCCCGCACCATGTTCATCTCCCGGGCCGCCTTGGCCTTGGCGTCGTTCGCGGCTTTATCGTCGGCTGTGCGAGCGCGCTGCTCGGCAACGAGCCTGTCCCGCGCGGCGGCAGCCTCCGCCTGCTTGGCGGCAGCCTCCACCGCCTTGGCCGCCTTAATCTCGGTATCCCTGACGCGTTGAGCCTCCAAGCGGGCCCTGGCGTCGGCCGCGAGCTTCTCCGCGGTGGGCTTGGCCTCCTCCTCGGCTCGCCTCTTCGCGTCGGCAACCTGCTTGAGCTTCTCCTTCGCTGCGGCTTTCAGCTCCGCCGCTCGCGCCCTATCCGCCGCTTTCTTCTCCTTGGCGAGCTCGGCAGCCTTCGTGGCGGCGGCTTTTGCCTTAGCGGCCTGCTCCGCCAGCCTCTTTTCCTCGGCGGCGACCCTCTTCTCCTCGGCGGCGCGCTCCTTGCGAAGTTGTTTCTCCGACTTTGGTGACGAATTCTCGGCATCCTTGAGCCGCTTCGCCTCGGCAAGCCGCTCCTCCCGTTGGCGTTCGAGCGCGAGCTCCTCCATCCTTGACGCCTCGATCCACGCCCTACGGTTGGCCTCGCGCTTGAGCGCCTCCTGCATGCGCTCGGATCTTTGCTCGGCGTCGACCCTCCTCTGCCACTCAGCAACCTTACGCAGCTCCTCAACCTCCGCCGCCCTCGCGGCGGCGGCGGTCTGTTCCTTGGCCTCTTCCGCGATGATCTGCGCGGCGCGCATCTCCCTGTAGCGAACCTTGAGCGGGCGATCGTCCACGGGCCCCTTGCGCGCCTCGGCTTCCTTGGCCTTGGCCTCGCGCTCCTTCTGCAGCTTGGCCCGCTCATGCTTCGACAGCTTGGCCTCATCGGCGAATTTCTTCTTGCGCACGTAGACGGACCACGCCGCGAGCGCGACCGCGGATGTGACCGGGAACGCCCACGGGTGCGGGTCAGGTTCCTCATCCCACTCTTCCTCCTCATCTTCGTCGTCGGGGTAGATCCACTCATCGGTCGACGCCGCGGAGGAGGAGGCGCCGTTGTACGATAATTCCCTCTCCGTTCCAACGGCGCCTGCCTCGGATCCCGTCCCACGATCGCCCTCCGAGGCGCCAATCGCGGAGGTGCTGGCGGCGAATTCGGCCATCGCAACGACACGCTCCCTCAGGGTGGCATCGAAAGCGGCATCGCTGTTCCATCGCGAGCGCCGCGTCGTCCCCGGAGTCGCCGCGCCAGCCGGGCGGTTGAAGCGGTGTCGACGATTATTCGACGGGCCCCGGGGACGCGCGCAGTTGGCGACCGCGGGGGTCGCCGCAACCGCTCGCGCGACCGCGTGCATGACGGTGACGCCTCAAAGACGACGAACGGTCGATTCGAGGTGCCGGGGGCTCCGCGAGCCGCTCGGAGCGCCTTGCTTATGCCGAGGACGACGATTCGAGCTACCTACGGCTACGTATCAATAGTAGCCTCTCATTGGCCCGCAGTAGCCAATGAGAACTGCGGGCGGTCGACTGGCATACTGGGGAAAAAGACTCATGAACGAGGGTCTATTCGCGCTTGGGGTGCTGAAAGTTGGTTTCCTGCTGTTCCCACTCGACGCGGTGCTGAAAGTTGCTAGGCTCCCACTCTCGCGCGCGTCGGAGCCCCGGAGATGAACGCCGCGGCGGCGCGATCGACGCCAGCGTCGTGCTCGTCCCGTCCGTTGGGATCGGATCGGATCGACCGTCGCGGGCGACCATGCGCGGCGACTATGTTCGGAGGGCGCTCCTCTTCCTCGTTCACGAGGGATGTCTTCTCTAGGGCGTTGGAGGAGAGACCCGGTCGGAGGGGCTCCCGGGCGCTGCGATTCGCCGTGGCCGCGGAGGTACCCCGCTTCGCCCGTGAGGTATCCCGCGGTGGATTAGTGGTGGATCGCCTCGCGTTTACCCCAGTCGGGAGCGGCACGGAGGTGCTCCGGGAGGTGAACCTCCGCATACCCCCAACCGGCCTGAACCTCATCGTGGGCCGATCGGGTTTCGGCAAGTCCACCCTGCTGCACCTCATCACCGGACTGAGCGAACCCACCGGGGGTTGCATCACATTCACGGACCAGCCCGACTTCGGCCACATGAGCAGCGCCGAGCGTCTGGCCAGGGTGGGGCTGGTCTTTCAGTTCCCCGAGAGGCACTTTTTGGGCAGGGACATGCTCTCCGAGCTGACCTTCGGGTGGCCCCAGAAACCGGAGGCGTTCCCCAAGCGACGCGCTCTGGCGCTGAAGCTGCAGGATGCGTTGCAGGCGGTGGGGATGTCTAACTTCCCGCTCGATACCCCCGTGGCGTCCCTCTCTGGCGGGTACAAGCGAAGGCTCGCGCTCGCCATCCAACTCGTCCGAGATCCGTACGTGCTGTGTCTGGACGAGCCGCTCGCGGGGCTCGACTGGAGAGCCAGGTCCGAGGTGGTCACCTTACTGGCGGACTTACGGAAGGAGCGCGCGATCGTCGTGGTCAGCCACGACGTCGAGGAGATCTCCCCGGTGACGGACAGAGCTTTCAGGATGGGAAAGGGCGGTGTCCTCACGCCCGCGCCGGAGCTCGCGCTCGCGGGGGGGAACCCGTTCGGAAGCGCGGCGTCCGAGTTTTCATCCTTCTAGATACGTAGAATAGGGTGTCGTCGTGCACGGCGCTACGCACGTCGCGCGTGGGACACTTAGCGTTTGCAATTGACTTTTGTCGAACAAAATCCCTGTTATACACCCCACCCCCCCGAACGTAATCGAACACACAGAACCGAAAAGCCGTGGCGTGCGGGCAGTCACCGGCGCCTCACAATCACGCAGGCATGGGCATAGGCCCGTCGCCGTCGCCGCCGAACTCCGTCTCGCACTCCTTCTCGGGTTCGCGCAAGCCGTGCTTGGCGACGCCCGTGAGCCTCCACGCGTTCTGATCGAAAGCCTCCGCCCACGTCCCCGCCCCTTCGCCCGCGAACTCCAGCAGCGCGGCGTTCGCGACCCTGAGCTTGACCGTCTGCCCGGCGAAATCCGTCGCCGCCTCCTCCCAGCCCTTGTTGTGCCCGATGACCATGACCGTCCTGACGTGGCCGAGTCCGTCGCGCTCGACGAGCCCGGCCACAGTCTCCCTGAGGTGGTCCGCGGTCAGGCCGTCCATCGCGGCGAAGGCGTAGAGGGACCCCATGAAGTGGGTCTCAGCCTTGCCGAGGGGCGCGTGCGTTCGGACCATCTCGCCGAGGGTCTCCCTCGAGCGCGTGGACGCGGAGCAGAGGACGAGGTCCGGTTCGGCCCATCCCTTGGCGACCAGCTCGGAGCACAGCTTCGCCGCCGCGGTCCGGCCCCAGGACGTGAGCGGCCTGTCGTGATCGCGGAGATCTGCGTCCTGAGTGCAGCTGTCGCTGTGCCGGAGGACGATCATGCGGAACGGGGAACTTTCCGAAGCGCCCGCGGACGCGGAGATCCGCACCGCGTTTCCCCTCTTCTCCCCACCCAGGGAGCGCGGGACGGGCCTACGCGCGGGCGCGCGAAGACGCGCGCTCGAGGTATCGCGCGAACCGACGCGAGCGGGCGCGCGGGAGAGCGAACGCTCAAGCCGGAACCCGATAGTCGACGCCTGGGCCATCTCTGACGTGCACCGCGTCGAGACAAGTGCGCGACCCGCGGCCAAGGGATCTTCCAGCTGGCAAACCACGGGAAAATCCGAGATCGTCCTGTCCTCTCGTTCCCGTAGGGTCGCGGTTGGCGATATTTTACTCAACCAGAGTTAGCCGACATACTGACTAATTACGATGTGTTCATTATGTGATGGCGAGCCTATTTCCGAATTTGAATTCACGGAAAAAATCGCCTCTTCGCTAACTAAGGTCCACGTGGAAGCGACATGGAAAAATCGCGGGCGGAACGTTCCAAGACGGAAAAAAAGGTTTGGCAGTTTGGTGCGAATCGCAGCACGTGTGCTGCAAGCAGTTTTACCTTTTTTTTTCACAAGCGGCGAGAGCGCGAGGGGTGAGAGAGGTGCGAAGGGATAGGGGAAAATGGGTTACAGACGAGTGCTCGTGCTCATCAAGCAGACTGCATTCGAGGCGTATACCGCGCAGCAGCGCATCGCGGCGGCGGCGGGACACACCCTGTCCTACGAGGCCGTGCGCATGAATAGGTTACGGGAGAGGCACGACACGCACATGATGCAGGTGGACCGGATAACGGAGTGGCTCACCGCGCGGGGGGTTGACATGACCTCCGTCATGCGAGACGATGCGACACAGGACCACGTGCGCGAGGCGGATCTTGTGCTGGCGCTCGGAGGTGACGGCACCACCCTCATCGCGTCGCACCTCATCCGCGACCGCGCCGGCCCGCCCCTGCTCGGAGTTAACACCGACAGGGCATCCATCAACGACCTCGCGACGCTGTATCGATCCAGCGAACCCGTGGACATGCGACGAAGCACCGGGCATCTCTGCGCCACGACCGCCAGCGGGGACATGACGAAGGTGCTCAACGAGGTGCTCAACGGCGACGTCGCCCCCACCGAGCTCGCGAGGATCCGTTGCGTCGTGGCGGGCGAGGAGCTGGCGCCCGCGCTCAACGACGTGCTCATCGCGCATCCGTCCCCGGGGGCGGTGTCGAGGTACAGCGTCCACGTGGGAGGCGCGGTGCCCAAGTACACGGACGAGTACGCCGCGGCCGAGGGAAGGCTGAACGCGCAGCTCGCGATGCCCAAGTCTGACCTGGAGAAGCTCCAGAACGATCCCACGCGAACCGACGTGAAGAAGCTGGGACCGCCGCTGTGGTTCCACGTGCGGAGCAGCGGGCTTCGCGCGTGCACCGCGAGCGGGAGCACCGCCGCGATGCGAAGCGCGGGCGGGGAACCGATGCATTACCTCTCTCGGCGGATGCAGTTCATGGACCGCGAGCCCATCTACCACGACCACGCGCCGCCCCCGAGTGACGGACACGGTTTCTACGAGGACGGCAAGGAGATGTGTCTGCGATGGAATAGTAGAGTCGGGACGGTGTACCTGGACGGCGCACACGTGACGCACGCGGTGAAGATGGGAGACAGAGTGACGCTCAGCACGAATGCACCGCCGTTGAGGCTGTTCACGAGCGCGTGGTTCAGGCGGAATCATGCCGACCGATGGCCGACGTTGCGGAAGCCGGACTCGGCGGGTGAGGATGACTGGATCATAGAGTGAATTACTGCGAGAAGAGAAGGGTGACTAGCCTTCCACGCCCATGTACCGCCACTCCGCATACTGGTCGGGGTTCTCTAGCATGGGAAATCCTCCCGAAGACGCCACCCCTCGCATCGCATCCGCGCAACCCTCGCCCCCGAACTCGAGGCCGATGGCCTTCCCCTTGCACAGCTCGGCGTGAAACGCCGCGCCGCCAGCCTCCAGAAACGACACGGCCCATGCCTCTGTGAGCTGGCACCTGTTGGTTCGGACCAGCGACACCTTCGCCGCGTGCGCCATGTCGCAAATCTCCCGCGCCATGTGGGCGTCGCACGCGGGAACCAGGATAAGGCAACCCTCCTTCGGCGCCGAGTCCCTCTCGCCCAGGGTCCTCACGCACAGGGGCGGCCTCGCGCCATCCGCGAGCGCTTCCGCGACGCCCTTGAGCTCGGAAAAGTCCGGCAGGGGTTCGAGCGCGGCGAGTGCGGTGCGTTCGGGCGGCATGAGCGACCACGTCGCGTCGTCGGGGTTGAAGTTGTATATATGGCTCCAGAAGTTCTGCCACTCCGAGATGCCCGCGCTGCGCATCTGAGCCTCGAGCCCCTCGTAGTGGAAGTCCCAGCACCCGAAGCGCATGTTGGTCGAGGTTTCGATGATCGGCCGGGTGGTGACGTGCAAATGAGTGTCGATGTCCTTGCAATCCCTGCAGCGGTACTGGCGGCACATGAACACGCACGTGCAGTCGGAGCAGTCGCGCACGAAGATGCTCCCCGTCGTCGGTCCCACCACGATCTTGCATCGCACGCAGTCGTCGATCATGAGCGAGTCGCACTCGTCCATGATGTAAATCTCGCAGTCCTCGCACCTGTCGATGACAAACTGCTGACCGTTAACGGTACCCGGGGCCTTCACGAGCTTCTCGCCGGTGCGCTTCATGTAGATGAAGTCCTTCGGGTCGAGCTTGGGCTTCGCGACGAGGGGCTCGGTCTTGGCTTCCGATTTGGAGCTGGACTGGCTTCGCGCGGGGGCGGCATCACCACCATCCTCGGTCTCGCCACCCACCGCGTATCTCGACCCTTTGTCTTCTTTAGAAAAAAGGCAACCCATGGTTCGAAAACCTACTCGTCCGTGCGACGAGCTCTGGCCCGCTCCCGATCGCCCGCCGATTACAAGCAGCGTCAGATTTTGTCGTCCCCCTTGGCTTTGGCTTTGGCAGACTCGGTTTTTCTGTAATCAGACAGTGGGGTCGCGCTGTGCAGACGGATGAACTCGTTATGATGACTTGCTAAAATGCATGAACTATCGCGGCGCGAGCTTCAATCTGTCCTCGAAGGTTCGCTCCTCTTTTCCCTTACGCACGCGCCTCTTCACCCGAACGCGGAAGATGAAGAACATGAGTGAGTTGTAGAGGAAGAAGCACCTCGGGTAGGTGAGCTCGCCCTTGATGTCCCCCTCAAGCTTCCTCCACTCAACGCCCTTCGCAACCGCGGGCTGCGCCAGGTCTGCAGCCTTGCCCGCGGACTTCACCACCTCCCTGCCCAGGCTCTGGAGCAGCCTGGCGTCCTCGCGCGTGGGCGGCGACACCCGGTCCCAGTCCTCGCCGGACACCCTCGAGTGAAGGTACCTGCACAGCCTGCGCCGCCGCCGACTCGCCCACGTGTCGAAGGACACCGTGCGTCCGTCCTTGGATGCGGGCACGTCGTCCGCCCACACCACGAGCGCGTTGGCGAGCGCGCGGGCGGCGAGCGCCGCCGCCCTGTTAGCCTCGGTCTCCACCGGGTTTCCCCTCACAACCTCCGAGAACGCCGCGTCCACCCCGCCGAGCGACTCGCACTGCCTCGTGTACTCCCTGAGCGCCGCGTCGACCGCTGAGCGATGCGCGCGGAGTGACGCGGCAGCCGCGGCGACCCCATCGCTCTCCGCGACCGTCGTCGTGGTCTGCCTGTACTCCGGGGACTCGTTCGGGTCCTCATCCTCCTCCGACGATGACGACGGGGCGATGGAATCTCCAAAGTGGACGGTGTAGTCCATGAGCCTCTCCAGGTAGTTTGGCTCCAGCGCTCCGTCAGCCGCGCCGCCCTCGAGCTCGTACCCGTGCGCATCGGCCGCCTCCACGAGGGCCCGCGCGCACGCCGCTACCGCGGCGGCCTTGCTCCATCCCAGGCGTTTCCCCCGGGTGGAAAAAGTGACTGCCAACACGCCGCCGTCGGCGACGGAGTGCCGGGAAAACACGTCCCAGAGCTGCTGCTCGCGCTGCTTCACCGCGCCGCAGTGGTCCAAGTAGACCAAGTTGAGGGGCGGCGCCTTGGGGTCGCGTTTTCTCAGCACCTCCGCGACGTCCGCGGCGTACGGGGTGCACACACGCGACCCGGGTTCGCGGAGCGAGTGCACCACGTGCGTGTGCTGGTTCGGCACGAGCACAGACGTCGCCGGGAAACCCAGCCCCTCGTTAGGTTGCTCCAGAGCCTCACGCTCGAGGTCCGCCTTGGTCGCGCCCGCCCTGTACGCACCGCGAGCGGCGGCGACGCGCTTCGACGCTTTCATCTTGACGTTGTCCCACCAGTACCTCCAATTGTTGGCACCCTTCCCTCTCCTTCCGAGCTCCACCGAGCCCCGCAGGTACGGCGCGGCTTGCACCACCTTACCCTCAAACTCCTCGAAATCCTCCGTCCCTTCCGAGTCGAACGAGAAACTGTCCTCCTCCTCGTCATCGTCCAGGGAATCGAAGCTGTTGGACATGCTGTCGTACACGACACCGTATGAGTATTCACCCTCGACGGGTTCGTCGACGGGTGCCATCGGCGACGTGAGCCACGACATGAACCGACCCGCGGGCCCCTTCGAACCGTTCGCCTGGTCCGAGCCCCCAACCCCGAAGTAGCTGAACGCCGTGGACAACTTCTCCGACGTCTTGGCATCTGACGCGTCCAGCACGAGCGCCGCGGCGTCCGACGGGGGAAGCCGTCTGTGCGCCGCCGCGCCAACCGCCGCCGCCGCGACGACTCGGTTGGTCAGCTGCTTATCCGGGTTAACCTTATTCCTCTCACCCGGCGCGACGTAATCGTCCGAGCGCCACTGGCAAAGGAACGTCCCCTTGTGAAGACCGTCGAGATACTCCCTCTCCCGCCGTTCCATCTCCTTTCGCGCGTCCGCCGCGTAGGCACCCGGCCGACGCCTCAGACACGAAATCAGCGACGCGAGCACCGCGCCGACGCCGTACCAAACCGCCACCCCCGCCGTGGTCAGCTGACGGTGCGCCACCCCCGCGACGGTGCGCTCCAGGCCCACGATGGTGCGCTCCAGGCCCACGAACGCGCCAAACCCGCCGGACACGGCGACCGCGGTGAGCCAGACCGCCAGTCCGAGGATGACGGCGACGAGGGGTCGCGACCACGCCGCGCAGGCGTGAGCGGCGGCGGCGTGTCTCGCCTCGCACGCGCTGAACGTCGCCTTCTTGAGCTTGGCGTACGCCAGGTGCTGGGGCCGGCTCTCTTTCATCGCCTTGAGCCTCCGTTCCCTGTCCGCCACGGTCTTCGCGGTGGCCGGCGCGAGGGTCCGCGGCAGGTTCGCCGCCGTCATGATTGTCAAGAAGCGCAGGTTGAGCTCGAAGAATCCCGCCGTCAGGGCAGCCACCACGGGCGCGACGACGGTGGACACGAGCGCGCCCTCGGCGAGGCCGGCGAGCGCCTCCAGCGCCGCAGCGTCGATCGCCGCCCCCAGGTTTCCAAAGTCCAGTGTGGAGAAATCGAGGAACATGACGTGCTTGACGCTCGACCAAACCGCCCACACGACTCCCACGACCGCGACGAGCGCCCAGAGCGAGCGCGCGATCCTCGGCACGGTGCCGTGCCCCAGGCTCGGGGGCCACCGCAGCCTCTTGGAGCTCGGTCCTTTCCCGTAGAGCGTGTCGCCGTCCGGGGAGGGCTCGTACATCTCGTCGTCGTCGTCGTCGTCGGGGACGTAGGCGCCCTCCTGCCATTTGCGCGCAGCACGCGCGCGCTCGTCCTCGTCTATCCTGAGGTTGTCCAGCTCGTCGCCCCAGGAGTATCCGACCGGCCGATCTATGCGAACCGGCGCGTCCTCGGCGACGGGACCGTCGTCGGGGTCGACCCAAGGGCTGTACCTCTGCGTCGCCGCGCGCAACCGAAGCGGACGCGAGTCGTCCCGCGCACGCCGTCGGCTCATTCCCGGGAGCCGGCTCGTCGGAACCGAGGGGACGGCCCTCGCGACGGGAAGCGACGCGCTCGCCCTGGCGCGCGGCCGACGCCCTCTAGAGAGCCACCGGACCGGTGCGATTATCGCACCGGTCGCGGTCGCGTGCCACATCGTCGCGAACAAACCCCGCGCGGGCACGCGCGCCTCCAATGCGGACACCACCCGTGCCCTAACTCTCACAGTTGCTTGGCGCCAGTTTTCTTTGCGAGGGGCGAACCGGCGAGTTTCAGATGCGAGGATCCCGAGTTGAGGTCAGCGGTGCGTCTGACCGCGAACGGACCAATCACGTGCCGGAACCGAGCAACCTTTTCCGCTATTTGGCCGGACTTGCACCCGATCCTTCCCGATTGCGATGGGGCCGATCCCACCCAACCAGCTCAGGGTTTTAGAAACCCTCAACTGACCGGTTTCTACCGGTGGTCCGAAGATCCACTCTGCCTGTTTCAGCGCTGCGTCACAGCGATGGGGGTCTCGATGGGGTGCGCGCGGGGCGTGGGCGCGGTCCACCGGGTCGGTCCCCGCCTACCGCCGCGGCGGCGGGCGGTCGGCACGAGGGTGTGGACGCCGATCCCGGTCGTCGCGGTCCGCGTCGGGTGTCACGCGGGGTTGCGCGCGCGCGTGCACCGCGACCGGCGCGGAGCATCGACCGCGACGTCGGCGACGCCGGAGCTGACGGACGCGCTCGTCACGGAGGCGTCGTCGCCCGGAGCCGCGGCCGAGGCGGCGCGCATCTTGGCGGCGGCGATTCTGGATCAACACAGCGTCTGGTGGGCGTTGGCCTCGCCGCTCTTCGCGCTCTCCGTGGCGCCGTACTTGCTGTTCCTGAAGAACATCTGGGAGGTGCCGAGCGCGACGGACGAGATGAGGGCGTCCTTCGCGACCCTGCTCCTGTTCGTGGTGGTCTCCATCCCGGCCGAGGCGTACACCCAGGAGCAGTATGGTACGGTGCTATCCAACATCGACGCTCTGCACTTCCTCATCCAGGCGGCGATCTCCCTCACGAACCTCCGCATCATGCTCGCGTTCAGGGACGGGTGCAGACGCGAAAACCATCTGCCCGATCCCAACCAGCCGGTTCCGCTGCCATCCTTCCTCCCCGCGCTTCCCATGGTCACCACGGACGCGGACGCCCCAAACGAGGCGACGGCGGACGACGGAGGATGGGCGTCACGGGAGCGTTACGGCGCGTCGGCGCGGTCGTTCGACGACGGTCTCGTCGGCTGGGACGGCGAGGGCTTCGGCGCGCGCGATCGCCTCGTCGCCGACAACTGGGGCGGCGACGGGGACGCGGCGGAGTTTACGCGAGACGACTGGGGCGAGACGATCGGGCTCGGATCGTCCATCACGGGATTTACCAGAACGCTGAGGCCCGGCGCGCTCGTGGAGGCTGCCGCGGGGATCGCGCTCGTCGGGACGTTTGCGCTCATGGCGCTGGACTCGAGGTTGGTGGGTTTCGCATCCGACGGGACCGTGCTCGGCGGCTTGGATCAGTCGCCGATCGCCGCGCTCGTGGACGGGTTCAGGGGCGTCTCCGCGGCAGCCGCGAACGCACTCGCGCCGGGCTTACCTCCCGGCCCGGCGAACGCGCTTTCGGTTCCCACGTGGGGCGTGCACGTGTTCTCGCTGGTGGAGTGGCTGGTGGCGATGGGCCTGGTTTGGGAGTACGCGGCGGCCAGCGGCGTGAAGGAGTGGAGGTGGCTGACGTGGGGCATGCTCCCGTTGCACGCCTCGGGGGTGTGCGCATGCGTGCAACACTTCTTCTTCAACGCCGCGGATCTGGAGTGGCTGGTCACGGCGCAGGGTGCGCTGACGATGGCGGGCAACGCGGGAATGTGCGCGGCGGCGGGGAAGCTCGCGAGCGCGACGCGGGCATTCCCGGGATCGATCAAGACCGACGAAGACGTCCCCCCGAAAGAAGGCGACTCGATAGCGTCGTCGTCGTTGGCATCGTCGTCGTTGGCATCGTCGTCGTTGGCATCGTCGTCGTTCGATGGATGGCTCGCCGAGGCGGGTATCGTCATAGACGGGGTCGGCCGGTCATCGAGGTTGAGCAGCGGCGGCGAGCGTCCGGCGGCGTCGACGGGTGATTCGGATGACGCCTCGTTTGGCTCGGATTGGTACGAGTTTGACGTCGAGGGTTTCGCGACGATCTGGAGAGACGACGATGACGCGTCATTCGCGGCGAAGATTGCGGCGCTGTCGCTTTTCGTCGCCGCGGGGGTGCGGTGTGCGAGCCTCGCCTCGGGACCCGATTTCGCGGATGACGGAGACCTCGCGTGGGCGCGGGGCTTAGTCGCGGGCGCGATGATGTCGACGCCGCTCGCGCTCAACGTGGCTAAGTGGAAGAGGCGCGGGGGCTCCCTGGCGGCGGAGATTTCGGGGCCGTTTCCCGAGACGGCGCTCGGTGAAGTGGTCGGGGTCGACGCGGAAGGAATGGAGGAGCTCGAACGCGCGAGGTGATTCCATGATCAGGTGACTAGCAGGAATATCGGCGTGCGCCGGGGTTACAAGTAGTATTAGCCACTTGCAAGAAGCGCGATGATTATGATGCGTCAAGGGTACTCTTATGTGTTCTCTCATGTCTCACAAGGAGAGATAATTATTGTGCTAACTACGTGATGTATTCAAAGTGAAGAGAAAAGGTCGTGGACCCGTACACACGCGTCGTCGTCGAGAGGACGTCAACGCCTTGGATTCATCATCGTGCTTACGCAGAGGCGATGCCGTACGCGATGCCGGGGATGATGAAGAAGCACGTGAAAACGTAGGCGGGGGGGAAAAGGCTGCCGTACTGGGGATGGGCAGTGACTTTGCCGAGGAACCTGGCACCCTTGAGGGGAATCTCACGAACCTTGGGGATGGGATACCAGATGAGGGTACCAAAGATGTTGAAGAAGAGGTGAGCAAGCGCAACTTGCCAGGCGTTGACGGGGTTGGAGGTGACGACGGAGGCGGACATGATGCCGGTGAGGGTGGTGCCGATGTTCGCGCCGAGGGTGAGGGGGAACATGTCGTTGAGGGAAATGATACCCACGGCCGCGAGGGGGGTGAGGGTGGAGGTGGTGATGGAGGAGGACTGCACCATG
>Ga0181573_10000397_pt1 | contig 45969 bp, 40 predicted proteins | sample 101ome_25_FD_148643 | JGI IMG/M metagenome (GOLD analysis project Ga0181573, IMG submission 148643) | Coastal salt marsh microbial communities from the Groves Creek Marsh, Skidaway Island, Georgia - 101409BT metaG (spades assembly) | ecosystem: Environmental > Aquatic > Marine > Intertidal zone...
GTGCCTTCGGCGGGTGCTTGGCCCGCCTGCGCCGGGCCTGCACCGCGTGGGCCGCGCGGGAGGGCCGTGGCCAAGAGTACGGCGCCGAGAACGGCACTGGCCGCGAGCGACCAGACGTACGCCTGCATCACGATCATGTCGCCGAACACCATCAGGGCCACGGCGCCTGCCACGACGATGCCGGGCTGGAGCAGGGCGTAGCTGCGGATCCGAGACAACCCACGAAGTCCCTCGGCGGCCATCCCCCAAAACGCCATGACAGGAATGTGCGCCGCGACAGCCGGCCACAGGCCCGCCATGCCCGGGTCGCCCAGCCACGAGGTCAGGCGCGCATCCAGGCCGGCCATCAGCAGTCCAGACACCGCCCACGCCACACCAACCGACACGACCAGGGCTCGCACCGCGATCCGTCGCTGGAGGTCCATCCGGCCCTGCACCGACGTCGCCGCCAACCACTTCACCAGCACTCCGTCCAGGCCCAGCCGCGCGGCCAACGCACCGATTGTCAGCACCGTCAACGCAAGCTCGAACCGGCCGTACGCCGCCGCCCCCTCGTGCCGACTCACCCACCACGCCAGGGCGTAGCCGGCGGCGGCACCCACGAGCTTCGCCGCGAGCATGAGGCCGGAGGAGCCCAGAAGTTTGGCCTGGAAGGTGGACATCGCACTCACGCCTCAAAGGTAGATGCCGAGGCGGCGCAACGCACCCCGGCCGTTGTCCTCGCCCTCACCCCGTCACGAGCGCGAGCCAAGCGAGGATGTCCGACGCACCCACGGCTCCGTCGCCGTCGAGGTCGGCCCAACCGCAATTCCCCGTGCATCCAAACATGCCAAGCAGATCCAACAAGTCTGCGACGGACACGACCCCGTCGCAATCGGCGTCGCCTGCTGCACAGTATTCGCAAGTCCCGTTGTCGTAGGTCGCCGAAGAGTCGTAATTGCTTGCCTCGATGTCCATGCAACCCAGCACCTCCAGGTCGCTTAGACTGTATGGCGACCCCGGCACAACCATAAGCTGCGTGAAGACATTTTCTCCTTCCGGACGAACACACAGCGCAAGACCCGCTTGGCCTGAGAACTCTTGTTCGTCAAGCACGGTGAATTGGCCCACGAGATGGAGGCCGTCGACCACCATGCGCTCGTGCCACACTGATCCCCCCACGGACAGCATGCAGGAACCTCCGTCCTCCTCCGAGGACCAAGCCCCAGATTGAAACGCCAAACGCTGACCCTCCACCGTCCGCTCGAAAGAATACGGGGGGTTCACTTCTGGAGAATCGCCCCACATGTCCGCCGTGGTCCAAAACGACGAATATTCCAGCTCCGGAAAAATGGAGAAAAACAACGTGTTGATGAGGGATTGTTGGGGCAGGCTGCTTTCGTCTCCACCCGCAAACTCCGAAACGTAAAGTCCTCCTGGTGCATCAACAAACCAGGGGGCGCTGGCGTCACCCCAAAGGCCCATCATGTGGAGGTCCGCGTCGGGCACGGGCGCGAAGTCCGCGTAGAGTCGGTAGGTTCGGGCACCCGCCGGAATCCCCATGTACACTCCCGAGTGCTCCAGGACCAACTCCAACACCCAGCCCTGAAACGTCGACTCAGCCGTGTCCAGCAACGTCAAGTGTTCGTCCGGCCACGTGCCCTGGCAGTATTGCTGCTGCAGGCTGGTGAACAAGATGATGTCGTGAACGTTGGAGGTGCCGTCTCCGTCTGGGTCGCACAACCCGGGCCCCATCTCTTCCGGTTCAGGAATCGAATCGCCCCACGTCCAGTTCATCATGAAGCCCAAAAAATCCGTGTTGCTGACGAGCCCGTCGGAACTGCCGTCCATGCAAGCGCAGGGCACGGTTGGGGCTTGAGCGTGGACGGCTGACGCACCCAACGCGCACCAAGCAATCGCTAAAATGACGGTTCGCATGGTCTCAAGGTAGCGCTTCCAGCGGACCTAAGCGCCCGCGGTAAACGCCAGGCCGTACAGCTTCATCTGCTTGACCATGGCCTGCAGCCCGTTGCTTCGTGTAGGGCTGAGGTGGCTGTGCAGGCCGATTTCGTCCAGGAAGGACAGGTTTGCGCCCGCGATGTCGGACGCAGGCGCGTCGCTCAACGCCCGAACCATCAGCGCCACCAAGCCCTTCGTGATGATGGCGTCGCTGTCCGCTGTGAAGGTCACGTGACCGTCGGCGTTTTTCCGAGCAGCAAGCCAAACGCGGCTTTGGCACCCCTTGATGAGGTTGTCGTCCACCTTGTCGGCGGGGTCCATGGGTGCGAGCTCACGGCCGAGCGAGATGATGTGCTCGTACTTCTCCATCCAGTCGCCAAACATGGCGAACTCGTCTGCAATCTCTGCTTGCCGTTCGTCGATCACTGAAGCCATGGGTCAAAGGTAGGGCCGGGCGGTGCGGCCGGCGTGAACTTGGGTCACTCAGCGCAGCATCGCGGCGGCGCGGGCCACGGCCTCGGCCAAGCGATCCACCTCCTCGACCGTGTTGTAGGCCCCAAACGACGCCCGGACCGTTCCCGGAATCCCGAGTTTGTCCATGAGCGGTTCCGTGCAGTGGTGCCCGGTCCGCACCGCAATGCCGAGCTGGTCGAGGAGCGTGCCGAGGTCGTACGGGTGCACGCCGTCGATCAGGAAGGACACCACGCCCGCCTTGCACGGGGCGGTGCCGATGAACCGCATCCCGTCCACGTTGGCGAGTCGCGCATGGGCATGCTGGGTCAGGACGTGTTCGTGGGCGGTGAGGGACGCCATGCCCACGCCGTTCATCCAATCGAGCGCCGCGCCGAGGGCAATCCCGCCGCTGATGTGGGGGGTGCCCGCCTCGAACTTGTAGGGGAGTTCGTTGTAGGTGGTGCCGTTCTCAAAGCTCACCGTGCCAATCATCTCTCCGCCGCCGCGCCACGGGGGCATGGCGTCGAGAAGAGCCTCCTTGCCGTACAGGATGCCGATGCCCGTAGGCCCGTACGTCTTGTGGCCGCTGAACGTGTAGAAGTCGACGTCGAGCTCCTGAACGTTGACCGCCAGGTGCGGCACCGACTGCGCACCGTCCACCAGCACGGTGGCGCCGGCGTCGTGGGCCCGGGCGGTCCAGTGCTTCACGTCGTTGACCGTGCCGAGGGCGTTGGAGACGTGCGTGAAGGCGACGAGCTTGGGGCCGCGGTTCAGGTGCTGCTCGAACTGGTCGCCGTCGAGCGTGCCGTCCGGGTTGAGCTCCACCACGTGGATGTCAAACCCGCGTTCCAAGGCCAGCATCTGCCACGGCACGATGTTGCTGTGGTGCTCCATCCGCGTCAGGACGATGCTGTCGCCGGCGCTGAGGTTGACGCGTCCCCAGGTTTGGGCCACGAGGTTGATGCCGTCGGTGGTGCCACCGACAAACAAGATTTCCCGGGTCGAGGCCGCGCCAAGGTGGGCTCGGACCTTTTCACGTGCCCCTTCGTACGCCTCTGTGGCCTCTTGCGCCAAGGCGTGGACGCCACGGTGAATGTTGCTGTGCGTGTGGGAGAGGTAGCGGGCTTGCGCGTCGATGACGGCTTGGGGTTTTTGGGCTGAGGCCGCGCTGTCGAAATACGCCAAAGGCTTTCCGTGCACCTCCCGCGAAAGGATGGGGAACTGCGCGCGAATGGCGTGAACGTCGTACGAAGTGGGCGTGGTCATCACTGCAAGGGTACAAAGGGTGCGCGGAATCGCATGTTACATCCGTTCAAGTCGCAAGAGGTACTCGTGGTTCCCGTCGCCGCCTTGGATGGGCGAATCGAGGGCATCGAGCACACTGAGCCCGCATTCAACGGCCGCGTCTTTGACCGCATCCAAGGCCTTTTGACGCTGGACTGGGTCCCGAACGATGCCCGCACGACTCAAGTGTTCGCGGCCCACCTCGAATTGAGGCTTGACCAAGGCGACAACCGGTGTGCCAGGCTCCGTCAATTCCGCGACAGTAGGCAAAATGTGGGCCAGCCCCACAAACGACACGTCGACGACCACCAGTTGCGGCAACCCGCCGATCACGGCCGTGACTTCTTCTCGAGTCAGGTCGCGAACGTTGGTGGATTCACGCACCACCATGCGCGGGTCGTCGGCGAGGCCCGGGTCAAACTGGTCGCGTCCCGTGTCCACCCCGAGCACCGCCGAAGCCCCCGCTGCCAACATCACGTGGCTGAACCCTCCAGTCGAACAACCCACGTCGAGCGCACGACGGCCCGCAACCTCGATGTCCTTCCATTCTTCAAGGGCAGCAAGCAACTTGAGGGCTCCCCGAGAAACCCACGGCATGTCCTCTTCGATCAATTCGACTTCCACATCCGAAGGAAATTTCTTGCCCGCCTTGGTCACCTTGATCCCCGCGACCATGACGCCATGCTCTGAAATCATGCGTTCGGCGCGTGGCCGAGACGCCACAAGGCCGCGGTCCACCAGGAGCTTGTCCAGTCTGATCGGTTCCGAACTCGACATGAGGTCAGGTTACATCCAGCCGTGGCGCTGCGCCAACAGCCCTTCCACTTCCTGCGCCACCTCCACCTGGCCAAACCCTTCAAGGACGTCCCCGATGAAGGCCTGCACCATCAATGCCCGTGCGGCGCGTTCCGCGATGCCACGCGACTTGAGGTAAAACAACGCCTCTTCGTCGAATTGACCCACCGTGCAGCCGTGCGAACACTTGACGTCGTCGGCGTAAATCTCGAGCTCGGGCTTCGCGTTGATGCTCGCGCCTGCGTCTGCCACGATGTTGGCGTTTTGCTGGTACGCGTTGGTCTGCTGTGCATCTTCCCGGACGAAGACCTTGCCGTTGAACACCCCGGTCGAACGGTCGTACCAAATCCCTTTGTACAACTCACTCGAGGTGCAATGCGGCACGGTGTGATCCATGGTCGTGTGGTTGTCCACGTGCTCCTGGCCTTTGGGCAAGTACGCACCGTGCATGACGGTGTGCGACCCGCTTCCGTGCTGAAGCACATTCAACTCGTTGCGCACCCAATGGCCTTGCACCGTGACGGTGTGAATTCGGAACGTGCTGTCCTTGTCTTGCGTCACGTGCTCGTGCGCCAATTGGAAAACGGCGCCTTGTTCGTGCTGGATTTTGTCCACGCCCAAACGCGCACCCGCCCCCACCTTTGCCTCAAGCACCGCATTCACCATGCCGCTCGCGCCCTCTGGCGCAGAAGACCAAAGCACCACCTCCGCATGGGCATTGGCTCCGACCTCCACTCGGTGCCGTGGGCAAGATGCCACGTTTTCGCCCGTGGCGTGGTGGTGAACCAACACAGGGCGGTCGAGCACCACGCCATTTTCAAGGCTCAAGAACAATCCGTCTTGGGCGTACGCAGCGTGGACGGCACCCACCCACTCGCGGGTGTGGTAGGCCGACCAATCTTCGTCGCCTTCGCCGATTCGGCCTTCTGAATAAGCCTGCGACAGGGACATGCACACCACCCCATCCGCGACGGGCAGGTCGCATGCTTCGGGCACAACTTGGCCGTTCAGCAGCACGATGCGGTACGCGTCCAAGCCAGGAATGGGGTTGGTCGGCACGTCTTCGGGCCACCCTGCGGGCGCAGGCGCAGTGCGCACCGGATTCACCAACATCGGCGTCAGCGGGCTGTACTTCCAACGCTCGGACTTTCGGGTCGGCACCGGCAAGTCGGCCAGCGCTTGACGCCCGGCCTCCGCCAACGAAGCCGAGCCCGAAGATGCCGCCAGTCCTGCGACAAACGCCTGTGCTTGATCCTGGGCAGTGGCCATCAGGCGACGGGTTCTTTGATCCAGTCGTAACCCTTCGCCTCGAGTTCGAGGGCGAGCTCTTTGGGGCCGGACTTGACGATTTGGCCGTCGCTCAACACGTGCACGAAGTCGGGCACGATGTGGTCGAGGAGGCGCTGGTAGTGCGTGATCACAAGGAATGAACGGCCCGCGTTGCGCATGGCGTTCACGCCTTCGGACACGATGCGGAGGGCGTCGATGTCGAGGCCGCTGTCCGTCTCGTCCAAGACGGCGAGCTTGGGCTCAAGCATGGCCATCTGGAAGATCTCGTTGCGCTTTTTCTCGCCGCCAGAAAACCCTTCGTTGACGCTGCGGTCGCGCAAGCGGCCGTCGAGTTCGACGAGGGCCGCCTTCTCCTTGACCATGGCGAGGAAGTCCTTGGCCGCGATGGGTTCGAGGCCTTGGTGCTCGCGCTTCGCGTTTACGGCAGCCTTCATGAAGTTCAAGTTGCTCACGCCGGGGATTTCGACGGGGTATTGGAACGCCAAAAACAGGCCCTCCCGCGCCCGGTCGCTCGCGTCGAGCTCGAGCAGGTCGGTGCCGTCGAAGTCGACCGAGCCGGCCGTCACTTCGTAGTCTTCACGGCCGGCGAGGACCGACGCCAAAGTCGATTTGCCGGAACCGTTGGGGCCCATGATGGCGTGCACCTCACCGGGACCGATTTCGAGGTTCAGTCCTTTGAGGATGGGGGTGTCTTCCACGCGCGCGTGGAGGTTGTTGATGGTCAGCATTAGCCTACGGATCCTTCGAGTGAAATGGCCAGGAGCTTTTGGGCCTCAACGGCAAACTCCATGGGCAACTTGTTGAGCACCTCCTTCGCATAGCCGTTGACGATCAGGCTGATGGCCTGCTCCTCGTCGATGCCGCGTTGGAGGCAGTAAAAGATTTGATCTTCCCCAATCTTGCTGGTCGTCGCTTCGTGCTCGACCTGGGCTGTGGGGTTCTTCGTTTCGATGTACGGGAACGTGTGCGCGCCGCAGCGGTCTGTCATCAGCAGGCTGTCGCACTGGCTGAAGTTCCGAGCGTGGTCGGCGTTGGGCATGATTTGGACGAGTCCGCGGTAGCTGTTTTGGGACTTGCCCGCCGAGATGCCCTTCGAAATGATGGTCGAACGCGTGCGCTTTCCCAAGTGAATCATCTTGGTGCCCGTGTCGGCCTGTTGCATGTTGTTGGTGACGGCCACGCTGTAGAATTCGCCTACGCTGTCGTCGCCTTTGAGCACGCAGCTGGGGTACTTCCACGTCACTGCACTGCCGGTTTCGACTTGCGTCCAGCTGATCTTCGAACGGGTGTGGCAAATACCACGCTTCGTCACGAAGTTGAAAACGCCGCCTTTGCCCTTCTCGTCACCTGGGTACCAGTTTTGAACGGTGCTGTACTTGATTTCGGCGGCGTCGAGCGCAATGAGCTCGACCACGGCCGCGTGAAGTTGGTTCTCGTCGCGCTGAGGTGCCGTGCACCCTTCGAGGTAGCTGACGTAGCTGCTCTCGTCGGCGATGACCAACGTCCGTTCAAATTGGCCCGTGCCGCTTTCGTTGATGCGGAAGTACGTGCTCAGTTCCATCGGGCATTTGACGCCCTTGGGGATGTAGCAGAACGACCCGTCCGTGAAGACGGCCGAGTTGAGCGCCGCGTAAAAGTTGTCGCGGACCGGGACGACCGAGCCGAGGTACTTCTGGACCAGTTCAGGGTGCTCCTGCACGGCCTCGCTCATGCTGCAGAAGATGATGCCGAGTTCCGCGAGTTTGTCCTTGAACGAAGTGGCTACGCTGACGCTGTCCATCACAAAATCCACCGCCACGCCGCTCAAGCGCTTCTGCTCCTCAAGCGAAATGCCCAGCTTGTCCATCGTCTTGCGCAACTCCGGGTCCACCTCGTCGAGGGAGGCGAGCTCCTTCTTCTGCTTGGGGGCCGCATAGTAGCTGATGGCCTGAAAATCAGGCTTCTCGTATTGGAGGTGAGGCCACTCTGGCTCCACCATGGCTTGCCACGTTTCGAACGCCTTGAGGCGCCACTCAAGGAGCCACCCCGGTTCGTTCTTCTTCGCGCTGATCAGCCGGATGATGTCTTCGTTGAGTCCCGCCGGGGCCTTGTCCGAGTCGATGTCCGTCGTGAACCCAAACTCGTAGGCCTTCCCTGTGACCTCTTCCAGAATCTTGTCTTCTCCGTCGTACGCCATCTTGGTTGCTGTCCTGTGATTCGTTAGAGTGAAAAACTCTCTCCGCAGCCGCAGGTTCGGTTGGCGTTGGGATTGTGGAACTCAAATCCCTTCCCGTTCAGGCCGCCGCTGTACCGCAGCTCGGTGCCGACCAGGTAGAGAAAACTCTTCTTGTCCACCACCACTTTGACGCCGTTGTCCTCGAAAACTTGGTCGTCGTCGTTCATCAGGTGGTCGAAATCCAATTGGTACATCAACCCACTGCATCCGCCGCCTTTGACGCCGACGCGCACAAAGCTCCCGTCAGGTCGGCCCTCCTCCGCGAGCAAGCGTTGCACTTGGTCCCGGGCGTTGTCGTTGACTTTGATCATGGTCTGTGGAAAAACTGGCGCAAAAATACCCCATTTGGGGGAGGCAAAGGTACGTTGTTTGGATTCATTCCAAATAAGCCGATGCCCCTGATTCCGACGGCTGCGTCGCATCTTTGGGGCATGCCCGGTGCTCGATCGCCTCAACCCCGTCGCTCACGCGCCCAACTCACGACCCAGTTTACCACGGTTGTGGGAATGTCCTTGACGTTGTTTTTGCTGGGAATGGTGGGGCTTGCCGGACTTCTCGGCAGGTGGGCCTCCACCCAACTTCGCCAGCAGGTCCACGTTCAAGTGTACTTGCAACGGGACTTGAGCCCAGGCCAAATCGACGCCGCCCGTCTCGCCCTCACGGCCGACCCCAGCGTGGCCGCCGCGACTTACCTCGACCCAGAAGAGGCCGCCGCTGAGCTCGAAGCTGAACTCGGCGAATCGTTTGTGTCCTTTCTCGGGTATGTGCCCTTGCCCCCGGTCGTCGACGTCGTGGTTCGGCCAGACCACGCCACGCCGGACGCCCTTGCCGCGGCCGCGGAACGATTCGAAGCCACGCAAGGCGTCTCCGACGTGGCATGGCACCGCGATTTGCTCAGCGCGATGCAAGCCGGAATCGACCGGTTGATGCCTGTGTTGACGGCCGCCGCTGCGATTTGTCTGTTGGTCGCGCTCGCCTTGCTCAACAACACCATTCGCCTGACCGTCTTTGCCCGCCGTTTCCTCATTCGAAACATGCAACTCGTTGGAGCGCGACCGCGTCTTGTGCGGCGGCCCTTCGTCGTCCAGGGACTTCTCTTGGGGGCGACATCAGGACTGCTCGCCTTCGCCGCCACCCTCGCGCTTCTGACTTGGTTCCAGGCCCAGCTCGGCACGCTAACCTGGCCTTGGATTGGCGCCCTGGCTGGCGCCTTTGTCGCCACCGGAAGCCTTCTCGGCGCCGGCTTCAGCAGCGTCGCCGTGAACCGGTACCTCCGCGCTGACTTGTCGCAATTGCATTGACCTTGTTGGCACTCGCGCCGTATTTTCGACCCATGAACACGACTCCCGACTCCCCTTCGAACTTCGCGTTTGGCCGCAGCAATTACATGTGGCTCGGCATTGGCATTGCCGTGTTGGCGTTGGGTTACCTCCTTATGAGCGGCGGCGGATCGGACGACCCCAACGTGTTTGACGAAAGCATCTTCAGCTTCCGACGCATCACCCTCGCACCCACCGTGGTGCTGGCCGGTTACGGCGTGATCTTCTACGCCATCCTCAAGAAGAGCTGAATTGGAGACCCTCTCCTACCTGGTCCTCGGCCTCGTTCAGGGCCTCACTGAATTCCTTCCGGTCTCGAGTTCGGGCCATCTGACCCTCGGACAAGCCTTGCTCGGCCTTGGCGGAGAAGACCTGACGTTCACCGTCCTCGTTCACGCCGCCACAGCGCTGAGCACCGTCGTGGTGTTCCGCGAAGACATCTTGGGCCTCGTCCGCGACGTGTTCGCGGCAGGCGACGCCGGCACCCAAGCGCGGTCTTACGCTGGCCTCATCTTGCTCAGTGCCATCCCGGCAGCTGCCGTCGGCCTCGGCTTCAAGGACGCCATCGAGTCGCTCGCCTCTCCCCGATTCGTGGGAGCAATGTTGTGTCTCACTTCCGGCATCCTGTTCCTCTCCCAGCGCGCGACCGCCGGCAACCGTCCCCTTGGAGCAGGCCGCGCCTTCGGAATCGGCATCGCCCAAGCCCTCGCCATCCTTCCCGGCATCAGCCGTTCGGGAAGCACCATCGGCGCTGCCCTGATGCTCGGCATCTCCCGCGAGGAGGCCGCACGTTTTTCCTTCCTCATGGCGCTCATTCCCATTGGGGGCGCCACGTTGCTCACGCTCAAAGACCTTCTCGAACAGCCCGCTGTCGCGGACGTCGCTTCCGGTCCCTGGCTTGGCTACGCCGCCGGCACCCTCGCGGCCTTTGCCAGCGGTTGGGCCGCCTGCACGTGGATGATTCGGTTGGTGAAGCGCAGCAATTTGGCAGGTTTTGGGGCGTACTGCTTGGCCGTGGGCGTGCTTGCGCTCATCTTTGGGTAAACCTCCACCATGTTACGAGGATTGAGTTTCGTTCTTATTGTAATTGCGCTTTGCTCTTGCAACAGTGTTGTTACCACGCACCCCATGCCACCAGGGAAAAAAACTAGGAAGACTATACCCAAAGAATTCCGAGGTCTGTGGCATGGCGAAACGCATCCAGATAGACTCCGTGCATTGCCCGATTCTGAAGCGATTCTCCAGACAACAACTGATTCTGTGGTTCCCGTAGTCTTGAGCGTTTCCAAAAATCAGGTGGATGCTAATTTATTCTCCATGGATTTTCGGTTGAACGACGAGGTCATGGACTCAATTGCAGCGGTGGACTCCACTCTGGCTGAAATCATCATGGCTCAGAATCTTTCCTTGCTCACCTCAAGTCAAATTCTAGCTCTCTTGGTTAGTGAACTGAACGACGGGGATGTGCCCATCGGTCTTCAGAAACTTGAATCCTCTTCAAACCAGTGGAGAATTCACAAATTTCAGGATGGTTTCATGCTCAACTTTTCAGATATCGATGACTCCACAAAATGGCAATCTGAATTCATTCGTAGGGAAGGAGACTTTCTGGTCTGGTATAACTACGACCCCGCTATTAGTCCAGCTATGGCGCTCGAAATGTTCGATGACTTGTCCTCGAATAACTCAAGAATTGACACTACAGAAGATGTTTTTGGGAATGAGAATTACTCATACATATTCGACATACTTTCCAACGAGGAATTCGAAAACACGCTCGCCAAAACTCTTGTTCCAACTTACCTCTTCCGCGAGTATCCGTGAGTATACAAATGCTACCCGACCCTAGGCATTTCGTCCACAGTTTCATCGTCGCCCTGCTCTTCGCGACGACCGGATGCGTCGAAGTCACCTTTCCAGAACCGATGCCTGCGGGCAAAAAGGACCTGACGGAGTTTCCCTCGGCTTGGCAGGGCACGTGGACGTCGCACGTAAACGGTGCCCAGGCCGCAGAAGAAGACGAGATCATGGTCATCCTTGTGGACCGCATCAAGGGAGATCCGAGGAGTGACGATTTGGTCTTGGGCCAAAACTGCACCCTCCGCAAATTGGGCCGACGCCTCGTCCTCAGCCTGCCGCAAGACGAGGGCGAACGTTACACCGCGCTCGTCGCGGAACGCCACGGTGAGTGCCTGACGGTCAAGAAGTTTGACCCGGAAGAACAAGGTGCGGTGGACGGCTGGGAAGAGCTCCTCGGGCACGACCGCGTGGTCAAGATTCACAAGAAGGACAACCCCACCAAGAAATTGAAGGAGGTGCAGCTGAACCCCAAGAACCGCTGCCAATTCCGCCAACTCGTGAAGCGCGGCACCACCGAGCTGGTGACGTACACGAAGGTCCCTGAAGGGACCGCGCATTGAGGCTTGAGGCTTGTCGCGATTAACGCACCAAACCTTTTGCGCCCTCCAGGCGCTGCGCCACGGATTCCCAGTTCACCAAGCCCAGGAACGCCTGGATGTAGTCCGTGCGGCGGTTTTGGTAATTCAAATAGTATGCGTGTTCCCAAACGTCCATGCCGAGGATGGGCGTGCCCGTGCGCTCAACGCACTGCGTCATGAGCGGGTTGTCCTGGTTGGCGGTGCTGGTCACTTCGAGCTTGCCCTCGCCGTTGATGATCAGCCACGCCCAGCCGCTGCCAAACTGCTTCGCGCCGGCCTGGGCGAACGCGGCCGCAAAGGCCTCGACGCCGCCCAAGTCGCGTGCGATCAATTCCGCGAGGTCGCCTTCGGGGGCCGCAGGACCCCCCGGGCGCAGGACTTCCCAGTAGAGGGTGTGGTTGTAGTGCCCGCCGCCGTTGTTGCGAAGCGCAGCGTTGTCCGGGGACACCCACGCGAGGAGAGACTCGAGGCTGCCGTCGAGCGAAACCGACACGCCGTCGAGCGCCGCGTTGAGTTTTCGCACGTAGCCCGCGTGGTGCTTCCCGTGGTGGATTTCCATCGTCGCCGCGTCAATGCCCGGAGCCAGCGCGTCCGTCGCGAAACCGAGGGCGGGGAGCGCAAACGTTTCAGGACCGAAGGTGGTGATTGAGGTCGTTTGGCCTTCGGGCTCCTCGGGAGCGCATCCCATCCAAGGAGTGAGCACCAAACCCGCACCCGCCGCGCCGGTGATTTTTAGAAACGTTCGCTTGTCCATGAGACAAAGATGAACAGGAATGCGTTCCCTTCGTGGGTGTGCACGACGCGCTGTGAAAAGAAGGACCGCGAGCCCCTCCAAACCGTCGCAGCGCAAACGAACTTTCAACATCCCGATGGACGCACCATTCCGCTCACCTCGCGTGCCCTTGTGGCTCGGAATTCTGTTCGCCGCCCCAGTCCTGTTGGGACTGGCTTTCGGCGTACTGGCCTGGAAGCGCGGTGACGTGTGGAAAGCGCGTGCACTTGAGGCTGTCAATGAACAACTCGCCGGAGACTTGGAAGTGAATTCCATGACCTTGTCTTGGTGGAACGGTTTTCCCAACATCAGCGTAGACCTCGACAGCGTAACGTTGACCTCTGCCGAAGGCGACACGGCCGCCGCAGTTGTGAGGGTGGGGTTGGAACTGGATTTTTGGTCGGTGTGGGGAGACCAGCCTCAATTGACTTCTGTCGTCATGGAGGGTGGGCGGATCGCCGTTTTGCAAGATCCAACCGGCCGATGGAACCTGTTGGATTTGCTTGCCTCTCCCTCCGAGGAAGAAGACTCAACTTCGGCCATGACGGTCGGAACCGTCGTCCTTCGCAGCTTCGATGTGACGTGGCGAACAGCGGAGGAGCTTGACGGGACGCTGAAGATTGACCGCGCCAAGGTGACTTTGCCTCAGGACGACCGAGGGCTTCTTTGGGACGTGTCGGCATCGGACGCGCGAGCTCACGGTCCTGCCTTTCCCGACCTGCATCCCGCAGACCTTCGCTGTTCAGGTTCGTGGTCCTCAGGAAACGAACAGGACAGTTGGTCGAGCTCTGGGACGCTGACGCTCGCAGGAATTGAAACCCATTGGCGCGCACGCCAAGAGAATTCGGGCGGCTGGAGTGCGCACCTGGCCTTGCCCAAGGTGACCCAAAAGTCGCTCGAGCTCTTGTGGAAAGATCCGCCGTGGCGCGGGATGGTGTCCATGGACCACCATGTTGCCGTGGAGGTGGACTTCCGGGACGGTGACCTCGAAGTGGCCTGGTCCACAACGGAAGACGCCTTTCAACTCGCCCCACAAGCCACCGGTTTGACCATGGCGTTGCAAGGTGCTGCCTCGGGTGAAGGTCGCGTCATGCGGTCGAAGGGAACGTGGGCTTGGAGCGTTGAAAACGCCCTGGCCCGAGGCTCAGGCTGGGAGGTGGCCGGCAACCTGCGTCCCCTCGCCAATTCGCGAATCCAATTCGAAGGACAGGCCTCCTTAGACGCCTCCACCCCTTTTCACGCCTGGCTTCCCCACGTCCCGACGGACGTGCAATCGGTGCTCCCCGTGTCGGGAACAGCCACGGCCCATGGGACGGCAGTTTGGGACTTGGAACAGGGCCTCCAAAACATGATCGGTGCCTTGTCCTTTTCGCAACTCGCCGGCAAATTGGACGGGCAGCCTTACTTGGTCGAGGCTCCGGAATTGCGAATGGAAAAAACTTCGTGCTCCGGAGATTCGATCGCAGTGCTTTGGGCGGGGAACGACGTGGAACTCGACATCCGCAACCTGTCATGGAGCTCTGGAATCTCCGGAGGCCCCTGGACGGGCGACGTCCATGTTCGAGCCCAGTCCCTTCACGTCAACCCCGTTCTCTCCTGGTGGGAGCACAGCCGTCGTGAACCTGCTTCGGAGGCCCGATTTTTGCCTGACGGGTCGTCGCTCCGCGTCGACATCGACAGCAAGGTGTTGGAATGGGATGCCTTGCGGTGCACCGACCTGAGCTCGCGAACGAAGATCAACCACAACCGCTGGGTCATTCAAAGCGCATCCATTCAAGGGTTGGAGGGGCATGCCCACGTCGAAGGAAGCCTTGGGCCGGGGCGTGCCGGCTGGCTGCTTTCCCTTCGCGGCACCGCGGACGACGTGTCGTTGCCCAAGCTGTTCTCGACGTACAACAATTTTGGGCAAGACCTCATTCGCCATGACCACCTTGGAGGCGCGCTGTCCACCGCAGGCAACCTCGGCATGTCATGGGACCTCGCCGGCGATTGGCACGGCGAAGATTTCACCGCGAGTCTCCAAACAAGCATCGCGCACGGCCGCCTTACAGGCCTGGAGGTCTTCGAGGAGGTGGCTGACTACCTCGAGGGTCACCGCCTCATGGCACCGCTTGTCGATCCAAACGACCTACGTCAACGGCTGCGAGACGTTTCGTTTGAACCGGTGGCTCAGAATTTAGATGTGCGGGGAGAAAAAGTCTGGCTTCCCATGACGGTGATTCAATCCTCCGCGATGAACGTGGCCATTGAAGGAGAATACCGCTTCGACAGCACCCTGGATTACACCCTGGGCTTTGCTCTTCGAGACCTTCGTGCTTCTGCCGCCGACTCTTTTGGGGAAATGGAAGACGACGGATTGGGCAACCAGTTTTTCCTGCGCATGTCCGGGCCCGTTGAAGAGCCGGTGTACGCCTACGACCGAGACGCCGCCCGCGAACACAGGCGGCGGGCGATTGAAACGGAAAAGAACCGATTGAAAGACGCCCTGAGCAACCGCGGCGACCATGCGCCCGAAGAAGCCACCTTGCCTGCCCTTGAAGTGGAAATCAAGGCACCGGAGCCGGAGCCGGACCGTGCCCCCACCGAACCCCAACCGTCCTTACGTGACCGTGTTCGTAAGCCCAAGGGAAAGAAGGCCGACGACTTGCTGAACCCGGACGACGAAGATTACCTTTAAACCATGGAGATTCTCGCCGATTCTGCCGTCCAAAAGCAACTGATCCAGTGCCAAGAAGTGCTCGACAGAGCGCGTCAAGAGGGGTGGTCGGAGGAGCTCGTTGTGGCGTTTGACCTGGCCACGCGAGAGCTTCACGAAGGCGCCGTGGTTCGCAAGGCAAGAGGCCTCGCTTCTCCCAGTTCCGAGAATGTGCCTCGTGAAAACCTCGAAGTCGGTTGTGAGGACGCTCCGATCAACCGCCTGTTGACGGCGGAGGAGCGCGGCGAGCCGGAAGAAGTTGCCGAAGCCCAGGTCGATTTGCTCTCGTCGATTGGCGAAATGACGTTGGCAGAAAAATTGGCGCTTCAACCGTTGTCCAACGTCGCCGACGGCTTGAGTATCGTGGACCGGGCGCAATTCACAAGCGTGTTGTTTTCCGGCGAAGAAGAGGTCTTCAGCACCCTGCTTGAGAAACTTTCGCGCTCAGCCACCCAGGAAGAAGCCTTTGCGCTCTTCCAGGAAGCCTTGAGCCCCCGCGGGGAAGATTCGGAGGTGGATGCATTGAAAGAGGAGTTCGCCAAACGAATCGTACGCACCTTCGTCTCATGAGCGGCGGAAAGTTGGTGGTTGTCCCGACGCCGGTTGGGAATTTGGGCGACATGACTCCCCGAGCATTGGAAGTCCTCCGAAACGCCTCCACGGTCCTCGCCGAAGACACGCGAACAACGGGAAAACTCCTGCGTCATTTTGGGGTGGACACCCCGCTGAAGTCGTTCCACCAACACAACGAACACAGGGCCGTAGAAGGCGTGGTGGAACAGCTGCGCGGCGGGCTCACGTTGGCCCTTTGTTCCGACGCAGGAACTCCCGGCATTTCAGATCCCGGGTTCCTGCTTGTCCGTGCGTGCGTGGAGGCTGGAATCGACGTGGAGTGCTTGCCGGGCGCAACCGCCTTCGTGCCTGCGCTGGTGACCTCGGGTCTGCCCTGCGACCGATTTTACTTCGAGGGGTTTCTGCCGCACAAGAAGGGGCGCCAAAAACGACTTTCCGCCCTTCTCGAAATGCCGTGCACCGTCGTCTTGTACGAAAGCCCCCACCGGGTCGCCAAACTTCTGGACCAGCTCGCCGAACTCGGCGGCGGAAGCCGCCCGGCATCGCTGTCCCGTGAAATCTCCAAACTGCACGAAGAGACGTTGCGCGGCACGGTGGAGGAACTGCGGGCCCACCTCGCCGAACATCCGGCGCGCGGCGAATACGTGGTGGTCTTGGGCGAGGCCGTTTAAAACACGACCCGTTGAACCTCGTTCACGCGTTTCACCGGCACCACTGTCAATCCTTTGGGGGGCTCGGGATGGGTTCCGTGTCCTGAAATCAGCATTCGCTCCATGCCAAGCCTCGCCGCCTCAGCCATGCGCTGTTCCATGCGCGGGACGGGGCGAATCTCCCCGCTCAAACCGACCTCGCCCGCAAAGCAGGTCCGGTTGTCCAGTGGCAGGTCAAGGCTGGAACTGAGGATGGCCGCCACGACGGCCAGGTCGTTTGCGGGATCCTGAATTTTCAGGCCGCCCGCCACATTCAAAAACACGTCGAACGCCCCGAGCTTGAAGCCGCAACGCTTTTCAAGCACGGCCAAAAGCATGTTCAAGCGGCGCAAATCAAATCCGGTGCCCGACCGCTGAGGCGTGCCGTACACCGCTGTGCTCACCAAGGCCTGAATTTCCACCAGGAGAGGACGGACCCCTTGAAGCGAAACCGCCACCGCCGAACCGCTGCCAGCCTCACCGCGTTCCCCGAGGAGCACCTCGCTTGGGTGGTCCACCGCGGCCAATCCCTCTCCTGTCATCTCGTAAATGCCGAGTTCTGCCGTCGTCCCGAACCGGTTCTTCCCCGCGCGGAGCATTCGGTAAGCGTGGTGCCGATCTCCCTCAAATTGAAGGACGACGTCCACCATGTGCTCGAGCACTTTGGGGCCGGCGAGGGAGCCTTCCTTGGTGATGTGACCGACCATGAACAAGGGCGTTCCTGTGGACTTGGACCAGGCAGTGAGGGCGGCGGCCGATTCACGGATTTGGCCTACAGAACCCGGAACTCCGTCCTGGTCTGGGAGGTCCAAGGTTTGGACGGAATCCACCACCACAAGAGCCGGTTTTTCCGCACGCAAGGCGTCGAGCACAGCCGGAACCTGGGTTTGGGGGAAAATCAACACCGACGGCGCGATGGTTCCGAGTCGGTTGGCGCGCATGCGAACCTGCTCAGCGCTCTCCTCCCCGCTGACGTAAAGCACTTTCTGCCCTGCCATGCCCACCAAGAGAGCGACTTGCAACATCAAGGTCGATTTGCCGATTCCCGGTTCGCCACCAAGCAGGACCACGCCCCCGGGGACAGCCCCGCCACCAAGCACGCGATTCAGTTCCTTGTCTCCAACGTCGAGCCGCGGCAATTCTGCGACATCCACATCCAACAGCGGCCGCACTTGCGGAGTTTGAAGCGCGGTCAGTCCGGCACGCGCCGATCGCTGCGACACCGGCCCTACCGACTCCTCAGCCAACGTGTTCCAAGCCTTGCATTGCGCGCACTGGCCTACCCATTGCGGGTGTGCGTGCCCGCAGTCCGAACACACGAACTGCTTCTTGGTCTTGGCCACCGTTTACCGAGCCCGGAAAATGTTGACCGTGCCCGTGAATTCGTCGCCGTTGGGCAAGAGGATGGTGTAGAAGTACACGCCTTCGGCGCTGTTGTCGCCGTACCACGGCTGAGCGTTTCGGTACTCCGGGTTTTCGTACACCTTGTTGCCCCAGCGGTCAAAAATCCGAACCAACACGCCCTCTGGATCGTCCTCCCACGGGTCGAGGCCCATGATGTGGAAGCCGTTGTTCTGCTGGTTTCCGTCCCGCGGCGTGAACACGTTGGGGGGAAGGATCTCACACTGGTCCACGGTGATGTCGTACTCGTGTTGCAGCCCTTGAGGCAAGCACGGGTTGGCAATTTCCGCCAACAGCGTCAAGTCGTACCCCCAGCAGCTCGGCGGGAACTGTTCCCCTGTCAATTCAAGGACATTTTCTGCCAAGAACACGACCAAGGTGTCCGAACACTGAACGGTCCACGTGTAGTCGCTGTAATCCGGCCCGTTGAAGTCGGCGTTGAGGTCAAACGTCTCCGGTTGGCCTGGGCAAATTGCGCGTACTCCGTCGTACACTGGCACAGGCTCCCACGTCGGGACGTCACCAATGAAGACCAAACCACACGCCTCTTGAGGTTCGCAACCGTAGGGGTCCTCGATGTCCACACAAATCTGGGTGCCGTTCACTTCGGAATCCTCTGGAATGATCCACTGGAAATTGTTGTCCGAAGTGGTCACGGTACCGTCAGGCCACGTCATGGTGTAGTCGGCGTAATTCGCGACAAACGCCGGGTTCACCCCGAGCACCGCGTCCTCCCCAACTTCGATGCCTCCGCCGTCGCAATCGGTGATGGCGCCTCCGGTGAAGACGTCAATGTCAATCGGGGTCACCACGTCGATGAACGCACAGTCGCTTTCGTCAAAGGAATTGGGACAGCCCTCGTCGGGAACCGTCACGCAGTAGGAACCCGTTGCGTTTACTTCCCATTCATTGTCGTCGATGTTGGCGTCGTTTCCGTTGTACGTCCATTCGTAAACAAGGCCGCTGTTTTGGTCTCCGGGAATGGGGTCCAACTCCAACGTGGCGCCCTCACCGCAGAGGTACGCGTTCTCCAGCACCGGCTCAGGTGTGGCGACCACCTCCACTTGGTCGCTCATCTCTCCGCACCCGTTTTCAATGCTGACCACCAAGGTCGTCTCGGTGTACTGCGACCATTCGTACTCGTTTTCGAGCACGTTGTCGTTGCCGGGGTAAGGCCAGTTGATGGTCGCCACATCCGCGGGGTCTGTGATGAAGGCTTCCAAGGTGAGCTCGTCGTCGCCGCACACCCAAACCAAGCTGTCGCCGTCCAGCACAATCGTAGGCGGCATGTTCACCTCCACGTCGTAGCACGTCGCCGTGCCGCATTCGGCCTCGTTGAAGCACAGCTCATACATGCCGTATTCCGTGGCCGACCACGTTGTGTTGTACTGGTCCGTCACGCTGAAGCTGTTGTTCCCCAGTCCTGAGGTCTCTTCCCATGTTCCGTATGCGGGTTGCACGTTGCAGGCCGCCGGGCCATAAAAAATGACTCCCGTCGACAGGTCGTCAATGGTGGTGCACCCGTCCGGGTTGGAAATGCAATTCGACACGCAATTGAACAAGTCAACGCTGAAGAAGGGGTCGTTGTCGGGGTTGTTGCTGACGTACGTGATTTGGATGGAATCGCCGAAAGCAATGGCCAAATCAGGGTTGCTGTTGATGTTTAAGAAGGCGCCTGAGTTCATCGTGACGGTGGAGTTCGTCACCGAGCCGTCCTCGTGGATGATGTCGATGTTCAGGAACGAGCCGTCCCAACCGTTTAGGTTGCTGTACAAGTAAAGCGAGAGGTACCCTTCTGCAGGAGACGAATAGCCGCCGCTGAATGCAATCGTGTCGAAGGCCGCGTCTCCGCACAACGGGTCTACTGTGACGTCTGGCAGCGTCGATGCAGACGGAGCCAAAATGAACGTTCGTTTTCCCTCGCAACCTCCCTCGTCCTCCACGGTGACTTGGTAAACGCCCGCCGTCAACCACGCCCCCGCACCGTCCGACGAAAGGACATCGCCCCCTCCGCCGTTCCAATCGCCGACCCAGGTGTAGTTCACAAAATTCTCGTCCAGGTCAGGGATGACTTCGACAAAGGCGGAGTCACCCGGACATACTGCTTGCAATGTCCCTTCCACAGTCGGGAGATAGAACGGGGTTTGAATCACTTGGAAGATGTCATTCACCACGCAGCCCCCCGCCGTTTCGCCGGTCACGACAAACGTGCCACCGAACGGAATAGTGGCTTGATTTTCCGTCCAAAAGTTTGAGTTCAAGTTCCAGCTCCACGAATCCACCGGCTCCTGTCCGCCCACCGACTCTGCGGTGACGTCCAATTCTGAACCTGCGCAAATGCCAAACTCTCCGGTTGCAGAGGTGACTTCGATGGTCGGAGGCACGATGTCCAACACGTTGATCACGATGTCCACAGAGGTGGTCATGCCGTCGCTGTCCGTGGCTGTCATGGTCACGGTGCTCAGTCCAGGGCTGTTGGCCACAAACGTTCCCGTAAAAGTTGCTGTGCCGCCGCTGCTCACATCAAAATTATCAATGATGCAAGAGCCTGCAAGGTCGTCCGTCACCACAAGGTCAACCGTTTGAGTTGGTTCAGGGCCGAGGAATTCCACGTCGAGGGAGGTGGTCTGATTCAAGCACAACTGAATGGTATCGCATCCGAGGTTGGCTGTAGGCACAGGCGCAAGGTTGTTGTTCGTCTCGGCGGTGTTGATGTTGAAGAATTTGTAGTCGAGCCAGTTGATGCCGTCGTCCGCGCCTTCCCCTGTGCCATAAGGACCGTTGTAGGTGTCGTCCGGCAAATTGAATCGGCCAAATTGCACGTGAGGGCTGTTCGCAGGGTTGGGGTTCGTCGACTCTCCATCTGCTCCCGTAACCCCAGGGTCCGGTCCGCAACATCCCGACGAACCGCCCACGTCGCCGTGAGCCCAATTCATGTCGAGGTAGCACACTTGGGCGTTGTTTCCGTCAGGCAAGACTCCGCTCTCGGGCGACGTGATGATGATTTGGAAACTGTTCGTCAGGTCCGACTGGTTGTTGTAGTACCCCACCTCGATGAAATTGACGTACACCGCGTCCTGGGTCTTCTTCCACTTGATTTCCCCGATGCTTCGGATGTCGGTGTCCTGCCAGAACCCTGCGATTTGATTGTACTCGGCAGCGGGGAAGCCGGTGGGCGTCCAGTCGATGACGTCGCCTCCGAAGGAGATTTGGCCTTTCGAGTTGATGTAGAAGAACTCGTACGTGTCGCCGTAGAGCTCAAACTCCCATGCCTGATCGCCCTGCACGCTCAGCGCAATGGGCTCCGAAGAGCAGTCTACGTCCCAGCCTGCACCTCCTTGGTTGGCCCACGCCATTTCGTTGGGACCCAAGCCTGCCAGGCCTGGAGGGGGCACCATGGACGTGTATGAATCGTCCGGCTCGACCCAACAACCGCACGCGTCGTTTTGCATGATCTTCTGCAGGCGCAACTCCTTGCGCTTGGCACGTTCCGGAGCAAAGCTGTCCTTGTACTCGTGCAAGAACGTCAGGTAACGCATCTCGTCGAATTCCTCCCACTCTCGGACGACGGCCCATTCTTCCCGGGTCATCTTCAGCACGGCATCCTCGAAGGAGGGGTAGCTGTCGAGAATTTCGCGCGCAGAGCGGTTTTCAACGTAGTTCACTTGAGCCCAAGAATCAACGCCGACGAAGGTCATAGCCACAAGAGCGAGAAGTGACAAGAGAAGGGGTTTCAGAAGGGAACAGTTCATGTGTTCAGGCAGATGGTTGTGAATAGAACGCGCAAACGGTGCTCGCGCGTTGCAGGTGCTAGGCGCGTAAAGATAACAAAGTCGGACACGGGTGAATCTCGAAGTACCTTTGCACGTGCATTCGGTGCCGTGAACAACGCGTGTTGACACGAAGACGCCGCACCTTTTGGACATGAAAAACATCCGCAATTTCTGCATCATTGCCCACATCGACCACGGCAAGAGCACATTGGCCGACCGCCTGCTCCAGACGACGGGCACCATCTCGGATCGGGAATTGCAGGAGCAAACGCTCGACGACATGGACCTCGAGCGCGAGCGTGGCATCACCATCAAGAGCCACGCCATTCAGATGAATTACACGGGGAAGGACGGACAGGACTACGTCTTCAACCTGATTGACACCCCGGGTCACGTTGACTTCAGCTACGAAGTTTCCCGGTCGATTGCCGCATGCGAAGGCGCTCTGCTCATCGTCGACGCCACGCAAGGCATCGAAGCCCAAACCATCAGCAACCTCTACCTCGCCCTCGAGCACGACCTCGAGATCATCCCCGTCTTGAACAAAATGGACCTCGACTCCGCCGACCCCGAAGTGGTGGGCGAGCAAATCGTCGACCTTATTGGGTGCGACATGGAGGACATTTTGCCGGCCTCAGGCAAAACGGGCATGGGCGTCGAGGCCATTCTCGAAGCCATAGTCGACCGCGTGCCTTCACCCAAGGGCGACGTACAAGCCCCACTTCAGGCCATGATTTTCGACTCGGTCTTCAACAGCTTCCGCGGAATCATTGCCTACTTCCGGGTGCTGAACGGGACCATCCACAAAGGCGACAAAGTGAAATTTGTGGCGACAGGAAAGGAATACGACGCCGACGAAATTGGAGTCCTTGGATTGGACCTCATCCCCAAGAAAACCCTTGCCGCGGGAGACGTTGGGTACATCATTTCCGGCATCAAGAACGCGAAAGAAGTCAAGGTTGGGGACACCCTGACCACCAAAGAACGGCCATGTTCGGTGGCCGTGAAGGGGTTTGAGGACGTGAAGCCCATGGTCTTTGCAGGGATCTATCCCGTCGACACGGAGGACTACGAAGAGCTTCGGGCGTCCATGGAAAAGCTGCAACTGAACGACGCGTCGTTGGTGTTTGAGCCGGAGAGTTCGGCTGCGTTGGGGTTTGGGTTCCGCTGCGGGTTCCTCGGCATGCTCCACATGGAAATCATCCAAGAGCGGCTTGAACGTGAGTTCAACATGACGGTCATTACCACCGTGCCCAACGTGGGTTACAAGGCCTTCACCAAGAAAGGCGAACTGCTCGAGATCATGAACCCGAGCGACCTTCCGGACGCCAACCACCTCGACTACGTGGAGGAACCGTTCATCAAGGCCCAAATCATCACCAAAAGCGAGTACGTTGGACCGGTCATGAGCCTCTGCATTGAGAAGCGTGGCATCTTGGCCAACCAAGTCTACCTCACCTCCGACCGCGTGGAACTGACCTTCAGCATGCCCCTCGGCGAAATCGTCTTTGACTTCTACGACAAATTGAAGACCATCTCACGTGGGTACGCTTCGTTCGACTACTTCCCCGACGGCTACAAGCAGAGCAACTTGGTGAAAATGGACATCCTGCTCAACGGCGACCAAGTGGACGCTCTGAGTGCGCTCATCCACCGGGACCACGCCCACAACTTGGGCAAAAAAATCTGCCTCAAGCTGAAGGAACTCATTCCACGCCAGCAGTTCATGATCGCCCTGCAGGCGGCCATTGGTGCGAAAATCATCGCGCGTGAAACCATCTCCGCAGTGCGCAAGGACGTGACCGCCAAGTGCTACGGCGGAGACATCACCCGAAAGAGAAAGCTGTTGGAAAAGCAGAAGAAGGGCAAGAAGCGCATGCGCCAAATCGGAACCGTCGAAGTGCCTCAGTCGGCCTTCCTCGCGGTCCTCAAGCTGGACTGACCTCCTTTCTTGGGGCCTCTTCGCCCGCCGCGTTTTTGTTGGCTAGCTGGCCGCATGCCGCGTCAATGTCCTTGCCTCGCGAGCGCCGGACGTTGACGATGAGGTTTCGGTCTTCGAGCAGCGCCACGAAGTCGTTCAGACGCTCCGGCGTGGTCTGCTGGAATTCCCCGTCGTCGATGGGGTTGTACTCGATCAAGTTGATTTTGCACGGGATGTGTTTGCAGAACTGCGCCAACTCTCGGGCGTCTTCGAGGCCGTCGTTGAAGTCCTTGAAGACAATGAACTCGAACGTCGGGCGCGTGCCTGTCTTGTCCACGAAGTGCCGCAAAGCCTCTGCCAAGGCCGCGAGGTTGTTGGTCTCGTTGATGGCCATGATGTGGTTGCGCTTGGCGTCGTTCGCCGCGTGCAAGCTCAACGCCAAATTGAACTTGACCTCGTCGTCCCCAAGCCGCTTGATGGCTTTGGCAATGCCTGCTGTGGAAATCGTGATGCGCTTTGGAGACATCGCGAGGCCTGGAGTGCCGGTGATGCGCTCCACCGAATCGATCACGTTTCGGTAGTTAAGCAGCGGCTCGCCCATGCCCATGTACACAATGTTGGACAGGCCTTTTCCATGTTGTTGGTGGGCCAGCACGTTCAGCATTTCCACTTGGTCGTACATCTCCCCAGCCGTGAGGTTCTTCAAAAGCTTGAGGCGGCCCGTCGCACAAAACTTGCACGCCAAACTGCACCCCACTTGCGAACTGATGCAGGCTGTCAGGCGCTTGGTCGTGGGGATCAAGACGCCCTCGACCACGCGGTGCGCGTCGCCGTCGATTTGGAACGCGCATTTGACGGTGCCGTCCTTGCTGTGCTGGGCCTCGACCTGTTCAATCCGACCAAGGCTGAAGGACGCAGAGAGCTTCTCGCGAAGCCCCTTCCCCAACGAAGTCATCTCGTCAAACGAACCCGCGGCATGGGTCCAAAGCCACTCCGACACTTGCTTGGTTCGAAACGGCTTTTCGCCCATTTCCACCAAGGCGTCGGTCAATTCCTCGTTGGAGAGGCTGCGAATGTCCGGAAGAGCATGGGCCATGGGGCAAAGATAGCTCCGAGGACACGCTGCCTTGCTGCCGGCTTTTTACCCCGTCATCAGCAAGGAAAGCCTCTGTTTGAGCGCTTCGCGCTTGCGCACCGCCATGGGGATGACATCGCCAGTGTCAAGTACCACGGTGTTGTCACGGTAATTGCACGTTGAAACGCGTTCGAGTTGCACGAGGTGGCTGTTGTGGGCGCGGAAAAACATCTCGTTGTTCAACATCTCCTCGACGCGTTTGAGGTTTTTGCTCATTGTGATGCGCTTGCCCCCGGCCAAATGCAAGGTCGTGTAACTGCCCTCCGCCTCCACGTGAACAATGTCCCTGTGGCGAACGAAGTGCCTCTTGCCCGAAGTCAAGATCTCCAGGCGTCGCATGGCCGGAGAAAGGGCCCCTTGGCCTGGCGTACGGTGGTGGTAAAAGTGCATGAGGATGCGTCGAGCGCATGCCTGCAGATCATCCCGGTCAATGGGTTTAAGGAGGTAATCAAACGCCCGGGTGCGGAGAGCTTCCACCGCGTACCGGTCAAAGGCGGTGGTGAAGACCAAATAGAAATCCCGGTCGGCCAGCGCGTCCATCAAGTCAAGCCCCGTCGTGTGGGGCATGTGAATGTCCATGAACACCACGTCGGGCGCCAATTCCCGAATGAGGCGCTCCGCCTCTTTGGCGCTCGAGGCCGTTTGCATCACGTTGATGGACGGGCAGGTGCGTTCGATTTGGCGGCAAAGGAGGTTCCGGCAGTGCGGCTCGTCGTCCACCACAAGGGCGTGCAGTTGTCGAAGCATGATCCAAAGGTTTTCACCCAAGAAACCCGATGACAATCATGTCGCCAGAGCGCTGTTTACAAGCGTTGCCGCTTCGTTTGTAAACGTCGATATTTATGTGAAGCCGCGGTCGCGGCGCGGCATCAGACCAAGGCCCGCGCCCAGTCAATCACCCGAAAAACGTCGCCAGGAAGGTTGCGCTTTTTGTCCTTGGACTTGTCGTACCCGGTGCGAACAACGACCAAGTCGAGGGCAGGAATGCTGATCACCATTTGGCCCCTCAAGCCCTCCATGAGGGAGAAAGGCAACCCGTCGTCGGTCTCGCCCAGCCAAATCTGGTAGCCGTAGTAGTCTGTGTTCACCTCGTCGGTCAGGGCATCCACAGGCGTGATCATCCGCGTCACATAGTCCTTGGGGAGAAGTTGTTCCCCTTTCCACGAGCCGCTGTCCAGGAGCATCTGGCCGAAGCGAGCGTAATCCCGTGTGGTGGCGTAATACTGGGCGAACGACCGTTCCACCGCGCCGTCCGAGGGGTCGCCGTCAAGGCCCCAAAACGCGTCGTGCTCCGCGCCCATTTGTTCCCAAAGCCCGTTCGCAATGTCCTGGCTGAGGTTGCCTTCGCGCACCACGTCGAGGATTTCCGCAAGCAGCATCGTGTTGCCTCCCTGGTAGTGAAAGACGGTGCCCGGGTCGCCGTCGACGCGGTAGGGTTCCAGCAGCGTGCGGTTGTCGTCGCGGTAGTAGGCCTTTGCCTGGAAGCCAAACGGGTCTTTGTAATCCTCCCCAAACGGGATGTTGCTCCGCATTTGGAGGAGTTCCTGTACCGTCAGCGACGCGTTGTCTCCTTCTGCGAAACGGGGGAGGTAGGTGGAGACGGGAGCCTGTTCGTCGATCAGGCCCTGTTGCACCGCGAGTCCAACGGCCATGGCCGTGATGGATTTCACCATCGAAAACGAGTTGGTCAGCGTCGTGGCATCGTGCCCACGGAGGTAGGATTCGTAGACGAGGCTGTCGTGCTGGATGACGAGGAAACTGGCCGACTTGCTGTCCTCGAGCCATTCGTGACCCGCCTCGTCGAGTTCGACTTTCCCCCAGAGCGGACCCTCCGGCCACGGCTGGGGGTTGGCGGACGCGTGGAGAGTGCGGACGTGGTCTCGGAAGGGCAGGTCGTCGATTTGGGCATTCTCCCAACCGCGCAACCAGGTCTCGCGAATGCCGCCCCAGAGGTAGTCGTAGTTGGTGAGGTAGGACAAACCCACGGCAGCCACCAAGGCCACACCAAGCGCGCGAAGAACCGTTTTCATGAAATTCGAATCAGATGTAAGGTGCAAGTTCGTCAGAAAGGCCTGCCGTTCTCACTCAGGCAACCTGTTGCCACTCGAAAAGTTCAGCCAAGTGACGCGTCATGTGGCCCTTGACCTCTTCGGCGTCGACGGGTCCGCCGGTCTCCCGAGCGAGCGAGGTGACGCCCCGGTCAGCGATGCCACACGGGACGATGAGGTTGAAAAAATCGAGGTCCGTGTTGACGTTCAGAGCGAGCCCATGCATGGTCACCCACCGGCTGCACTTGACGCCGAACGCGCAGATTTTTCGGGCTGCAGCACCCGCCTCAGGATCGACCCACACGCCGGTGAGGCCTTCAATTCGACCTGCGACGATGCCGTATTCAGCGCACGTCCGGATCACCGCCTCTTCGAGGAAGCGCAGGTATTTGTGGATGTCCGTGAAAAACTGGTCGAGGTCGAGAATGGGGTAGCCGACGAGCTGGCCCGGGCCGTGGTAGGTGATGTCGCCGCCACGGTTGATGGGGAAGTACTGCACGCCCAGTTCCGCGAGGCGTTCCGGGGGCGCCACCACGTTCGACGCCGCCCCGCTCTTGCCCAACGTCAGCACGTGGGGGTGCTCCACCCAGTACATGTGCGAGAGCGGGAGGGCCAGGTGGGGTTGGCCGTCCGGTCCGGGGTCAGTGGTGGAGAGGCCGGCGTTGCGGCGCGCGATTTTGGCCTTCACCGTACCCTGAAAGACCTCCTCTTGGAAGTCCCAGCAGGGCTTGTAGTCCATGCGACCGAGGTCGCGCACCTCGACCCGTCGAGTCATGCGTGTTTGGCGAGGGTGTTCTTCAGGTGGTCGATGAAGCGGATGTCCACGGGGTCAAACCCGCCGCGCTCGGCCAGAACGAGCGACATCCAGTCGCCCACCCAAACCGCATCCAGCAGCCGTGCCCAAGGCGTGGCGCCGTCCGGCTCGACCACAACCACGTCGGCGCCCTGCTCTTGGAAGACCTCGGACGTGATGTCCATGCGCAGGGACGTTCGGGCGTGGTCGTCAGGCGTGCGCACCAAGACAGCCACGCACTGCTCGTCGCCGGTCTCCCAGCCGACGAGCTCGTTGTGGTTCATCTCGGGAAAGACCTCGATGTTGGCCAGAAGCTTGCTGTTTTCGTTGAGCTGTTGGCGCCACCGCGTGAGCAAGCCCCGCATCGGCGTGTCGGCGTAGAGGTAGATCTTCTTCCCCTCCACCGCCAAGGCCAAACTCTCGCCCCGCTCCGCCGCCGACGCACCGTCCAAGTTCACCACCGCGGCTTGGATGTCCGTCCAGTCGCCGTCCGTCACGAGTCCGAAGGCGTTCATCAAGGCGCAGAGTCCGAGGAAGGAACGGCCAAACTGAGATCGCGGCGGGTTGCCGCCCGGCATAATCACCGTCGGCCAGCCTCCCTTCTCGGCGCGCGAACCCAAGGTGCCGCCTGACGTCACAGCAGCCAGGTCGCAACCGCGCTTCTCGGCTTCGTCCAAGGCCGCGAGCGTCTCCTCGGTGTTCCCTGAATAGCTCGACGCCACGACCAAACACCCCTCGCCCACCCAGCCAGGGAGGACTTGGTCGGAAACCGCCACGAAGGGCACGGGACAAGTCGAGCGCAACAGGTCGGCGAGGATGGCGCCGCCAATGCCACTTCCTCCCATGCCCAGGACCGCGACACCTCGAAAAGCCGTGCCTTCAGCCGGCGGTCGTGAAACGGGGACGGTGAGAGCAGCCGCCATTTGGGCCCCCAAATCCGAAATCAGCCGGCGCATGTCCGGCGCATCGTTGTGCTCTGCCATGACCCAAAGGTCGGGCAGACTCAGTTCATCTGGTACGCAAATCCCACGCGCACCCAACGGCCCGGCTGAGCGACGTTGCCGAGGTCCACGTAGGTCCGGTCCAACGCGTTGTCCACCCGCACGTACGAACGCAATTGGTTGTCCAGGAACGAGCGGCTCACGGTGCACGACACCAGCGAGAACGGCTCGTACTCGACCTCCTGCCCCGTTTCGCCACTCACGTAACCGCCCAACCGATCCTGGTGGCTCCAACGGACGTCAAGCCGCACCTCGCCCGGAACCACGACGCCAACGGACGCATCTGCTTTGGTCTTCAGCCCGTCCAACACGTAGTTGCTCTCGAAACCGGCACTCGACTCGCTCGCTTCCATCGTGGTGAAGCCCAAACGAGCATACCGCACTTGCCAATCTCCGCTTAGGGGCTCGTTGGGCGTCACGTTCACCACCGTCTCCAGCCCGATGAAGGTGACCTCGCGCAAATTGATGGCGATCGTCGTTTCGCTTCCGTTGGGGCGGGCCCAGTCAATCAAGTCGTGGCCCTGGCGATGAAACAACGCTTGCTCGAACTGGATGCCGTACACGCCGTCGGGCGAAAGGCCCAAGCGCACCCCCGTTTCCAAGTGGTCCGCCCATTCGGATTGCAAGTCCCGGCTGCCTACCGCCCCACCAATCGTGTAGTACAAGTCGGTGTAAGACGGGTGCCGCACCGAACGGTTCGCGGACGCAAACAGAATGGACGACCCGTCTCCGGTCATGTCGAGCGTGAGCTCGGCACCCGGTACGAAGCGTGTCCCAAACATCGAGTTCACGTTCCACGCCGCCGTGGCGGACAGCGCGAAGGGACCGAATTCAGCCCGGTGCCCCACCGCCAGGTCGGTGTTGATTCGGACGTCGCCACGCGTATACACCCCCTCGGAATCGCCGAGGCTGTCCACCCCGAGCAGGTTGCTCTTGATGAATTCGCGGCGCGTGTCAGCAGACACAAAGGTTTCGCCCAGCACGGAGTTGTAACGGAAACGGTCGCGCATCCCCGTCGTGTGGCTGACGTGGTTGTTGGGCGCGACGTACCAACTCGCAGCCGTGTCCGTCCCAAACACCAAAAACCCCTCGTCTGTCCGTGCGTAATAATCCCTGTCTTCCCGGTACAGCTGGAATTCGTCCGTGTGCGTGCGGTGGTAGACCGCTGCGTCGTATTCCAAGTTACCCCACGCCTTGGTGTAGCGCGCTTGCGCCTGCAACGTCCGCGTTTCCTCGTACTGGTAAGGGAATGCAGAGGTGTAGAAGTTGAGGGCCCCAAACGCTTTGCCCGCATAACCCACACTGGTCCGCAACGAACCCCAGTCGCCGGCCAACCACCCAGAATACCGAGCGCGAAGGATGGAGGCGTCAGTGTTGGTGCCTTCTCCGAGGGTGCCGTTCGTTCGGGTTCGGCTGACGGCAATGCGGTGGCGAGCAACCGTACCCGTCGCCGAAGAAAGTTCCGTGCCAAAATCCGCCGTGATCTTGTCTCTCAACCATCCGTTCTGTCCCATTTCTACCACGAGAAGGGTGCCGTCCTCGGTCGAAGGTCCGGCGGTGAGCGCGACCGCACCGGTCATGGCACCCGTGCCGAGCGCGCTCGAGGCGCCGCCTCGGAACACTTCGACACGTGAAATGTCCTCCGGATCCACGGGCAAGTCCATCAAATGGTGGCCGGTGTGTGGCGCACTCCAGCGCACCCCGTCGACCCACAGCGCTGTCTGTTCGAACGTGCCGCCCCGAACACTCAAATCGGTCTGAATGCCGACCGCGCCTCGGGATCGAACGTCGATGCCGGGCACCGCTTCGAGCACGTCCGCGAGGGACGGAGCTCCGGTTTGGGCCACTTCCTCGGCATTCAAGACCGCAAGCGCACGCGGGGCCAGAGCGGGAGTAACGGCCGAGAAACCCCCAGTCACTGCGGCCGGTTTCAGGGCGGTGGTGTCGGCAGTAAGGCTTGGGGTTTGGGCGACGGTGGGCACAACCACGGCGAAGCTTGCAACGAGCGCCGCGAAGAGCGCGTAACGGGAGAAGGTCATAATCATGCGTTTCGTCCACCGCATTCATCGCGCACGGACACTCCAAACCTACAACTCGCGTAGGGTTTTGGCACATGCTCCCTGCGTACCTTTGAACACATGATTCGTAGTGAACAAGAACGCCAGCGCATCGCCTCGGTGGATGCCCTTCGTGCACGCGGCATCGACCCCTATCCCGCCGCCGCGTTTCCCGTGACCCACCACTGTGCGTCGCTCAAGGAAAACTTCGAGGAAGGCGTGAAGGTCAAACTCGCGGGCCGCATGATGTCACGCCGAATCATGGGAAAAGCCTCGTTCGCCGAACTCCAGGACCACGAAGGCTCGTTGCAGATCTACTTGAACCGGGACGAACTCTGCCCGGGGGACGACAAAGCCTTGTACAACGACGTGTTCAAGAAGCTCCTCGACCGCGGGGACTTCATCGGCATCGAAGGAGAAACGTTCCGCACGCAGGTCGGCGAACCCTCCGTCAAGGTGACTTCCTTGACGGTGCTGAGCAAGGCCATCCGCCCGCTGCCGGCTGTCAAGGTCGACGAGGACGGCAACGTCCACGACGCGTTCACGGATCCCGAATTGCGGTACCGCCAACGGTACGTCGATTTGGTTGTAAATCCGGACGTCAAAAAGACCTTTGTCGCACGCTCGACCGTCATCCGCAAGATCCGCGAGGTGTTTGACGCCAAGGGGTGGATGGAGGTGGACACGCCCGTGCTTCAGAGCATCCCCGGAGGTGCCGCGGCTCGTCCGTTCATCACGCACCACAACGCCTTGGACATCCCGCTCTACCTGCGCATCGCCAACGAGCTCTACTTAAAGCGACTCATTGTCGGGGGATTCGACGGCGTGTACGAATTCAGCCGAAACTTCCGAAACGAAGGGATGGACCGCACCCACAACCCCGAGTTCACGGTGATGGAGTTGTACGTCGCCTACCAGGACTACCACTGGATGATGGAAACGACCGAAAACCTGTTTGGCGAACTCGCACAAGCGGTGCACGGAACCACGGAGGTGCCCCTTGGGGAACACACCATCAACTTCGCCCCGCCTTACGCTCGCGTAACCATGCGCGACGCCATCCTCGAGCACACCGGTGTGGACATCGACGGCCTCGACGAAGCTGGGCTGCGCCAAGCGTGCGAAGAACAAGGCATCGAGACGGACGACTCCATGGGCCGTGGAAAGCTCATTGACGAGTTGTTTGGCGAGAAGTGCGAACACCACTACATCCAGCCCACGTTCATCATGGACTACCCCACGGACATGTCGCCCCTCACCAAGGTGCACCGCGACAAGCCGGGGTACACAGAGCGCTTTGAGCTCATGATCAACGGCACGGAAGTGGCCAACGCCTACTCCGAGCTGAACGACCCCCTCGACCAGCGCGCGCGCTTCGAAGATCAAGTCAAGCTCGCCGACCGCGGCGACGACGAAGCCATGTTCATCGACCACGACTTTTTGCGTGCCCTGGAATACGGCATGCCTCCCACCAGCGGCATCGGCATCGGCATCGACCGTTTGGTCATGATGATGACCAACCAAACGTCCATCCAAGAAGTCCTCTTCTTCCCCCAGATGCGTCCCGAATCCTTCGAGACCTCAGGTGGCAACGCGGACTTCAGCTCTCTCGGCGTTCCAGAGGCCTGGGCAGAGCACCTCGTGGCAGCCGGCTTCAACACGCCCGGAGACGTGCTTGGCGCCAAGCCCACACAAGTGCACCAACGCCTGAACGGCTTCCGGAAAAAGAACAAATTGGACGTTCCTGCGCTTAGCTTGGAGGAAGTCACCGCGTGGTACAGCAACGCGGAAAGCCCCGCCTCATGAGCTCCACCACCGCCGTGCCCACCCAACAGGACGTCATCGACATCCTGAAGACCATCTTCGACCCGGAGATTCCTGTCGACATCTACGAACTGGGACTCATCTACGAGATCACGGTCAAGGAGGACGGTTTTGTGCACATCGACATGACCCTCACCTCCCCCAACTGCCCGGTGGCAGAAAGTTTGCCCAAGGACGTGGAAGACAAGGTAACCTCGCTCGACGGGGCCACGGGCTGCAAGGTGAGCATCGTCTTTGACCCTCCCTGGACGCAGGACATGATGAGCGAAGAGGCCAAACTCGAACTCGGATTCCTGTGATGCGGCAACCGGAAAACGACGCGCCCACACGCGGCATCGCCATCCTCGGCTCCACGGGGTCCATCGGCACCCAAGCCCTGGACGTCGTCCGCGACCAGCGCGACGCCCTGCACGTCGAAGTCCTCTCGGCCCACAGCAACGCCGATCTGCTCATCGCCCAAGCCCTCGAATTCAAGCCCAACGTGGTCGTGATCGGGGACGACGCGAAGTGGAAACACGTCAACGACGCGCTGTTCGACGAAGGCATCAAGGTCTACAGCGGCGCCGAGGCGCTCGAGCAGGTGGTCGACGTGGACGGCATCGACATGGTCCTCACGGCCATGGTCGGGGCTGCCGGCCTGAAGCCCACCCTCCGCGCCATCGACGCGGGCAAGCACATCGCCCTCGCCAACAAAGAAACCCTTGTGGTGGCAGGCGAATTGGTCATGGGAGCCGCCCGTCGCAAAGGCGTCGACATCCACCCGGTCGACTCCGAACACAGCGCCATCTACCAATGCCTTGCCGGGGAATTCCACAACCCCATCGAGAAGGTCATCCTGACCGCTTCAGGCGGACCCTTCCGTGGCCGCACCCTCGACTCGCTTCAAGGCGTCACCAAGGCCGACGCCCTCAAGCACCCCAACTGGGACATGGGCGCCAAGATCACCATCGACAGCGCCTCGCTCATGAACAAAGGGCTTGAAGTCATCGAAGCCCGTTGGCTCTTCGACGTAAGCCCCGACCAAATCGACGTCGTCGTCCACCCCCAAAGCATCGTGCACAGCTGCGTGCAGTTCGACGACGGAAGCATCAAGGCCCAGCTCGGACTGCCCGACATGAAGTTGCCGATTCAGTACGCCTTGACGTTCCCACGGCGCCTCAAAAACGAGTTCCCGCGCTTCAGCTTCCTGGACTACCCGTCGCTGACGTTTGAGCAGCCCGATACGAAGACGTTCCGCAACCTTGCCCTGGCCTTCGAAGCGCTTCGGCAAGGAGGAAACGCTCCGGCGATTCTGAACGCGGCCAACGAAATCGCCGTCGCGCGTTTCCTCCGCGACGAGATCGAATTCCTCGACCTCCCCCGCGTCGTCGAACACGCCCTAGAACGCCTCACGCACCAAGCCAAGCCGTCCCTCGACGACCTCGTCGCCACCGACGCCGAAGCGCGCCGCGTCGCCGCCGAGTGGCGCGCCTGAGCCCGCACCCCCCCCTTGAAAAAGAACGAAGGGCCCCCTCTCCGAGGAAGCCCTTCGCACATCGGATTCGGTTGAGAATCAGATTGTCATGATGTCCGCTTCCTTGGCTGAAAGCACGGACTCCACTTTGGCGGTGAACTTGTCGGTCAAGTCCTGAACGAGCTGTTCGCCCTTCTTCAAATCGTCTTCGCTCATGCCGTCGTCCTTGGCCGACTTGAGGTAATCGTTGGCGTCTTTTCGCGCGTTGCGAATGCCCACACGCGCACCCTCACCTTCCGAACGGGCGCGCTTGCTCAACTCCTTGCGTCGTTCCTCGGTCAGTGGGGGAACGTTGATGATCAACACCTCGCCGTTGTTCATGGGGTTGAGGCCCAGGTTGGCGTTGACGATGCCCGTGGCGATGGGGTCGAGCATGCCCTTTTCCCAGGGCTGGACCACGAGCGTCCGTGCGTCCGTGCTGTTCACGTTAGCCACCTGGCTCACCGGGGTCATGGAACCGTAGTAATCCACCCGTACGGACTCGAGCATGGAAGGGTGGGCCTTGCCTGCCCGAATCTTGCTCAACTCCCCCTCGAGGCGCGCGATGGCCTTTTGCATTTTGTCCTTGGCGTCGTCCAACGCCATTTGGATTTCTTCGTTCATGTCGGTTCGATGTCTCGGTTAGAATTCCACCACCGTGCCGATGGGCTCGCCTTCGACCAAACGCTGCAAGTTGCCAGGCTTGTTCATGTCAAAAACCACAATGGGCAGGTTGTTTTCGTTGCACAGAGTGAATGCCGTCATGTCCATGACCTTCAAGCCACGCTCGAAGACCTCGTTGAAGGTGATTCGATCAAAGCGCTCCGCAGAGGGGTCGCGCTCCGGATCGGCTGTGTAAATGCCGTCCACGCGAGTTCCCTTCAAAATCACGTCCGCGTCAATTTCGATGGCGCGAAGCGAGGCTGCGGAATCCGTCGTGAAGAACGGGTTGCCCGTCCCTCCACCAAAGATGACAACGCGACCTTTTTCCAAGTGGCGCACCGCACGACGACGGATGAACGGCTCGGCGATTTGCTTCAATTCGATGGCGCTCTGCAAGCGCGTGTCGACTCCTGCAGCTTCCAACGCACTTTGAAGGGCCATGGCGTTGATGACCGTGGCCAACATGCCCATGTAGTCCCCCTGCGTCCGCTCCATCCCGCCTTCTTCCGCCTGGACGCCTCTGAAAATGTTGCCCCCACCGATGACGATGGCGCACTCGATTCCCTTGTCGACGATGGCCTTCACCTCGCCTGCATATTGGGCCAAACGCCCGTTGTCAATGCCAAATTGCTTGTCGCCCATCAAGGCTTCACCGCTCAGCTTCAGGAGGACGCGTTTGTACTTCATGCGAGTCCAAATATCGCGTAAAAAGCACGAAGGCCACCCCATGGGCAGCCTTCGTCGTGCAAGTTCAAGCGTTTCGCTTAGCTCAACGCCACGCGAGCAAAGCTCGTCACTGCGCCTCCACCGTTGGAAGCAACATATTGGCTCACTGTCTGCTTGTTGTCCTTGATGAACGCCTGGTTCACCAAAGTCACCTCCTTGAACCACTTCTTCAAGCGGCCCTCGGCAATCTTTTCCGCCATTTCAGCAGGCTTTCCTTCTTGGATGGCAAGGTCCTTTCCGATCTCAAGTTCCTTGGCAATGAGGTCCTCGGGAATAGACGACTCGTCCACCGCAACGGGAGCCATGGCTGCAGCCTGCATCGCAACATCGCGGCCAACTTCGTCGCTCACGGCACCGTCAAACGCCACAGCCGTAGCCAAGCGGTTTCCAGGGTGGATGTACGCAACAACTTTGTTTCCGCGAACAACTTGGAATTCGCCAATTTCAATGCGTTCGCCAATCTTGCCCACCTCTTCGGTGATTTTGTCGGCAACGCTCAACGACGAACCCGTGTACGTTTTGCTCATCAAGTCGTCCTTGCTCTCCACGCCTTCGCTCAGCGCCAAGTCGAGGAGGCTTTGAGCGACCGCGACAAACGCTTCGTTTTTCGCCACGAAATCCGTTTCGCAATTCAAGCTCAGGACTACGCCGACGTTTCCGTCGCCGTTGACTCCTGAAAGGATCGCGCCTTCACCTGCTTCGCGGTCGGAACGCTTGGCTGCCACCTTTTGGCCCTTCTTGCGAAGGATTTCAATGGCCGCTTCGAAATCGCCGTTGGCCTCCGTGAGGGCCTTCTTGCAATCCATCATGCCCGCGCCAGTCTGCTTGCGGAGCTTGTTGACTTCTGCTGCTGTGATGCTCATAATGTCGGTTGTGGTTGATGTAGTGTTCAATGAAGGGGGGCGGAATCAGGCTTCGGCCGTTTCCTCGTTGGCGTCGTCCGCTGCAGGTGCCTCTTCGGTTTCCTGCGCAGCAGATTCCTCTTTGGCTGCGGCCTTTTCTGTCACTTCCTTGTCGCTCTTGCGCTCGTTCAAACCTTCCGCCACAGCGCCGGCCAAGGCATCCACGATGGCTACAATGGATTTGGTCGCGTCGTCGTTGGCCGGAATCACGAAATCCACGCCCCGAGGGTCGCTGTTGGTGTCCACGATTCCGAAGACGGGGATGCCCAACTTCTTGGCCTCCGCCAAAGCAATGTGCTCCTTCATCACGTCCACCACAAAGATGGCCGCAGGGATGCGGGTCAAGTCTGAAATCGAGCCGAGGTTCTTCTCGAGCTTGGCGCGTTGACGGCTGACCTGCAAGCGCTCACGCTTGGACATCGTCGACAAGGTGCCGTCCTTCTCCATCTTGTCGATGGTGCTCATTTTGCGAACCGCTTTGCGAATTGTCGCGAAGTTGGTCAACATGCCGCCAGACCAACGTTCCGTAACGTAGGGCATGCCGATTGCTTTGACGCGCTCTGCAACCGCTTCCTTCGCCTGCTTCTTGGTGGCAACAAACAAAATTTTCTTGCCGCTCTTGGCAATCTGCTTCATGGCCGCAGCGGCCTCGTCGACTTTGACCACCGTTTTGTGGAGGTCGATGATGTGAATGCCCTTCTTCTCTGCGAAGATGTAGGGGGCCATGTGGGGGTTCCACTTGCGCTTGAGGTGGCCGTACTGGGCACCTGCTTCAAGCAATTGATCGAAGGTAACTCTAGACATGTTGTTTACGTTCCTAGGTTAGGCAACGCCGCAGTAGCTGATTTCAGGTCTGCGCCGTTTGGATTCTAAACAGATTAAAAAAGGGAAAGAGCCCCTCCCAAAAGCGATTAACGCTTGGAGAACTGCTCCTTCTTACGTGCTTTCTTCTGGCCAAACTTCTTGCGCTCCACCATACGTGGGTCACGCGTTGTAAGACCTTCCGCCTTCAGCGAAGACTTCCACTCGGGGTTGATTTCAATGAGGGCCTTGGACACCGCCAACCGCACCGCTTCAGCTTGACCGGTGATTCCGCCTCCGAAGACGTTCACGTTCACGTCGTACTGACCTTCCGTTTCCGTGAGGACAAACGGCTGGTTGACTTTGTACTGAAGTACGCCCGTAGTGAAGTACTCCGCAGCGGGACGCTTGTTCACGGTGACTTCGCCCTTTCCGGGCTTCAAGTAAATGCGGGCAACGCTCGTCTTGCGACGGCCTGAGGTGTTGATGACGTCCATTAGGCGTTCAGGTGAAATGGCGTGGGTTGTTGAGCTTCGTGCTTGTGGTCAGGACCCACGTACACATGCAGGTTGCGGAAGATTTCGCGACCGAGGCGGTTCTTGGGGAGCATGCCGCGAACGGCGTCTTCCACCACAGCGAAAGGCTTGCGCTTCAACTGCTCTTCCGCAGTGCGAACACGTTGTCCGCCTGGGTAACCCGTGTGGCGGATGTATTCTTTGGTTTGCATTTTGTTGCCGGTCAGCACAATCTTCTCCGCGTTCACCACCACAACGTAGTCGCCGCAGTCGGCGTGGGGGGTGAAATTGGTCTTGTGCTTGCCGCGCAGCAACGTGGCAATCTGTGAAGAGAGGCGACCCAAAGTTTGACCTTCGGCATCGACCAACCACCACTTCTTGTCTGCGTTCTCCTTGTTGATGGAACGCGTTTTGTAGCTCAAAGTATCCACAGCGTACGGGTTGCGTAGTTGAGTTTCCCCAAAATTTGGGGGTGCGAAGATAGGAAACGATGTGGACAACCCAAGCGACTTCGTGGACAAACTTTCACGAGGCCCGTGTTTTTCTCACGGGTGGGCGTCGTCCTTCTTGCGCTTTTTCCACTTTTTCAGCTCCAAATCGAGGGCCAAAAGTACGGTGTGTTCGAGGGCGGAGGGCTGCGAGCGCACTGCCGATTGGGCTTGGTAGCCGAGGGTGAGGTGGCGGCGCTTGGCGAGTTTTTTGTCGACCGCCAAGCGGCCTCGAACCGCCACGGGCTCAAGACGAATCCCCGTTTCCGTGGTCAGGGCACGGGGACCGAGGAACGTCTCGAAGGACGGTTCGAGCTTCCAGCCGTCGGGGAGGTCGTGGGTCCATTTGGCCTGGACGCGCCACCGCGCGCGGTCCCACGGTCGCAACCAGGGGCCGCCGAACTGATGCCGCACCCGGAACCCCATTTTGTGGTCTCCGACCTTGGTTCGCCATTGGGCGGAAGTGGCCCAGCGCCACGAGGTCGTCCACCCGCCTTCGGGGGGCCAGTCCCAGGAGGTTCGCCATTGACCTCCAAGAGACCAGCCCGGCAGCGCGTCAAACGACCTTTCGCAACCCACGTCCAACAGCCCTTCGTTCCACGTCGCGGCGGAGCTTCGAAGTTGACCTTCGGCAGACCATTCCCATCCGCGCGGCAGGTTTTGGCCTGTGGACAGCCCCAACCAGGAATTCGGCACCTGTGCCCAAAGGGTCGTCCCGCCGGCGAGCAAGAGCATCGCAGCGAACAGGCGTTCGGTCATCCAAAGAACAAGGCAGCGCATGGCCGAAATCAGAGCTCTTTGAACACGGTAAGGGTGTCGAGCACCACGGTTTCCTTGGCCGATTCGACAGTCACGTGCTGAAGGACCACCATGTCTTGAGGCGGCACGGTGCCAGACGTGTCCTCGCTGTAAACGTAGACGGTGTAGTCTCCCGGGCGCAACCACGGAAACACGAAGTTGCCTTCGTGGTTGGTCTCCACTTGGTCGTCCGGTCCGACGTTGTCGCCGTAGATCAAAAAGACGTTGTGGTCCCGAGCGGGGTACGCGTCGCCTTGGGCTGAGTTGGGGTTGGTGAGCACCAAGCGAGCCTCCTCTTGCACGTGGCCAGTCAAACTCGCGCGGCCGCCGTCTCCCGGAGTTTGGGTGCACGAGGCAAACAACACCGCAGCTGCGGCCGTGAGCAACTTGAAGGAAATTGGCTTCATGGCCCCAAACATACACCCCGCCGCGCGCTAACTTGCCGTCCCATGCACGCATCCGATCATTTCTCTTCGCCCCACGGCCTGCCCGCAGGAGAAGGCCGTCTTGAAGTTGTCTGTGGCCCGATGTTTTCCGGGAAGACGGAAGAATTGCTGCGCCGCATTCGCCGCGCCCAAATCGCAAAGCTTCCCGTCGCGCTTTTCAAGCCCGCCACCGACACGCGCTACGACAACGTGGAGGTGGTGAGCCACGACAGAAACGCGATGCCCTCGCGCGTCGTCACCTCCAGCCAGGAATTGTGGGAACAGGTCCAGGATGCGCGGCTTCGTAATCCCGGACGCCTTGAAGGGTTCTCGATCGTGGCGGTGGACGAAGCGCAGTTCTTCGACGAGGGGCTGCCCGACGTGTGCAACGAGCTTGCCAACCAAGGGTACCGCGTCATTGTGGCCGGATTGGATTTGGATTACGAGGGGCGCCCGTTTGGGCCCATGCCTCAGCTGCTCGCCTTGGCGGAAGAAGTGACCAAACTGCATGCGGTCTGCATGGAAACGGGCCGGGCCGCGCATTTCTCGCACCGGATTGCAGGCGGGACGAGCCAAGTGGAATTGGGAGCACAGGACCGGTACATCCCCCTGGCGCGTCACGCGTATGTCGCGGCGAACGAAACGAAGTCCGCATGACCGGACGGGGGTGGAGCGTCGAAGCCTGGCGCGCGTGGTGCGCCACGCACGTCACCTCTCACCCGGGCCAGACTCACATGCTCGGCCCCGACGAGGGTTTGGTTCAGCGCTTGACCGCGGACACACGCACCCTTCACCGGCCCTCCGACACGGTGTTTTTTGCCCTTCACGGGCCCTGGCACGACGGGCACGATTTCTTGGTGGAAGCGCATCGTGCGGGAGTTCGGCGCTTCGTGGTTCGCAGAAACCCCAGCAATTCTGACTCGTGGGCTCAAGACGCCGACGTGCTGGCAGTGGAAGACGTGCTTGGTGCACTTCAAGGCCTGGCCCGCGCTCAACGCGACGCGTTCAGCGGGCCTGTCTTGGCCGTCACAGGAAGCAACGGGAAAACCACCGTCAAGGAATGGATCGCTGAACTTTTGCCGGAAACCGCAGCCGTCCACCGCAGCCCACTCAGCCACAACAGCCAACTGGGGGTGCCGATGAGTGTGTGGTCTTTGGACACACACCACGACTTGTCTGTGGTGGAGGCCGGCATCAGCCAGCCCGGCGAAATGTCTCGGTTGGCCCAGTGCATCGCCCCGACCGAAGGCGTGCTGACCCACCTTGGCGAAGCCCACCTCGGGAATTTTGACGACGAGGCGCATTTGGCGCGTGAAAAGTGCGTGCTCTTTCAAGGGTGCGGGCGGGTGTTCATGCCTGAGGCGTTTCGGAAAACGTGCGCGGCCTTGGTGCCCGGCGAGCTTGTCACGTGGGCGTTTGGCGACGAGCCCGGGCGCGAGGAGGCGCAACTCGTGGTGACGGCCGGGAGCTCGACCCACACCTGGACGTTCGATTGGCAAGGAGAACGGGCCGAAGTGGTCTTGGACGGCACAAGCCTGGCTTCCGTCCGAAACGCGGCAACGGCCTCCCTCGTCGCCTTGCATCACGGCACGGCCCTGAACGACCTGCCGGAACGCCTTCGCAAGCTGAAGGCGCCCACGGGGAGGCTCTCCAACGTCAAGCGGGCTCGAGGCGGCGTGCTCATTCAGGACGACTGCGCCCACGATTTGGGGTCGCTGGAAGTGGCGCTCGACGCCTTGGATCGCGCGCCCCATTTAGCACGCCGCCTCGCCCTCGTGGGCGACGTGGCCCAAAGTGGACTCCACGAACGCGAGCGCGCCAAGCGCATCCTCGCCCTTGCGGGACGGTCGTCGTTGACCGACCTGTGGATGTGGGTGCCGCATTGGTCAGGGGAGGCGCTCGAGGCGTTTCCTGACCACGTCGCCGGTCCCGACGCGCAGCGCATTGCGGTAACGTGCTTTCAGTCCCTCGACGACCTGGTGGATGCGGCACGAGCCTTGGACGAAGCGAACGTGCTGGTCAAAGTGGCGTCGCACGAACGTTTGGGCGCAGCCGTGCAAGCTTTGGCCCCTACTCGGCACGTCACTACCCTGACGCTGAACGTCTCCGCGTTGGTGGACAACGTGCGTGTGCTCCGAAGTCACGTCGGCGCCAAAGGGGTCATCGCCGTCATCAAAGGCCTGGGGTACGGAACCGACCCCGTGGTGCTCGGGCGCCTCCTCGAAGCTCAAGGCGTCGATTGGCTTGCCGTGGCCTACGCCGACGAAGGCGTGGTCTTGCGCGAGGCAGGCATCACGTCGCGCATCTTGGTGTTGAATCCCGACCCAGGCACCTTCGACACCCTGCTCGAACACCGCCTTGAACCTCAACTCGTGTCGCTCGAACACCTCGAGCTCGCCCACGGCTGGACAGCTTCGCACAGAATCGAGGGTTGGCCTGTGCACCTGAAACTCGACACAGGAATGCACCGACTCGGGCTCGCCCCGCACGAAGACGAGCGGGCGGAAGAATTGCTGGGCTCTCAAGAGCTGAGTTTGGCCACCGTCATGACCCACCTCGCCGGTGCCGACGACCCCACGTTGGATGAGCGCACCCGCGGCCAGCTGGCGCAATTCCACGAGCGCACGCAGGCGCACTTCCCAAACGTTCCCGCACACGTGTTGAATTCGGCAGGTGCCGCACGCGTTCACGAAATCGTGGGGGACAACAAGGAAACGTGGGCGACGTTGTTGTCGAACATCCGCGTCGGCCTTGCGATGTACGGCTTGGGTCCGGGCGCGCTTGACTTGGGGTTGCAGCCCGTTCTGTCCTTGGAAACTTCCGTGGCCAAACTCGTGCACGTCCCCGCCCGCCACGGCTCGGGCTACGGCTGGACCGACGCGGCCACCCACGACCGCGTCTTGGCCGTCTTGTCGGTCGGGTACGCCGACGGCTACCCTCGGAACCTCGGCAACGGGCAGGGCAAAGTGCTCTGGAAAGGCCGTCTCCTGCCGACCGTGGGTCGGGTGTGCATGGACATGACCACCGTCGACGTCACGGGGCTCGACGTGCAGCCCGGCGACCGCGTTACGCTGTGGGGAGAGGCTCCGCGGCTGGACGATTTGGCCTCGCAAGCCAAAACCATACCCTACGAACTTCTCACGCGCCTCGGTCCCCGAGTGCAACGCGTCATCGTGCGTTGACAACGGGTGTTAAAAGCGCTGGCGCGTTTCAACTTGCGCGAGACTGGCTCGTCCCACCTCCGAACCCCAAACAACGTTCGACATGAATGCATCCCTGAAAACCGCGGCGCTGGCCGCCTTCGCCCTGACCGTGGGGCTGACTTCCTGCAATCGCCAGGACTCCCTCGCCCCCGAAACCCGCGCCTTGGGCGCGGACGAATCCGTCGCCGACCTCGCCGACCGCCACATGGAAGGCCCCGTCGACGCCATGACGTTGCGCCACGGAGGCGGAACGCCCTGCGGCGGAGAGAGTCCGTTTGTGCCCGAATGCGTCACGGTCACCGACTCCGGCGAAGGGCTGTACCCACGCACCGTGACCCTCGAATTTGGTGAAGGATGCGAAGGGCCCAACGGAATGCCTCGGAGCGGCGTCATCGAAATCGTGGTGACGGGCGATTTGGGCACCGAAATTGGCGCCACACGCACCGCCACCTTTGACGGCTTTCAGGTCGGAAACGTCACCATGACGGGAACCCGAGTGCTCACCTTTGAGGGCGAAAACGAAGACGGCCTTCCGACGTACAGCCAAAACCACGACGTCACCGTCTCCCGCAACGGCCACACCTTGACGCGCAACTACGCCGGCACGTTGACCTGGCTCGAAGGGTTTGACACGGAGCCGTGCGACGACAACGTCGTGCAGCGCGACGGCGTCGCCACCCACGAAACCTCAGGCGCTTGGGGTGGGTCCACCCGCACCCTCGACGCCGTCGTGCACAGCCGTCCCTGCGGCTACCCGATTTCAGGAACCGTCACCGTGGATCGGCCGCAGCACAACGTCGTGATTGACTTTGGGGACGGCGAATGCGACAACCTCGCCACCGTCACGCGCAACGGAAACACGTACATCCTCAACCTCGACACCCACGAGATCGAGGGGTGAGTTGGGTTGAGGATTGACGCAACACGCCAGACGCGAAATGAAAAAAGGGAGGCCTGTGTCTCCCTTTTCTGTGTCCTGTGATTTCGCGGCGAGGCTTACACTTCCCGGCCCGCCAACTTGTAGGTGGTCCGTTCAATCCACCAATACATGACCGGCACGATGACCAAGGTCAGAAACGTGGCGAACGTCAACCCAAAGATGATGGCCCAACTCATCGGCTTCCAGAACACGTTGTTGTCCCCGCCGACGTAAATGTTGGGGTCGTATTCGGTCAGCAACCGCACAAAGTCAATGTTGAGGCCGATGGCCAAAGGCAACAAGCCCAAAACCGTGGTGATTGCCGTCAGCAACACCGGCCGCAGACGCGTGCGCCCACCCTTGACGATGGCCGTGTGAACCTCCTCAAACGGCAATTTGGTCACCGCATCTCGTGAGTCGCCGTCCTCCAAACCCAGCTCCTCCCGACGGCGCGCGCGGAGCAAATTCGTGTAGTCGATTAACACGATGGCGTTGTTCACCACGACACCCGCAAGCGAGATGATGCCAATCATGGTCATGATGATCACGAACTCCATTTGGAAGATGACCAACCCGAGCAACACGCCAATCAGTGAAAACAGCACGCTGAAGCCGATGATGAACGGCGTCGTCACGCTGTTGAACTGGCTGACGATGATGAGGAAGATCAGGAACAGCGCGATGAGAAGCGCCTTGGACAGGAACGCCATTTCCTTCTGCTGCTCTTCCTGCTGGCCCGTGAAGGCCCAGCGCACCGTGGACGGCAGGGTGAGATCTGCTGCCATGTCCGCCTCCATGCGCGAAATGATCTCCGTGGGGTTGGCGCCTTCGAGCACGTTGGACGTCATCGTGATGACGCGCTTGAGGTCTTTGCGCTTCACTGCGCTAAACGTGGTGGCGCGGCTGGCCGTGGCGACCGCACTGATGGGCACCTCCTTGATTTGGCCGTCGCTTTGGCTGCGGAAAATGACCTTTTGGTTCATCAACGCGTCGCTGCTGTGCCGGTATTCCTCCGCAAACCGCACGTTGATGGGGTAGTCGTCCTCCCCGTCTTTGTAGGTGCCCACTTCCCGCCCAAACAACGCCGTCCGCAACGCGTACCCAATGTCTCGGGTGCTCAACCCGTATGTGCGTGCCTTCTCGCGGTCGATGACCACGGGCATTTGGGGTTTGCGCTTGTCGACGTCGATTTTCAATTCTTCCACCCCGGTGTAATCCTTGCCGCGCAAGTACAGCAGAACCTCCTCGCTTGCCGTGAGCAATTCGTCGTAGTCGTCGCCGACGAGCTCGAGGTTGATGGGCGCGCCCTGCGGTGGCCCGTCGGAGTTCTTCGTCACGACCACCTCCGCGTCGGGGTACCCGCGCAACTCCTCCCGAATCGCCGACAGCACGTCGCCTGTGGCGAGACCACGTCGGTCCTGGAATTTCACAAAGTTGACAACGATCCGTGCCTTGTGCGGCGTGGGTCCAAGCTGCGGACCCTCGTTGGGGTCGCTCGTGCCGTTCCCCACCGTGCCGATGACCGAATTGACCATGAAGCTTTCGAACTCTCCCGTCTCGGGGTTGGGGCGCTTCCACTCGTCGCGCGCCAACACGTCCAGCACCACGTGTTCGATTTCCTTGGCCACCTCGTTGGTTTCCTCGAGGTCCGTCCCAATCGGCTTCGAAATGAAGATGTTCAGGTACTGCGGCTGGTTGTCCGGGAAGAACAACACCTTAGGTGGGAACAGGCCCATCAACACAACGGACAAGAACAGAAGGCCCACCGTGCCGAAGAAGAAGGCCCAGGGCCGGCGGCCGGAGAGCGCATATTTCAAAAAGCGCTCGTAGGCTTCTTCAAGGCGAGGCAACAGGCTGTTTTGGAAGAACCGCGTCGTGGGGTACAGCACGTAGGTGTTCACTAGGCCGAGCAGTCCTGCGAGGATCAGCATGTTGCCCAACCCCGTCGCCCCCAACCCCAAAAACAACGCCCCGACCCCGACCAGCACGGCCGTGGCCACGTGGGTGCGGCGACGGTTCACCTTCTCTTCCCCGACCTTCATCAAGACCGACGTCAGAACTGGGTTGATGACCAGCGCCACAAAGAGCGACGACCCGAGCACGATGATCAGCGTGAGCGGCAAATAGCTCATGAATTCGCCGATCAGGCCGGGCCACATGGCGAGGGGCAGGAAGGCGGCGAGGGTCGTCGCCGTCGACGCCACAATCGGCCACGCCACCTCGCCGACCCCGTATTTGGCCGCGTCAAACGGACTGTACCCTTCGTCCATGAGGCGGTACACGTTCTCCACGACCACAATCCCGTTGTCCACGAGCATGCCCAGCGCCAAGACAAGCGAGAACAACACCATCGTGTTGAATGTCACGCCGAGCGAATTCAGGATGAGGAAGCTCATGAACATCGACAGCGGGATGGCCACCCCCACGAAGAGGGCGTTGCGCAACCCGAGGAAGAACAGGAGCACCCCGACCACGAGCAAGACGCCGAAGATGATGGAGTTTTGAAGCTCCTCCACCTGGGTTTGGGTCATGTCGCTTTGGTCGTTGGTGATCGACACGTTAAGGTTGCGCGGCAAGACGTCGCGCTTCGCTTCTTCGATGATCGCATTGATGGCCGACGACG
>Ga0181573_10000398_pt1 | contig 45969 bp, 32 predicted proteins | sample 101ome_25_FD_148643 | JGI IMG/M metagenome (GOLD analysis project Ga0181573, IMG submission 148643) | Coastal salt marsh microbial communities from the Groves Creek Marsh, Skidaway Island, Georgia - 101409BT metaG (spades assembly) | ecosystem: Environmental > Aquatic > Marine > Intertidal zone...
GTCGAGAGAGAGAGAGCATCGAGCGTCGTGAGTCGACGATCGCGAGGAGATAAGAGCAGATACGATCGACGACGCCCCGGCGCCCTTCCCGACGCCAGAGGACGACGAGACGCCGTGCGAAGAGAAGATTCGGCTTCTTGCATTAGCCTCCTCTTGGACGACGTCTTCGCCCCGGACGGGCTTCCTTGGCCACGATCCGGTCTCTCTACGTGTTTCAGACATGTGCGTCCGAGGAAGGGTCGTTGGGCCGCGCCGTCGGCAAGGACTCGCGGGATTACGTACCGCGCTGCTCATGGTTCTGGTCTGGATTACAGGTCGTAGGGGACGTTTAGGGATGGAACTGGGGCCGAAAGTGGGTCGGTAACAGTTCAGATTCATTGAAGTGCGGCGACAAGGTCCAATCCGAGACAGAGACTTGATCGACGACCAGGGCAGCCACCAAGAGAGAAGACTCACCCGCCGCGCAAGATCCTGATCTCCTCCTTGAGGACCCTGTTCTCGCGCCTGAGGCTGGCGATCAGCATGGCGTCCCTGTCCTCGACGTGCACCACGGGGATGGCATCCGCGGAGGCGAGCCGGTTGGCGTAGTCGAGCGTCCCGAGGCTCTCGGTCACGGCGCCCTCGCTGGGGGAGCAGCAGGCGATCATGAGGCACTTGCTGGGGTGCATCATGCTTCCGAAGAGCATCTTTGTGAGCTTTGTGTCGCGGTAGGGGATCAGGTGCCTGGGTTGGTTGGCGGCGATGGCGCTGATGACGTTGCCGAGGAGGAAGAGGGACTTGTTGATGTTGGCGGTCTCCTTGATGGCGAGTGGACAGGCGGCGGTGGCGTTGCCCGACTCTTTCAGGCGCTCGGAGCCGGCGAGGTCGACAAAGTGGATCTTGGTCGACTTGGTGGTGGCCCGGTGGCGGTCACCAGTGTCGCGATCGTCGTGATCGAAGAGGTAGATAGTGAGGATGGCGTGGCTGCGGCTTGACTCGGCGTTGAGGCAGTGGGAGCGTTGGCGCCGGCGCTTGTTGCCGAGGTCGAGGACTGCGAGCGCGTCCTGGAGGGTGTTGCACGGCTGGATGTGGATGTCGGGGGTGTGGAACCCCTCTCCGGCGTCCCACTTGAGTTTCAGAGGCCGATTGGAGGAGAAGAGGAGGTCGTAGATCGAGTCGTTGTAGATCTCGCAGAAGGAGGCGCCGCAGACGATGGAATCGGTCGCAGCCGGGTCGGCCGGGGCGGTGGACGCGTAGGCGGGCGGGCACCCGTAGCCATAGCCGTAGCCGCCGAGGCCTGCGCCCAGAGTGTCGCCCAAGATGCGTTCAAACAGGTACTGCAGGCTTCGGGGGATGATGCCGTGGATCGTGTAGGTTTTGCCAGAGCCAGTCTGGCCGTAGGCGAAGAGGGTGACGTTGGTGCCAGTGAGCGCGTCGTCGAGGAGCTCGGGGACGCCGAACTTCTCGAACGCCGAATCTTGGTTGTCGTCAGCCGAGACGCACGAGTCAAAGAACGGGAATTCCTTGGTGCGTTGGGTGAGATGGGGGTGGTGGGGGTCGGCCCCGTGGTGCGAGGACACGCCCGAGGAGCGGAACGAGGACACGCGCACCAGGCTGTCCTCGACAACGATGCACGGATCGTTACCGAGGGCGCGTTCTGTCTCATTGATGGGACGGACTCGCGTTACCACCCGTATGTTGCCGCTTTTGGCGTCGCGGCTTGGCGCCGACGCAAAGCGCGATGCGGACGAGGACGAGGACGAGGAGAGCATCGAGGGCGGTGCCGACCGAAGGCCGGTCCTCGATACTCGAAACATTGGAGCCGAAGAGCCTCGAAGGGGCGTCCTTGGCGAGGCGGGACTGGCGTCGTACGACGACGAAGACGACGAGGCGCCCGTTCGTCGGGAACGGCCCGGGAGGTCTGACAGCCCCCCGTCGTCGCCGGCGTCGCCGTCGTCGTCATCCAAGAGCACAGGGGGCAATGTCGGTCGTATACTGATCGGCTCGGCGACGACCGGCTTTCGTTTGGGCGGGGGCGGAATCCGGCCGAGGACGAGCGCGAGCGGCGTGGAGGTACCGACGGCGGCGTCCATGGTGTTCGTCCACGGGATCGAGGATCGAGGACCGAGGACCGAGGACCGAAGACGAGTCGTTGGGGGTAGAATTGACGACAGAATGGTCTGGAGGGGAGGCTGCGACGGCCCGAGAGATGGAGGGGGGGCTCGAGACCGGTCTCCATCGAGGATGCCTGACGAGGCAAGTACATGTACCAATTAGGTAATATTCGCGATACGACACGGCCCACCGCATTCTGCACAGATAGAATGCATCACTGACGTAACGCACCGAGCTTTTCGTCGACGAGAACCGCGCCGGGAGCAGGAGGCGCTGATTTTTCAGCGGACCACCACAGGTGCCCGAGATGGCAGCCAGCTCCTCCGTAATATTAGCCTCGGCCGGGTACGACCACACGATCCGGTTCTGGGAGGCGACGACCGGTATCTGTTATAGAACGCTCCAGTACAACGACAGCGCCGTCAACACTCTCCAGATTGCGGCCGACAAGAGCCTCCTGGCCGCCGGCGGCAATCCAAACATCAGGTTGTACGAGGTGAACTCCAACAATGCACAGCCTATCGTGACGTACGACGGGCATACGTCCAACGTGACGTCTCTTGGGTTCGAGAAGAACGGGACGTGGATGTACTCGTCCTCGGAAGACGGCTCGGTGAAAATATGGGACCTACGAGCGCCGGGCCCGCAGCGGGAATTCGAACACAAAGCCAGCGTGAACCACGTGGTACTCCACCCTTTCAACCAGCACGAGCTCATATCCGGCGATCAGCTGGGCAACATCCGGGTTTGGGACTTGAGGGTCGGGGCGTGCAGCTGCGAGCTGGTGCCCGAGGTGGGCGTGCCGGTGCGGTCGCTCACCATCGCCCCAGACGGGTCCCTCGTGGTTGCTGCCAACAACAACGGCACGTGCTACGTGTGGAAAACGATCCAAGGCGTCCAGGCGTCGCAGTTCGAGCCGCTGCACAAGCTCAAGGCGCACAACGCGTACATACTCAAGTGCCTTCTCAGCCCCGATTGCCGAATGTTGGCGACAACGAGTTCTGATCGAACCGTCAAGCTCTGGAACCTGGATTCGTTCACGCTCGAACGGACCCTCGTCGGGCATCAGCGTTGGGTTTGGGACGCCGTCTTTTCGGTCGACGCCGCGTACCTCGTGACCGCAAGTAGTGACGCGACCGCGCGGCTCTGGGATCTTTCGACTGGTGAGAGTATTCGGATATATCAGGGCCACCATAAGGCCATCTGCTGCTGCGCACTCAACGACTCAGCTTTGTGACGGCTCTCTCTGGATTCGGACGCCTATCTCAAGCCACCGCGGTGCAAAACACATTACAGCTCTTCCTCCCCATTGCTTTCGAGCAACAGACTCGCCGCCACCCCACCTCCCAAAATAGCCACCACCGCAGCCAGACTCGCCGACGTGGGCACGTCGACCCCCGCAAACTCGACCAAAATCTTCCCGCCAATCACCCCCAACACAACCGCCACACTCTTCTCCAGATACTTCAACTTGGTCAACACATTTGACACAAACCCGTACAACCCCCGCAGACTCAAAATCGCAAACATATTCGACGAGTACACAATAAACGGATCCAGCGTCACCCCAAACACGGCCGGAATGGAATCCACCGCGAAAATCACATCCGACAGCTCGATAATCAGCAACACCAACAACAGCGGCGTCGCCCTAGACACCCCCGCTTCGACCGTCGTAAAAAACTTATCCCCATCGTACGTATCCGTAAAGTCAAACAGACTCTTGGAGAACTTGACAATCGTATTCTCCGACAAGTCCTCTTCCTCCTCCCCGTCCTCCCCAGCCAGCAACAGCTTCCCAGACGACACCAACAGGATACCCGCAAACACGAGCAAAATCGGCTTCCACTTCTCCACAGCATCCGCACCGAGAAGAATCAACACCAACCGTAGCACAGCCGCCGTCCAAATCCCGTAGCTCAGGACAATTTTCTGAGATGCCACCGGCGTCTGAAACTGCGAAAACACCAACACGAACACAAACAGGTTGTCCACGGAGAGAGACTGCTCCAAAAGATAGCCCGCAAAGTATTCTTGACCCTTCACCGGACCCAGCACGGCCCACACCCCGGCACCGAAGAGCGTCGCGGCGCCGACCGCCAACGCCGCCTGCTCTGCGTCCCGCTCGACCTCTGGCTCGACGATTTCTAGCTCCGTGATCCGATCGATGGAAGGGTCGGAAGAAGAGGTCTTGGAGTCCTTGGAGGTGGCGCGGGGGACGAGGGAAGAGGCGGGGAGGGGCGAGGTGAGAACGGGTCTTCGCCGTTTTGCCCACGTTCGGGACGTTCGTGCCTTCACGCTCGAGCACGCCGATGCCCATGCCGACGGCTTCACGCTCGCCACGCTGCTCGAGCAGCACGGCGATGCCAATGCCGCCATATAGAGTCTAGAGGTGACGAACGAATGAACGAATTCTGGAGGTTTGAAACGCAGCGTCTAGTCGTCGATGCCGCCGGAGACGACCGATGCGACTTGAGATGGTCACTGTGATGGTGTGATGGTGTGTTGGTGCGACGCGTGCGACGTGACGAGCGAAATTGGAAGAAGTGAGCTTGCCCTCGGAGCGTCGAGAGAGAGGAAGGGAGGAACAGAACGACTGCTGCTACCCCACGCACCACGTGGCGGGTTAACCCAGCCCAAGCACCGCATCGCGATCGCCTTGACGTGTCTCGCGGCCGAGTTGCCGTCCGCTCAGTCTTCCACTCGGCCTCCCGAACAGGGCGTTCGAACGTGAGACGCGAGAGAGGTATACAGGGAGAGGTATACAGGGAGAGGTATACAGGGAGAGGTATACAGGGAGAGGTATACAGGGAGAGGTATACAGGGAGACACGCGAGAGAGCCGCGAGAGAGAGAGAGACATACACCGACGCGAGACGTACATACACGCGCGCACCCATCCCGACCATCTCACCCACCATCCCCCGACGTTCACCGACGCCGGCGTCCGTCGTACCTTTCAGTTGAAAACACGAATTTCTGGTCCCTTCTTCAGATAATACGAGCTAGTTATACCATCGACTACGAGTGACGAAGAGGGTGCGTCCTCCGAGTTCCTCCGAGTCGGCTCAGGCCAAATTTAGCGGCAAGCCATTGCGGGCTGGAAATCGTCGATACGCGAGACTGCGTGGTTTTTACCTTGACGGAGCGCGGTGACGATAACGTAGATACGTAACGACGTAGAAATGGTGGAAAAGAGGTACGTGGGTGGTTGAAACGGTGGTAGAGGTGCATGTCTGTCTGGATTTGTTTGGCAGAATTTCTCGCTGTGTTCGCGTCGGTTTGTGTATCTCACGTTTGCATTATGAAAACTTGGTTGATAACAGTGACACGACGGAGAAGCCGGTGAGCCAGGGCAAAGGTACGAGTGGACGATGGCGGCAGTTGCATCTCGGTCGTTTCTCGTGAAGGGTGAGAACGTATAACGCTCTCACCTGCGCGTTTGCTTGCTTGTACGTTGTAGGTCCGCTGTCGTGGGCGAGGATGTTGGGAGCCAAGGCGACGGGGAGGGCTGTGAACGGGAAGGAAGCGGGGAGCGAGGCGAGCGAGGCCACAGTGGCCAAGGTCGGCGAGGCGAGTGGGGGCGGGGCGACGGCGACGTCTGTGCCGGCGGCGAAGGCCGCTGTGCCGGCGGTGTCGGCCGCTGTGCCGGCGGTGTCGGCCGCTGTGCCGGCGGTTTCGGCCGCTATGCCGAGCGCGGCACCGTCTGCCACGACGACGATCGTGAGCAGTGGTACCGGCGCTGCGCTCCCTGCTGCCAGCTCGCAGCCACTGCCGCCTGCCGCCGTTCGTCCGGTGCCCGTCACGCGTCCGCCGCCGCCGTCCCATGCGCCACCGTCTCATGGGCATCCCAAGGGGAACGTTCATACCGGCAAGCCGGGGGGGCATCATGGCGGCAAGCCGTCTCACGGGCACCATCAGCGCCCGCATCCCGGTGGGAACGTTGGAATGCAGGTGCCCGTGCAGTATCAGCCGACGCAGCAGTTCCCGGTGAATATGCCGCAGTATGTGCAGCCCCAGTATATGCAGGGGTCAGGGTATCCGCAGCCGTATTATGCTTTCCAGGGGAATTTCAGGCCGCCTGCTGTTGCGAATTACTATGCGCCGATGCGGGTGGCCGGTGGAGTCAGTGGAGTCGGTGGAGTCAGTGGAGTCAGTGGAGTCAGTGGAGTCAGTGGAGTCAGTGGGGTGAGTCTGCCGGAGCATACGCATGTGGGATCTCCGGGGAGTATGGGTGGGCCGACTGGGGTAACGCCGCCAGCAAAGCCCACGCCGCCCAAGGTGACGCCGCCGCCAGTGCGTGAGAAGAGGATTCTCAGGATCGAGGATCCGAATACGCACGTGGCGCTGGATCTGAAGGAGATTTCGAAGACGACAGAGAAAAAGAAGGAGGGTGGAGAGGAAAAGAGCGTGAGTGAGACGAGTGCGAGTGGAGCTGCGAGCGAGACGACGGCGAGCGAGGCGAGCGCCGCGGTGGTGGCACCGCCGGCACCCGCGCCACCCGCCGAGCCCGCGCCACCCGCCGAGCCCGTGTTACCCGCGCCACCCGCGCCACCCGCGCCACCCGCGCCACCTGCTGTCGTGCCGCCTGCACCGCCCGCTGCCCCGGCGCCGCCGGCTCCGTTCGAGCAGGCCATCTCGGAGGAGCAGCCCAAGGAGTTTGTCAAGAAGGAGGCCTTCCGCACCGACGGCACCAGGAAGATGACCTACTCGGCCGACGAGCTGCTGTCGCACAGGGCCGCTAACACGGCCTTGCCGCCACACATCGAGACGGCCACGCTGTCCGCGCTCTTCAATCTCAAGAGAGAGGACTCGTCGAGAGGCAAGGACAACTGGAACAGCGGTAGCAAGGGACCGCCGCCCCCGCCCCGCCGCCAGAACTCGAGGCAGAACTCCCGTGGGCTGGACGACTCGTGGGGCGGCAGGCGCGCGCCGCCCGGTGCCCTCCGGCACCAGGCCAGCAGGGACCTCCCGGCGCTGCACAGGTCCGCGACCGCATACAAGGTGGGTCAGACCGCCTCCGCGGACCCCGAGGAGGAGCTGTCGCAGAAGGCCCTGAAGGGCTTGTTGAACAAGATCACGCCCGACAACTTCATGAAGATCACCGACCAGATCGTGGCGAAGATCAACGAGCGGAAGAAGGCGAAGACGCTGATGGGATTTATCAACCAGATTTTCGACAAGGCCCTGGCTGAGAGCACGTTCGCCGAGCTGTACGCGGACCTGGTGAGCAAGCTCATCCCCGCGCTGCCCGACCTGACCGACGACGACGACAACGTGGTCAACTTCCGCCGGGCGCTGCTGAACAAGTGTCAGGAGGAGTTCGACTACGGCGTGTGCGCCATGAAGGCCGTCGCCGAGCGCGAGAAGCACAAGGACGAGGAGCAGACCGACCAGGACAAGGCCGACATGGTCCTGGAGCAGACGGCGAGGAAGCGGATGCTGGGCAACATCATCTTCGTCGGCCAGCTGTACAGGTTCGGCGTGCTCATCGAGGCGGTCATGCACACGTGTGTGCGGCAGCTGCTCGAGGAGACGGTCGACCCGAGGCCGGAGGACATCGAGGTGCTGTGCCGGCTGATGAGCACGGTTGGCCGGCCGATGGACGCGTCCACGAGGGAGATCAAGGGCAAGGACGGCCAGGTGATCAAGACGTCCGACATGATGGAGGTCTACTTCAGGAGGATCGAGATGCTTTCCAGTAGCGACAAGCTCGACATGCGCCACCGGTTCATGCTGAAGGACCTCCTGGACCTCAGGCGGAGCGGGTGGCGAGAGCGCCGCAAGAGCGAGGGTCCCAAGAAGATCAGCGACATCCACAAGGACGCGAGCAAGGACGCGCGGATGAAGCGGACGGACTCCACCATGAGCAGGGGCAAGAGCGGTCCCGGCGGCGGCGGCAGGGGGGGCCGCGATGGCCGCGACGGCCGCGACGACGGCATGCGCCGCGACAAGTCGAGGACCTTCGACCGGGTCGACGCTCCGCCCAGGACGTTCTCCAAGAACAGGGCGCAGGAGCAGACCAGTCTGCGGCCGCAGTCGTCCATGCGGCGTTCTCCGTCCTCTGGTGCGGCCATGAACGATAGCAGCAATGGCACCGCCAGGCAGGAACGGTCTGAGGCAGAGACAGAGACGTCGACCGAGGTTTCGGAGTCGACGGCCGTCGAGTCGGAGGCCACGTCGGCCAATGCGACGTCGCTGTCCGAGGCCGAGCTCGCCCGGAAGGTGAAGACCATCCTGGAGGAGCTGTACACCAACAAGGATGAGGCCGAGGCCGTCAAGGAGATGAATGACCTCGCCGCAGCAGGCGATGCCGTCATCAAACAGGCGGTCGTCACGTCGATGGACATGAAGTCCTTCGACGGCGAGCTCCTGGGCCAGGCGCTGGCGGCCTTCGACAAGGCCGACGCCGCTGCGTTTGACAGCGCCACCAACAAGATCCTGGCCGAGCTGGCCGACCTCGTCGTCGACGTTCCCATGGCCACCAAGTACTGCGGGCGGATATTCGCCGACCTCATCGCGGCTGGCAAGCTGGACCTGTCGAGCGTGCTCTCACACGCGGCCACGGCCGACCTGGAGCCGCCGCCCGATGGGGAGGACACCATGCTCGTGGACGGCGGCGACGCCCTGAAGCTCGCACGGGAGATTCTGGGCCGGGTGACTGCCTCCAAGGAGGACGGCGAGACCGTTTCGGTGTCGAAAGAGGCCATCGCCGCACTGATGCCCAAGACGGACCGGAGCGACGACGCCGCCGAGGCGATCCTGAAGGAGTTCAACCTCGGTTGAACGTTGAAGGGTGACCCTTGAACATTGGATCGCCAATCATCCGAACGCAGCTTTCCTGTTGGTCGCTACCAGCGCCGTCAACGTTGGCTCAAGCGACGGTGCCTCCGGCCAGGGACAACTCCATCCACGAACCCTTGTTTCTGAACGGACTCTGATACTCTGATAACGTAACATGTAAAGACAGTACTCAAGAGAACATATCCTGCTGGCCCTCGTCGGCGGCCTCATGAATCGTGGCTGACGATGGCCTTCGCTCGAGATCCCGGAGCGGGAGCTCCCGGGTCGACACGCGATCGGGGAACTTGTCGAGTCCATCGAGAGAGGCGTGCGACCCGATCGTAATGAGCTTGACGAAGCTCTCGAAATCGACCTGCTCAGGGTCCTTGAGGTTGGCATCGACCAACGCGTCCTCCACGGCGTAGTCGATTTCGTCGTCGGGGAGCTTGGTCCGGAGATTCCCCAGGACGTTCTCTATGTTGATGTGACCCGTCGCCGAGTCGTCCAGCTCCTCAAAAGCTTTCTTGGCGCACTCGAGCCAGAGTTGCTTGTTGTTCCGCTGCAGCTCTCTCCAGTCCAGCTGGGTCGCCAGGAACTCGGCCTCTTGGATCCCGTCCGAGTCGTCGTGCAGGCCAACGCGACTCATGAGTGAGACGAGCTCGTCCTCCTCGACGCTGTACCCCAGGTGGGCCAGGCCTCTCTGGAGACTGCTCTTCGACATCACCTTTCCACGCCGGAAGCCGACCTTCTTCATGAGCGGGGCTACCGCGATCGGATTGGTGACCAGGGCCGACCCTCCGGCGCTGCTCGTGGACTGGAGGGCTTCGAGCGCGAGGCTGCGCCCCCGAACGCCCTTTTCTAGGCTTTTCTCCTGAGACTGCTCCCAGTTGCTTCCGGGAGTCGTGGAAGTGGAGGGCACCGGGCTCGCGGTGTCCGTGGCATCGATGTCGTTCGGGAAGACAAACCCGACTGACCGACCGCTCGCGGGAAGGAACGGTGAATTGGGAGCTGGAGATACCCGCGGCGCCTGCAACGTGATCGCGTTGCTTCCGTGGACGGACGGGTCGAGGCTCAGACGAGCCGCCTTGCGTTGCTCGAGCCGCTCCTCGTCGTCGAGCCCCGAGCACGCGTGCAGGTAGTGAGACTGTCGATGGCCTGACCCTTGGAGCACAAGATCTGAAGCCAGTCGCATCGCCTTCCAGTCGTAACTTTGGCCACTGGACCGCTTGAACGACGCCGGCGTCTCACGCCGGCGCTCCGGCGACGTCAGATTATTATTATTGATCGAGCTGATCGGAACGGGGTGCGTGGCCAAGGACTGATCGGAACGACTTGAGTGCCCGAAAGGTCGCAGTCCCGGCACCGATCCCGGTGTCTTTAGGCCACCGATGGCCTCTGGGCTCATCGGGAAGACAAGCTCGTCGCCCTTACTGTCCCGCCGCTCCAGCCCCCCGGCCGACTGGAGGCCACCAACGCCGCCAACGCCGCCACTCACACCTGCACCCACTGGCGTGGAGGGTGTACCGACTCCTTCCAGGCCGCCCACGCTGCTGCCCCCAACACCCCGCACCGTCTCGTCCGGCAGCCACCCCTCACGATTAATCGTCTTGATGAGCTCCGACGCCACCAGCTCCAGAATCGTCCGCTGGAGCAGGTTGGCCTGCGCAAACCGCTGCAACCGCTGCACAACCGTCAAATCAAGCGGCTCCATTCGGTCTTTTCTCGTTTGGCTCGCACAAAGCAGCCATGGATCCCGCAGCGCCTCGTTTGCCGTCGGCCGCTCGTTCGGATCCTTGTTCAGCAGCCGCATCACGAACTTCTTGGCCGAACCGCTCACTTTGGCCCACTCGGTCCCCGCGAATGACACGTCCTCTATCAGGATCGACCGCCACACCAGCGATAGAGACGGCTGCCGGCGGTTGCTCGCATCATCAAACGGCAGCTTTCCCGAGAGCAACTGGTAGCACATGACCCCAGCGCTCCACACGTCGCTCGCGGGGTACGTCTCCGACTCGCTTATCACCTCTGGCGCCATAAACCACGGTGTCCCGTCCAGCCCGAGGTCCGTCCTGGGCAGCTGCTCGTCCCGCTCCCACATCACCGCCAAGCCAAAGTCCACGGCCTTGAGTGGGCTGTTTTCGTCCTCGTTCAACAGCAGAAAGTTTCCCTGGCACATGGCGTGGGGTTGGAGTGAGCGAGCGAGTCAGCAAAAGAGGAAGCGAGTGAGCTTTGACAATACCTACCGGCTTGACGTCGCGGTGCAGGATGCGGTGAGAGTGGCACTGTGCCAGCGTCTGCAGCACGGAGCGCATGTACGTTGCCACCTTGGTCTCCGTGAGCGCTCCATGCTTGCTGATATTGGCGTAGAGCTCCCCACCCTTGCAGTACTCCATGACGATGTGGACGCTCTCTTCGTCCTCGTAGACGCCCTTCAGAAGGGCCACGGACAGGGTCCCGCGGAGGAGCTTCAGGACCTTGATCTCCCTGTCAATGTTGGAAAGATGCTGTTCTATCTTGATAGGGGCGATGTTGGGCACGTTGAGGCGCTTTTTGATCGTCTTGAGGGCATACTGCTGGCCGGTGGCGCGCTCGACGACGACCGTGACGAGGCCAAAGCCACCCTTCCCGATCACGACGCCAGTGCGCTCGAAGTAATCATCCAGCGTCCGCTCGTAGCCTCTGTCGTAGGCCACGGACGCCTGCTGTGTGGTGCCCGCGTCTTTCCGCCATTGCGACGCAATCGACGAGGCGGGCATCCGAACGAGGAAGAGAGAAGAGTACGGTTCGGCAAGCCTCGAGCGTGTCGTAGCTATCACTATCACTATCCCTGTCACTATCCCTGTCTCTCGAGTGCGGCCATGTCCCTGGCGTCGACCGGACGACGATGCTGGTAAATAACCCTTCCGCACCCGGGTTCTCTGTGCGCTTTGAGCTCCGCTCGCTCTGCTCAAGTTCACAGGGACTATTCGTTCACGGGGACGACGCGTTGGGGTGGAAGCATCAGCGATACTACTACCACACACACTTCTGAAAAATCTGTTCACAGTGTGTCTGTTTGTCGTGGGTTCGCTAAAACCAACGCGAGCCTAAGCCCCGAACGAAGCGGAACACGCCCTTAATATCTGGGTGAATCATTTGACGCAGCGCGAGGAGCAGCGCGCTCAATCATGGCGGCCACGTGTCGTGTCGCCCCGACCAGTTCGAGAGCACGCGAAGTGGGGTGTTTGAGGAGAACGAAGAAGGAGGGCTCACGCCCCTCGGAGCGGAATGCCACAAGCACACGCATCGTGCTCGCAGCGGCGTCCAAGGGCGGGGCGGGGCAGACGATGGAGAAGAAGAAGAGCGAGGGCCTGGTCGACAGGCTGCTCAGAAACGCGGCGTCATTGCTGCACATCAGCGATCGGACCAATGCGACGTGCCTGAAGTGCCGCGGGCAGGGCAAGATAGTGTGTCCCGTCTGCAAGGGGTCGACGACGCACGGCGTCCATGCGGTGGGAGGGCTCAAGACGAATCGGTGCCTGACTTGCCACGGGCAGGGTTTCTGCACCTGCGATGCGTGCGCAGGGAAGGGGCGCCGGCTCTGATGATGAGGATGAGGATGAGGATGAGGATCAGGATCAGGATGAGGATGAGGATGAGGATGACGATGGATTTGGATGAGGATGAAGGACGACGACTGCACCATCGGAGCCTCCCGAAACTCTCGAATCAAACAGACCCACGGCAGGTAACGACGACCAATCCGAAAAACAATACTATTACTACTACTACTACTACTACTACTACTACTCTCGATCGTCGTGCAACGGCCAGGGAGACGACGTAGTTGTGTTGACGACAGCATGGAAACGCTCGCTTGAATTCTCCGAGCCTGAATTCGCCTGCACTTCATAGACACGCATTTCAGCAGGCGGGATAGGATGATAAGCACAGTTTCGTTCGAGGCGAAGGATGAGCCGGGGGTCGAGGGGGAGTCCTCGAAGCTGGCCATCATAGAGTCGGCCAACTACAGGGCCTTTCAACGAAAATACCCAAACGTCACACACGAACAGCACTTCGCGAGCCTGGCCGAGCAGATGGAAGGCAAGCTCGTGGCGCTGTTCTTGGACTACGACGGCACCCTGACGCCGATCGTGAACAACCCCGACGAGGCCTTCCTGAGCGAGGAGACTCGCGACGCGGTGCGCGAACTGGCGACCCTCTTCCCTGCCGCCATCATCTCCGGCCGGGGCCGGGCGAAAGTCGAAGAGTTCGTTCAGTTGGAGGAGCTCTACTACGCCGGCAGCCATGGGATGGACATCGCGGCGCCGAAGTCTGACGCCGCCGCCCGCGCTGCCGGGGAGGAGTTTTCGTTTCAGCCGGCCGCGCGGTACGAGGCGCTGATTCAGGAAGTGCGGATGCGATTGACCGAGGTGACGTCGCATATCGAAGGCTCGTCGATCGAAGACAACAAATACTGCGTCAGCGTGCACTTCCGGAACTGCCGGCCCGATTCGTACGACGAGGTTGTCAATGCCGTCGACAACATTGTCGCGCAGCAGGCGGATTTGCACGTCACGCGCGGCCGCAAGGTTCTGGAGGTGCGGCCGAAGGTAGACTGGGACAAGGGCAGCGCTCTCGTGCACCTCGTGGACATGCTCGGCATCTCCTCGGTGGGTTCTCCGTTTGTCATCTACATCGGGGACGACCGGACCGACGAGGACGCGTTTGCGGTGCTCAAGGAGCGGTCGCTGGGCGCGGGCATCCTCGTTTCGAGCAAGGTGAAGGAGACTAAGAGTATGTACACCGTGCAGGATCCGGGCGAGGTGCGACAGTTGCTCCAGAGGCTGGTAGAGTACGGTCGGAGCGACTTGAACGAGTGGCGGCGGCGGCTCAGCTGTACCGGGTGGAGGATTGGCGGGGTCTAGACGGGATGTATTTGTAAATTTCATGTCATTATAGTCGCAAGTAGGTGTAGTTTAGGTCAATGAATTAGTCTCGCCAGTCGGTCGGTAATGTCAGTGGAAGGGAAAACGTTGTCATCGTCGGTTACTCCTCGGGAGCCTCGGGAGCCTCGGCAGCGGGAGCCTCGGGAGCCTCGGCAGCGGGAGCCTCGGGAGCCTCGGCAGCGGGAGCCTCGGGAGCCTCGGCAGCGGCCTTCTCCCCCTCTGCAGCCTCGGTCTTCTCGTCGGCCTTCTTCTTCTTCTTGGCGGGGGCCTTCTTCTTCGACGCCTTGAACTCGGCCTCGGCATCGACGTCGCTCAGCTTGGACGGCTTGATCAGGAAGTCGCACAGCGCCTTCTTGTCGCCCTCGCTGTCGCCGGTCGCCGCAATGTCGAGGAACTCCATGACGCTCTGGAGAAGTTCGGCGCTCGCGTTGCCCATGGCGGTAATCCTGTCTGCCCTGGCCTTCTCCTCCTCGGCGGCATCCTCAAAGACAAACCCGCTGTGGGCCAGAACACCCCTCTTGCGCTGGTTGACGGACCCCTCTTTGCCGTGGATCAGGCTGTACAGGAGCTCCAGCTTCTCGTCCTTTCCGGTGATCTTGGAAGCCCTGAACTTGATGTTCGGAATATCGCTGAGCTTTGGACCGTCGCCCGCCTTGAGGGCGGCCGCCTTCTTCGGGGCAGCCTTGCCGCGGGCGCGCTTCGCGGTGGGCGCGGGCGCAAACTCCTCCTCGTCCTCCTCCTGGTCGTCGTCGTCCATGGCGTCGGCGTCGGCTTCAGCCTTCTTCTTAGAGACAGAACGGCGCCTCTTGGCCGGCATTTCCTCGGGCTCTGCCTCCGGCTGGGGCTCGGGTTCCGGCATCGGCTCGGGTTCCGGCTCGGGCATCGGCTCCGGCTCGGGCATCGGCTCTTCGACTGGCTCCTCGACGATTGGCTCCGGCATAGGCTCCGGCATCGGCTCCGGCATCGGCTCCGGCTCCGGCATCGGCTCCGGCATCGGCTCCTCGACAACAGGCTCGGGTTCCGGCATCGGCTCCTCGACAACAGGCTCGGGTTCCGGCATCGGCTCCGGCTCCGGTTCGGGCATCGGCTCCTCGACGATTGGCTCCGGCATCGGCTCCTCCATGACCGGCTGGGTGGCCGGCATCGGCTCGGGCTCCTCCACGACCGGCTCCACGGCCTCAACCTCGGGTGAAAACACCCCCTGGGCCCCCTCCCCGCCCTGCGCCTGTGTCGTCGGAATCGCCTCGGCAGACAAATCCACGCGAACAGCCGCGCCGTCCCCCTCCGGGGTCAACGTGACCGTGACGTTCGGGTTACTATGGTTCGCGTCCGGATTGCCAAAATCCATCGTGCGGACGGTCGTTTTCGTTTGGGAATTTCGAAAATTTCGGTCGTTTAACGACCCTCGGTTCTCAATTTTCCCGGCCAAAACAGCGTCGGTGGTACGCTAGAGCGTTGCAACTTAATTACGTTAATACGTGAAACGCCGAAGAAGGAGAGAGAGAAGCGTTGTGTTGGTGACCACCACCACCAGACTCGAGGCAGCGCATTCACTAGGCCAAGTACCCGTGCTTCTCCAGATACCCAATGATCACCCCCGCCATCTCCTCCGCGCTCGCCATGTTCCCGTCCTTGTCCTTGGCATCCAACGTGATCTCCGGCTTCTCGGGCTCCTCATACGGGTCATCAATCCCGGTAAAGTTCTTAATCTTCCCGGCCCTCGCCGCCTTGTACAACCCCTTCGGATCCCTCTCCTCACAAATCTCGATCGGAATCCTCATAAACACCTCCAAGAAGTCTTTCTCCGCCATCCTCGCGCGCACCTTATCACGGTCCGCTCTGTACGGCGAGATGAAGCTCGTCAGCGTCAGGATACCAGACTCGGCAAACAGCTTGCTCACCTCCCCTATCCTCCTGATATTCTCCTCCCTGTCCTCGGCCGTAAAGCCCAGGTTACTGTTAAGCCCGTGGCGCACATTGTCCCCGTCCAGCAGCACCGTCATGTGCCCGCGCGCAGCCAGCGCATGCTCCAGCGTACACGCCACCGTCGACTTGCCGCTCCCGCTCAACCCGGTAAACCACAGCACCACCCCCTTCTGCTTCAGAATCTTCTCCTTCGCCTCGCGCTCGACCATGCCCTCGTGGAACTTGATGTTCGTGGCCGAGCCCACCTACGAGAAGAAGAAGAGCGAGTGAGCGTTGGAAGGCACGTCGCAGGCGATCGATCAATACCCCACCGTGTAGGCATCCACGCCCTTCGCAGACTCCGCAGACATCGTCCTGGCGAAGAGGGACTCCAGCGAGCGAGCGCGACGGCTGACCTGCCTCGAGAGCGACAGCATTGAAGGCTTTCGTTGGAATCTGAACGGCGCTGCTGAGATTCAGCTGTCAATTCGGCGAGGCGAAGAGGCGTGTGTCAACGACGACAAAGGAAGACGACGACAAAGGCGATGGATGAAATGAATGTGACGAATGCCTTGTGAGAAAGGCGACAACGCCCTGACGCCCTTGAGTTAGAAAAACGGACTCGAACTCGAACAATGCAGTCGCCGGCTGGCACATGGCGGTGCCATCGCGGTGTCCTCGTCAGTGTGCACCCGTGCTCGTTCCTTCCACCTCGGGGATCGGGCTGGCGACGACGCGGTGGTCTTTCTCTTTCGTCTCGAAATCGTCCCGGAAAAGTGCTCAACGCGACCAGCGACAAGAAGGCGCTCTCGGACTTGTCGCAGGCAGCGGGGCCGCCGGGGGTCGTCGGTTTCGGGTTTACGGACCAAGAGTTGGCGAGGTTGCGGCGGCACTTTGAGCCGATCGAGCTGGCGGTCGTGTCTGGGGCGCCGGCGTGTCGCCGTGGCGTGACGGTCGGGGGTGCGGCCTCGTTGCTGCGGGGGCGGGGCGGGGAGGGGCTCGAGACCGAGATCGATCTCTCCGGAGAGGCGTTTCAATGCTTTTCGCGTGTCGTGCTGTTCTGTGGTCTGCCCGGGGAGGTACGTACGAGAGTTTCGGTATATATCGGGGGTCGATGGTTTTTACGTACGTACTCGCTCGGAACATCATGCAGGTGATCGAGGGGCTGGTCGAGGTGTGGCCGGTGGAGCTGTGTGACAGTGCGTTGATTAGTTTCAGTTTCCTCGGGGCGTCGATGGTGTCCGCCGACCTGGAGCAGTGGCTGCTCAAGGTGATCAAAGCGACCGATGCGAACGAGGACGATGTCAGCGAGGAGACGTCCAAGGAGCAGCTGCGGAAGATGCTGGATGATATGAAGGCGGGCGGGAGAGGAGGAATGGGAGGGAGGGGGAGGAGGGGTGGTCGTGGCGCGAACGACGCGCCGAAGGAGAAGAAGAAGGGCGGGTTTGGGCGGTAGGAGGCCGGCGGTCGGCGGTCGTGACGGGTTACAACAAGGGTCGCGTCACGGTATCAACGAATGAATGAATGCATGAACGAATGTCACGTCCCGTTGAGGCATTTCTTGATCATATTGCAGAGTCCGGCGTTTTCGAGGGCTGCAGCGACGCGCTCCTTGTCGTTGAGCTGTTTGTTTACGGCTTCTTCTGTGGAGTGGCTTCCGGGCGTGAGCAGCACGTCGATCTTGAAGCGGGCGGGCAGGGAGTTCTGCAGCTTGACTCTGACCTGGAGAGCGAGCGGAGCGCGTGGCGCGAGTGGGCGGGAGTGGGCGCGTCGGGGCAAAGATCCGTCGAATTCAATACCTACGCAGAGCCCGATGAGCGTCGCCATTGAGCAATGCTCCACTGTGGGCGTGAAGTGGACCTTGACGCGGCCCTTGGCGTCGTCGACGTCGATGTGGTCCACGTCGACGACATTCAGCTGCTCGAGCGTGTAGGGGTGCTCGGGGTCGATGATGTCCCGGATGTGTTCGAATATCTCCCAGCCGTCGATCGCTTCCCGCGTGTCGTCGTCGGCTTGCCCGCGCGGAGGGAGGGAGCGCGCGGTGGGGGCGGCGCGGCGCTGGTGGACTCGGGGAGCAGGATTGTCGGCGAGGCCCTCCATTCTTCTAGGGAGTTTGAGATACGGTCCCGCGTTCTCTGCGTGCGTCGAGCTCCGCGCGCTCTGCTACTGTGTTCCGCACTGTACGTGCGCGGGCTGGGTCGCGGGGTGGAGTCACGAGGCGACCGGTTGTTGTTCGGCCCGTTCGAAAAACCTTCCGCACCCGCGTTCTCTGTGCACGCCGAGATCCGCACGCTCTGCGGCTATGTTCCGTTTTGTACGGACGCGGGCTGGATCGCGCGCCGGGTCAAGCTGAGCGTCGTCGAACGTGAATTTGACGCTTCGGTGAGAATAAAAAAACTGCCCTGCACCTACCAATCAAAAACACCCTCCTGCCCCCTGAGACCTCCTTACACCTACCAATCAAAAACACCCTCCTGCCCCCTGAGACCTCCGCGTGCGGTTCGTCCCGACGTGCCACCGCCACCGCTCACCCCCACGCCCTCCTCCTCCTACCCCTCCTACTCGACGGTGACGCTCTTGGCGAGGTTCCGTGGCTGGTCGACGTTGTGACCCCGCTTCAGTGTCAGGTGGTACGACAGGAGCTGGAGCGGGATGATGTTCAATATCGGCTGCACCGCCGTGTCACTCCGAGGCACCCTAACGATCGGGTACTTCCCCTGGACAATGTCGGCCATCTCGGTGTCGTCATCGTTGGCGAGGATGATTAGCCGGGCGCTCCTGGCCATGAGCTGCTGGATGACGCCCTGCATCTTGTTGTGCATATCGGCGTCTTCCATGGTGGCAATGACGATGATGGGCATGAACTCATCGACGAGCGCCAGCGGACCGTGCTTCATCTCCCCCGCGTTGATGCCCTCGCTGTGCATGTACGACACCTCCTTGACCTTGAGCGCGGCCTCGACGGCCGTAGCGTAGTTGCGCCCGCGACCGAACACGAGCAGCGAGTTCTCGTCCTTGAGGCCTTCGGCCAGCTCCTTGATGGACTCGTCGAGCTTGAGGCACATCCTGAGGCTCTCCGGCAGGTCGAGCATCGACTCGACGATCTCGTCGATCCTCGTCCTCTTGCTGATCTGGTCCTCAGCGAGGACGATGGCCATCATGGTGATGGCCACGATCTGACTCGTGTACGCCTTGGTGCTTGCCACGCCGATCTCCGCGCCCGCGTTGATGTGGATGCCGCAGTGGCTTGCCCGCGCGATGGCAGACCCGACCGTGTTGGTGATGCCCACGCAGAGCGCCCCGCTCTCCATGGCGTATTCCATCGCGCGCATGGTGTCCGCCGTCTCTCCGCTTTGCGAGACGAAGATGCACGTGTCGTCCCTGAAGATGGGCATCCTCCTGTCGAGCACGTCTCCCGACAGCTCGAGCCCCACCGGCATCTGCGTCAGCTCCTCGACCGTCTGGCGCGCGCACATGGCCGCGTGGTACGACGTGCCGCACGCGATGAAGATGATTCGCCTGCTCCTTCGGATGATCGACACGTAGTCCACGAGCCCGCCCAGCCGGACCCTCGGCACCAGGTACTTGTCGACCGCCGGCACGCCAAACTTCATGGGCGAGATGGGGGTCGCCTTGATCCTTCCCTGCATGGTCTGCGCGACCGTCTCCGGCTGCTCGAATATCTCCTTGAGCATGAAGTGATCGTATCCTCCCTTCATGATCTGCCCGACCTCCATGGTCAGCGTCTGGGTCGTCCTGCGGACCTCGACGGACGCCGAGTCGACGTCGCTCCAGTTGTAGACGGTGTACTCGCCGTCCCGCATGTGCACGATATCGTTATCCTCCAAGTAGATGACCTGCTTGGTGTGCTCCACCACGGCCGACGCCTCGGACGCCAGGTACAGCTCGAGACCGTTCTGCTCTCCAGTGCGGTGCGGCGCCGATGCGGTCGACCCCGTCAGCTTGGGCGTGAGCGGCGTGTTGGGCGACGTCGGGGACTTCGGCGTCCCGTTGCTCTGGATGCCATACTTGACGCCGAGGATGAGCGGACTTCCGCGCCTGCAAGCTACTAGCTCCCCAGGATACAAGGAAGACTTGATCAGGAGCGCGTAGGCCCCCTCCAGCTGCTTGACCACCTCGCACACCAGCTGCGGGAACGGAATGGGCTCCGGCAGCTTGGAGTAGAGGAAGTTGCAGAGCTTGGGGATGACCTCTGTGTCCGTGTCGGTGGCAAACACCTCTCCCTCCTTGATCAGGAACTCCTTGAGCGCCCTGTAGTTGGTGATGGTCCCGTTGTGCACGAGCACGAACTCGTGATTGCTGGACGACACGTGCGGGTGCGAGTTCTTGGCGCACGGCGGTCCGTGCGTCGCCCAACGCGTGTGGGCGATGCCAGCGTGGTTGGTGACCGCCGCGCCCTGGTCGATGCCGAGCCCCTCCATCTCCTCGTCGCACAGACTCACGAGATCGGCGACCTTGCCCTTGGCCTTGATGACGATCGGCTTGTTGACGGGCGGGGAGTCCTCGGCGGCTTGGACCGGGAGGTCGATGCTGACGCCGGCTGAGTCTGAAGAACGAGCGCGAACAAACGCGAACGAACGAGCGCGTAACGCGAGTGAGAGTAAGAAGGGGGGCGCACGTCGGTCGAGGTCAACACGCACCATATCCGCGATACTCCAGCCTCTTTAGTCCGTCGAAAAGCGTGTCGAGGATCTCTTTTTTGGTATGCTTAACGTCATAGAAGTAGAACCCGAAGATCCCTGTTTTTTCAAGCGGTGATGAGGCAGGCGGTGGTGAGGTCGGGGGTCGAGGCAAGGGTTGTCGTTCAAGCCCTCCGCGGAGGGACAGGCCGGGAGTTCCAGCGCGTCTCTCCGGCAGTTTCCTCGATGCTCGAAGGTCCACGTACCACACATTGCAGCCCTGGTTCGAGAGAGAGAAGGGAAACGGCGACAGAAGCAGCTAAAGTGAACTGAAGATCTCTCGCAATTTTGTCTACGATCTCCTTCTTCGTTTCGTTCGATGAGTCTTCTCCTCCTCGTATACGGGTTGTAATAAGAGTAAAGATGTCTCCTGAATGCTCCGTATGTGAATTGAAGTACGAGAATACTGTCTGTCATTTTTGGGGGGTCCAGCTTCCTAGCGATTCCGAGCGCAGACCGAATGACGGTTCTTGGCGCGTACGCACGGTGACGGGGACGACTCGGAGCGGCGGGGACGACTATCACGTAGTCAGTTACAAGCCTGTGCCACAGGCTGAAGCTAGAATCGCTCCGAGCGCACGAATACGACGTATCTTTCGAGACAAAGTTCGGGATGGGGAAGAAGGTGGACGACGAGGACAACCAGCAGCACTACCAGCAGTTCCAGAACCTGCCGTTCGTGCAGCGGGAGGCCAAGAAGGCGCGCGTCGAAGAGAGTGACGCCGATGGCGATGCTCGACAGCGGCTGCTCGACGACGCGGCCGCGAGCCTCCTCTTGGGCCTGGCGACGTCCTCGGCGGTGCCCGCGTCAGCTGCGGGCCGAGCTCAAGTGAAGGGTGTGACTGTGATTGGCGGGAAGGTCAGTGGGAAGTCTGGGATCGGGAGGAAGGACAGGAAGAAGAAGGTCGACCCGTCGTCGCTCAAGTCAGTCGTGACGGGCATCCCGTTCGCGGACCCGGCGAGCATCAGCAGCATCAAATTGAACGGTGTTGTGCAGTCGGGCTCCATCCTTGGGAGTGGGATCGGGAGCTTGACCGGTGTCGGCACGTCGATCACTGTGTTGGGGAGCAAGCGGGGCCAGGAGTCGATTCAAACGGGGACGGCGACGGGGACGAAAGGGCGGAGAGCCGCAGAAGCGGCGAAGGACGCAGCGACGGGGGCGCCTCTGGAGGAGCCTCTGGAGCTGCTCGACTTGCCGGCGCCGAGTGAAGACGTCGTGCGCGTGTCTGTCGTGCCGCAACGCCGGCAGAGCGGCAACTGGCTTCAGCTGCAGAACTCTGTGGTCGTGGTGGGCAAGTCGTTCGAACCTTCGGGGTCCCTTCGGAGTGCTCTCACGCAGACATTCGGGAGGACAGAAGGAGCTACTGGGAGGACGGAGGAGGGAGAACGTCAGGCGCAACCACAGCGAGGACCGTCGCTGGCACAGACACAGAAGACGCAAGCGCCGGCAGGCAAACAAGCTCGCGGGCGGCAACCTAGCTTCGACGAGCTGACGCTGTGGTGTGTTCGGGTCAAGCGGGCCGCGATGGCCAAGGGGAGCGAGTATCGCGTGGGGATTGGCGACGTGGTCGCGGTGGCAAACGGGTTGAGCGAGCCGCACGCGCCGAAGATCAACGGCAGCACGCTCAGGAAGCGGCTCAAGAAGCTCTCCGGGCTGACTTGGGTACAGATCGGGACGAACGCGGATGGAAATCCGAATGACTTGGGCGCGGAAGATCCGTCTGTCGAGAAGGCTGTCCAGTTGTTGCGCAACGGTGGCGAGTCTGGAGGAGGCGCGACTGGACAATAAGGCGGTTTAGCTCGTCGTCGCCTTCCACGCCGGCTGGCAGGCCGAGTGTTTCCCCCAGTCCATCTACGACCGGTAAAGCACGCACCAGACCATCGAAACCGACGCCACGTGGCCCTGCATCACCTCGCAGACGCGCCCTCCGTGCAGCGCGAAACGGGCGGCGATTCAGGGCCCGGCCGTAGAGCGGACGAAACGACTCGCATTTCAACCGAACTCAAATCAAGCCTGTGCCAAGTTCATTAGACTAGTAAACAAAGCTTTGACGAACGTGCCCTCCGGCGATCATGCGATCGGCCGACATCGATCGCGTCGATCTCGCCGGTGCGCGCGACGTCCTGAATGTCCCCGACGATCGCGCTCTTGCCTTGTCAGGCCTTCAAACCACGAGACCTATTGTGGACAGCGATCTTGAGCTCCCGACGGCACCCATCCGAGCGTTCTTTGGAGGGCCCGCCGATCGTCGACCGAACGGCTCACGTTCGCGCGTCGCATGGACGAGTTAGACCCAAACGGAAGCGTGCAGATAATCTATATGCGTATTATATTTATCGATACCGACCATAGAAGCAGACCGATCGCGAGGCGGCCGCGACGGGTAGCGATCTTCCGTCCCGCGACCGGTTGTCGGGCCCTCTGTTATCGCCTCGGGACGATTCTCCTGTTCAGTCTTCTCAATTCTGTGCTATTTTATGGTACCTTGAATCTATTGTATGACTCTGTAATCCCCATCAATGTCCGTAGCGAGGCGCAAATGAGATCGCGATCAGGTCAGCAGCCTCGCGATCCGAATGGGCGCCGTCGGCCGAATGATCGCCCTTCCAACGGCCTCCCTGGGTCATAAATACGTATGAGGAACAAATATCGATCGTGCGCCCGCCTGCACGCGATGCCTGGCCTTCGAAAGGGGTCCCCTGCGTGGGTCGATCATGCGCTCGGCCGGCCCGATGCGTTCAGTTCGAGAGACACAGGTTCGCCATGCTGCATACTGGCGGTATAAAAGTACTCTACACGGGATCGGCGTGACTGACGCCGCTGCCACGCGCGCGCGACCACCGCGGACGATCGACCGAAATCAGGAGGCCGGCCTTGCCGCTCGCTGGCGTCGGTCGCGATCGTCTGAACATGATCGCGACATGACTGTGTGATTGAGAGACTGTACAAGGGACGGCGATCTTCTTCGGGCCGTCGTCGAGCGTCGACCGACCGCCTCGAGATATCGGGACCATCGTGGATCGTGCGGTATGTGGACGATTCTGGAAGTTTTGTCGACTCGTGTGGTACTGAGTTATATTTAGAGAGAGATTGGTGGAGTTTGAGGAGAAGGAATGGCGAAATGGTGTTAGGTCGGCGTGTCGGTCGATGCGGGTGTCCTCGATATCCGCCCTTCTTCTCCGCCTGCTCCGTGTCGACTGCTTCGAAGCACGAGAACCGCACCACGTCGTGTCGACGACGAGCGTAGCGCGAGTGAGAAGGCACGCCGCAGGCCGCACGACATCCCGGCCAGGCAGACGGGCCACGTCTGCCTGGACAGACGTAGACCGATCGTCGAGCACCTGTTCCGTCACAGACGCTTCGCGGCGGGTGCAGCCTCGATCACCCTCCCTCGCTCTCATTTCGAGTTGTTCATGAGCAGCTGCGGAACCTGAATCGCGAGCTCGCGGCTCGTCTGGATGAAGTTGACGCCGCTGTCTGTCCTGAAGTTCGCAAACGGGATATTGCCTGGCGTGATTATCCCCAAGAGATGACCGCCATCGGTCCACGCGCCGGCCCCTGCGCTCGTTACCCCAATGGGCGCGTCCGTCTGCAGCAACCCCTTGCTCTTGGTCCCGTTGGCCATGATGATCGTCCTGTCGAGCCCGCTGACGATGCCAGAACCGACAGCGACGCCTTCGTTGTCCCGGACCAAGTGGAGCACGGTCTGCCCGACGACGTAGTTCCTGGTGACAATCTTGATCGGCGGACCCAGAGCCGCTTTGTCAGGAACGACGTCCGATCGGAACACGATGATGTCGGCCGTCGGGGAGAACCCGAGCGTCGTGAGGTTACCGAGGCTGCCGAATGCCGCCTTGGCAGTCAACCGTGCTTGTTTCCGGAGCAGATCCTTGAATGTGATATAGCTCGAGACCACGGTCCCTTGGCCGTCCCAGAGAATGCCGTTCGCGATCGCGTTGCCCCCGTCGTCCAGAATGGCGACCGCCCGCTCGGCACGAAGAACGAGACGACGGGTCTCCGGCTTCTTCTCCACGTCCAAGCCTGTCGCATCCTCGGCGATGGCAGCGGTCGACGACGACGATGCGATGGACAGCATTCCCACGAGCCCCGCCAGCGTCTCCCGCCGACTGTTGTTGTTGTTGGCTTCATCATCCCCTGTGGGTAAAATTGCGCCGGGTTTTGCCCGTCCGGAGCAACAGCTGAGCGTATTCCGCGTCGTCCGTATCGTCCGTGTCATACACGTTGAACAACAGTTTGCGATCATCGTGAAACTTTCGAATTGACTGAGGACCATCACGTCCGAATGGGCCAGCCCTGAATCGTCGCCTGTTCCGCGCTGCGCGGAGGGCGCGTCTGCGAGGTGGTGCAGCCGCCCGACGCTGGCGCGCAACTGGGTCGAGGTCGCCGCGCAGCCCAGTCGGCTGTTGGTGGCCGAGGGAGACGAGAGGAGCGACGCCCACACAACGCCCGCCACTTGACCGTCAAAGGGTCCCGCTCGAACCAGCATTTCTGGAGATGTTACGATATATGATGGCCAAAATTGAAGAAAGAATCGTGGCGGTGGTCGTCGTCAATGTCAATGTCGTGGTGGTGCCTCTCTCGGAGATCTCTCGATCGTCGTATCATCGTCTCACTCAAACATACCGAAGAAGACGAGGTCGTCCATGCTCCCGGGTTTCACCGTCCATGCCCCGGCGTCAATCTCGTCCACGAGCTGTCCGCTCGACCACGAGCTGATGCCATGGAAGACCCACACCGGCGCGTCTTCGTCGCCAGACTGCCTTTTTAGGAACGATTCCGCGAGCACGTCGCTCATCAGACCGCCCACGAAGATCGATGCCTCGTCCCCAGGCAGCGAAATCTCCCTCGACCCAGCAATATCCGAAAAGGTATGGAGGACAACGAGGCGTTCCAGCGCAAACTTCGGCCCTCCGAAGTAGTGGGTGACCCCATAGTCCTCGTCGTGAGACGTCTGACTATGGTGGCGGATGCACTCACTGATCAGATCCGACGCCGGGTCAAAGCAGCCGCTCTCGAGGGTCTCGGCGCGGGACAGGATTCGCTGGTTAAGAATGACGCCCTGCGAACCGTTGGTGGCAGAATGGGAGAACAGCAGCACCACGGAGTTCGAAAACGTAGACGAGTGGCCGATGGACGCGTCATTCGCCAACAGGATGCTGCCGGGCCTCAGGTCGACCGCGTACGTCGACCCTCGATTCGCCGCCGCCGCCGCCACCGGGGATGCCGAGAGCGACTCGTCGTTGGACCACTCGATCGTCATGATCGCCGGCGCAAACAGCCGCAACATAACGATGAAGAGCAGCAGCGAAAGACAGAGCAGGGCCTGGTACGCTCTCGCCCCGCCCTCGCGCGACCCGGCCAGTGTCGGGGTCACCAAGCCGACAAACCCGATCAACGGCCACATGTACGGACTATCGATACTGCTATAGAGGGCAAACAGACACGCGATGACCAGAGTCAGCCTGAAAACCCGCAGACACGCCATCCTGCATCCGGTGGCCCGCACGGACGCCGGCGATATCGAGTAGAGACTCTTGCACACCCCGCATCGGTACGCCCGCTCGTCTCCCAGCGTCGCAGCATTGTCCAAAACACTCTGCTGCCACGACTTGAGGCACGACAGGTGAACCCAGCGCTGTGTGCCCGTGCAAAGGCACGGCGAGACAAAGGGGTCGGGTTGCTGCTCTGGCGATTTCTTCGAGGTGGTTCTTCGTTCCCAACAAATGCGGCAAAATGGCCGCGGCGATTTCGTGCCATTGGGCTCTCGAAGTATCGTAGGTACGGTACTGACGGCAGGAACGGGAAACCGGAAGTTGTCGGTGTCATGTGTCGTCGGAGGCATGTCGTCTGGCCCATTTTCGGTGGCCTCGTCAAGAACCGCCAAAAACCCAGCAAACGGTTGTTCCACATCGGCCTGTACGGCCTTTGGTATGTCCATACTGGCCGATCGTATGGTGCATTTATTAAAGGGTGTCCGTCTCTCTCTCTCTCTCACGAAAGCCCACCCATTACACGAAGAGGAATCTCGCAACGTCCCGGATGGTACAGATGGCAAGGAGCTTTTTATTCTCGGGATCGACCACGAGCAGCCGGCGGTTACCCGGAATCGTCATCTTCCGGAGTACCTTCTTGAGCGGGTCGGCGGCCACGCAGGCGAGGATCCGGGTGTTCTTCGGCGCGGCGGCGAAATCTGCTGTCGACCCCTGCGGGCTCATGTTATTGGGAGACATGCCGCAGAACTGGCTGGACGAGCCGCCGCCGAGCACGTGGCCCGCGTTGGCGGAGAGCGAGAGGGCGTGGGCGACCGTCACGTCCTCGAACTGCAGCCGGCTGTAGGCGTTGCTCTTCGCGAGGGAGATGATGTCGGCTCGCGTATAGACATCGACGAGCATACCCTCCTCGTCGACCACCGGAAGACAAGAGTACGTCTTGAGCATGTTGAGGGCCTCTGTGAGCAGCGTGCCCGTCGATACGGTGGCAATGTTTGACCACGTGCCGATCCCGAGTTCGTCCAGCGACTTGGCGAGGAGCGGCATCAGCGAAAACGACGACCGGAAATGCCGGAGGAGCTGGTGGAGGCATCCGCCGAGCGTCGCGCTGTGCAGCACCTCTTCTATTTTTCCGTCCCGGGACGCGACGGCGATCGGCACGAAGCTCCGCGGGTTGTTCAGCAACTTGTCCACCACGTGCTGCAGGGACGACTCTGGCTCGACGTAGTCGACCCGAATATCGGACGCCCGCGACCCGTCGGACGACGACCCCTCGTACCCGAGCAGCAGCCGGATTGTGTGCTGGTCCATTTCTGCCTCGGACATTGGCACCCTCGAGCTCAGCTGCTCCAGCGTCGCGATAAAGTCTGATGCACAAATAACCCCCCGGACACACCCGTCCGTGGAGTCGAACAACGGCGCGAACACGGTCGCCTGCTCGTGCAGCGCGTGGAGGGCTTGCCGGAGCGGCAGGTCCATGTCCAAGAGGACGACCTTTGCAGACTCTGGAATCAGCTCCGCCGCTGTATGCGTCGCTAGGAAGTCCTTAATCTTTGACTTTGTCACACGAGGATCTTCTTCGACCGGCGGCGCGGTGGCGGGCGCCGAGGTCGGCGCGGCGGAGGGCGCCGGCGGCTGCGACACGTCGTCCTCCGGCTTGCGCACAAAGAGCCAGTTGTTGACGTTTCCGATGGGGTCGGGCATCGCCGGCATCCCGGGGTCGTGCCGCCACTCCTGGTCAACGATGAATTTGAACTGATGGTACCCGGGGTTCAGGTGGACGGTGCAGGTGAACGTCCCCGGCTGGCTCGGGTCTGGCGTCATTGGCACCGTCTCCACCCACCGAGTGAACGAGCCGCACAGGAACACGTGGCTACCGCCGAGGCGCCACGTGAACTTGGTCGGGACCAGGCCCCCGCTGCTTTCCATGGTGCGCGCGTCGGATCGGGAGGTTTCGCGAGGGGAAGTGTGGCTCCCGCTCAGCCGATCGTTTCACTCGATTGAACGGCGCGCGGAGCCGTCCAGGTGTAGGATATATTCAAGAGGTGGAGGGACAGCGGTATGACCCACGCCTGTCGCCTGTGCGAGGAAAACTTGGGGAAGCAGAAATTCCCTGAAGTTGCCGGTTGATAATCACGTCGCAGAGCTCGCGACGAGTCTCTGTCCGGACAACAGCGCTCCAGGTGTATCAATATCAATACAACGCAGCCTACCACAGTATGAGACGAAGAAGAAGATTTGATTTCGACGACAGCGGGGTTTCGGAATCCGGGGCCATGAAGGTCGTCTTCCAACAGCTTGCTGAACGAGCTCCAAGCCTGCTAAAAGTCGGTATTAAAGATCGTCGTACTATAGCTACTAGAATGTTCAACTAGGAACGCGAACGCGAACAGCACTCGCGAGAAAATCTCGTATCCTTCTAAATATCGTAGGGGTTGGTCGTCGGGTTGGTCGTCGGGTTGGTCGTGGGGTTGGTCGTGGGCGTCACCGTCGGCGCCGTCGGCGCCGCCGTCGTCGTCGTCGTCCGCGCAAACGTCGGGTTGTGGGTCGCGAGGACGTCCTCAAAGCGCCTGTTCGATCCCCTGCTCCGCGGGGTCTGGCCGCTCCGAGGCGTGTCGTACCCACCGATGACCACGGCCACGGGATCCTTGGCGCTCTTCCGGTGGGTGTCACGCAGACTGACGGTGGCCATCATGCCTCCGGATCCCGTAGACTTCGACACCGGTCCCACGGCGCTCTCCGACACCCTCCTCCTCCTCATGACAAAGAACACGACGAGGCCGATGAGGGCCATCAGCGCAACGCCACCTCCGATGGCGATGCCGATGATGGCGCCGGTGGACAGCCCGGAAGAAGAGCTCTGTCCGTTCACGGCGTTCGGATCAGCCAGAGCCACCTCCTTGCCGTTCTGGTAGGCCTTGACTGCGGGCATCCCGTTCATAGAGTATCCCAGTCCGCCGAGCAACGCCTCGAGATCTCCAGAGTTCAGCTCCTGGGCGACCTTCTGAGCCAGTCGAACCGGCGTCGTGGTGGCAATGCTGATGACAACGTTGGTCGGGACGGAGGTCGCCTGCCGGAGGCGGCGCCCGCGGCGACGGGTGAGAACATTGGCCGTGAGGGCTCCGATGGGGAGGTCGAGCTCCCCACCGACCAGGGCCTTGATCTTCTCGAGCATCGCCGCGTCGACGCCAGCGGTACCGTAGAGCTGGAAGTTCACGTCCACCCGCGTGGGAGTCACGCCGACGAGTTTGTCGGCGGCCGTGCATCCGTCGACCTCGCAGCACTCGGGGTACGGCGGGATCTTCAACTGCTGGCCTATCGTCAGAATGATGGCGCCCGTCGGCGTGGACGACAGCTTGTTCATGCTGACGATATCTTGGGGGCTCGCACCGGTGGCCTTCGAGATGCCCATCAAGAACTCGCCGTCGGCGACGGTCCAGGTCTGACAGAGCGTCCCGGCTTGGGCCGTGACGGGTTCCGTTCCGGCAGGAATGTCAACGTTGGCAGAGGTGGTTCCCTCGGGCGTGGTGGTGGCGGCTCCCTGGGTTCCGGCTCCGGCTCCGGCTGTGGCCCCAGCCCCAGTACCCTGGACGGGCACGGGCACGGTCACGGCGTCGCCCATGGCGGGGCCGGTCACGGGCTCGATCTCGGAGGGCGGCGGGCAGCTGTCGTCCCAGGGCGGGATGTTCAGGCGCACGCCCGGGCTGATGCTCTCCGTCTGCAGGCTCGGGTTGATCTTGTTCATCTCCACCATATCAATGACGCCAAACTTGCCGGCGATGCTCGCGAAGAAGTCACCCGGCTGGGCGACGTACACCTGGCACGACTTCTTCACGGGCGGCAGCACGTTGACCGGCTTGCACTTGGCGTTGGCCTTGTACTCTGCGGCGCTCACGGGATTAGCCATCCACTGCAGCATCTCCTGCACGGTCACGAAGAACACGTCTCCCTTTCCGAGCGCGTACGTGATAAAGTCCCTGGTCGCCTTGACGTTCTCGTCGGTGAACCAGGGGGAGTGCAGGAACAGCGGGAAGGGGGCCCTGTTGCCAGCGTAGGCCTGATCAAAGTTCGTCTTGAGGGTCGTGAGCACGTCCCCGCCGAACCCGGGACCCGGATCCATGGAGTAGGCGTTGTTGTCGGTGTCAACCGGGCCGTGCAAGAGGGGCCACATCGGGACCTCCCACATACCTGGGTACTTTTCCGTGACCTCGCACTGTCCAGCTGGCGTGTAGGTGCAGTCCTGGGCAATACCATTGTTGAAGCTGTACGGCCAGAGCCTCTGGGCGAACGATTTCGTCGTCGGGGACTGGGAGCTGATGAAGTCGATGATGGACGAGTCGTACAGCATGCCGTGCTTGTGCAGGATCCTCCTCACCTCGGGGTTGTGTACGAGGTACGGGGCCCTGAAGCCGACCAGCTTTTCCTTGGGGATGCCGCATTGCATCAGATCGTCCCGTGCGCCCATGATCTCGGCCTCCATCCCGGGCAAGCCGGGGTCGAGCTGCGCATGACTGACCGTGTGGAGGGCAATCTCGTGGTTCTCATCGTAGAGCTTCTTGACCAGATCACAGTTGGTTCCCGTCGAGGTGGTGAACCAGGTGGCCGGGACGTTGCAACCGTTGGGGTTCTTGAAGCCGTCGATGGCAGAGCGGACGACAAAGTTGGCCAGATCAGAGACGGCATCGTCGTGTGTGACGAGCACAAACTGCGGGATTTCAGATGGCTGAAGACCTCCCGGATTGGCGAGGGACGCACACTGGCACTGGCCGATGGTGCACGTGGTGGGATCGCAGCTGTGGTGGGGGGTACGAGCGAGTCGGTGAGCGATCGGGTTCGGGTTCACGGCGGGACACGATACGCACTTGTACCCGACAGGACCGAACGCCCTGACGGCTGCTGCGGAGAGGAGCAGGAGGAAAGCCCACATCATGCGGGCCTTTCTTGCTGTCGACATATCAGATCCGATCTGCCGGAAAAAAAAGGCGTGAGTGAGAGAGCCAGGCAGGACGGCCGCTTTGTCGCGCGAACGCATGTGTCAATTAAGTATCACGGCGTATTTAAGGCAGAGATATCCTCGATCACGCCCGGAAGGTTCGGGTCATGCGAAGATCTGGGTTTGGAAAAACTGCACGCCAATCCAGCACGCAAATTCAGGCTTACCTGGCGACGACAAGAGAGATGACGCAAGGAAAACTATTTCGTATCGGTGGTCCTCACAGAAAGTTAAATAGTGTGGGACTGGTGCCGTTCCGGTAGGAGACTCGTTAAGGAGACCCGGGTCCGCGTCCTGTCTTCAGGGCGCACTTGCAGCCGCACTCGCACTCGCAGTCGCAGCCCCCGTACCACCAGCTGGCTTGCCACCCTTCTTGAATTTGCCACCCGCAGGCTTGTCGGCCGGCTTGGTATCCGACTGACTCGCGGGCGGTCCGCCGCCGGCCTTGCCATTGCCGTTGCCGCTCGGGGGGGGGCCGGCCTCCTGCGCCTTCGGGTTGCCCTTGTCAAACTTCTTCCTGGGCTTCCGCGGTGATGCTCGCGGCTTCTTTGGCTTGGCATTCTTAGGAGGCTCGGTAGGCGTCGCGGGTGGCGCCCCCGTGGGGGCGGCAGGGGCGACTGGTGGTGCGGTCGATGTCTGCGCCGTCGCCGTCTTTCCCGCAGGGCCCGAGGCCGTGGTCGAGGTCGTGGTCGTCGCGGCAGACGACTTGTCGGAGGCATCGCCTCGACCCCCGCCCCGCCCCCCGCCGCGGCCGCGGTCCGCGCGGCCCCCACGGCCGCCGCCGCCACGACCACGCTCACCGCGTCCGGCGCCCCGCCCCCGGCCTCCCCGTCCACGCTCGCTGCGGCCGCCGACTCCGCGTCCACGTCCGCGACCCCGGCCGCTGTGAAATTCCCGGACGTGGGGAGAAAGGGTCTGGGACTCTGGGACGCAGCCGTCGATGATGCTCGGAAGCATGATGTCGCCAAACTGGACGACCTTGCCGTCGGCATCGACACGGGAATCAGCGCCGGCAGCGTCCCCAACTGTGTGTCTCGCACCCTTGACGCCTCTCTCGTCGTCAAATGCATCCAACAACTGCACCACGCTCTCCGCGTGGTGCTTGACGTCCACGTGGTGCCCGTCTTCAAACTCAGACACCATCGAGGTGAACAAACCGGGTGGCTCGGGGTTGTCGAAGGACGCCACATTGTCCTCCCCGAACGTCATAGGATGGCTGATGGTGAGCCCCTCGAGCGACGGCAGCACCGGGCTCGTGTGGCTGATGGACGAAAAGCTGCCGTCCACCGAGCCCTCGGTCCTTGAGGCGGGCCTCGATATTTGCGTGCCCAGGTCAATATCCAGGTTGATGGACTCTGGCTCGCGCTTCAGGACCTTGACTGGCTTCTGCGTCGACGCCCTCGTTGACGACTTGGCGGGGGCGGTCTCGGCGGCCGTCCCACCGTCGTTCTCTCCGCCAACAGCAACAGCAGCAGCAGACGCACCGACGGGGGCGTCTCCGTCGGCATCCGTCAGCTTGGTAGCCGCCGCTTCCCCGGCAGCGGACGCTGGAGGCCGGGGAGGCGGGGCCACATACCTCCTCGGCGGCGGCGGCGGCGGGGGCGCCTTTGCACCGTACTCCTCCTCCACATGCTCGACACGGTCGTCGTACCCACCGCCACCGTTGTATCCGCCGCGGCGACGGTCGCGGTCGTCGTCGTACCCGCCGAATCCACGACCCCTCCCGCCGCCCCGGCGACGGTCTCCAAACCCGCGGCCCCGACCGCCATAGAACTCCTCTCGATGATCGTACCGCCGCTCGCGCGGCCCGTCAAACCGCGGCGAATGCTCATACCTCCCCCTCGGCGAGACTGGCAATCCGGCGCGTGCATCAAACTGCTGTGCATCAAACTGCTGTGCATCAAACTGCTCCCCGAAGGAATCGCGGTGCTCACGGTCGTTGCCCGCGTGCTGGTGGTTCTGATTGTTCCGTTCTCTGCCACCGTGCTCCTCCTCGTGGGCACGGCCCTCGTACCCTTCATGGCCTTCGTGGCCTTCGCGGTCGTCGTACTCCTGGTACCTTCTCCGGCGATCGTCGTAGTACCCGCCCCGCCGGCCACCGCCACGCCCATACCCGCCACCGCCGTACCCGCCACGGCGATCATCGTACCCGCCGTCATACCCGCCGCGTTCATCATACCCATAATATCCACCGCGCGAGAAATTCCCACGACCGTACCCCCTCCCGCCACCGTCATACCGCCCGTCGCGATCGTCATAATACCCCCCTCGCGGCCGACCATACTCGCGGCGGTCGTCATAGCCACGATCATCGTGATACTCGTTTCCGTGCCCGTAATACCCGCCGCGACGGTCGCCGTACCCACGATCATCATAGTCACGATCATACCCGTACTCGAGATGCCCATGACGATCCTCGTACCCGTTCCGCTCCCGATCGTCCATCGCCCGCCGCACGTCCTGCGTCATCCCGTTCCGATGCCCCTCGTCCGCACCTCGCCGATCCTCGGCCGCTGCTGCCTCCTGAGCCGACCCCAACGTCGGAAACTGCTCCCGACTCGCCAACTCCAGCGCCCGAACCCGCTCCTCCGGCAGCCCGGCGCCGCCCCACGCTGGCTGCGCCTGGGCGGGGATCACCCGCGCGGTCATCGCCATCTGCGAGTGGTGCATCCCGTGCCCGTGCGGCGACGTCGGAAACGACTCTGCGTACTCATCAACCATACCCGCGGCTTTCCCGCCGTTCGCCGCCCCACCCGCGGACAAGGCCTCGCCGGCATGGTGCCCGTTGAGCGCCGAGGACACCGACGTCGGTGTGCCCACGTCTTTCGCTGCGCCGCCACCGCCACCGCCACCGCCACCGCCACCCCAACCGGATCCAGAATGCATATGAGATATGAGACCCAGCCCGAGACCGCTCCCACTCGCGCCCGACCCGAGGTCCATCAGCGTGCTCTCCCGCTTCTGACTCGGCAAGTTGACCGGCTTGGGCGCCGTGACCTTGCCCAGGCTCACCATCCGGCGCCCTGGCCCGTGACCCCGCATATCCGAACGAGACGAATCGTTCTTACGGGCGTAGTGGGAGCCCCCGTGCGACGGCCCGTTGCTGTTGCTCATCGTGTGCTGTGGGCTCTTCGAAATCGTCCACCGACTGCAGCCTCGTTTCGTTCTCTGTCCCAGTAAACAGGCAGTCGAGAGCCCAGGCTATCTATAAGACGTTCATACACGAGCTATGTGAGCGCGACGAGGTCCGAGGAACGGGCGAGCGAGCAAGGCCGAGATCGGGCAATCGAAGGGCGGTGCGAGCGACACACGGCCTTTCCGGGTATTCTGACCGCGGGGATGTATGATTTGATATACGATATACGACGTACGTGTACTAGGCGTGTCGAGGGCCGAACTATGACGGTAGAGACGCGAATTCGTTCAAATGATTCGCAGAATGGAGGAAGAAGCTCCTTCGTTCGCCCCAGTTCCCGGGAACCCTGGTTCCCGACCGGACCTGTTCTATTGTACGCACGTGCGTCTGTCTCGGTCTAAAGGCCCGCACGTACCAGGCGAGGTACGCAGTTTTGGTTTTGAGGCTGCCCCAAAACCAAAAACCAAAAGGCCTCGATGAGCGACGTCGGGTCCCGTAAGCTACAGCCAACACTCAGTCTAACTGTCAGTGACGACGCCCCGGATGACGTGCGAACAAGCGTGCCCGGGGAGTACGAGTTCTTGACGCCCTGCTCGATCACCGGCCTCGGCGCGGGGGTCAGCTCGGCCATGCTCGGGTACGTGGAATGAAGAAGAAGAAGACCACGAGCGAATGAGCGCGACAAATAGCGATGAATAGCGACGACGGGCGACGACGACCTCACTCACTGGGCACCCGACCCCGCCCCACGCCTTCGTACAGGTACGTCTTTGGGTTTGGCGGGTACTGGGTCAGTCAGCGGACGTCGGGGGTGCTCAAGCTGGCGAATGCGTCGGGATTGCATTCTGCACGTACGTTTGCTGTGCTGGGTGGGTTGTATGCTGGGGTGAGTTGTTTCATGCAGCGGTTGAGGCAGAAGAGTGACGCGGTGAACGCCGGGGTGAGCGGGTGTAGTACTGGGTTGGTTCTGGGTTGGGGGACGGGTGGGTGGATCGGTGGACTGCAGAGTTGCGTGTTGTTTGGTGCGTTTTCGTACTTCCTGGACGGGACGAGTCTCGGTGGGAGCGCGGAGGCCGCGGAAGGGGGCCGCTGTCGGCGACGGGTGGGGGTGATGGGGACGACAGGGAAGGAACGAGGGAGAAGGGGAAGGGAAGGGGAGCTGGGAACTGCGACGACGACGACGGCGACGGCGGCGGTGACGGCGGCGTCTGGGGGCTCGGAGAGGATTCGGAGCGTGCTGCTGCCGGCGTTGCCGCTGCTGCGTGGCGACTATTTCAGATAGAACAATTCAGATAGAACAACAGGCGACGACATCCACTATGTACACCCACTAAACCCAGTCATATCCCGAACGCTCATGAAGCTGTCCACGACCTGCTCGCTGACCACTCGTCTCGCCGATTGGTGCCTCAAATTCATGTCGATCAGCACGTCGCTCAGGATCTTTTTGATCTCCGACACGGACATCCTGCCCGACCCGTACTCCGTCGCGATCCTGCTCAGCTCGTCATCATCCTCCATGAAAAAATTGAGCCACTTATAGCTCACGTCGACTGATAGATCGGCGCCCCGCTCCCTGTGCTCCTCGAGCGTGGCACCGCCCCCGGAAAACACATACTTCTTCACCTTCTTCTCGATGGTCTTCGGGTCATCGGACACGTAAATGGCACTCGAGGCATCGCTTGCGCTCATCTTTCCGTTTTCCCCCTGCATTGCCGGGAAGAACCTCGCCTCGAGCAGCGCGGGCTTGTGGAATCCGAGCCGCGGGGCCGCGTCTCTGGTCATGCGGAAGTAGGGGTCCTGGTCGATGGCGCACGGGATGAGGCACCGGATATCCTTGCGATTGCCGAATATATGCGGGAAGGAGGTCGGGAAGGCGGGCGCGGCCTGCACCGCCGGAAAGGAGATCTTTCCGATGTAGTCGTCCATGGTGAAGCCAAAGATGCCCCGGACCTGGTTCATGCTCACGCAGCGCTGCAGCTGGACGATGTTACGGTAGAACTCGCCACCGACGTACTCAAAGTCCGAGAATATAAACGTCTTGGTGACGTCAAACCCGCACGCGATGATGTCCTTGATGTTCTCCCTGGCCAGCCGCCGGGCCTCGTCCACCCCGAGGCCCTTCCAGAGATACTTCTCGTCGTCCGTGATCTGAATGACGAGCGGCACATTAAACGCGTCCTGCAGCCACTTGGTGAACATGAACGGGATCATATGGCCGAGGTGGAGGCTCTCGGAGGAGGGACCCCGGCCGGTGTACAGGTAGAACGGCTCGCCCCTCTCGTACGCGTCCAAGAGCTGCTCAAGATCCCTGTGCGCAAAGAACACATGCCGACGGAGGAACGGATGGGCGCGATGGCCCGTCGCCTTCTCGATCCGGGCGATGAGCTCGTCGTTTACCGTGGCGCAGCCGAACTGCTCGACCAGCTTGTTGTAATCGATGGTGCCGTCTTCGCCGCCCTGCACTTCCCAGGGCGTGATCAGCTGCTCGACCGCATTGCCTGATGTGTCTGCATGACCCGCCGGCGCCGCCATGTTGGCCAGATTCTCTTTTTTTGTTCCCACGAGTTGGGCGACCCAGTTGGTTTGATGATGATGGTGCTCACGCGTCATTCCTTTCGGATCGCGCGCGATACGTGCGTCACTGCGTCGCGTGGGGTGCGTGGGGTTCCCATGGGGCGGCGGAGCGTGGTGCACGAGCGGTTCGGGTCGTTCTGGGCGTCGTCCTCGAGGCCTCGCGTTGTCTCGCCGGCAGCTGCAGAGCCACCGTTGCACTTCGATCGGTTTCCGTTGGACCGGGCAGGGGACCGGCGGCATGATACGCGACTCATGGAAGAGATGACGAACTCTGCAGATTCCCTGGTGGTCGTCTTCGTGGACGGGAGACCCGTCGTCGGTCCGCGCGGGTCGGCGGTGCGGACGTTTGCGAGGGTCAAAGGGGGCGACAGCGACCACGACCACGAGGAAGACGGCGACGGCGGCGGCGGCGGCGTGGATACGCTGGTGGATTCGGAGGGTGACGCGGTCACGTTGATGCCGTGGGTGATTCCGATGGGGGAGTTGAAAGCGCTGGCCGGCACTCCTGGACCTGGCATGGTGGTATTTTTGGGAATGTGCCGGGATGGGCCTGTGTTTGCGGCAAACGTGCGTCTGGAGGACATCGACGAAGTACGTGTGCTGCAGGAACATGGACTGGAGACGGCTGACGCGCGTCGAGTCGGGCCGAAGCTCGCCGCCGAGGATGCGTCCGTGCTGGCAAACGCGTCCGGGATGCTCGCGTGGCACAGAAATGCAGCGTTTGACCCTCGTACGGGCAAAGAGGCGTCTGAGATCGTGTTGGGCGGGCACGGTCGCCGGGTCCCCGGCGAGCGGCGCGCACTCTACCCCAGGGTGGACCCGGCTGTCATCGTCAACGTCGAGCACGGCGAGTGGCTGCTGCTCGGGAGGAAGGCGTCGTGGGTGCCGGGTCGGTATTCGCTGCTGGCCGGGTTTGTGGAGCTTGCGGAGTCTCTGGAGGATGCGGCGTGTCGTGAGGTGTTTGAGGAGTCGGGTGTGGCGGTGTCGCGCGGGAGCTTGACGTACCATAGCTCGCAGCCCTGGCCGTTCCCGCGGTCTCTCATGGTGGGGTTTTCGGGGACATCGTCGAAGATTGAGAGTGCGCCACGGGGGTTTGATCTGCTGGCGTGCAGGGAGGCGCAGATGGCCGCGCGTGGGACGGGGGTGCTGGAGGACGAGCTGAACAGCCTGCGCGCGTCGCTCACGCTGCCTCGCGTGAAGGTGGACCAGGAGGAGATGGAGGACGTCCGGTGGTTTCACGCGAAGTACCTCTGGCGGCAGCTTTGCGATGGTGACGACAGGGAGGGAGATGCTGTCGAGATGCGGATCCCGGGCAAGCACGCCGTCGCGTCGGCGATTATCCACCATCGCCTCGATGCGATCCTGGGTTCCGGGCGGAGCGAGATGGATGTGGTGCCGGCGGCGGACCTGGGCCCGAAAGATATTCCCGGCTTTGGTGGTGCTCGTCGCGAGATGAAGTACGTGCTCCTTCGCGTGTCCACAGGGTCGGGAGACAATTTCGAGAGCAGGTTCATCGTCCGCGGGGATCCTCGAGCGAGCTATCACAATCACGTGTTCACGTACGCCAAGGCCGAGCTGCGTCAGTTCGATCTCGACGTGCTCGGCGGCGGTCGCATCGTGGTCGACGACGATGCACGAACGATGCGCGTGTATGGGTACAGCGCGGCGTTTGGCGCCGCCGTTCACGAAATTTCCAGGGCCGTTTTGCTGGAGCAGTACCCGTTGTATTCGATCGAGACGGCATACGATGGGTACTAGGAGTGGGTGGGGTCGAGAACAGGCCGCCGGCGCCGGCGTGTCGCATGGAAGCGACTCTTCGCCGCCGTTTGTTTCGTGTTACACGAATCGTCTCGTTAATAACTAATGAATGATCATCTCTATTACCGGGAGATCCTCCCGAGCCGCTCGGCCTCCATGGAGAGCATCTGCCGCCACCTGTCCAAGCTGAGCTCGCGCTCTCCGTGGCTACAGCACAGCAGCCGCGATAAATTCATCCACCTGTGGAACGTCTCTGCGTTGACATCCCTGTCCTTTGAAGCTTCGATCATATCGTGCTCCAAATGCTTCTCGAGTTCCTTGGGGATTGAAAACGCCATCGACCTCGCCTCGGCTAGGTACCTTCTCGCCGCCTCGATGTCCCCTTCAAAGGCCACCGGCGATACCGGCGATACCGGCGACGACGAGGAAATGGGAGCCTTCTCTTCGGTCAACGGCACTTGGATCTCTCCGGCCCCCTTGAGCATCGTCCTGCCAGCCGACGCAATGAAGATCGGCTGGTCGGTCGGCTGCTCGAGCTGATAAAACTGAAAGTCGTACGGCAGTTTCTGGCTCTGCATCATCGTCTGGATCGCTCCCAGGTTTTTCAACCCAGTCTCTGTCAGCTCTCCCGTCCGCATCGCCGTCTCGTCCAACACGAGGACAGCGCCCGCCGGCAGTTGCAGCACCGCAGACCCGTTGACACGTTCGTTCACCTTGACGGGATACCACGGCTTCCTGTTCAGCGCCTCAATTTCCAACGGCAAATGCACAACAGAAGGCACCAGCTGCGACAGGGCCTCCCCCAGTGCCGCAGAAAAAGAATCGGCCACCCCTGTGATGTTCAGCGACGGCGTCGGCAGCTGCGTCTCCTGCCCTGCAGTCGCGCCACCGCCCTGTGACCGATGGACGGCCCTCGAAACCAGCTGCATAAGCACGTACTCGGCAGCCAGCGCATCCCCCCGCAAACACTGCTTGAGGAATCCCACGATACGCTCCCTCGAGGCGGGCTCGAGCACCGGCGCCCTTCCTGTCCCTGTCCCCGTCGGTCCATCCACGTCGGTCACGCCGGCCATGCCGGTCGCACCGACTCTCCGTTGAAGGATCGCATGCACTCTGGGGGCGACGCTCGTCGGCACCATACTCGCCGCCGCACCCTCCTCCTCCATGGTCATCCCGTGCATCGTCCCGCTCGCCAACTCGGGCACCCTCGAAATCACGCCAAACACTTCCACGACCTCATTCAGCTTCATTGTCGCCGTGTTGCCATACAAATGCACAACACAGCTCCCGCGCGGAATGTCCAACGCGTCCTGATTATTGTTGGCGCCGATGGTGGTCTTGCCGTCGCCGTCGCCCTCCATGTGGACGTCGCCAAACGTCACCGACTTTTTCGCGACCACCGCGTCCGTCGACGTGATTGCATCCGCGTCCTTTGCGCCACCGCTCTCCTCCTCCTCCACACGAGCCATCTCCACGTCCAACCCCCGCTTGCCCTTCGAGACCTGCCCCCCTCCCCGGCCCCCTCCGAACTGCGCCACGCTCGCCTTCGCCGCCGCCTCCATCCCATCGACGACCCACCCGCTCATCCCAGGCACCGGCACAATCAACACCGGAAGCCGCTCATCAAACCGCTTCTCCACCTCACAACCCAAAGAGCCCTCCACAAACCCATCCCCCCACCTCGTCGTCACCCACGCACCCGACCCACAATCCTGATACTCGCTCACATAGTACTCCGGGTTGAACATATCCTGCACCATCCCCGTGAAGCGAACCAGGGTGTTGTTCGGGATGACGTCCACCGTCGACAGCGACAGCACCGGGATCTACAAACGAGAGTGAGTGAGTCGGTGAGTCGGCGAGTCGGCGAGTCGGTGAGTCGGTGAGTCGGCGGGTCAGTGAGCGAGAGAATACAGCGCGAGAGCGCACGTCCGCCCCTCTACCCGCCCCTCCACCCGCCCCTCTACCCGCCCCTCTACCCGCCTCCGAATTCAAACGTTCTTTCAGCGAGTCCTCAGACGCACCGAATTGACCACGTCCGCATCCTTCATCAACTCCATGAAGTAATCTTCAACTCCAAAGTCTCTCGAAGACGCCGGAAGCGAAGAAGCGCGCTGTGTGAAGAGGGACTGCACGATTTTGAGCGGATCTCTGATGGCTTCAAGCGAATTCGAAATCGGGGCCCGCTCCCCCGCCGACGGCACCGGATCTTCACTCCTGACTGTCATGTACAGCGTATACACAAAGAAAAATGCACCACGCAAAGTGTAGAATGTTGTGTAAGCAGCATCGGCCCGCGAGTGCCGGCCACGAGAGTCCGGGCGAGAACCTGCACTGCCGATCCCCTCTCGCGTGTGTGGGACGCGTCAGAACGAGAGAGAGAGAACGGTAAATGGTTACTAGAAATGAAATGAATAGACCCCCCTCCTTTATCCCGCCGCCGATCACCTTAGTACGCGAGGTCACCCCCTCCCTTCCCCGTCTCACTCTCACCCTTCACCCCTTACTGCGTCCCCGCCACCAACGGCTCGAGCGCATCGCTAACGTGCCCGGCCATGTACGAATCTCCCCCGTACAACTTCTCCTCATCCTTCCCCCACTCCTTCTCCAGCTTGCATTCCTTGTGCTTGTACGTCGCCGGACTAAGGTGCTTCATGATGCACCTCCCCGCCCTCTTCTTCAACACCAACTTGGCAGGCAGACACTCCAGCTCATGATCGACCACAACGCACTTCTTCGGCACAAACTCCAACCTCACTCTGGGCCCCTCGCACATACTCTGCTTCTTCTCCGGCGCCTCAAATTCCTCATCCGTGCAGTACGCCTCGGCAGCGTCCTCGAGGACCTGGGTCGCCTCGTCAAACGTCTCCGCCTCCTTCAGCTCGTTCATGAGCACACGAATCGTGTCATGCGACTCGCTGGCCCACTCGGCAAAGTTGGGCATGTACCCGACCAGCTTTTCGATCGCCTCGCCCTTGGTCGGGATCTCCCAGTCCGACTTCAGGGTGGCCAGCTTGTTGAGTCCGTCCTCGCTCAGCTCGAGGACAGAAGCAAACGCGTCCTGAATAAACGCGTGGACACCATCCTTAGTCGACAAATCAACGGTGCGGGAGCCACTGGCGTCCTCAATGGTGACTCCGGAGAGACGACGAGCGGCCGGGGACTGGTACTTGTCCCACTGCTCCCTGATCTCCGTCATGTTCACGGCGTCCATGTACTGACGGAAGTCCTCCGCGATATCCCCAAACATGGAGTGAAGGTCTGTGAGAGAGAACGAGCGAGCGAGCGAGTGAGCGCGTCGTGAGAGTCGACAGCAGGCAACACGAGTCCCCGCACGACCAACCGCCGAACGACGTACTCTCCGCGAGATCTCCGACCTTCAAGTCCTTAATCTGCGACATGTCGACGCCGTCGAAGGTCGCCAGGGCACCCGTGGTGGCTGTGGCCGTGCTGGCCAGCACCATGAGCAAGCAAGAGTTCTTCATCGCGCCTATTTCCAGTCTCTCTCGGTACCGCAAGCGTCGCCCTGGATCTATTTGTCAATCGATAACTCTGTAAACGCCCAAACAACGAACGAAATGGCTTCGACACGCCAAAATCACGGTCTCCTCTTCCACCGAACCACCGGCCAACGACGAGCGAACTGTTCGTAGCCCCGGAGGTAAAAGGTCGGAGTGCGCGAGTCTCGTTCGTGGGCGTGTTTCTGACGTGTATCTTGTTATAATAACGAATACATTCCTTGTACGTGCCGGGTAGAACCACGACATCGTGGAGGACGCGTGCCGAGTTTACGAAGTTGCCGATGAATCGCTTGCTGGTAATTTCCGCCCTGGTGGTGGCCATTGGCCAGGCGAACCTTCCCCTCGCCGACGCGCAGGTCATGGTCACCTCCGAGGGTCTGTATAGGGGGGAGCAGATTGTCAACATGGCGAAGGAGCTGTTGGCGGACGCGCTTCAGTTTGCGACGGGTGCGGCGCAGGGGGCTGTGGCAAAGGGGAAGTCCGCGTTGGCGAGGATTGGGAACAATGATGCGTTGATGGAGAAGTTGGGTGAGCGTGGGTTTGAGTTTGATATGAGTGATTTGATCGACAAGAGTCTGTTGGAGCATCTGAAGGACGCTGACTCGCTGGAAGGGGTGTACACGGCGCTCGAAGACGTACGTTGACGTGGTGTTGCGTTCGAGGAAGGGTATCGACTCGTTCTCGCACTCGCTCTCGCCTTTCGTTGCACTCGAACTCACACTCTGAGTCGCTTACTCACTCGCTCGCGCTACGCGCTCGTTCGTTGGTCTGCTGCAGGCGATTGACGACCACTGTCACTTGGGGGAGTTCGAGCCGTCCGAGAAGGTGAACAGTATGTGCAAGGGGCCGGAGATCGAGCTGGAGATGGTGCCCAAGACGTGCTATATTGACGCGTCCGGGCACAGTATTGACTGCCAGCCGGCCAAGCTGGTGATGAAGAAGACGCCGGCCAAGTGCACGTACAAGCATCACTCGAGTGCGAAGTACGAGGGGCACTGGTGCGCGATCGAAAAGTTGCATGGTGTGGAGACCAAGGTGGAGAAGGGTGGGGACACGTATGTGACGGTGATTGATGGGTTCAACTTGGACGTGGCGGGGCACAATTTCTGGGGGGGGTTGAAGAAGACGGAGGCGTAGGGTGGGAACGGTCCCCGCCGGCGGTGGTGGGGAGTACTATTTCGTTAGACGTGTAATTTGATTTCATTCGAGTCCTGGGTGGGAGGGTTTGGGTGAGGGGTGAGGCGGACGTTCTGACCCCCCGCCCGGCCGCCGCCACACAACACCGCCCTTCCCGCCTGAGGCAAATCTCTGTACAACCAGACATTTGGATTCTAAACGATTAAATGAAATGATCTCCACACAATGAAATTTCAAGTCTTTGTCGATATCATCCTCCGAACAAGGCTACGACTACGGGGCGTATCCCCCAAAATACATCTACCTATCACCAACCTACCTAGCTGCAAGTACCCACCCGCCATCCGGAGTCACAATCGGCCTGCCTCAAATACCAGGTGTACTTCTTGAGGCCCGCTCGAACAAAGACTTCAGGCTATGCTCCCCCTTCCTCGAATACAAGCCTACTGGGGGATTACTCCACCGGCTCCTCGACGACGTGGCTGATGCCGTGTCCGAAGCCAGACATGAGCGGCTTCTCGAGCTGGTCGAACCACAGGGTGTACGTCTCTCCGCCCTCCTCCGCGCCTCCCTCCTTCTTCCAGAACTCGGTCTCGGCCTTGCACTCCTTGCTCACCCAGATGAACGGGTTCCAGTGCTTCATCACGCACTCACCCGGCTTCTTCTTCATCACAATCTTGCCCGGCTTGCACTCGATGCTGTGGTCATCATCGCTGACGATGCACGTCTTCGGCACGTACTCGAGCTTGATCTGGGGTCCCTTGCACTCGGTCGCCACCTTCTCGCCGAAGAGCTCGTCGTCCTCGAAGGTTCCCTGGTGGTCTCCCGCGACGTTCATCATCCAAGGCTCGCAGACCTCGGCCTCGTACTGGTCGTAGACCGCCTGGGCCTCAGCGAGGTTGGTGGAGTCCTTGATGGCGGTGATGAACTGGCCTCCGCCGATGTTCCCCGCCGGTCCCCAGCTGTTCTCGAAGTTGAGTTCGGCGGTCAGCTTGGCAAGTCCGTCCTCGAGGGCGGCTCCAGAGAGGTTCTCGATCTTGTCGATGGCGCTGGTAGCATGGTCGGCCAGGGCCGAGATGGCGGACGACAGGAAGCCGGTGGCATGCTCCACCACGTCTCCCTCGGCGGCGCTGAGGCGCCTTCCTCCGTTGGAGGACGCGAACATGGCGGTCAGCTGGGCCGCGACGTTCTTCTCCATGTCAGCGACTGCGGTGTGGTGTGGTGTGGTATGTGTGTGTGTGTGTGTGTGTGAGCGAAGTGGCAGGCGGGGGGCGGGCGGGCGGGGGCGGGGACTGCCCCCTACCGACGCAGAGTGGGGGCACCGCACGAATTGTTCGACGTGAACATGTTCCCGCAAAATCAGTGATAACTCGACGCACTCCCCCAAAAAATGGCTTGATATAGCCACTATTGCATGGAAACGCGCGTTGAGCGGTCGAACCGGTTGTTCGCGGCCCGCAACGGCCGAACAACGACCTCGACGAATCCACGCGACCATGACAGCGTCTCCTCCACGTTCCCCGGCTGGTAAGCGCAACGGAACGAGAGGAGGACGATTATATGGCTGATGTGTGGCCGCGCGAGGTGCGGTGTGGCGCGTGGGTCGAGAACGTGCGGAGGGGAGTCAATTCGTTGGGGACGCACCAGGGTTGGAGGCCGAAGCGGTGGCCAGGACGGCAGCGAGGATGGTCGTCTTGCTCAGCATTGTAACTCTACGATGGAACGTTCGTTTTGGGCAAGAGGATGAAACAGAATGATTGGTTCTGTCCGGTCGAATAAGCCGGCGATGCCCTTGGATGGTGCGACTGCCATTGGGTTTCGATCGTCCAAGGTGATCGACCACCCAACGGCCGTGGGCAACCGTTCCTGGCGCATCGAGTGGCTCTTCCTGTCACGATGGCAGAGTCCTGTGGACGCACGTGATTGAGGTATTGGCTGAGGTATTCTTCGCGAGCAAAGAGGGCCGTATTGCGGGCGCCCGATGTCGCGGTTGAGCGCCCTCGAGCGATCAGGATCGAGCGCTCGAATGATGCGCCGCCGTACAGAATTTGGGGGGAATACAACCGGAGGATCCGTCGGTACGACATTTAAGAACATTTTTGTTGTATGTCGGGCGGGTTGACGTCTCGCGCGTCGCGATCGTCCCGCGAGACGCCGGTCTGCGCTGACGGGTGCCGATGCGCTTCGCCGTCCAACGGTCCGGAGGACGACAGAAGAGCGATGGTCGGTGCCAATGGGCTCCGGGCGTATGGTTGAGTCTCTGGCTCTGCTGGAGGAGCGTTAAATGAGGGGCTCAGGGCTGGCGGGCGTGCTTCGTCCCGAGGCCATGTCGAACCAACGAACTCGGCTCCGTTGGGACTCCGCACCCGCCCTCGGTCCTCAGAACTCGGGTGGGCCAAAAACCGCCCAGAACCTTCGACAAGGCCACAAATTAACTCTACTACTCCACATTAGGTGTTCTATCGTGATATAAGATGATGAAGCTCACCGTGCTCCTCGCCGCGCTCGCTGTGGCCAACGCCAGCAACCCCGGTACGTGAATCCCACTCGACATTTCCCGACCCACCTGCACAACGCAGACTCCCACCGCCACCGCCGCCGCCCCTTCCACCGCCCTACTAGCCGCCTCTGAGCCTTCCTGCGTCAGCGTGGGAAGTCGCACTGGCCGGTCAGTGGGCTGGTGGGCGCACCGATTCCGCTGCGAGACCGTTCGACGCATTTCCCCCGGGAACGTCGTCCATCGCGTCTTCGCCACATCCATGCCTCCCTATATGATATATGCCACGTAAAGGGAGCGCGCGGCGCGGCAAAACGGTGTTTTGGTGTCGTCGAACAATTCGTGTGCCCGAGTTCGATCGTCGGACGCGGAGCGTCGAACACTGCAGGGCGGGGCGCGGCCCGTCCGGGCCCCCCCCCCCCCCCCCCCC
>Ga0181573_10000400_pt1 | contig 45891 bp, 32 predicted proteins | sample 101ome_25_FD_148643 | JGI IMG/M metagenome (GOLD analysis project Ga0181573, IMG submission 148643) | Coastal salt marsh microbial communities from the Groves Creek Marsh, Skidaway Island, Georgia - 101409BT metaG (spades assembly) | ecosystem: Environmental > Aquatic > Marine > Intertidal zone...
GCTGGAGAAGGCGACTCGGTGGGAGAGGGGAGAGAAGGATAAGGGCGGGGACGACGAGGAGAGGGAGGGCGGGGCGAGGCTGACGTCGCTGTCGCGCGTCGACGTCCACTTCGCGCCGGGGCCTTCACGCGTCGACTTCAACCAGCTCATCGGACGCAAGGCGCACATAGACTTTCTGGAGACTGACGAGTACGTCAGGTTCTTGATCTGGAAGCTGCGGCGAGCGTTCCTGTAGGCGTTTCCGTACGTAGTGGGACGAGAGGATGGCTTTCACATGGCGATAGCGATTCAGCGAGACGATTCGAATCTGATCACAATGAAAAGCCCCTTCCTTCTGTTGGTGGTACAGTCGTCAGACTCTCGTCGCGCGTGTGTCCCCTCCCCCGAATTCTCTCCTCCAAACCCACGGTCCGAGCCGTCGCGTCGTCGAAACCGTCAACTCCGTCTCGCGCCGCGTCAACCAAGTCTCACGCGTCAACCAAGTCTCACGCGCGAACCATGGACGCAAACGACGCCATCCCCGCCCACGGGTTGGCCGCAGGGGTGCCCGCGGCGATGGCGGCGCCCTGGCTCGCATCCTCCGTCTCCATCTCCGCGGCCCAATCCTCCCCGTCGGCGTGGACGTCGGCGTCCATGGCGTCGACGGGCGCGGCGGGCGCCTCGACGTTGACGACGGGCTGCGGGGGCTTGGCGTCGAGCTTGGCCAACCTCTCCTTGTACGCGGCAATCTTGCGAGCCTCGACGGCGGCAGTCTCAGCCTCCGCGGCTGCGCGCGCGCGCTGCGCCCAGGACCCGCCCTTGCTCGCGTTGGGGTCGTTCTCGGGGGTCACGACGGCGAAGGGGGCGGCGGGGGTGGCGGGAGCGGCCGGGATCTTCGCCGGGATCTTCGCCGGGATCTTCGCGGATTTGGCGGCGGATGCGAGCACCGCCGCGGGCGCGGATTGCGCACGCGAGAAAGCCGGCGGGGCTCTCGCGCGCGCCGCCCAGGACCCGGGCGCGGCGACCGGCGTCGCGACGGTATCGCGGAGCTTGCTCGCCATCGTCGCGCGCGCGGGGGCGTCGGCGGCGGCGGAGAGCCTCGCCGCCGCCGCGATTGGCGCGGGAGTTTTCATCGACGACGCGGGCGCCGCGGGCCCCCCTCCCTTGCCGAACCCTCCCTCGCGGAAGGTGGGGGATCCCGCGAGCGACGCCGCGGCCGACGCCGCGCGGCGCCTGCGCCTGCACCGCTCGCGCTGCACCTCCTTCTCCTCGGCGAAGATGTCGGCCCACTCCTCCTTGGTCGCGCGTTCCCTGAGTAAGGCCCAGAAGACGCCTCCGGGGGTGCGGCGCCTGGCGCCGTCGGAGGTCATCTGGCCGCCCTCGCCCTCGATGCGGTACACCTGGATGGCGATGTCGTTGGCCTCGACGACGCCGATGACCTCGAGCGCGCGGCGCATGAGGGACTCCTTGGGCTCGCCGAGGTCGCCGCACAGATCGCGCGCGGCGCGGGCGACGTTGACGCCGGAACCGTCGTCGTTCTTCACGCGGGCGTTCTTCATCGGGGGCGAGACGATGTGGTGGCGCTTGAACCCCGCGCGGGGCGCCGGGGTCTTGGCGGGGACGTTGGCGGAGAGGTTGGAGAGGACGGGGCGGAGCTCGTCGCCGCCGCGGCCGGCGGCGACGGAGGCGACCGCGGCCTCCGCGGCGGCAGCGGCGGCGAGGCCGCCCTCGACGTGCGCCGCGCGGGCGGCGAGGCGCGCGCGGGCGGCGGCGCGAGCGTCGTCGGTCGGGCTATCGCCGCTCAACATCTCCTGGATCAGATCGAGCGGGGTTCGGACGCGGTCGAGGTCAGTCGGGCGCGCGTCGCGGCGCGTCGTGGGGAACCGTCGGGCGAGTGGGTTCCGAGGGGGAATTTATTTGAAATGGTATCGGCGACGCGAGGGATTCGCGCGCGCATCGCGGCGCGGCGGGCGAGAGGAGGTACGCACCGGTGGCGAGGTGAGGTAGCTATCGAGCTCTTCCATGTCGATGTCGCTGAAACTGTCCTCAAAGTTGCAAGAGTTGACCCTCTGAGCCATCGTTGCCGGTGCTCGTTGCTTTTCTGTCGTTGCTCCGTTTCAAACTGAATTGAGGAGGAGGAACCGTCGGTGGTCCCTGCGGGTGTGACCTGCGGACTACTATTCGCGAGCGATACGGCACGCTGCGTTGGGACGCTAGTCACTAAGATGACTAAACCACGCGAGTCACTTCTTTTGCGACGCGCGGGCGGATGTGCGACGCCCGTTCGGGGGCTCGTCGCACCCGAGGGAAAGCAACGATTTTTCTGCTGGTTTTGATTTCAAACGTCTTGCCGACCGGAGAGACCGGAGGTTGTTATCCGACCGACCGGAGCCCGAACTGAAACACAGTACGAACCCGCCAACAATAGGGAATTGTGGTTGCATTCCTGAATTACGCATAAGGAATTGTGAACCATTTTTGGTTAGTGATGAACACGCCGGTTGTTGATTTTCGAGCCAGTGCAACTCGACGCAGTTTGGAAATATCTGACGCGGACGGCGACGACGAGCCCTCCAGTTCCACGACACCGCCCGCGCGTATCCGTCACGAAAAATGGATGCTGAGCAGCTCGAACGCTATGCGAACCTCGCGCCGTGCTTCTTCGCCGTTATTGGCTTGGTGTTCATGGCCAAGTGCAAGGTGGCGTGGCATCCGATTCTGAACAAGACTGGTTGGAAGAAAGACGGGGTGTTCGCGTGCTCCGCTGACGCGGTCTTCCTCCGCTGGGGGAGCCTCGCGTCGCACATGTTCTTCATCATCGGCGCTGTCATCTTCGGCAACGGGATCCTCGCCATCTCCAACGTCCTCGGCCTGCCCCTCGTGCTCGGATTCTGGTGCGCGAGCAGCAGCATCATACAGAGCATCATGTACATGGCGGTGTTCAAGCAATCGCCGATGGGCACCCCCGACATCGACGGTCCACCCGTGCCCGCGCGCGTCGTCATCGCCGCCGTGTGGATCATCACCACCGCCAACTACATCGTCAACCGCGCGACGCTGTACAAGGACGTGGACGAAACGAGGCTCTTCGGTCTCATGGCGGTCGGCGTCTTCCTCCCCGCGGCCATCGGCGCCAAGCACCGGACCAAGCACTGGCGCCTGCATTACATGAAGGACCTGCCCGCCCGCGACGAGGCCAAGACGTACTGAAAGCGAACCCGACGCACCCACCCCGACGACCACGCGCGTGGGTGAGAACACGCGTCACGAAGAACGAGAAGAAGAAAGCCGCGCGCATCTGTGCCGTGCGTGATGACATTAAGATTAGCGCCGCCGGTATTATACCTTCTTTTATGGTACTCTTCCCCAAAATCCTTCATCTAGCGGACCCGACGCCCCCGAACTTCATTCCCGGTCCCATCACCATCCACCTGCGGACCAGCACCAGCGCGCACGCGAACGCCACCACCCCGCCCGCCACCGCGAACGCCACCGTCGGCGACGCGTGATACACCCCGCCGAGCGCGATGGGCGTCGCGATGCGAGCCACCGCGTTCACCGCCGAGTCCAGACCCATCACCGCGCCGCGTCTGTTGGGGGGCACGCACTGCATCAGCAGGATGGGGATCGCCGGGGTGAACAGCGGGATCCCCGTGACGTACAGCGTCGCCGCGAACAGCGTGAGCCCCGCGGTGGGCGCCGCGCCGATCGCACCGAGGCCCACCGCCACGAGCGCCAGCCCGAGCGCGGTGGTGGACGTCAGCCCGAGCTTCTTGTTCACCCTCGCGAAGCCCGCCGCGGAGATGGAGAAGGACACCGCGGCCAACGCGGTGAGCGTCGCGCCGATCCGCGTCGGACCCATCCCGCATCGCTGCGCGCAGAACACCGGGAAGAACGAGTCGAACGTGCTCTGTCCCGCGTTGTACAGGAAGGAGGTGACGCAGATGGTCGCCACCGCCGCGTACAGTCTTCGGCCCAAGGGACACGCGGGTGCGGACAGCGCCTCGGTTCGCGCCTGCTCCCTCGCCGCTTGTCGCGCGGCGTTACTGGCCGAAGTGTACCCGTCCATCTCCGCGTCGTTTGGCTTGCCGGATTCGTCCTCACTCTCACTCGGGAGCGTTACTCGAGCGTTACTCAACCCCACACCGTGTCCAATCTCCCTAACCGCGACGGCGACGATGAACGCGGCGCCCACGCTCGCCCACCCCGTCACCGCGATGCACGCGCCCAGGTCCTCATTCGCGCTGAACATCAACCCGCCCAACGTGGGCCCCACGATGAACGCCAGCGTGCACGCCGCCTCGCGCCACGCCATGAACGACGGGAGCTGCTCGGGCGACGCCGCGTCTGCCAGGTACGCCTTGACGACGGGTGACGCGCCCGCGAAGGCGCCGGATGCGACTCTCAGGCCCAGAAACGTCGCCAACGACCACCCGTTGGTCACGCACGCCGCCTGCGCCACCAACCCGACGCCGACGCCCAGGAGGGACGCGACCAGTATCGGTTTACGTCCCAAGGTGTCGCTCAAGCGCGGCCACGCGAAGAGCGCGAAGAACATGCCGAGTGGGTACGCGCTGGTGAGGTACCCGACCTGCGCGGGGTGCAGGCCGAAGTGTGCGACGAGGGACGGGGTGATGGGTCCGGTGACGGTGAACCCGAGGAGGTGGAGGAACACCGCGAGCATGACGCACGCGACGCTGACGTACTGCGCCGTGGTCCCGGGCGCGAACCCGTCGTCGTCGTCGTCGTCGTCGCGTCGGCGCGATCTCGGATCGCGATCGGGATCGGGGCTTGGCGCGCGGCCCTCCTGCGACGAGGCGGACGACGCCGCGACCGAACGACGACGCGGTCGGGCCGGGATCACGAGCGCGCGCGATCTCGACGCGGACGCGGGGCGCGACACGACGCGCTCGCATCGACCTCCGAGGGCGGGCCGGCGGATCGTGAAGCCGCGCGATACCTGTCGGGGGACGGGTCCTCCGACGGGCTGCGGTGCCGATCTGGCGCGACGATGGCCGATCTGGCAGCGCGGTGGAGCGCGGGCGGGGGCGGCGACGCCGACGCCGACGCCCCGCATGACGCCCGCCGCGACGCGCCTATCGACTCCGCGAGCCCTTTCGTCGTCGATTCACCCGCGCGATCGATCCCGCGCGATCGTGAGGGGGACGCGACGCGCGCTGTGGGGTCACGCTTTCAAACCGTGGTGCTGACGAGGCTGGTGCTGAAGCGCGCGGGAAGCGGAGGAAGGCGGCTGGAGACCAGCGCAAAACGCGTCAGATATGAATGCCCTAACAACGCCCGCCCCCGCCGCCCTCTCGGCCCGTGGCCGGATCTCCCGCGCGCCCTCAGCGCCGCGCGGGACCCCCTCGGGTCGCCGCGCGATGTGCGCGCCCGTCCGCGCGTCCTATCGCCGCGACAACGTCGTCGAGTCGGTCTTCGAGTACACGCAGCTGTCGCTCGACACGTCGCTGGGCATCTCGCTCCACGACATCACCCCTCAGGTTCGCCGCGCGATTCGCGAGTCCGGCGTGACCAACGGCACCGTTAACGTGCTCTCCAGGCATACCACCACGGCCGTCACCATCAACGAGGCGGAGGGTCGCCTGATGGACGACATCCGCCAGTACATGCTCAAGCTCGCGCCCCCGGGTGACCCGTACCTCCACAACGACATTCACCTCCGCGACGGCCCGCCCGACTGGCCCGGAGGCAACGACGCGTGGCGCGCGCAGGAGCCCCGGAACGCGCACTCGCACCTGCTCTCGATCCTCATCGGCAACACGCTGGCCGTGCCCGTGGTCGACGGCGAGCTCGCGATCGGCACGTGGCAGTCTCTGATGCTCGTGGAGCTCGACGGACCGAGGAAGCGCACCGTCGGCGTGCAGGTGTGCGGGACCCGGATGGGCGGCGAGCCGAAGAGGGTCGACACGTCGGAGTCGTCGTCCAACGCCGCGAGCAAGAGCTACCAGAAGAAGACGTCGCCGGTGTCGGACGGGTACAAGGACCCGATGGACGCGCTGTGCGAAGACGATCCCTCCGCGGACGAGTGCAAGGTGTTCGACTGACTCCGTTGCCACCCGCTTAGAAACTCTAAGAGTTAGTAGTTTACGTATTCTTTCGACGACGACGCGTCCCTCTCATCATCGTCGCCCGCCGCGAACCTCGCTGAGCACCTCTCTGAGAATGGAAGCCTGCTCGTGCTGCCTCAAGAGCGCGTCGTTGTGCGCCTCGTGATCGTACGTCGCGCCGGAGTAGCCCCCCTGCATGCGATTCTCGTCCCACTTCATGGCGCCGCCGTTGCCCAGGATGTCCTTCATGGCGTTGCCGCTCTCGTGCCTCCTGAAGAGCTTGCTCTGCCTGACGACCGGCCTCGTCCCGATGGAGTTACCGCGGTTCTGCGAGCCATCACCGCCGTGGTGCGTCGCGCTGCGCCCGCCGCCCGTGGGGTGGTGGTGGTGCCCGTGAGGTGGTTCCTCGGCGCCATCTTCGCCGGCGGTCCAATGGAGCGGCGACGGCTTGTCCCTGTCCGCGTTTCTCGTCGCCCTGTGGTGCGGTACCTCCGGCTCTCGCCTCTCCTGTGCGGGATCCGCGTAGTACCCCAAACCGTGGCGATCGACTTTGAAGCACCAGCCGGGGCGGGGGCCCATGAACTGCTCGCACGGGAAGAAGCCACGCGGCGTCTCGTCATCGGAGCGTTCGTGATGTTGTTGGTGCTCATCGCTGATCCAGCCGTGATGTTGTCGCCGGCGCGGCTGGGGATGGTCCGATTCGTCCCCGAACCCGCCGAATCCGCCGCCCGGAACGTACACGGAGCTGCTCGCGTGGGCGTCGATCGCCCTGTCGTTGAAACCTCTCGGGGGCTGGACCCTGTTAACGTCAGCCCTGTTAACGTCGGAGCCAACCTTGCCGGTGACCTCGCGGGACCATCGGTCGCCGCCGTCGCCGCCGAAGCCTCCGCCCGGAACGTAGACGCTGGACGACGCGTGCGCGTCGATGGCGCGGTCGCTGAACCGTCTCGGCGGGGGCACGGCGTTGGGGTGGTTCATGTTGTGGCCCATCGCGCGCTGCATCGCGGCGACGTCGCCCGCTCCGCCCACCTTGCCGGTCACCTCGCTCTTGCGCATGCGATGGATGCCGAAGCTCTTGGCGGGCGCCGGGGAGACGGTGGTACCGCCGCCGTATCCGCCGAGGCTGACGCCGGTGACGCCGCCGTCGGCGTCCACGCGCTCGCGCCTGCCGGGCTGCGCGGGGTGATGCCCGTAGCCGTAGGACCGCGGCGGGGCGACCTGGTGGTGCGTTTCGTACCCCTCCCAGCTGTGCCCACCGCGAGGCGAAGGTTGACCGCGGTGACGATCCCCCCGCGCGTCGCCGTAGCCCTCGTACTGCCTCGCGCCGTATGCATCACCGCCACCGCTCGTCTCCGAGCCGTACGTGCGCACCATGGCGACCCGTACGCGGACGCGCGCGGCCTGGTGTGCCTCCCACGGCGCGCCAACTTTTCCCATCAGATCCCCAACGGCAAGCTGGCAAGTCCGAACGCGGGAGCTGACTGTGTCGAGAGGACACATCGTGTTCGCGCGGGTCCACCGACCGGGGCGGGCGCGATCCCGCGCGCGAGTCGGACTCGCGCGTCGACGATCAGCTGTGCCCACCCGAGGCTGGGCGCGACGGCTATCGTCCCCGGGTCGCCCCCGCGGAGCGTGGGGAGCGGTCGCCCCCGCGTAATCGGGGCGCGAGGAGGGCGCGAAAAGTCTCAGTGTTAGGGATCCGATCCATCCGCGATGTCTTCGCCGCCGTGGTCGCCCACGCGCGAGCCCCACGGCCGCTACGAGGAGCTCGCCCAGGTCGACGAGCGCGGCACGATGCGCCCGCCTCCGCCAACCGACGACCTCTCGGACCAAGCCTCCGACGACGCCCTCGTGCACCACGACGACTCGTCGGGATGGGCGCAAACCCCGGCGTGGAACATCTGCCTCAACGCCGCCATGTACTGCGCGGTGCCGCTCTCGATGCCCGCCACGTTAGCCGCGGGCGGGTGGTTCTGGGGCACCGCGTTCTTCGCCTACTCCACTTTCGCCACGTACTGGACCGGCCTCGTCATCGGCAGGGTCTACCTCGAGCACCCGCAGCTCGCGACGTATCCGGCGATGGCGTCGGAGGCGTTTCATAACCTCGCGCTGGAACGAACCGGAGACGCGCGAGTCGCGCGGGACTGGCGAGTTTGGACGCGCAGGGCGGTGAAGATGACGCAGTTTGCCACGTTCTACCTGGACACGGTGACGCAGATGATCTACGTGGCGCAGTACTTTGCGCAGCTGGACCTCGGATGGTTCTCGGATGGCGACGACGACGGCGGGCGCGCGCGGCTGTGCCAGTGGGCGTGGGTGCTCGTCGTGTGGGCGGTGTCCGTGCCAGTCATGCAGATACCCACGTTCCACGCGTCGAGGTGGGTCATCGTGCCGGCCGTCGCCGTCCTGGCCGTCTCCGTCGCGCTGTTCCTGTACGAGGTGGCGGCGGTGGTCAAGCCGTGGTCGTGCGCGCCCGGTCCGAAGTTTGGCGGCGTCACCGTTCGCACCGCGATGGTCTCGCTGGGTAACATGGCGTACGCGTACGGCGGGCACGGGGTTTTCCCGGAGTCGTTACGGGAGATGCGGGAGCCGCACAGGTGGCCGTCGGTGATGCGATGGATGTACGCCGGCATAGTCCCGACGTACGTCGTCACCGCCGTCGTCGGGTACGCCGGGTACGGGGGATTCGCGCAGGCGAATATAAACCTCAACTTTCCGAAGAACTGGGTCAACGCGGTGTCCATCACGCTGCAGTTGCTGCAGTGCTACTACCTGATATTCTACACGAACGTCGTGCTGGTGCTGATGGTGGAGACTCGGTGGGGGATCGACCCGACGAAGACGTGGCGTCCGAGGATGTCGCTGCCGGTGATTGGGTCGACTTCGCCGGCGGTGGCGAGGCTGCTGTTTCGAACCGCGTTCCTCGGGACGCAGGTTGCGCTCGCGGAGTGGTTCATCACGAGCGCCAGCGAGGACGTGATACTGGATCTGCAGGCGCTGACGGGTAGCGTCGGGATGGCGGCCATGACCTTCTTCATACCGTCGGCGCTGGCGTGGGGTTTGCTCCCCCGATCGCGGCTGTCCGACGGCGACGCGAGGTGGTGCGTCGTGAATCTCGTCGGCGGCGCGTTCATAGCCGTCGCCGGGGTGATCACCGCGACGATGGACCTGGCGAGCGACGGCGGCGGATACGCCGGCGGCGGAGGCGGCGGGCGGTGCGAGCTGCGTTACACCTACGCGCCGAACGATCCGGGGGATCCGTGTTTCGTCAGCGGCATAAACGGAGTGGGCGGGCACCCGGGGTTGGGCGAGCTCTGACGCGCCGAGCGGGCGCGGATTGTGTGTTCATTCAGACGTGTAACACAGTAAGATCTTAGCGCGCGCTGACGTCATCACGACGTGTCATCACGCGTCGTGGGCGAAACCCCGCGTTTGCTCGCGTTCACTCGTACGGCTCGCACTCGTCGAAGACGTGACGCCGCAGCGCCTTGGAATCCCACAGCGCCCCGCAGCCCTCGGCGCACGGAAAGTGGTGAATGGTGCCGTCCGTCTTCGTGGGCACGCTCTTGGACGGCCCGTGCCTCGCCTTGTGCTCGTGATAGTGCTCCTTGTAGCACAGGTGGGAACAGAAGAACGCTCGCTCCCAGTTATCGAACGCCGCCTTGACGGCGCGTTCCTTCATGATCTCGAGGCACTGCGCGCACTCCATCTGCGCGGTCGTCCTGGCGTCGCATCCCCAGCACCGAATGTTGCCGAGGTCGGCCGGGGCGCCGTTCCTCAGGACGTCGCCGTGCCTGCCGGTGGGTAGGTTCTCCGGCCCCGGGACCTTCGCCGGGTCGCCGCCCGCGTCGCGCACAGCCTGCTCGTTGTCTCGCACCGTGCGCTCCCAGAACGCCTCCCACGAGTCGTACCGGTTCGCATCGTCGTCGTCGTCGTCGGCGTCGGCGGCGTCGGCGTCGTCGTCGGCGTCCGCCTGGGTGTCGTACCAGTCCTCGTCGTCGTCACTGACGTCCGCCATCGTCTGCGGCTTTTTCTTCTTCCTCCTCTGTTCGGTCGGCATCGTCGATGACCCGCGCGGGCGGGGGTGTGTTCCCGAGGCGACGGGCGCGATGTGTTTGGCGGTGGGAGAAAACGCACGCGCCCCCCGGGCTCCCCCGGCCAGTCAAGTCTCATCGTGTGATGATGCGAAGGCACGAGTCACAGACCTTCAAAATGCGTTTCCCGAAACGACTCGCGCGAACTGCGAATGGATTCAAATCCTCGAGTCACAGACGGCCAAAAGCGACGGGCCGAATTTCGCTTGCCGGAGATCACGTGAATAAAGTAGTCGTTGGCCGATTGCGGGGTCTCCAGTGTCGACACGCGCGATACGCCGCACACGCTCGGCGTTCCGCGACGCGCGATGGCTCAAACGAGTCGATCGACCGACATCAAAGCCACGCGCGCGATGCGCGATGCGACCAACTCGGTCGCGCCGCGCGATATCGCGCCCAAGCCCCCCGCCGAGGGAAAGGAAAACGACAAAGATGACGGCTTCTTCTTCGCCGACCCCGCGGGGCTGACCACGCCGGCCCCCGCGTTGCCCGCGAAGACGATGGACCCGTCCCCGACGAGCGTCTTGATGGGGCCGGGAACGCCCGACGAGGCCGCCGAGCAGCGCCCGCGCGACGCGACTCCCGAGAAGGCGACCGACGACGGCGACGACGCCGAGATGACGTTGGCCACCTCGGATATATCGGACGGCGAGAGCGTCGACGACGTCGCCGCCTCGCCCGAATCCCCGGAGCGCCCCGCGACGGTACCCGAACGCGTCGGCTCGACCTCCCCGTTCGTGCCGAACGTCCTCGAGGAGCTCCTCGGCGCGCAGCTCCCCAGGGCGACGCCTCCGGGCGAACCCACCGTCCGCGCGCGTCGCGAATCGGGGAACCTCGCCGCGCCGGCGCCCCAATCGCAGACGCGCCGCGCTACGGGTGCGCAACACGCCGCGTCCACCCCGCCGCCGACGTCGACGCGATGGCGGTCCGTCCCGTCCCCGGCGCAGATCGTCTCCGTTAGCCGCGAGTGGGCCGCGACGTCCAGTGCGAACGGTCCCACCCCGGGTCGATCGTCGCGACCTCTCCCGACGTTTCTCGACGACCTCGTCGCCGCGGGTCGCGCCAAGAAGGTTTCCGTGGACGACAAGGGCACGAACACCGAGTCGAACGAGTCGGACGAACACAGGGATCGAACCGAGGACCTCAAGCTCGAGTGCGAGCGTCTCAAGCTCGAGGTTGACTTTCACAGGGACGTCTCCAGGGAGGTTGGCGTCTCGTTGGACGCGAGCGCGGCGGAGCTCGAGCGGACCAAACGGAGGGTGGAATTTTTGGAGTCGCTCAAGGATGAATGGGACGCGCAGTTCAAGGAGCTCAGCGCCGAGACGGAGCGGTACCGCGCCGAGGCGGACGCGGCGCGGGAGGAGACGCTCGCGGCCGAGGCGTTGGCCGCCGCCGCGCGAGCCGCGGCGACGTCCGCGAGCGCCGAGGCCGAGTCGCTGAGAAGAAACGTCGACGATAAAAACGACGCATCTTCCACCGGAGAAGCTCTCGGCGAACTCTCGTCCGGAACGACTTCCACCTCCGAGGTGGGATCCGCCGCGCTGTTTCGGCGGCACAGGTCCGGCGCGGAGAACGACGTCGCCGCGTCCATCGCCGCCGCCCTTCGAGAGCGCGAGTCCGAACTCGACCAAACGCGTTTGCGCCTCGATCAAACCCTCGCCGCTTTCAACGCCGCGGAGGCCAAACTCGCGGCGAAGCGCGAGGAATGCGCCGCGCTGAGGGGCGAGGTGAACGTCGCCAAGAGTGCGTCGGCTGCCGCGCGCGAGGCCACCGCGCAGACGGAGGGGGCGCTCGTGACCACGCTCGAAGATAAGAAGCGGCTCGTCAAGAAAATCGAGGCGATGGAAGCCGAAGTCGACGCCGCGGCTCGCGACGCGTCCGAGAGGGTACGCGACGCGACGGAGCGCGGGCGGCGTTCGGCGTCGAGGGCGCGCGCCAACTGGGGCGCCGCGGCGCTGACGACCGCGGCGCTGGCGCTCTGCGTGTGCGCGTGGGCGGCGGCGGTACCACCCGCGGGGGTTTCGTTTTCGGTTCCATTCGTCCATCCCCGCGATTGGCTCGCGATTGGCGGCGCCGGTTCGACACCACGGTTTGTCACCGGGTCCGCCGCCCAAACCATCGCCAAACCATCGATCGTCAAGCGCGTGAACTTCACCCTCCCCGGCGCGGGGTACGCCGTCGCCGAACGGCTGAGCTCGTGCCGCGCGGACCTGGCGACGACGGCGACGACGGCGACGCGGCTTGCGCTTGAGGCGTCGAGGTTCGCCGGGCTCGCAAAGGAAAACGATCGGCTATCGAACGAGGTGAAGGACTTCGCACGAGTCGCCGAAAGCTTACGCGAGAGGGAGGCGGACGTGACGCACCTGGAGTCCAGGCTCGCGCACCTCGAGTCGGCCGCGAACGACGCGGCGACGCGCGGCGACGACCCGATCGCCGCGAGCGTGGCGGCGAGAGCCGAGACGGAACGTCTTCGACACGCGCTGGCCAAGGAGCGAACGCTTCGCCGACGGTCCGCGTCGCTCGAGAAACTCGACGTCGTCTCCATCGCCGCCGTCTGCGTGGCGTGGGTGACGTGCGTGTTGAGTGCGTGGTTCTTCGCGTCTCAAGAGCGCGGGCTTCGTCGAAGTTTGAACGACTACGGCGCGTTGATGGAGGCGGCGTCGGCGGAGCACGAGCGGCTCGGCACGGAGTTGACCTCCGCGACGCTCGACGCGAACGAGGAGCGAACGAGACGCGAACGTTTGGAGGGTCGTACCAGGGAGCTGGAGAGGCAGCTGGACGCTTCCAGAAGAGCGGCGAACGAAGCCACGAAACGCGTCGAGGCGTTTGAAGCCATCGGTCGACGGGAGCGGGAGCGGGAGCGCGACGGAGCGCGATCGGCGGAGAGGCGGTTCGGAAAGGCGTCCAGCTTCGGCGGGGGAAAGAGCGTGACGTGGGATGATGACGTGTCCATCGCGCCGTCGACGACGACGACGACGGCGGTGGACGCGAGAGCCGGGGCGCAGACCCCGGAGGCGGCCGCGAGGCCGCACAACACCGTGTTCAAGCCCCCGGTGAGCTTTCAGTGAAAGTAAATTTTGATCGGTAATTTATAATTTTGACGCATTCATTTTGAAAGCGCCGGTCGATGAAAACGAGCGTTACGACGTTTTCCCCGAAAGGTCCCAAAAATCGATGAAAAGCGAGGGTCCAACTCACACGCGTCCTTTCGCGAGATCCGAGAGACGGATTTTTCACTTTTTTCCGCCAGAGAAGTCGGTTCTCATAAAACGCACTCGCACGTGCGCACGCGCCGCCGACCCGCTGAGCGACACGAAACACCATGACGAAGGACGTCGACACACCCCACGTCACCCCGATAAAGGGCTACGCCGCTGATGCGGGCAAGGTACGCCTCACCTCACCCCAAGCATCCCCGTGCGGCGGGCGTCTTGTCCGATTAAAGCGGCGCAATTTCGTCCCCGGAACATTCGCCCCCCTCTCACTCCTCCTCCCCTCCGTTTCCCACCATCCACAGCGCAAGCGAAGCCTCGACGGCACCCCCGACACCTCTCCACCCGAGGTGATCGCGCTCGAGACCCTCGCGGTGATCGACCACAGCTGTAAGGTCCCCGACCACTTCTTCAAGGCTGGACCGGGGTTCAAGGGCGAGGTGGGCGGATCGATCCGCGTCGACGAGGAGACGCTCCAGACGATGCTCGTCAACGTCGGCGAGTTCTCCACAAAAGCCGGCGGATCCGCCGCGAACACCGCGCGCGGACTCGCCGCGGGCTTCGACATCGGAACCTCCCTCGTCTCAGCCGCGGCTAAGGACGAGTGGGGCGCGCTCTTCACCTCGTCCATGCGCAGAGCCGGGGTGGACGTGTCAAAGACGGTGATCCGCGACGACCCCGACGCGAGAACCGGACGGTGCGTCTGCCTCGTGGACAAGACCGGCCAGCGAACGATGCGACCGTCGTTCGACGATAAGCACCGCCTGTTACCGAACGAGATCACCCCGGACGTGCTGCGAGGCTCCCGGTGGGTCGTGGTCAACGGGTACTCGTACTACTCCCCCGGCTTTCTCGAGTCGGCGTGCGACGCGGCGTCCATCGCCGGGTGTAAAGTCGCCATGCACCTCGCGTCGTTCGAGATTGTGCGCAAGTTCCGCCCGGCCCTGACGTCTTTACTGGCGTCCGGTAAGGTTCACGTGGTGTTCGCCAACGAGGACGAGGCGAGGGAGCTCGTCGGCGGCGGCGACGCTTCGAGCGAGTCCATCGAGACGGATACCAAGATTGAGGCGGCGCTGGCCAAGCTGGCGGAATGGTGCGACATCGCGGTGGTGACCCTGGGCGATAAGGGCTGCGTGGCGATGCGCGGAACCGAACGCGTGGAACAGAAGGCTTTCAAGGGGTTCGACGTCAAGGACACCACGGGCGCGGGCGACCTGTTCAGCGCGGGCTTCATGTACGGTTTGCTGCGCAACGCGTCGCTGGAGCGGTGCTGCGAGCTCGGTTGCCTGTCCGGCGCGGCGGTTGTTCAGACGATGGGCGCGGAGATCAGCGCGGACGGTTGGACGTGGGTCCACGCGCACATGCACGAGGGCCGAGCGCGTTCGCTCGTGCGCGGTAGCGCCGGCGCGGTGCAGCGCGAGCTTCTCGCGTGCTACGAGCTCATCGAATCCATCGGTCGCGGTGTGGTTTATTACGGCAGCGCTCGTCTCAAAGCCGAGAACCCCCACTTTATTCGCTCGCGCGAGCTCGGGAACATGGTCTCGGAGTTGCTCGGGACCCCGACTTGGACCGGCGGCGGGCCGGGTATGATGGAGGCGGCGAGTTTGGGTGCGATGGACGCCGGAAAGGCAGTCGCGGGCATCCGCATCGAGCGCGAAGCCGGCACGAAGGTCCGGTCCGCCGCGATGAGCTACCTCAAACCGGAGCACACCGTGTTCTGCAAGTTCCTCTCCCCTCGCAAGGTTGCGCTCGTCGACGCGGGCGTCCGCAAGAAGGCGGAGGATCGCACCGCGTACGTGTTCCTCCCCGGCGGCCTCGGAACCATGGACGAGCTCTTCGAGCTGTTCACGCTGTACCAGCTGCACAAGCTCGGCACGGACCACCCGGTGCCCGTGATCATCGTCAACTACGACGGGTTCTACGATTGCCTCCTCGACTTTGTGAACACCATGCAGGGACACGGCACGGTGGGCGCGGGCGAGTACGATCAGATGGTGGTCAAGAACACCAACGAAGAGGTGGTTGACTACCTGAAGCAGTACTACAACATCGAAGGTCACGACGTCGCCGCGTGAAGACCGTTTTGTACACAGAAGAGTAACTAACATGTAGATAGCCCCGCGAGCCAACCTTATCGATATAAAACACGACTAACACAACACGCTAACTAATAACACCCTAAACCTCACGCTAAACATCTCTACGGCGGGGGCGGGGGCGGGGGCGGGTTCGCCGGGTCGCGCCACTGCCCCCTCGCGCCCCACCCCCCATTCGCCGCCGGACCGTAGAGCCAGTTGTTCTCGATCCCCGTTCGGTTGCACGCGTCGCACCCGCACCGCCCTTTGCCCCCGCATTCCCTGCAGTAGCTCAGCCTCTCGGACGACCCCGGCGCGTACGACGCCTCCGTCTCGGGGTCGTCGCAGGTGGGCGCGTCCTCCCTCGGCCGGGGCGGACCGGCGTTCATGATGACTCCGTCGCAGCTCCCGTCGATCGGCACCTCCGATGTCGCCTCGTCGCTCGCCGTCGATGGACGCCTCTTCGCGCGGCGCTCGACGGTGGCGTACATCAGCGGCGGGCATCCCGTCTTACCCCTGCCCTTGCAGTTGGCGCAGACTGTCCACCCCATCCCCCGGCACCTCGCGCATCGTATCGGCCTGAGCTCGCGCTCCAGAAGCGGCCACGCGATGGACAGGAGCGCCGCGCCCGCGGCGACGCCGGCCGCCAGCTGCGCCGCATCCGTCGCGGCCGTGGACGCCGCGGACGCGGCGACGCGCCCGCGTCGTCGCAGTGGGACCGGGCGCGACGTGGACGACGCCCCAGGGCTCGACGCGACGCGTGCCGCGGCGGCCATGGCGCGATGGATGATGGATAACGCCGGCCAAACCTCGTCTGACGGGACACAACGTCCAATCGTGTTCTCGTGCCAGTGCGAGCCGCGCGCGCGCCGGCGTGGGCTTTGATGGGGGAAGAGCAGGAGAAGTGGCGCAGGGCGCTCCTCAAGAAGCTGCGCGGCGCCGCGGGGGTCAAGGCGCGCATCGACGCGGGCGACGGCGCGAGCCTGCAGAGGTCTCAGCTCGCGAAGGGGACCGCGTCCGCGGTGGCCGATCTGGTCGCGCGGTGCGTCGAGGCGGGGCTCGCGCGCGATGGACCGGAGATCGCGGAAGCGCTGGCGGCGGGGGCCGACGGGGGCATCGTCGCGATGGCGGCCGCGAACGCCAGGGGTCCCGACGGGGAACCCGGCGCGCGGGCGCGGCGGAAGCGCGAACGCGCCGCGGCGCTCGCGGCGGCATCATCGAGCGGCGCCGGCGGCGGCGGCGGCGAGGACGCCAAGAGAACGAGGCTCGACGACGGCGACCGCGCGCGCGGATCCAAGCGCGCGAGCGGCGAGTGCAAGCGCGCCACCTGGGCGCTCCACGCCCTCGCCAAGGCGCCCGACGCCGACCCGGCATCCGTCGCGGTCGCGGCCAAGGCGCTGACAACCGCGATGCGAGATTCGACGCGAGATTCGGGAGTCATGGACGCGTTGCTCGCGTCCGTCGCTCTGTACGCCGCCGCGAAGCTCCGGTCGAGCGAGCGCATCGCTGAAGGGGGAGGGCATGCCCATGACAGCGCAATCCGATCCGACGCGAGACGCGAGCTGCGCGCGTGCGCCAGCCGCGTCGCCGCGCTTCTCGCGAAGGAATCGACACGGCTGTGCGCGCGAATCGACGCGAGGGGCGCTTCGAACGCGTTGTGGGCGCTGGCGACGCTGGCGTCGTTCGGGGGGAACGTCGACGTCGCCGGCGTCGGGGAACGCGAGCGGCGAGACGCGACGCGTGCGCTCGTCGGGGCGCTCAACGGGAGGCCGGAGTTGAGGGCGGCGTTCAACGCGCGGGACGCGGCAAACGCGTTGTGGGGGTGCGCCAAGGCTCGGGTCGGTTTATCCGACGACGCGACGACACAGCTGGCGAGCGCCATCGGGTCGGTACCCCAAGGTGGGGCGTCGGCACCCGAGGGAGGGGGTGCGAACGCGGTCGAGGCGTCCATGGCGCTGTGGGCGCTCGCGTCGATGCGAGGGGACGGGACGATTGACGCTCGCTCGGCGCGTCTCGCGGCGACGGGGATCGTTCGGAGACTCGCCGAGTCGGTTAAGAGTTTCACCGTGACGCGTGGTGCCACGATCAACACCGGTGAGGTGGATCAACACCGGGTCGTGGCCAACGCGTCATGGGCGGCGGCGAAGTTATCGGAGCGCGAAGGTACCGGCGCGAAGGTACCGGGACCCCGCGACGGCGACGATGACTTGGCCGAGTCTGACGCGGACTTTGACGCGGCGGCGACGGGTCTGTTGCGACGATTCGCATCCGCCGCCGTGGAAGCCGGACCGGCGTTCCAGCTCGAATCCCCGCGCGCCGCCGCGCAGCTCGTCGCCGCGCTCCGTCCCTCGCTGCTCTCCCTCGCGGCGTGCGTCGGTACGCATCGCGACGACGATTCATACGTCGACGACGACGTCGTAGCCGCGACGACGATTCTCGCGAACCGGGGTTTGCAATCTTGCTTCGCCAGGGGACGCGAGGAGATGGAGAAGGAGGCGAGGGGGACGAGAGCAAACGCGGGAGCGAACGGCGCGACGGAGAAGGGAAAGAAGCAGCATCCAGAAAGTATCCAGAAACCCTCGTCGGACGACCTCGCCGCGTTTTGCGAAGCCGCGGAGGCGCTTCGCGGGCTCGGCGTCGGGAATCGAATCGACGCGGGAAACTTTCGGTCGGCGGTTTGCGCGGCGTGCACGGGGGACGCGACCGCGCGTCTCGGTTGGCGCGCCGCGGGGAGGCTGGAGCACTGCGTCTTCTCGGTGCTCGGCCTCGGCGCCGTCGCGGCGACCGTGACCGCGCGAGTGTCGGGATCCCAAAGGGGGCAATTCGAAGGGGCGGGGCCGAGCGCGGATGACGTCGCCGCCGCGGAGCGACTCCTTCGCCGGGGCGCCGCCGCGGCGGAGACGGCGAACGATACGAGGCTGGCGATGGAGACGGCGGCCGCGGACGTGCTCCTCGCGGCGCCCGACTTTACCGGCCCCGTCGGCACCCCCGTCGGCACCCTAAGTGGGCGGATGCGGATGCTCTGCGTCGATGACACTTACCGTTTACTGTCTCAAACGCTTCGCGAGCGCGGGAATTGGAGCGTGACGAATTGGAACCGATTCTCGAGGAAGGACCGGCGGGGCGCGGTTAAGCCGCCGGCGGGCGCGTCGTTCGACGCCGCGACGGTTCGACTTCCGCCCACGAAGGCTGCGTTCGCCATGGCCGCGGTGGCGGTCGCGGCGAGGCTTCGCGCCGGGGGCGTGGCGTGGATCTACGGCGCGGATCGAGAGGGCATCCGCGGGTGCGAGACGGATGGACTTCCGGATGGACTGTTCGAGGACGTTCGCGTGGTTCACGCGTCGAGCGGCGGGTCAAGCGGCGGCGGGGGGGGAGGTTTGGGCGGTGACGCGGGCGTCACGCACGTCGAGGACTCCACCGGTTCGTTCGCGGTGCTGCGATGCGTGCGGACGGAAAAGCCGTCGGGGGGTAGCGCGGGGACGGGCGTCCCGGGATCCTCTTCCGGGGCGGTGACTCACCGGTTGAAAAATGGTACCTTCGACGAGGACCTCGTCGAAAGTTTCAAACGCGTCGGGAGGTTAGACGTGCGACTCGGCGCGAACGTCCACGCGTTCGAACGGTGGGTGACCTACCCCGGGCTGTTCGCGGGCGGGGGGTTGGACGTGATGACCGCGTTTTTGCTCGAGACGATGACGCGATCGAGAGACGGATGGTTGGGGCGCAGTCTGAGGAACGAGCCGGGGTGTCGCGAGGCGTTTTCGGCGCTGGACTTTTGCTCCGGGTCCGGGACTCTCGCCGCGTGCGTCCGCCGGCTCGCGCCCTCCGCGCGTCTCACCCTGCTCGACGCGGACGCGATCGCGATGCGCGCCGCGAGGGAGAACCTCGGTTCCCCCGCGGGCGCTTCGGGGAGAGTCGGTTCGTCTTCTTCGCCCCAAGACGAACGAACGTCGGTGTCGGTTCATCTTCCGCCAACCATGTTCGCGCTCGGCGACGGGTGGACCGGTTTGTCCGACGACGAGCGCTTCGACGTCATCGCGTCCAACCCGCCGGTGCACCTCGGACTGAGGCCGGAGTTTACCGTGCTGACGTCGATGTGCGCTGGGTTCGACGCGAGGCTGCGACCCGGGGGCGAGGCGTGGTTCGTGGCGCAGAGGTACGTGCCGGTGGCGGGGATCTGCGCCGGGATCGGGGGTTTAGCGGCGCGCGTCGTCTGCGTTCGCGCGAGCGACAAGTTTGCGGTGTGGTGGGTGCGCAAGCCCGGCGCCGGGGAGGAAGACGGCGGGGAGAGGATGGCTCCGAAGAAGGAGAAGAAGGAGAAGAAGGAGAAGAGCGGCAAGAAGGAGAGGAAGGAGAAGAGCGGCGGGAAGGAGAATAAGGAGAAGAGCGGCGGGAAGGAGAATAAGGAGAAGAGCGGCGGGAAGGAGAATAAGGAGAAGAGCGGCGGGAAGGAGAAGAAGGAGAAGAAGGAGAGGAAGGAGAGGAAGTAGCGTCGGGTGTCGGCGTTGTAACTATTAGTTTATTCTCGCGTCGCGCAGTTTCAACACCGCTCTCATCACGCGAGCGCGTCGTCGAGCGCCCTCGCTATGCCGCTCGGATCCCCCGGCTCGTACGGCGTCAAACCCCGCGGGTCGAACGTCGCGATAGCGTCGGCCAACCCGCCGGATTCGCACCACCGCAGGTGCCCCCGCTTGCCCAGTTCCTCCGCCAGCTCAGCCTGGTGATTGTCCATGAGCGCGTCGTTGACCACCACCAGGAGGGGCTTGCGCATGCCCAGCGCTTCGAACACGCTGCCGGAACCCGCGTGTGAGACGACCAGGTCCGCGGCGAGCATCTCGTCGGCGAGGGACGGCGCGAAGTCGAAGACGCGCACCTCCAACGGCTCCGGCTCGAGCCCCCGATCCGACCGCCCCGCCCCGCCGCCCGCCCCGCCCCTCGCGTTCTCGCCCGCGGCCCGCGATCTTCGGCGCCTTCGCGGCGCGAGGTGGACGAGCTCGCGCGTGCCCTTGCCTCGCTGGATCACCACGCTGCCGTATCCGTTTCCGCGGAGAGCGTCGGCGCACTCCGGGGTGTCGAGCGCCTCGATGAGGGAGTCGAATTGGGTCGTGCCCACCGTGACGAAGACGCTCTTCCGCTTCTTCGGCATCGCGCGTCGCGCGATTCCACCCCGTCCGCCCACCGCCGAGAATCGCCCTCGACGGACGCCGTACCGCGGGTCCGGACCTTCCTTTGCCTTTCTAGCCCGCGGGGGGCTGTGTGCCCGGAGTGTGTGCCGGAGGGACGCGATCCGGCAAGCAAGTTTTCTCAATTGCAAGGCGCGCTAAAAATACGTTCTCTCATCAGGCCCAAGTCTAAGTGTGCCCCGCCGCCGCCGCCGACCTCCGCCGACCGACGCGGCCGCCGCCCTCGCGTCGTCGTTCAGAAGGTGAAATTGATGCCCTTACCGACGGTGAATCCCATGATCTCCAGGAGCCCCTTCCCCGCGACGAGCTCGACGAGCAGCAGCGACCACCACCCGACCATGCTCCACCTCGAGTTTTGCCTCTCCGCGTTCTCCACGAAGCCAATCTTGCCGGGCTCGAGGATCGGCACGACGGGCGGCGGGGGCACGCCGGGCGGGGACGCGACGATCTTGGCGCGCTCGAGCTTCTCCTTGTTCTCGGCGATCTTCTTCTTGATGTCGGCCATGACGTCGTCGACGATGCCCTCCGCGCGGGTGGCGGTGGACCGGACCCTGAGCGCGGCGCGCGCGGGAGCCTTCGCGGCGGTGCGAAGGCTTGAGCCGGCCAGCCTGCGGAAGCGGGACGGAAGCGGGACGGGAGGTTCGACGGAGTCAGCGATGGAACTACCGGAGGCGACGACGACGCGGGGGTCTCGCGATGGTAAACCTCGCGGCGCGCGAGGAGGGCGGCCGTCGCTTCGTCCGCCTCGCACTATCTATATCCACTTTTCATCATCGGAGGGGCGGCCGCTGGCGCGGGCGGGGAGACGGGCATCCGGGAAGGGGAGGACGCACCCTCGGCGGGCGGAGAGCGCGACGACAGGTCGTACGGTGACGGTGTGAGCGGCGGCGATCATCTTCGCGTCCTTTCGCGTTCGGTGAGGCGCGTGCGTGAGTGGCGCGGGGGTGAAACCAAGGAGAGCCCTCGGTTCGTCTCGGCCCGTGCGATGTGGTGCGACCACGTCATCGATTTTCTGACATGCGCACAAACAGTCTGGTGTTTTTTGTTATTCGCAACGCACAGGCAAATAGTCAGCGGAAAAAGCACAAAAAAACGAAGGCGCGATCGCTCGGAGAAAAAAGAATCGCGCACGGTGCCGGAGGGAGAAGGCGAAGGGGAGAATTATGGGAGGAATTTCCACGACAACGACGGGCGGCGGGAGGTGGGTCGAATCGAGCGGGATGAGCGCTTCGGCTCCGTTCGGCTCCGCAAAACGCACAGAGGAGCTCCTCTCGCTGTCCTTCAACCAGGACAGCGGCTGCTTCGCGTGCGGCACCGACGGGGGCTTCCGCATCTACAACTGCGACCCATTCAAGGAAACCTTCCGCAGGCGCTTCGACAGCGGCGGGATCGGGCAGGTCGAGATGCTCTTCCGCTGCAACATCCTCGCGCTCGTGGGCGGCGGGCGATCGCCGAGATACTCCCCGAACAAGGTGATGATCTGGGACGACCACCAGGGCAGGTGCATCGGCGAGCTCTCCTTCCGCGTCGAGGTCAGGGCCGTGCGACTGCGCCGAGATCGCGTCGTCGTGGTCCTGGAGCACAAGATCTACGTCTACAACTTCGCCGACCTCAAGATCCTGCACCAGACCGACACCGTCGCCAACCCGCTCGGCCTTTGCGCGCTGTCCCCGACGCAGGACAGCACCGCCATGGCGTGCCCGGGGCTGAACAAAGGCCAGGTCCGAGTCGAGCTCTACGACTTGGGCGTCACCAAATTCATCAGCGCGCACGACGGAGAGCTCGCGCAGCTGCAACTCACCCTGGACGGCGCCCTGCTCGCGACCGCCTCGGAGAAGGGGACGCTCATACGCGTCTACGACACGGCGACGGCGACGCTGATGCACGAGTTCCGCAGGGGCGCGGACCGCGCCACCGTCTACTCCATCGCGTTCGCGCCGGGCAAAGACTTTTTGGCGGTGAGCTCGGACAAGGGCACCGTGCACGTCTACGTCGTGCCGGAACGGGCGAGCGTGGGAGGCGGGGGCGGGGGCACGGCCGGCGGGGGTGCCGACGGGGTGCCGAGTGGGGGTGCCGATGGGGTGCCGAGCCCCGCGGAGGGCTCCGGGGAGGGCGGCGTCATCGACGCGAAAGCCGCGTTCTCCTTTGTCAAGGGTTTCCTCCCCAAGTACTTCAGCAGCGAGTGGAGCCTGGCGCAGTTCAAGCTGCCGGACTTCACGAAATCCTTGGTGGCGTTCGGACCCGAGCCCAACACCCTGATCGTCGTCACCGTGGAGGGGACGTATTACAAGGTGGGGTTCGATCCGAAGAGCGGCGGCGCGTGCGCGCAAGTCGCCTTTGCCAGGTTTTTGAAGACTGCGGAGGAGGAGGAGGAGGGGGGTTGGGGCGCCGTTCGGGACGTGAGGTGACGAGTTAGTTTCTGATTGGGGACGGTTCGGGGACGAGTTGGGGGGAGTTTGTCGTCGACGCGTGACTGTCGCGATTCGCCGAACCGTAAGACGAGACTGTAAGACGATCCAAAATTTTAACGCCAAATAGGTGCGGCGGGCCCTAACTGCTCGACGGTGGCGAGCCGGATTTGGCGGGAGCTGACCTGGCTGCCGTCGAAACACCCGCGCCACGAGCGTCCCTTCGCCTTTTTTTAACCTCGTCCGTTCGAACGCTCCCGCGGCGGCACACCCGAGGCCGCGCGCAGCATGTGGGCGCGACGCGCGGGCGACGGCGTCGGCGCGGTCGTTCGTGCGCGCGACAACGACCGCGCGCACGCGGGCATCCCCGAGCGCCGCGTCGACATGTGGGAGGCGCTTCACGCCACCTTCTGCCGCGAAGCCAAAGAGGCGGGGACCCAGGGGCGCCCCAGGTGTCGCACGCTCTTCCTCGGCGATAGCATCACCGAGGCGTGCCGCGGCACGCAGTTCGGCGAGTATTACGACGAGTTGGCGGCGCGCCGACGCGCGTTCGAGGATTTCTTCCCGCTCAAGGAGGCGCGCGCCTTCGGGATCAGCGGCGACCGGACCCAGAATCTGCTTTATCGGGTGTGCAACGGGGAGCTATCCTTCCGCCATCCCCCCAGCGTCGTGGTGCTCTGCATCGGGACCAACAACCTCGGCCGCGACAACGACAGCGCCGAGGACACCTTCCTCGGCATCCGAGCCGTCGTCCTGGAGATCCTCCAGAGACTCCCCGGCACCCGCGTGCTCCTGACGGGAATCCTACCCCGAGGACCCGCGGCGGGGTCGCCCCCGCAGATGCCGCCGACGCCGTTCGAGTCAGACGCGTACGTGGGGCAGGATTCGCCATTAAACCCTAAACCTAACCCTAAAGAGGGGTTCAAGCGCAAGTACTCCCAGCCCGGTCTCCACACCCCCGCCATCGTCGCCGTCAACGATCGTCTAAAGGCGCTCGCGAGCGGATCCGGCGGATCCGTCGGCTACGTCGAGTGCGGCTACGCGTTTTTGACCACCGACGGCGGCGCGATCCGACCGGAGCTCATGCGGGACGTGCTGCATCCCAGCGCGGAGGGCATGCGCGCGTGGTTCGCGGTGCTCAAGCCCGCGGTGGACGCGCTGAGGAACGCGCCGGCGCCGCGGGATAGCTGGTACGAGGGGCCCCGCGCTCTGGGCGACGCGGCGTCCCTCGGCGGGGACGGCGCGACGGTCGCGAACGGTGGGCGCGACCCGGGCGCTCACAACGGGAGCCTGGAGAGCGTGTCGCCCGGAGTGCGCCTGGCGCTGTCCAGGCTCATCGCGTGGTCGCCTCACGCGCTGTGCGTCGCCGACGCAACGGCGAAGGACCAGCCCATCGTCTTCGCCAACGATAACTTTTACGCGCAGACGGGGTATCCCCCGCGGGAGGTGCTGGGGCGCAACTGCAGGTTCCTGCAGGGACCGGGGACGGACGGGGAGACGGTGAGGGCCATGCGCGAGGCGATCGCGCGGGGTGAGGAATTCCACGGGCGGCTCATGAATTATCACAAGAACGGGACGAGTCTGGTGAACTCGTTGGTCATGTCGCCGCTGAGGGACGAGAAGGGGCGCGTGACGCACTTCATCGGCATACAGAGACTGGCGCCGGCGAAGAGCCTGGACGACGCGCCGGCGGAGTACCAGTTCAGGGCGGCGCTGTGAGGGTCGGGGGAACGCGACGCGCGTTTGTCGTCGTGAGAGGTGCCGCGCGTTGATGCGAAGTGTCCTTCATCTCAAATATTAATAAGGTTGGTGTGTGCCCACACTCCTAAGCAACGCTTTCACAAGAAATCATACACCCTCTGCTGCGTAGTCTGCGCCGAGACTTCAATTACTCGGACAAATTTACGCCTCATCGAGGGCGTCGACGCCGGGGAGCACCTTGCCCTCGAGGAGCTCGAGGGAGGCGCCGCCGCCGGTGGAGATGTGGGACATCTTGTCGGCGAGGCCGGCCTTCTCGACAGCCGCGACGGAGTCGCCGCCGCCGATGATGGTGATGCCGTCGAGGCTGGCGAGGGTATCGGCGATCGCGAAGGTGCCCTTGGCGAAGGCGTCCATCTCGAACACGCCCATGGGACCGTTCCAGATGACGGACTTGCACTCGTTGAGCTCCTTCTGGAACTCCTTCACCGAGTCGGGGCCGATGTCGAGACCCATCCAGCCGTCGGGGATGGCGTCGACGGAGACGGTCTGGGTCTTGGCGTCGGCGGCGAAGGCATCGGCGACGACGACGTCGGAGGGGAGGAGGAGCTTGACGCCCTTCTCCTCAGCCTTGGCCATGAGCTCCTTGGCGAGGTCGATCTTGTCGTCCTCGACGAGGGAGGAGCCGACATCCTTGCCGAGCGCCTTGTAGAAGGTGAAGATCATGCCGCCGCCGAGGATCACCTTGTCAGCCTTGTTGAGGAGGGTCTCGATGACGCCAATCTTGGAGGACACCTTGGACCCGCCGACGATCGCGCAGAAGGGGCGGTCGGGGTTGGACACGGCGCCGTCGAGGTAGTCGAGCTCCTTCTGGAGGAGGAAGCCCGCGACGGAGGGGGAGAGGAACTCGGTGACGCCCGCGGTGGACGCGTGCGCGCGGTGCGCGGTGCCGAAGGCGTCGTTCACGTAGAGGTCGGCGTACTCGGAGAGCTGCTTGGCGAAGTCCTTGCCGTTCTTCTCCTCGTCCTTGTAGAAGCGGACGTTCTCGAGGAGGCAGACGGAGCCGTTGGCCATGCCGCCGACGGCATCCTTGACGACGTCGCCGACGCAGTCGTCAACCTTGGAGACGGAGCAGGAGAGGAGCTCGGAGAGGCGGGCGCCGACGGGGGTGAGGCGGAACTTGTCCTCGGGGCCATCCTTGGGGCGACCCTGCGAGTTGACGACGGGGGGGGAGGGGCGGAGGAGACGGTCAGCGAGTTTGTCGTGACTCGGGCTCGAGTGGGGGCGCGCGCTCTCTTTTTTTTATCGGGAGGGGGAAAACAGCCGAGGAGAAAAAAACCCGCCAAACGACCGAGGCGACGGATAGGGTCCTCGTCACCGGGTGCCGCGATCGGTCGCTGCAGGGATCTCGCCGAAAGCGCGCCGGGGCGCGGTCGCCGACGGGTGCGAAACGGAATCGGGCGCGGGTTTGCTCGAGCGAACGGAAAGGTCGTTCCGATCGTTCGCCCGGATACGCCGCGAATCGCTCGCGGCGACGCCCGGGGGGCGCGCGCCGAGGGCCGATCATATCCGGGAATTAACGAAACCGGGATAAAAAAGAGGGAAATTTGCCGGGACGCAATCGGGAGCCGGGAGACGCACCAGGTGGGAGGTGACGAGGACCTTGGCGCCGTTCTCGACGAGGTACTCGAGAGTGGGGATGGCGGCGCGGATGCGGGTGTCGTCGGTGATCTTGAGATCCTTGTCGAGGGGCACGTTGAGGTCGCAGCGCACGAACACGGTCTTGCCCTCGAGGTCAGCCTTCTTGAGGTCGCCCACGGACTTCTTCTTCGCCTCGACCTTGAGCGCGGCGCGAGCCTGCGCGCGGACGGAGGTCTTCTTGGCCCTCACGGAGGACTTGGCGAAGAACGCGCGGGCGGAGAGGGCGGGGGCAGCGGCAAAAGCGGCCATCGTCGTCGTTTTCGGGTGTTGGGGTGGAAGTGGAGAGGTGCGGATTTTTGTGATTGTTTCGCGACGAGACTCACCGATGGTGAGAAAACGGCGAGAGCGGAGTGATCTGTCACGCCACTGGCTGTTCAAAGCCTCCCATTTGTACAACTGGCATTTGGGATCAAGCTGGAGCGGAACCCCTAAAACGACGAGTCATTTCCGCCCGGGTTCCGAGATTTTTGCGTTCCTCTATCCGTACGATTCCATGTGTCACCCTTTGCGAACCGGGAAAGGTACCTTTTCTCCCGGGGAAAATGAGGTCGGTTGCAGGAAACTCCGGCCGGACGTTTGGTGCTGCCCGGAAAGGACCCGGTGCCCACCTTCCATTGGCATGCCCGCGGCGGCGGTGGGCGGCGGCGCGGCGACGAGAGGACTCGCCTCCGGGCGCCCGAGCGCGTCGGCCGCCCCGTGTCGATCCCGGGTCCCCTCGGAGCTTCGCGCTCGCGGGAGGAGCGGGGGGGTATCGACGACGACGCCGAGGTCGCGAGCGGCGATGATCGAGTACGTCACGAGGGGCGAGTGGTACGACGGCGAGATCCGACGGTTCGTCCGCATCGACAACGAGAACCCGCCTGGCAAGCGCGGCGTCCTCTTCGTGGGCTCCTCCATCTTCCGCGAGTGGAGGGAAGCCCGCGATTTCGCCGCCGACGTGAAGCCCCTCGGCGCGGACGTCACGAACCGGGCCTTCGGGGGTTCCACGACGAGCGACCAGCTGGAAGTCATGGAGCAGATCGTGTTTCCCCACGATCCGAAGGTGCTCGTCTACTACTGCGGCAGCAACGACGTCAACGCGGGAGTCCCGCCGCGCGTGATCCGCGACAACTTCCTCGAGTGGTGCGCCCGCGCGTTTTCCCGGTGCCCGAGCGCTCGCCGAATCTTGTTCGTGTCAATCATGCGCGCCCCGCAGAAGGCGCCGGTGTGGAACGAACTCGACGAGGCGAACGCGCTGATCGAAGAGGCGTGCGAGGGTTGGCGAGGGATCGAACACGTTGGCGTGGGAGAAACCTCGCGAGGGCTCAAACTCTCGTTCGTCGACGTCAACCCGCTCCTGCGCGACCCAACGTCTGGCGCTCCGCTGACGCAGCTGTACAGGGACGACGGTCTCCACTTCCACCCCGGCTCGTACGACGTCTTCGCGCCGGCGATCGTGGACGCGGCGCGACGCGCGCTGGACGAGTGCGGGGATTCGCGCGGGGGGGGAACCGGGGGGAAACCGGGGGGCGAATCGTCGGATCCGGCGTGGGATCCGGCGCTGCCGCCGAGCCTCGGACGATGAAAAAATGAACGACACTTAAAATAGTGCTACGTCATCGGTCGCGCGCGTCTCCCTCCTTCACTGCCGCCGCCGCCACCTCCACCGGCTCCGACGGCTCGCGCGGATCGCGCGGATCCACGCGCCCACGCTCCTCTCCCCGCCTCTCCATCGTGCCCGCCCGCGCCTCGAACTTGTGCCGCCCCGACTCCCTCCAGACGTGCAGCGATCCCCCCGCAAACGCCGTCGCGGTGAACAGCGCGACCAAGTCCATCGGCAGCCATCCCCTCTTCGAGAACCAAAAGCCTCGAATCGTCGCCTCGTGCCGCAACGCCCTCGAGTGCTTCGCCTTCGCCGCGCGTCTCCTGTACTCCACCGCCATGTGTCTCGCCCTGGCCTTCTCCTGGATCCAGAACTCCCTCTCCATCTCCGCTCGCTCCGCCGCGGCTCTCGCCATCCGTTCCCTCCGCTGCCACTCCGTCTCCGTCGCGTGTCCGCGGTGGTGTCGCTCCGCGAACCCTCTCGCGTACTCCTCGAACCCTCCCCACGCGTTCGCGCCGTGGCCCGCCCCGGTCGGACCGCCGCCGCTCGCGTCGACGCCGCGTTCCCACGCGCGGGTGGCGTCGTACGCCCTGCGCCGCGCGGGATCTCGCAGGACGTCGTAGGCGGACGCCACGGCGCCGAACCTGCCGGGCTCCGCGTCGGGATTGACGTCGGGGTGGTGGAGGCGCGCGGCTTCCCTGTACGCGCGCTTGAGCTCGTCGTCGGTGGCGTCGTCGGCGACGCCGAGGAGGTCGTAGAGGCACTCCGACCTCGCCATGGCGCCAACCCCGGATGGCGCCGGTCACCCCCGAGTGACTCGGATGGGATGGATGGACGCCCGATGTCGCGCGCCTCTCCCGCCGGAGCGCGCGGGCGGGGGAGAATCCAACGGCGGGGACGGAGTCGGCGGACGACGGTGACGACGCGGCGAGACGTCGACGAGTCGCGCGCGCCGGTCGCGCCTCCCGCGACGTCGGTGACGCGGCGAGAGGCTGTGTCCCGAGCAGCTGCGAAGCCACTGGCCAAAAATACTTGGCTCTGGTCGCTTCTCAGTTTGCTCATGTTTCCACAGTCAGAGTATCGTACCCAAATGCCGTTACAATTCGTATTTCACGCCTCGTATGGGCATTTCACAAACGTGGACAGCTGAAAAAATCGAACTCCCGCTCATTCTGTCGGCAGCAGCACCACGCTCCGGGCTCGACCCAGCGCCGGCCGCGTCTTCGCACCCTCCGACCCCTCGCACGCCACCCGCGAGCGACCGGCGAAGCCGGGCAGAGACGCGAACACCGACGAAACATGGGACGCAACCCGAAGAAGGCCGGCAAGAAGGCCAAGGCCAAGGCCGGCAAGGGCGGCGGCGGCGGCGGCGAGAAGATGACCTCCGCCGACGACAGCGACTTCGAGCTCGAGGACGGCGTCACCGTCGTGACCGGCGAGACGGACGACGAGATGGACGAAGACGGATCCGAGAGGTACGCGCCGCGCTCGCCCTGCGAACCCCGCACGGATTCACGAACCCCGAGACGACCCCCTCACCGTCGCCGTGCGACGCCCCGCGAGCCAATCGGACGCGCGTTGATGATTCCATAATATAATCTGTCAATCCCCTGAACTCTTCGAGATTGATGTGAAACATCTATGGTGCCCTTCCACTGAGCGGTCCGACGCGGGGCGTACACGGCGCCCGCACGCCTCACCTTTCCCCTGGAAGCTTCGCCGCCGCGAACCCTCGCGCGAAGGACTGACTAACCCTCGACTTAAAAAAAAATAACCAAACCGCAGGGAGGAGGATGGCGCTCCGGTCCGACCCGCAGTGTGGCGGCCCGGCATCGACGGCATGGACGCCGACGAGGAGCTCGAGTACGACCCGAGCGTCTACGACTGCCTGCACGCGTGGCAACTGGACTGGCCGTGCCTCTCCTTCGACATCTTGCGCGACGAGCTTGGGGACACGCGAGAGCGGTTTCCCCACTCGCTCTTCGCAATCGCCGGCACCCAGGCTGACGTCGCGACCAAGAACCACCTCACGATGATGCGTCTGACCCGGCTCAAGAAGACCAGACGCGTGGACAAGGCAACCGCCGATATGGACGACGACAGCGACGCGAGCGAGTCGGATTCCGACGACGAAGACGGCGGGATCGCCCCGATCAACGGGCCGATAATCCAGGTGCAAAAGATTGCGCACCACGGCGCGGTGAACCGCATCCGCGCCTGCCCCGACAGGCCCTCCTTGGTCGCCACGTGGGGAGAAACCGGCGTGGTACAGGTGTGGGACATGTCGCCCCAGCTCACCAAGCTCTCGATGCTCACCGCGGACGCCAGGGACGCGCAAGCCGCGATGAACGTGCAGCCCCAGCGCTCGGCACCCCGCCACGCCTTCACCGGACACGCCGACGAGGGTTACGCCCTGGACTGGTCCCCCACGGTGGACGCGAGGCTCGCGACGGGGGACAACGCGGGCGGGATCCACGTGTGGGAGCCCAGAGAGGGCGGACGGTGGGCGGTGGACAAGGCGGCGGTGTTCAGAGGCCACGAGAGCTCCGTGGAGGATCTGCAGTGGTCCCCGGCGGAGGCGCAGGTTTTCGCGTCGTGCGGCGCGGATGGGAACGTGTGCGTGTGGGACGCTCGAAACGCGGGTGCGGCGCCGGCGCTGCGCGTCAAGACGCACGACACGGACGTCAACGTCATGAGCTGGAACCGCGTGGCGAACTGCATGCTGGCGACGGGCGCCGACGACGGGTCGCTTCGCATATGGGACCTTCGAATGTTCACCCCGGGCGACGCCAAGTACGTGGCCAACTTTTCGTTTCACCGAGGGCCCGTGACCAGCGTCGAGTGGTCGCGGTTCGACAGCGCGATGCTCGCGACCGCCTCGGCGGATCACACCGTGTGCGTCTGGGATCTCGCGGTGGAGAGGGACGCGGAGGAGGAGGCGGCGGCGATGGCGGCGGAGGACAACGCCGTCGCGCCGGAGGATCTGCCTCCTCAGCTGATGTTCGTGCACCAGGGCCTGAGGGACCCGAAGGAGCTGCACTGGCACCACCAGATCCCGGGTCTGTGCCTGACCACGGCGGCGGACGGGTTCAACGCGTTCAAGGCGTACAACGTCGGCCCGGGGGGTTAGTCATTTACGCGCGCGAGTGCGCACTTCTATAGCAAGAGACGTGGAACAGAGCCTGACATGAAAGAGTCTAAAAGTTCGCGCAATACTGTGTGCGTTGTCCGTTAGAGATCAGATCCGCGCGAGAGCCAGTCAAAAGGGACAAAAGGTCCGCTTTAGCGAGTCGAGATCTCTTTTTTCCCCCAGCCGCTAAAACCCGCCGCACACCTCGAAGGCTCGAAGGGGCACGAGGCTGATTGGTCGCGCGGAGTAGAGAGATGGCCTCCGCGGCGGGTGCACCCGCGGCGCTCGCGGCGCGCCTACCGCGCGCGCGTGGGTGCCGCAGGGCGAGGAGGGGCGTCCGCCGCGTGCGCGTCTCGGTGGAATCCCCCGAGGGTCGGGAGGAACTTTCGCGCCCCTCACCGCCCGAGAAATTCATGAGGTTCAAGGTTCGGAAGACCCTGCGGGTGCCGGTGCCGGAGCCCGCGCGCGTGAACGAAGCCGCCGGGCGCGCGCCTCGTTCACTCGAGCGATGGATTCAACGCCCCGAGAACGTCATGGAGGTGGTGTTCAGCAAAGAAGGGGTCATCCCGCAGGAGAGCGGCGAGTGGAGGATCTCGGTCATCAAGCTGCCGTTCCTCGACTGGGAGCTCAACCCCGAGTTCGACCTCAGGGTCCTACCGAAAGACGCCGCCGCGCGGGAGTTCGGCGTGCGGATGGTGAGCGATGCCCTGAGGTTCGCCCCCGAGGGCGGCCTGGAGAAGCTTCCGCCGGGGTTCGCGGGGATGGACATATGGAGCTACATAGACTGCGAGCTCTTCATCGAGAGGCTGGCGGATGACGACGGCGGCGACGGCGGCGGGGCGAGGTCGCGCACGGCGGTGTGCGCGGACATCGACCTGCTCATCGCGGCGGACATCCCCGGCGTGTTTCGATGGATACCGTTCTTCGAGGGGATCGGCGAGAGCGCCATCGCGGGCAGCATCGAGAGCGTGGGAGAGTTTGCGCAGGCCAACGTTCAGGCTGCGTATGAGCAGTGGGTCGGCGCGGATGAGGCGGCGACGGAGCCCAGCGGGGCGCCGTTCGGGGGGATCAACCTCGCGAAGAGGGAGCAGAGGGCCAGGTAGCGCGCGGGATATTCTTTGAGTAGTTGTTTCTGATTCTATTCGACGCCTGGGGCGCCCCCGAGGGTCTGGCGCCCCACTCTAGGTTTAATTTAAAGGCAAATAGTGCTAAAGGTAAACTTTCGCATCTCCCGCTATGGCGTCAGGTCATGACGAGACAGGTTCTCAATGTAAAAATCGTCCCACCCTGAAAGTCCTGAAAATATCGCGTGTCGCGAGTTAAGATTATCCGACGACGAAGATTCTTCTACCCGCTTCGAAACGTGGTCCCACATCTCTCTCCGCGGCCGACCCACGCCACGCAACGCACGTCGACCCGGTCTCGCTCCGGGTCACCACACGCACGAACTCCTATACCCTCGGACCGGCCCACATGGCCAACGCGGTGCGTGTTAAAGCTCGCGACGTTCGGCTCCCGCGCGCGTTCCGGGCTCGCCTCTCTCGCGTTCTCCGCGAGGAAACGCGGGAAAAAAACAACGTCATCGTCTCCGTTTTGAAAAGCGCCGGAGACGGGCGCGCGAGCGCGACATCTCGACGTTCACGAGCACTTCCCGGCGTTTCGGACCCGTCGTTCCATCCGGTACGACTCTTGCGCATTTTCCGCGTCGCTAAACCGTCGTCTTCCCGCGCGCAGGTCCCCGGAGAACACGTCAGCGAAGCGGAGATGCCGAGCAAAGGTGCGCGCTGCAAACCGAGGAAAAAGTCCCGTAACGCGCTTTCCGGCGGCACGCCACCCGAGTCGCGTCGCGCCCGGTCGCCTCGTCGAGGCGCGCGATTTTTACCCGCGGGTCGTACGAATATTCGGAGACGCTCGTGAGCTCCGGGCGGCCGTATCGCGCGTCTCCAGGGGAGGATATCGCGTCGCGTCCAGGAGGGGGCGTTGACATCCATCTTCTCGAGTTTTTTTTCTCTCGACGAGTGTTTCTTGGCCCCCGCGGCCCCTGCCCTTCCGCTTCGCCGCTGACCCATCGCGCCCCGTCTCACTCCCGCAGAAGGATATGTCGAGGCGCAAGCCTTCGCGTCGGTGCACGACCTCGTTCATCACGCCATCCTCTCCCGCCCCGACCACAGGTGCGCGCGCGCGAGCGGCCCCGGCACCCGGTTTTTTTTATCTCGACAGTTGTCGGGTTGTGAGCCTCCATGAGTCATGACTCTGACGAGGCAGGCGAGGAAGTTTCACCCCGAGCGGCGCGCGGCGCGCGTGACTGACCCCTCCCATCCCTCCCGCATCACGCGCAGGGCGATACTCAAGGAGATTTACGCAACCTGCGAGCGCGAGGGGCGCATCGCGTACAAGCGTGAGTCCCCGTTCCCCGCTCCCGCGCGGCGCCCGTTCCGGCGCCGTATCCCGGCATGCGCGTTTTCTCTCCTTTCTCGGTTCGGGACTCGCCCTTTTTCGCACAGCTGGCGCTCGACGTGGAAAACGCACGAATCGCTTTTTCGGACTTTTCCCGAGACTGTGATGCGTCGCGTTTGTTTTTTTTCTCCCCGGCGGTCGCGGCCGTCGCGCCGGTTGCTCGTCCCCACTGACGCCCGCCCTCTTGCTCGTCCCCACTGACGCCCGCCCTCTTCTCTTCTCTCGTGCAGACGGCAAAGGCAGCAGGCTCCTGACCGCTAACGAGCACTGGAAGTCCCAGATCAGACATGCGCTCTACACCTCACCGAGGTTCAAGCGCGTCGACGACGGCGAGGCTTGGTCCGTGTCAAACCCCGAAGCCAAGGCTCCGGAACCCGTCACGGTAGGTAAACTTCCCCTCGTCCCTCCCTTTCCCTTTCTCTTTTCCCTTTTCCCGGTTGCCTTTTCCCTTTTCCCGGTTTCTCCCTTGTCCCACGTCCCTTCCCACGTCCCTTAAAAAGAGCGCAAATGACTGACCGCTCTCCCCGTACCCTCGCGATTCCTCGCAGGTGCGCGTGTACCCCGGCGACGACGAGGCTGTCGCCGCGCAGCGCTCGCACGAGCGCGAGGAGCACAAGCGGGAGAAGGCGTTGGCGGCGGCGTTGGCGGCGGGTATGAGTCACAAAGAGATGACTCACAAAGACTCTCCCGCGAAGAACTCTGCCCGCAAGAGACGGTTCAGCGACGCGTCGACGGGAAGCGACGACACGGCCGTGCGCGGGGTAAGTTCCACGCGACGAAGGCACCACCACGGCAATGGCAATCACCGCGCACCCCTCGCGGAGGTTGCTGAACCGGCTTCCCCGGGGCACCGACCCAACGCGAGTGACGGGAATAAACATAACCCGTGGCGCAAACGCGACGACGAGGGGCGACTGCACCGAGCGTTAAGAAGGGCGCGGGACAACGACCGATCGCTTCCCCGGCTCGTCTCGCGGGACTCGTCCCCGGAGCCCGACGTCGACAAGGTATATACCGACAAGGTGAACGACAAGCCCGTCATCGTGATGGTCGGGAACAAGGCTGTCGTGCCCAAGGGGAGGGATATCGCGCACAACAGGCGCAAGCCGCCAGAGGGTCATCGCGCGGCGATGCCGTCGGGCGCCATCCCGGGCGCGTGGAACTCCAAGTGCGGCGCCGGGGCGACGACGGGGTTCATCTATCACCCGTCCAACGAGTTTATCACCTATCACCTCGGACTCTCCGGCTGACGGAAGACGCGAAGAGAAGACAAACTTCCCAGCCGCGAGCGCGACAACTGCTGTACCACAAAACGACGAGACAAAGGACCATTTTTTGCATGCAACCACCACCGATTCTTTCTGCGAGGGGACGCGAAGGCGAGCTCTGGCGCGCGGCTCATCCCCTGACGCATCATCACAACTGACATATTATCGCGGGCCCCGCCCGTGAACGCGCGCGCGCTTTCACACATGACGACTGTAGACTAACCATTCACGACGAATATTGTAATCATCTCACACGCGAAATTCACTCATCGCGCGTCGATACACGCGCGCGCGCGCATCACGCGCACGCTCCCAGGCTCGCCCCCTCGACCGCCGACTGCAGCAGCTCCTTCGGCGACATCTTCTCCTCCGCGCTCGAGAAGAGCGCCTGCGAGAAGGAGTTTTGGCTTCGCTGATCCCGCCACTCCTTTGCCAGTTTCGCCAGGCGAAGAAACCTCTCCGGCGTGCTCTCCTCCAGCTGTAAACCCGCGCCGCCGTAGAACCGCGCCGCCCTCGCGGCCCACGCCTTATTCTCCCGCCGCCGCGACTCGGCGTCGGGATCCTCTTCACGCCCGGTTTTGTGCCCGACTCCGGAGCCCGACTCCGCCTCTGTCTCGATCCCCATCGCCCTCGCGCGAATCACCTTCTTGCGGTGCAAACCCGCGAGCTGCGCGTTGAGGCGCTCGTGCGCCGTCTCCGTCGAGTGCCTGTCGCTCTGGTACCCGCGGACCGCGCGAGCGTTGTACGCAAACTCATTTTCCTCGTCGCCGTCGCCGGCCACGTCCGCCGACCGAGCGGGTCGAGCCCACTCGCTCGCGCAGCCGTCGGATGGGCATTCGTCGCCGCCGCCGTCGTCGTCGTACGTCCCGGAGTTGAACTCCACCGCCACGGAGGGCTGCGCGCTCAGCGGCTTGATGACTCGACGTTTCCGACGCGTCGGCGCGCCCGCCATGGACCGAAGCTGGTCGCTCACGCGAGCCCTCCGTTCCTCGTCGCCCATCCTTCGTCGCTCGCCGTGCTCCCCGTCGACGCCGTCCGCGGCGCCCTTGTACCTGTGCGCCCATCTCCAGTCGTGGGTGTCCCACTCCTGGTCCCGCGGGAGCTCGACGTGGGCGAGGTCGGCGCCGGAGAGCACTCGGTACGCCTCTTGGATCTGGTGAAACTTTTCGACGCCCGCGTCGTCCTTGGCGATGTCGGGGTGGTAGCGGAGCGCGAGGCGGCGGAAGGCGCGCTTGAGCGTCTTCTCGTCCGCAGCCTCCTGCGCGAGCGCGAGGGGGACATCGGGGGGGGCGCGTGAGTTTGGGAGCGCGGTCGGGCCGGGGCGAGGAACGGGCGAGGGGTCGGACCGCGCGCGGCGCGCAACCCCTCGACGCGCGCGGGGCGAAGATATTCTCTTTCTCCTCTCGAGACGCGGAGTCTCGGGTTCAAAACGAACGATCAAGATGAGACGCGGCGGGTCGAGGCGCACCTCCGTGGTCAGACCCATCATCTCCGCCGCCTTCCGCCTTCCGTCGTCCGTCCAGATCTTCGCCACGACGAGACACGGTCCGCGGCGCGATCCTCGCCGGTGACCGCCGCCGAAGCCTCGCCCGGAGATCCGACCGGCCGGGGGAGCAACGTGTCGACTCTTCAGAATCGCTCCCGCCGAGCCGCCGGAGTAGCGTCGCGCGGCGGTGAGACGAGCTTGCGCCTCGCGCGCGGTCACGACCGCCCGGTGAGACATCGCGGAGCGTCCGAGGGGTGTTTCGAGCGAAGTCAACGCCCGAAGTACGGCTCCCGCGCTCCGGGAAGTGGCGCCGGCCCACGGACCGCGTCGCACATGGAACCGGGCTCCTCCGAGAGAAAGCTGACGAGGAGTTGCCCAGGCTCGGTGCCGAGGGCTGCGAGGGCGCCAAAATCGCAAAATCCTGCGGCACAGCGAATAATCAGTCGCGACTTTTTGTCGAAATATTTGACGAAACTTTTAGACTGAACACACGTGCGGGAATCATCGAAGGTCGAAGAAGGCACGAAAAAAACAGCGGAGCGGCCGTCGCTTCGCGCGTCTCGCCTCTGCGTCCACGCCCGCGCGCCATTGCGAGCGCCGCAGACGAAGTCCGCTGGAAACGATCGACTCGCCCGACGCCATGGCCGACGAACACAAGGTGCGCGTCCCGACCCGTCTCCGTTCGCCGAGTTCACGCCGCCGCCGCTCCTGATCGTGGCTCCCCGATCTCGCGCGTCGGCGCCCGCTCGTCTTCCTTCCACCGCCTTCCAACAGGCGAGATCGCGCGTTCGATCCTCCTCGGTATAGTACACGCGAGACGACGTTCCGTCCCAAACGTCGCGGCGTACCCACCCAAAACTGACCTCGCGAGTGACCACCGACGTATCATCGACAGGCTCTCGGCAACGCCGCGTTCAGCGCGGGCAACTACGCCGACGCGGTGAAGCACTTCACCGACGCCATCGGCGTGGACGCCGCCAATCACGTCTTCTATTCCAACAGGTCCGCCGCGTACGCCGCGCTGAACGACTTCGACGCCGCCCTGAACGACGCGGAGAAGACCGTCGCGATCAAACCCGACTGGGTCAAGGGGCACTCGCGCAAGGGCGCGGCGCTGTACGGCCTGAAGCGCTACGACGACGCGTGCGACGCCTACCAGAAGGGCCTGGATCTCGAGCCCGACAACGACGCGTGCAAGTCGGGCTTGGCGGATGCGGAGACGGCGGCGGTGAGGGCGATGGGCGCCGCGGGACCCGGCGGCGATCCCATGGCGTCCATCGGCTCCATGCTGTCGTCCCCCGAGCTCTACGGCAAGCTCGCCACGAACCCCGCCACGCGCGGATTCCTCTCGCAGCCCGACTTCATCGCGATGCTCACCGACGTGCAGAAGAATCCGGACAAGTTCGGATCGTACATGTCGGACCCGCGCATGATGCAGGTTCTCTCCGTGGCGCTGGGGATCAACGTGATGTCCGGCGAGGACGCGATGAAGAACCCCGAGAACATGTTCAACAAAGGGGAGCCCACGGTTCCCAACGTGACCAAGACGACGCCTCCCAGCCAGCCCGCGCCCGAGCCCGAACCGATGGCGGTGGAACCCGAGCCCGAGCCCGAGCCCGCGGGACCCAAGGCTGAGGCCAAGAAGGAGAAGGAGCTGGGTAACGCCGCGTACAAGGCCAAGAACTTCGACGTCGCCCTCGAGCACTACGACAAGGCCATCGCGTTGGACGGCGAGGACATCTCGTTCATCACCAACAAAGCCGCGGTGTACTTTGAAAAAGGCGCCTTTGAAGAGTGCGTCGAGGCGTGCGACGCCGCCGTCGAGAAGGGCCGCGAGCTTCGCGTGGATTACAAGCTCGTGGGTAAGGCGATGACCCGCAAGGGTAACGCGCTCGTCAAGCTCGACAGGCTCGAGGACGCCATCGAGGTGTACGGCAAGTCCCTGATGGAGCACCGCAACGCGGACACGCTCAAGCGCCTCAACGACACGGAGCGCGAGCTGAAGGAACGCACGAAAAAAGCGTACCTGGACCCGGCGAAGGCTGACGAGGCGAGGGAGAAGGGTAACGAGCTGTTCAAGGAGCAGAAATATCCGGAGGCTGTGGAGCAGTACACCGAGTCCATCGCGAGAAACCCCGACGATCACAGGGTGTACTCTAACCGAGCGGCGTGTTACACCAAGCTCACGGCGTTTAACGAGGCGCTCAAGGATGCCGAGAAGTGCATCGAGCTCAAACCGGACTGGGCGAAGGGTTACACGCGCAAGGGCCACGTCGAGTTCTTCACCAAGCAGTACGACAAGGCGCTCGAGACGTACCAGGAGGGTCTAAAGCACGACCCGAACAACGAGGAGCTGAAGGATGGCCTCTACAGGACCCACGTCGAGATTCGAAAGGCTTCCACGGGGCAGGTTGACGAGAAGGAACTCGCGGAGCGGCAGCAGCGCGCGATGGCGGACCCGGAGATTCAGGGCATCCTGTCCGACCCGGTGATGCGACAGGTGCTCAACGACATGAGCACCGACCCGAAGGCGGCGCAGGAGCACCAGAAGAATCCGATGGTGATGGCCAAGATTCAGAAGCTCATCAACGCGGGCATCGTCCAGACCCGCTGACGCGAGCGTTGAGAGTCTCGAGCCGAGAACCCGCGTATTGTTTCGGTTCCGACACGCGACAAAAGAATAAGGATACACCGCATCGTCGCACGCGCGCCCACACGTCCCCGCCGCGTGTCAACACGTCCCTCGCGTCAGTCCTTGGCGAGCACGATGAACAGGGCGGAACCCCGCGCGAACACCTCCCCGTCGCCGTCGTCGCCTGCTGCGTCGTCGCCAGCCGTGTCGTCTCCAGCTGTGTCGTCTCCAGCTGTGTCGTCTCCGCCGCTCGGCCGGTCGCCGTCCCTCGGCGGTCCGTCCCGAACCTCCACGTCGATCCAAACCTTCCGTCCGTCCACATTTCCCACCCCCGCCACGACCAGGAGATCCTTCGCCGTCGGAAGCGGCGACGCGTAGTCGACGGTGAGGTTCGCCGTGACCCCGAGCCCCCTCGCGGGTTGGACGAAATGGGCGAACGCCTGCCCGGCGATCTCGTCCATGAGCAGCGAAGTGAGGCCCCCGTGCGTCCATCCGGGGTGGCCCGCGGTTCGCGTTCCCGTTCGAAGCGACAGCATCACGCGCCGCCGCGCGCCGCCCTCGTCCACCATCAGCCGCGGGCGGTGGAACGCGCCCGACGCGTGGAGCAAATCGAGGATGGAATCTTCGCCGTGCACCTGGGGGTTGCCCGTGGGTGAACCCGCGCCGCGCCAGTACGTGTCGGGGGCGTCCGGGAAGCGCGGGGGCAGACGGTCGGCGAGAGACTCGATCCACGACGCGATGGGCGCGTCCGAGCCGGAGGACGCGTGACGCCGGGTGGTCGTCGTGCGCCGGTGCGACGTCTGCCGCGACGACGACGACGACGACGACGACGATGATGTGGGAGGCGCGACGCGCGCGGAGGGCGACGCCGCGCCGACCCGCGCGCCCGCGCCCCGAGCCATCGCGTGCATCCGATCGAACACCCGCCGACACCCGGGTCGAAACATGCGCGCGCGCGGGCGCGGCTCGCAGACTACTGCGGCGAAGGAGTTCGGTGCACGTCTAGCTAAGAGTTAGGAGTTTCTGGTTCGTGTCTTCACCGGGGACGCCGCTACGGATACTCGTATTTCTCTCAACCCATCGGATGCGCCATGAAGAGCGACTGTCCCATGCTCATGCTCACGCTCGCGCTCAGATCCGCCGCGCGCCCGCCGCCGGGCGCGCCGACGTCCCCTCCCCCGAGCCACCTCGCCCCGCCGGGAACCGCCGCACCGCCTCCGGTTCCGCTGCCGTCGCCGCCGCCCGCGCCGAGATCGGTCGGAAACCCGCCTCCGTCGTAATCGTCGATGCTGCACTCCCGCTCCAGCGCCACCTTCTGACCGGTGGCGTAATCCGCGGAGTACTCGCACAGCAGGCCGTCCGCGTTGACCGCGACGACGCGAACCTCCCCGGGCGCGGATCCGTCCCGAAGCGCGCACACGCCCGCGATCCCCGGCCAATCCGCTCGCGATGACGCACCGTTTGGATGTAAAGCTTGGCTCGAAACGACGGATGCGACGGTCGCGACGCCCCCGATGGCGCGGTCGAGATACGAACCGTCGTTCGCGGGCCTCGGGAGATGGACCGTCACCGCATCCCGCGTCGGCTGCACCGCGTCGCTGACCCGGCGCCGAAGCCCGCTGGGCAGCATCGCGCCCACCACCCGCCCTCCCCCCTTGAGCGCGGCGCCGATGAGAGACGAGCGGTTTGCAGTCCCGGGTTCGAGTCCCCCTTCGTCCGCGTTATTATTATTCGAGGCTCTCACCTCGTCCACATACGACTCGTCGTCCTTGTCCCGCGGCGGGCCCTCTATGCGCCACACGTGCACGGTCCCCTTCTCGGAGCTCGCCGCCAGGAGCTTCGCGCCCGGTTCGGGATCGTCGCCAGCTGTGTCGTTCCCCGACTCGGCGCCGAAGCACAGGCACCGAACCTTGGCGTTCACGACGCCTCTGCGAAAGGACCAGAGCTTCGTCCCGTGCGGGAGGCAGTGCACGCGGATGACGGTGCCCTTCGCGGACGCCGTGGCGAGCATGGCGCCGTCGCGGGTCAGCGCGCAGGCGGCGACGGGCGAGTTGTGGCAACGCAGTTCGCACACGACGTGCAAATTGACGCAGTCGTGAACGACGACGGCTCCATGATGCGTGTGCGCGGGGAGGGCGAGGAGGGAGGAGTCCTCGTCGGAGGAGAGCGCGCAGACGCCGCGCGGGTTCGGGACGGTGTCGATGGTTCGCTGGACGCAGAGGGTGGAGAGGTCGTGGACCACCGCGCGGCGCTCCTCGACGACGACGAGCCTCGCGCGGTTGAGGCGCACGGCGAGGACCGAGCTGACGAAGGTGAGGTCGGCGATGCAGGTGTGGTTGGAGGTGTTCAGCACCTTGAGCCTGCGGGGCGACAGCTCGGGGGTATCGCCCGCGCCGACGACGACGAGCAGGGAGGTGCAGAAGAGCATCTCGACGATGCGAACCGCGCCCATGCTGTCGTCGTACACGCACGTGCCGGTGTCGCAGCTGTAGATCTTGAACCCGCGCCGGGTCGCCACCGCGAGGCAGCTCCTGTCCTGGTTGAACGAGCACGACAGCACCGCCTCGCCGGGCTTGGAGCCCGTATCTCGCCTGCCGATGCCTTGCATGGCTCGAGTAGGTCGCGGGGAAGGTGCGTGGGTGGATGAGCCCTCCGTGTCGCCCTCTGACGCGCCTCCGAAGTGCCGCGCCCCTTCGAGGAGGCGCGGGTTTTCAACGTTCCCTCGGAAAAATGCGTCAGCAAGTGCGACGCGAGACGTTCCAAGAAAATCTCTGATGAACGCCCGTCAGAGCTTCCCTCGCAGCGATGGTGAGCGGGGGCGAGTATCAGGACGTGCTCGTGGACGCCCTGCGCGGCGCACTCGGGCGCGACAGACCGCCTCGTCCTCCACCGGTCCCGGACGACGTCAAGTCCGTCGGGGTGCAAACGCCGGCGGATGTGCCTCAGAATCCGGGCGGCGATTCCGGAACTGACGGTGGCGCGACGATTCCCCGCGGTGTGTGCCCCGCGTGCCGTCGCGCACCCGCGAACTGGCGCTCGTGCGGCGAATGCCAGCGAATATGCGCGGACGGCGGATCGTCCGGGGGCGACGACGACGACGACGACGTCCGCCCCTCCCGCACCCTGGCGAGGTGCCTGCGGCGATCCAAATCCCGATGCCTGTTCCGGACCTGGCGACGTCGGGTGCTCGCGCGCGCGAAGGAACGCCGCGACGTCGAGAAAGCGACGAAACACCGCTCGGGAGCGATCTTTCGCACGTGGCGGGAGGCGCGGCGCGCGGTCCGCGCCGCGGAACACGCGCACGCCAAGGCGTCGACCTTTCACCGACGCCGAATGCTCAAATCGCCGTTGGCCGCGTGGCGCGTCCTCGCCAGGCGCGTTCGCCACCTAACCGACCGCGCTCGCTCCCAACACCAGACGAAGGTAACGGACGGCGCGTTGGAGCGTTACGTTCGCGTGCGTCGCCTCGCCCCCGCGTGGCGCGCGTGGTGGCGGTTCCACGTCACGTGCGACGTCGCCCGAGACCGGATGGATCGACTCGGCCAAGCCAACGCCAACGCGTTTTTCCTCGTCTCCGCCGTGTTCGGCAAGTGGAGAACGTCCGTCCTCGGAGCGAGGCGCGCACGGACGGAGCGCGCCGCGGCGGCGGTGGACGCCAAGGCGGCCGAGTTGGACGAACGCGAGCGGACGCTGGACGCGACCGCCGGCGCGATCATCGGCGAACACGTCGAAAGGACCGACGTCGCGCTCAGACGCGCCCTCTCAAACGAGGAGAGCGTCGCGGCGAAGCTTCGGGCGATGGAGCTCGAACTCCGAACGAAGGACGCGGTGATCGAGGGTAACGAACGCCGAATCGCGACGTTGCTCGACGACGCGAGGGCGTTCGAGGCGACGTTGGCGAGACGGGCGGTGGAGGCGGCGAGGTCGGACCGCGAGGCGTTGGTCGGGGAGCACGAGCTCGAGGTGGCGTGGCTTCGGGCCGCAGTGGAGCGCGCGTTCGAGGAGTGCGTCTGGTACCGCAAGCGATACGGCGCCGTGGATCGCGACGACACATTGCACGCGTTCCTCGTGAAGGTCGCCGGGACGGATCGCGCGCGCGAGATGTTGCCGAAGGGCGCGCGGCTTCCGTGGGTGGAGTCCTTCTCCCCGAAGCGGGACCAGCTCGCGACGCGTACCGGCGGTCCGAAGCAGAGACGGGCGGCGGGGTCGCACGCTATAGCTATGCTGGGCGGGGTGCCGAGGGTGCCGAGGCACGGGCGATGGGGCGGCGCGCACCCCACGCACCCGGTCACCGCGCCGTGGTACCCGTCGTCGACGTTGAGAGGCCCGGGCGGTGAGTCACCGGGCGGGGGTTCTTTTCCGGGGTTTGGAAAAGGGGTCGGCAGCCGCTTGAAGCTGCGGGCGTCGGATCGAGCGTGGGAGGCGCACCGCCGGGGGTTCGCGCTCGCGTCCGCCGCATCGAACGCGCGCGACTTCGCGGCGTCCCAGCTGGCCGTCGTGAGGCGGGCGGGCGACACGAACCGGGAGCACGAGGAGCACGCGGAGGTTGAGTACACGGTTGAGATTCCTCCGAGCGCGGCGAAGACGGAAGTCTCGAAGCCGGAGCCGAAGAGCTCTTTGGACGAAGAAGAAAGAGACTTTCGAAGAGAAAAGGCGCGCGACGACGAGGCGGCGAGCGCGGACGACGTGAGCGTGCGGAGCGAACGCGAGAAGACCGCGAGCGTCATGAGCGTCGCCGCCGGCATGCTGGACTTTGGATCGAGCGAGGACGAGAAAGATCCGGCGAGAGGCGCGGACTCTTCGGACGACAGCGACGACGACCTGTTCTCCGCTCGGGCGAGTAAGTCCGCGAGGGTTAAACCGGCGATCGCGGCGGCGGCGGAGGGGTGGGACGATGGCGACGACGACGACGACGACGACGACTGGATGTTCAGAGGGAAGGGGGTCAAGGCTTAGCCTATCGATTCATTCGACGACTGCCAAAATTTTGTTAGGTGAGACTGAAGGTACTTTACATCCGCTCCCCACAACGCGCGTCACGACCGATGTCCCTGACGACCGCGCGTCGCGCGCTGACCCGCGCGGTGTGCCCGGGCACCCGCGCGAGCTTCTCCTCCTCGCGCGTCGCGTCGGCGGCGGCGACGCCGGCGGCCAAGCCCAAAGACGGCGCGAGGCAGGTGGCGGAGATGACCCCGGAGCAGATCGAGGAGCTGAGCGTGTTCCAGGCGGTCGGGGGGTTGACGAGCGCGGCGATCGGGGGGATCGTGGTGTTCGTCATCGGAGCCGGAGCGACGCTTGGGGTGGCATCGGGGATATCGCAAGTGCTCGGTGCGTCCCGAAACCGGGCCGTGTTCACCCGGCGTCGCACTCGCCCCGCCCCCCACCCTCGACCCAATGTCGTGTGACGCGATCCGTTCCCGGGTCGTTCCCGACGCTGACCCGCGCCCCACCCCGTTCGCAGGTCACACGATGAACTCGAAGGCGCCGGAACCGCCTCCTCCGCCGACAAAGGATGAACTGAGGGCGAGGCTGGCGGAGTGGCGCAAAAGGCCGCGCGGACCCGAACGCGACGACGCCGTGAGGGCAATCAAGGACCAATTGCGCGAGTTGAGAAGAACCGAGGGATCGTGGTCGTGGTGGTGAACGCGACGGGACCGTTCGTCTCCGAATGACGATTTTAGATGAATCTCCTAACCTAAGCTCGCTCCGAGAGGAACCTCGCGAGCGTGGGCGCCCCGGCCGCGCCGTCCCCGCCCTCGCCGCCCTTCACGAGCGTCCCGAGACACTCCAACAGCGCGGCGCCGTCGAGCGCAATCAACGCCCCCACCTCCTCGTCGCTCGGGCATCGCCCGTTAGTCGCGGTCGACGCGTCGTCGCCCTCTCTCGTCGAGCTACCCTCGGCACCCCCCTCGGCGGCAGCACCCTCGGCGGCAGCACCCTCGGCGGCACCCCCCTCAGCCGCACCTCTCTCCCCGCGGATCCCCTCGCCGCGATCCCCCATCTTGGCCCTCCACTCTTTCGCCACCGAACGACTCGCCTCGCGAAGCGTCCTCGTCAGACTCTCGTCGAAGTGCGTCGACACCTCGTCGAACACCGCCGCGGCGTCCCGCGCGCACAGCGTCCCGGCGATGACGCGTCGGAGCGTCCCGATCTCCTTGCCCAGCGCCAACGCAAACTCCGACGGGCCTTTCGCTCCTTTGGCGTCCTTAAGGATCTCCCCCGGGTTACTCGAGATGTCGTCCTCCTCCTCCTCCTCCTCCTTCCCGGCGCTCGACCGCGAATACTCGGAGCGCTCGGTGAAGACCCTCGAGCACCAAATCGTGGGCAACCGCGACGAGTGGTGCGCCAACCGATCCCGCATGATTCCCACCGTCTTGGCGTGCAGCTCCCTCGCGTGCTTGGCGAGGTCCGCGACGGTCCTGTCCAACTCGGCGAGTAACCCGACGCGCCTCGACTCGGGAAGCGCCGGCGCGAGCGCGTTTGACGCGAGCGGCGTCACCAGCGCGAACAGCCGCACGCTCTCCGTCGCCAGCGCGAGGTGCTTCGCGGTTATGGACCGCAACCCCGCGGTCCGCATCGCGCCCGCCCCGAGCACCAGCTGGCTCGTTCGGCTGTTAAACACCCTCAGCAGCTCCGCCGTCTTGTGCACCGCCGTCGGCGCGAGCGAGGGGAACCGAGCCGCGGCGGCGACGTGGTCGCGGACCATCTTCAGCAACGCGAGGGAGGCGGCGACGGGAACGACCGTGTCCCCAGTGTTTGGAAACACGAGCGCGTCGGAAACGTTTTTAGAAACGCCCGCGACGTCACCGCCGGAGTGCGATGACGCGTCACCGCTCTCGTTCCCCTCGGACCCGCCCGCCGCGGACGATAGATCCGCGAGATCCTCTAGTACTTTCTGGAATTCGGGCGGCACCGGAGTCG